>Ga0209057_1002180_pt1 | contig 15262 bp, 19 predicted proteins | sample GraSoiAngelo_146_FD_185903 | JGI IMG/M metagenome (GOLD analysis project Ga0209057, IMG submission 185903) | Grasslands soil microbial communities from the Angelo Coastal Reserve, California, USA - 14_1009_05_30cm (SPAdes) (version 2) | ecosystem: Environmental > Terrestrial > Soil > Grasslands ... | reverse complement strand
CTTCGGCGTCTGCATCGGCCCGCGCAGCGCGGTGTCGACAACGTCGGCTAGGGGCACGTGGATGGCGACGCGGTCGCGGTCCTGGATCTCGACCAGGACGTCGAACGTCGGCGGGGCCTTGCGCTCGAGCACGGACTTCTGGGTGCCTCGACGGCGCGCCTCCTCGTCGGACAGGGTCACGCTCTGGATGCCCCCGAGCAGGTCGTTGAGGGTCGGGTTGACGAGCAGGTTCTCGAGCGTCTGCCCGTGGGCGGTGGCGATGAGCTGCACCCCGCGCTCGGCGATGGTGCGCGCGGCGGCGGCCTCGAGCTCGGTCCCGATCTCGTCGATGACGATGACCTCGGGCATGTGGTTCTCAACGGCCTCGATCATCACCGCGTGCTGCAGGAGCGGGGTCTTGACCTGCATCCGCCGCGCGCGGCCGATGCCAGGGTGCGGGATGTCACCGTCGCCTCCGATCTCGTTCGACGTGTCGACGATCACGACGCGCTTGCGCAGCTCGTCGGCCAGAAGCCGCGCGCACTCGCGCAGCATCGTCGTCTTGCCGATCCCGGGCCGGCCGAGCAGAAGGATGCTCTGGCCGCTGATGACGATGTCGCGAATGATCTCCCCGGTGCCGGTGACCGCGCGGCCGACACGCATGGTCAGGCCGACGATGCGGCCCGAGCGGTTGCGAATCGCGGAGACCCGGTGCAGCGTGCGCTCGATGCCGGCCCGGTTGTCATCGCTGAACTGACCGATGTTGTTCGCCACGTGCTCGAGGTCGGACGCCGACACCGGATGGTCCGCGAGCAGCACCTCCCCGGTGCAGCGTGCGCTCGATGCCGGCCCGGTTGTCATCGCTGAACTGACCGATGTTGTTCGCCACGTGCTCGAGGTCGGACGCCGACACCGGGTGGTCCGCGAGCAGCACCTCGCGGCCGGGCACGCGCGCCTCGGGTTCCCGCCCCAGGTCGAGCACGATCTCGAGCAGCTCGCCCGGGTCGATCCGGTCGTGCAGGGCGCGGGCGAGGTCGGGCGGCAGGGCGCGGGCGAGCAGCTCGATCTCCTCGTCCCACCGAGGTCCGCGCGAATGATCGGGGGTCGGTTCTCTCTGCGCGCTCATCCGAAGGACGGCACCAGTCCTTTTTCGCGGACCGGTTTCGGGACCCGGACGGCCAGCTCCTTGACCAACAGCAGCTGCGTCAGCAGGATGGTGAACCCACGCCCGCGAAGGGCGTCGATCATGTGCGAATCATAGTGACGCAGGCTCGACCAGGCCGGCGTCTCAGAGTCTCCGAGGAGCGAGATCCCATAGTCGGCGAGCTCGGCCGGTAAGGGGTGCTCGGGGAGGGCCATGAGCTGCAGGGTGTCGGGCCGCGCGGCGCCGCCACGCTGCACGCGGACGAAGCCCACGACCTCGATCCGGTCGACCACGTGCCCGCCCGCGGCGTCGCCGGCGTGTAGGCCTCTCCAGTCGCGAAACGTCGGCGCCTCGAGCTGGGAGACACCCTGCGGGGTGACCTTGCGGTACAGCTGGTAGAGCCGGCGGTCGTCTCCCCGCCTGGTCGGGCGGATGCCGAGCGGATATTCGTCGGAGCGCTGGCGCGGTTTCTCGCTGTACAGGACCTGCTCGGTCGCGTACTGGCGAAAGCCGGCGAGCCGGAACGCGGGCAGCAGCGCGTCACGGTCCGGCAGACGCACGAACAGACGCATCGCGCCGCGCTCGAGAGCCTGGTTGCAGAGGTGCTGCACAAGCGCGGGCGCGACCTCGTCGGCGTCGACCTCGTCGGCGACCTGGAGGTTGAGGACCTGAAGGACGCGCGCCCGCCGCAGGTCGAGCGCGAGCGGCTGGCCGGAGGCCTGGATGTAGCCGACGACCTTGCCCTTCTCCTCGGCGACGTAGATCAAGGTGTCTTGAGCCAGCGGCAGCAGGGCGGAAAGCGTCGAGCTCAGCAGCGACCACAGGCGCGCGGCCGGCGGCTCGGCCTCGCTCAGCTTCACATCGGACGAGCGGTGCATCTCCTCGATGCGCGAGAGGTCGAGCAGGCCCGCGGAACGGATCTTCATCTCTGGCCCGCCGCCAGGCGCACGAATTCCCGGTGCAGGCGCAGGTCGCCGCTCAGCTCGGGGTGGAAGCCGAGCGCGGTGATTCGTCCGTGACGCACGGCCACCGGGTGGCCGTCGTGGCGCGCGATCACCTCGACGTCGCCGGTCCGCTCGACCAGGGGCGCGCGGATGAACACGCCGGGAAAGGTCTTGCCGTCGAGACCGTCGATCTGCAGCGGTGCCTCGAAGCTGTCGACCTGGCGTCCGTAGCCGTTGCGCCGCACGGCGATGTCGAGGAGATCGAGGCCCTTCTGGTCCGCCATTCCGTCCGTGATCTCGCGCGCTAGGACGATCATGCCCGCGCAGGTGGCGAGCGTCGGCAGGCCTCGCTCGATGGCCTGCCGCAGCGGCGCGAGCATGCCCACGCGCTCCATCAGCATCGTCATGGTTGTGCTCTCGCCGCCGGGGAGCACGATTCCGTCCAGGCCGTCGAGGTCCTCGCGGCTGCGCACGAGCCGGGTGCGTGCCCCGGCGGCCTCCAGCGCCTTGATGTGCTCCGCGAAGGCTCCCTGCATCGCGAGGACCCCGACGAGGGGTGGCTTGCGGGAGCTACCAGCCTCGGGCAGCGAGCAGCTCTTCCTTCGGGATGGCCGGGATCTCGAGGCCGCGCATAGGCTCTCCGAGACCGGCCGAAACCTCGGCGATGACGTCGGGCTTGTCGAAGTAGGTCGTGGCGGCGACGATCGCCCGGGCACGCTTCAAGGGGTCCTCGGACTTGAAGATGCCCGAACCGACGAAGACGCCGTCCACGCCGAGCTGCATCATCAGCGCCGCGTCCGCCGGCGTCGCGATGCCGCCCGCCGCGAAGTTGACCACCGGCAGGCGTCCGAGCTTCTGACACTCGGCCAACACCTCGACCGGTGCGCCGATCTGCTTGGCCTCGTGGACCAGCTCGGCGTGGTTCATGCCCTGCAGCTTGCGAATGCCGGCGCTGACGGCGCGCGCGTGACGCACCGCCTCGACCACGTTGCCGGTCCCGGCCTCGCCCTTGGTGCGGATCATCGCCGCGCCTTCGGCGATGCGGCGCGTCGCCTCGCCGAGGTCGCGGCAGCCGCAGACGAAAGGCACCTTGAACGGGTGCTTGTCGATGTGGTTCTCCTCGTCCGCCGGTGTCAGCACCTCCGATTCGTCGATGTAGTCGATGCCCAGCGCCTCCAGCACCTGGGCCTCGACGAAGTGCCCGATGCGGCACTTGGCCATGACCGGGATGGTGACCGCCGCCATGATCGACTTGATCAGCGCCGGGTCGGACATGCGCGCGACGCCGCCCTCCTTGCGGATATCGGCGGGGACGCGCTCGAGCGCCATCACCGCGCAGGCGCCCGCGTCCTGGGCGAGGCGGGCGTGCTCCGGCGTGACGACGTCCATGATCACGCCGCCCTTCAGCATCTGGGCGAGGCCCGCCTTGACCTTGAAGGAGCCTTTCACTTCCCCATTGCCGCGGCGCGCACCGTTGCCTTCGGCCACGATCGAAATTCTACGCGGCATGGTTCGCCCAGCCTCCCTTAGGCGGATAGTCCGGACTAACCGGCCCTTCGGGGCGCGCCCAACGGCGATAGTCCGGACTATCCGCTCGGCCGACCCGCCCTGGGTCCGAGTAGCTCCCTACACGCAGGTTTTTGCGCACAACGCGCCCATCCAGGGCGGTATATACACGCCCTTTGCGCAAAAAGCGTGTAAGGGCGGCGGGTTAGAGCCTTTCCAGGACCAGCGTCCGCTTCGAGGCGTACTCCGTGTCGGACAGGAGCCCGTCGCGGTGCAACCGCGTGAGCATGTCCATCTCCTCGAGCACGTCGAGCAGCGGCGCCATCGTCCGGCGCGCGAGGTACGCATCCGATGCGGTGCCGGCCTCCTCGCCGCGCGCGTCGAACTCGCGCACGAAGAAGAGCGCTTTGACCGCTGAGAACGGAATCCCCAGCTTGCGGATCGGGCTGTCGCTGTGCTCGGCGTGGAGGTGCAAGACCACGCCGTAGCGATGCCTTTCCAGTGTGCCGTCGAGGTGGCCGCGAAGGACTTCGCCGTCGAGGAAGCGGATCGCGACCTTACGCGTGGGCGTGTCGGCGAGCTCCTTGTCGCGCTGGAGCTCGACCCATTTGACAGCCGTGAGCGGGATCCAGGCGGTCTCGTTGTTCTCGAGGCCCCCTGCGTCGTCGACCTCGACAAGGAAGTCGGGCTCGTCGAAATCGAGGTCGCGGGCGGTGCCCTCGACCGTCTCGTCGTCGAAAAAGCGCACGACTATCCTGGCCATTTCATACCTACTCTACTAACCCGCATCGTGCTTCACTCCTGCGCTGGTCTTTAGCCTCCTGCGCCCGATCTTGCGCGTGCACTTGGCGCACGTGGCGATGTGGTCCCGAACGGCCTCGGCCTGCGGCCGGCGCAGCTTCCCGGCGAGGTAAGGCGCGAGCAGCGGCAGCGCCTCCTCGTGGCTCAGTTGCCCCTCGCGCTGCGACGCGAGGTACTCCTCCTTGAATCGCAGTCGCGCACGGTAGAGGAGCGTCTCGACGGCGCTCTCCGACATCTTCAAGGTGCGCGCGATCTGGCGGTAGCTCATGTCCTGGAGCTCACGCAAGGTCAGCACCAGCCGGTACTTCTCGGGCAGGCGCTGCGCCACGATCCAGACCTGACGTCGCGTCTCGTTGGACTCCTGCACGAGCACCGGGTCGAACCCCTTCGACGTTGAAGGCAGGTTCGCCATGAGCTCGTCGTCCTCCTCCTCGGTCGTGCCGTCGGCGCGGAGGTCGCGCTGGCGGCGGCGAAGCTCGTCGAAGCACAGGTTGCGCGCGACGGTGTGCACCCAGCCGCCGAAGTTGAACGATTCGTCGACCTTGTCCATCATCCGCAGCGCCTTCATGAAGGTCTCCTGGGCGATGTCCTCGGCCAGCAAGGCGTCGCCGAGCTTGCGCCGGACCAGGCGATAGATGGAAGCGACGTAGCGGCGATGGAGCTCTTCAAAGGCGTGGACGTCGCCATTGCGGTAGGCGCGAACGAGCTCGACGTCGGTCGGCTCGGCCTGGTCCCTGGCGGCCGGCTGGTCCTCTAGCTCGCCCATGAATGCCTGCGGCAGGCTACTACGGTGGCCCGCGTCAGCATCCCTTCTGGGTCACTTAGGGCCTGCTGCAGCGTGATTCCTTCCTCCGTGAGCGCCACCACCGCGGAGACGCCCAGCTCGTTCAGCGCCTCCCAGCCGGCGCCCTTGCTGCCGGCCAGCAGCAGGACCGGTATGCCTGCATTGCGCGCCCGCCGGGCCACCTCGCCCGGAGCCTTGCCAAAGGCGGTCTGCTCGTCCGCCTGCCCCTCGCCGGTGATGACCAGGCCCGCCCCCTGGAGCCTGGCGTCGAGGCCCGTGGCCTCGACGACGAGAGGGGCGCCCGGCTCGAGGGTGGCGTGGAGGAAGGCGACCAACCCGGCGCCGGTCCCGCCCGCGGCCCCCGCTCCGGGCAGGTCGTCGACCCCGACCACCTCGCCGAAGCGCTTCAGCGCGCGGTCCAGCTCCTCGACCATCGTGGGGTCGGCGCCCTTCTGCGGCCCGTACACGTGACTGGCGCCGTTCGGCCCGGTCAGGGGGTTCGTGACGTCGCAGGCCACGCGCACCTTGACGACACGCCACCCCGGATCCAGCGCGGAGGTGTCGACCTGGGCGAGGTTGATGAGGGCCGCGCCACCGCGAGGCAGGTCACGGCCGCCGGCGTCGAGCAGCCGGCATCCGAGGGCCTGGGCCATCCCGGCGCCACCGTCGTTGGTCGCGGAGCCTCCGATGCCCGCGATGATCGTCGACACGCCGTCGCGTCGCGCCGCATCCAGCAGCTGCCCAAAGCCGTAGGTCGAGGTCTTGCGCGGGTCGCGCCGCTCCGGCGGGATGAGTGTGAGCCCGCTCGCCGCGGCCATCTCCACGACCGCCGTCCGTCCGGAATCGATCAATCCATAGCGCGCGTCGACGGGGTCACCGAGAGGACCTTCGGCCCGGACGTCGCGGTACTCGCCGCGTTTTGCCGAGACCAGCGCCTCAACGGTTCCGTCGCCACCATCGGCGACCGGGACCTCGATGACGTCCGCGTCGGGGAACACCTCGCGCACGCCGCGCGCGATCGCGCGAGCAGCCTCTTCGGCCGTCATGGTGCCCTTGAACGCGTTCGGCGCGACGACAACTTTCACGGGGGAGGCAGGCCTCCCCCGTGGAGCCCCCTCCGTTGCACACATCGCCTGGATGCGTTTAGACAGATCACGCCTGGTGACGGCCGGAGTGAATCCGGCCTACAGCCCCACCTCGTCTAGTAAACGGGGATCGTCCAGTCCTTGTACTTCGGCAGCTCGCCGCGGACGGCGCCGAAGTAGATGTTCTGGAGCTCCTGCGTGAACTCCCCCACCTTGCCGTTGCCGACCGGCCTCCGGTCGACCTCGATGACCGGAGAGATCTGCGCGCCCGTGCCGCACAGAAGCAGCTCGTCGCACGTGTAGAGCTCGGTGCGGTCGATGCTCCGCTCCTGCACCTCGATGTTGAGCTCGTCGCCGATCACCTTCATCAGCAGCTGCCGGGTCACGCCCTCGAGGATGTCGTCGGTCACCGGCGGGGTGACGAAGACGCCGTCCTTGAGCATGAAGACGTTCTCCGCCGAGCCTTCCGACACGTGGCCGTCGATCGACATCACGATCGCCTCGTCGAAGCCGCCCTCCACGGCCTCCGATTTCGCGAGCGCCGCCTGCGCGTACGAGCCTGTGATCTTCGCCCGCGCCGGCAGCGCCTGGTCGGGGACACGCCGCCAGCTGCTCACCATGCAGCGGATGCCGGCCTCGACCTCCACGTACTTGCCGAACGGCACCGCGTAGATGAAGAAGTTGCGGTCGAGATTGTGGAGGCGGACGCCGATCTCCTCACTCGACGTGTAGAGCAGCGGCCGCACATAAACGTCGGATTTGAACTCGTTGCGGCGCAGCAGCTCGAGTGTGAAGTTGACGAGCTCCTCGGTCGAGTACGGCAGCTTCATGCGCATGACATTGGCCGAGCGGTGCATGCGGTCGTAGTGCGCCGCCGCCGCCAGGAGGTAGAGCTGACCCTTCTTCTGGTTCCAGTAGGCACGGATACCCTCGAAGACCGCCGTCCCGTAGTGCAGCGCGTGCGTCATCAGGCCGAGCTTCACATCGTGATAGCGCGCGAAGTCGCCGTCGAAGAAGACCCACGTGTTGGGATGGACCGCCGGCTTCTTCGCCGCGGTCTTGGCTTTCGTATCCACACCCATGCTCAAGTAAGTGTATTGCCCGGCGGGGTACTTACCTTTCCCGGGCGGTTACGATTTCCGAACGTGAGCCTCTACGGCATCATCGCCGACCTGCGCCGCGAGCACCCGACGACGGCTGCGACGCAGACGCTGGACCTGGTCGTTGCCGAGCTGGGCAAGACGCGCGACAACCTGAAGGAGGCCGTCGCCAACCTTGAGAGCAAGGCGCTGCCGTCGGGCGGCAAGCCCGTGGTCGACCAGCTCGTCCAGCGGGCGCGGACCGACGGCCTTTACGACGTCGACTACGGGCCCGACCCCTACGACAAGCCGCCGCCGGAGCCTCTGGACGAAGGCACTGCCGGCATCGGCGCCCTGCTGGCCATCTCTTCGCTGGTGGGCGTGGCCCTCGCGGTCGTCGCGGTGATCGTCGGGCTGAACGCGATCGCAAGCGGTGGCTGAGTTCTCGTTCGACGTCGTGTCCGAGTTCAACCCCGCCGAGCTGACCAACACCCTCGACCAGGCGCGCCGTGAGGTGGGCACCCGCTTCGACTTCAAGGACACCGCGACCAGCTACGAGCAGCGCGGCGACGTCATCGTCATCGAGTCATCGACCGAGGACCGGGCGCGGGCCGCGCTTCAGGTGCTGCGCGAGAAGGCCGCCCGGCGCCAGCTCTCGCCCAAGCTGTTCAAGGCCGGCGACCCGAAGACGGTGGGCAAGGGCCGCGGCCAGATCGAGGTCCAGCTGAACGCGGGCATCAACGACGACCTGGCGCGCGACCTCCGCAAGCGCATCCAGAACGTCTCCAGCAAGCTCCAGGTCCGCATCCAGGGCGACCAGCTCCGGGTCGTGAGCAAGGACAAGGACACGCTCCAGCTGGTCATCAAGTCGCTTCGTGACGCCGAGGACATCCCGGTGCCGCTGCAGTTCACGAACTACCGCTAGGCCGAGGGTCATGGTCGTCATTCCAGCGATCGACATCCTCGGAGGGCGCTGCGTGCGCCTGACCCAGGGCAAGTACGAGCAGCCGACCGTCTATGCGGAGGATCCGGTGACGATGGCGCAGCGGTTCGCCGCCGCCGGCGCGCAGCTGATCCACGTCGTCGACCTCGACGCCGCGCGAGGTTCCGCCAGCAACCGGACGGTGATCGCACAGATGCTCGAGCAGTCGAAGGTCGAGATGCAAGTGGCCGGCGGCGTGCGCACCGAGGATGCGGTGAAAGCGCTGCTGGACAGCGGGGCTCACGCCGTGGTCATGGCGACTACCGCCGTGCGCGACCCGCACCTTTTCGAGCGCTGTGCGTTCGGGCATCCGGGCAAGGTGATGGCTGCACTCGACGTCCGCGACAACAAGGCCGCCGTCGGCGGGTGGCTGGACACCGACCCCGTCGTGCTCAAGGCGCTTGTCGGACGCTGGGCCGACCTGCCGCTCGCGGGCGTCATCCTCACGTGCATCGACCGCGACGGCACGATGAGCGGCCCCGACCTGGACACCCTGGCAAAGGTGCGGAAGATGACCCGGCTGGAGCTGCAGTACTCGGGCGGCGTCTCCTCGCTTGACGACATCCGCCGGATCAACGCCACGGGCGCGCACGGCGTGATCCTCGGCAAAGCGCTCTACGAGGGGCGACTGAGGCTGGAGGAAGCGCTGGCCCTGTGAAAGCCGCCGCGATCGTCGCGGCCGCACTCGTGCTCCTCGCCTGCGGCGGGCGTGAGACCGCCGACGACCAGGCCCTGCACAACGACATTCAGAACAGCTCGGACGGCGCCGAGGTGACGTTCGACGCGACTGTCATCACAGACCCGGTCGAGAGCGGCGGCCATGAGAGGTTCGAGGTGCGCACGACCACAGGTGAGCTGCTCGAGGTGGACCACAACACATCGCTTGCGCAAGCGGTGCCCGTGCACAAGGGCGACGCCGTGATCATCCACGGGCGGCTGTTCATCGACCCGGGGCCGCGCTACGGCGTGCACTGCACACACGCGACGACTTCCACAGGCTGCCCTGACCCGGGATGGATCGAGTACAACAGCAACTATTACGAATGAGCGGTCCATCGACGTTCCTTCGCAACCTCGTCGCCGGCAACCTGAGTCCGGCGGAGCGCATGCGCCACGTGCTCACCAACCTGGGCCGCCGTACCGGCGGCAGTGGGTGCTGCGGTCACTACGGGGACCCCGGGTGTTGAATGACGAAAGACGAGGCCCGTGCGGCCGGCCTGATCAAATGACGAAGGACAAGCAGACGGATAGTCGCGACTAACCCCGGTCTTGCGACACGAGGTTCGTGCATAGTCGCGACTAACGCGGGAGTTGGCGCACGAGGTACCCGGATAGTCGCGACTAACGCGGGTTTTGAAACACGAGGTGAACGGATACGCGCGACGAACTGCACTTTTGGAGCACGAGATGCGCGGATAGTCGCGACTATCCGCGTCGAGAGACCACCACACTCAGCCCGTTCTGATGAAATGACGAGATGAGGGCAGTTGCCTTCGAACGCAACGGGGGACCCGAAGTCCTCGAGTTCAAGGAAGTGCCTAACGCAACGGGGGACCCGAAGTCCTCGAGTTCAAGGAAGTGCCTGACCCTTCGCCACGCGCCGATCAGATGCTGGTCGACATCGAGACGGTGGGAGTCAACTTTCGCGACGTGTACGAGCGCGAGGGCGGCGGATACGGCTCGGCTCCTCCCGCGATCATCGGCGTCGAAGGCTCCGGCAGGACGGCGGACGGCAGGCGGGTGGCGTGGGTCGACGTTCCCAACAGCTACGCCGAGCGCGTGGCCGCCAACCCGGACAAGCTCGTGCCCATCCCCGACCAGGTGCCCACCGAGATCGCCGCGGCCGCGCTGCTGCAGGGCATCACCGCTCTGTACCTCGCCCACGAGTCGTACCCGATCCAGAATGGCGACGCGGTGCTAATCCACGCCGGCGCGGGTGGAGTCGGGTTGCTGCTCACGCAGATCGCGAAGTCGCTGGGCGCACGCGTCATCGCCACGACCTCTTCGGCGGAGAAGGCGAAGCTTGCTAGAGAGGCGGGCGCCGACGATGTGATCGATTACGCCGGCTTCGCCAAGAAGGCGCGCGAGATCACCGGCGGCGAGGGGGTTGCCGCGGTGTACGACGGCGTCGGCAAGGCGACGTTCTACGAGGGCCTGGAGGCGATCCGGCCGTTCGGACGGATGATCCTCTACGGCGCGGCCAGCGGGCAGCCTGATCCCTTGCCTGTGGCGAAGCTCGCTCCGCTCGGATCTCTGTATGTGCAGCGGCCGACGCTGCACACCTACACCCGCACCGCCGGGATGCTGCGCGACCGTGCGCGCCAGGTCTTCGACCTCATCGCGAGGGGCGAGCTGAAGGTTCACATCGGCGCCCGCTACCCGCTGGAGGCGGCGCGGCAGGCCCACATCGACCTTCAGGCCCGCAAGACGACCGGGAAGATCCTTCTCCTTCCCTAGCTCTTGGCTTTCGGTGCCTTGCGCGCGACTGTCGTCACGTTGGCCTGCGCCACCGGCCGCACGACCATCTCATCGATGTCGACGTGCGGCGGACGGGTGACGGCGAACACGACGCAGTCGGCGATGTCCTCGGCGGTGAGCGGCTTGAGTCCCTCGTAGACGGCCTTTGCCGCCTTACGGTCGCCGTGGAAACGAACGACGCTGAACTCCGTCTCCACCAGCCCGGGCGCGATCTCGGTGATCCGGATCGGCTCGCCGTTGAGCTCGATGCGCAGCGTCTTTGTGATCGCGCGCACCGCGTGCTTGGCCGCGGTGTAGCCGGCCCCTCCCTTGTAGGTCTCGAAGCCCGCGATCGAGCCGATGTTGACGATGTGCCCGTGCCTCGCCTTGCGCAGAAGCGGCAGGCACGCCCGGGTCATCCACATCAGGCCCAGGACGTTGGTCTTCCACATCCCGATCCACTCGTCGTCCTTCGCCTCGGCGATGGGGTTGAGCCCAAGCGCGCCGCCGGCGTTGTTCACGAGCACGTCGATGCGGCCGAATCTCTTGCCCACCTCGCGGACGAACTCGTCGACGCTCTGCTCGTCTGTCACGTCGAGGCGAAGGGCGAGCCCTTCCTCGCCCGCGACCTGGCCCAGCCGCTCCACGCGACGCGCCCCGGCGACGATCCGGAAGCCCTGGCGGCCGAGCGCGACCGCCGTGGCCGCGCCGATGCCGGAAGAAGCACCTGTGATGACGGCGACAGGAGTCAAGCTTTCGGTCCCCTCAGGTAAAGGCTTACAAATCCAGCCTCGCCCAAGCGTAACCTAGGGAAAAATGCTGGACGCGGTCGTGGCCCTCGTCGTGCTCTTGCTGATCGCGTCAGGTGTGCTCGTCATGATCGGCCCGGGCACACTGACCCGCAGGCTCCGGTCCGTGATCCGTCGGCCCCGTGGCATCGCCGCCCTCTTCGAGCCTCGCCCACTCCGCGAGGCCGTGACCCCGGTGCAGAACCCGAAGACACAGCGCGTCATGGTCGCTGCCGGCCGGCTCGCCAACTGGCTGCGCGCCCACGGCCAGGACGACGCCGCGCGGGAGATCCGCAGCGCGGCCGCGCGGCTGACCGGCAACGAACCGGCGGGTCTGTACGCGCTGCAGACGACGCTGCGCCGTATCCGCGTGGTCAACGTCACCGACAGCGCGGCGCAGGAACGCTTGAAGGCGCTGGTCGCCGAGCTCCGGACCGCCGTCCAGGATCGCTTCGAGCAGCTCGAGCTGCTTCCGTTCCGACGCCCCTGACCGAGCGGCGGCGCGTCAGCTCCGGGTCACCGTTCGAGAAGACGCTCGGGTTTTGTCGTGCCATGCGCGCCGGCGACCGCGTCGAGGTCGCAGGCACGGCCCCGATCTGGCCCGACGGCCACGTCGATCCCGACCCCTACGTCCAGGCCCGGCGCTGTCTGGAGATCATCGCCGCCGCGCTGGGCGAGCTCGGGGCCTCCGTGGACCAGGTCGTGCGGACGCGGATGTTCGTCACCGACGCCGCGTTCAGCGAGCCGGTGGGCAGGGCTCACGGCGAGGTGATGAAGGACGCCCGCCCGGTGTCGACGATGGTGGTGGTCAAGGGCTTGCTCGACGAGCGCTGGAAGGTCGAGATCGAGGCCGAGGCCGTCACCTCTTGACGCTCGGCCTGGGGCCCTTGCCGGACTCGACGTACTTCTTCAGCGACTGCATGTTCTTGCGGATCCCGGCCGCGTACTGGGGGCCGAGCACGCCGGTCGCGAACCGGAGCAGGCCACCGAGCTGGTAGTCCATCTCGTAGACCAGGCGCGTGGAGCCGTCCTTGCGGGCCGTGTAGGTATACGACCACGTTCCGTTCAGCGGACCTTTGATGAACCGGCCCGCGCACCTCTTCGGCTTGCTCCACACGTCCTGTTCGACCTCGAGCCGGACCTTCTGGCCGCCGATGTCGAGGTGGTAGCGATAGCGCGTGCCCTTGCCGGGCGGACCGCCGTCGAGAGTCTCCACCCGGTCGAGGTTGGTCGTCCACTTCGGCGCGTTCTTCACGTCCTCGGCCACGACCGCCCACACCCGTTCGGGGGGCGCCTCGATGTCGACCACCTCGCGGACCATGGCCACGCCCCGATGATCGCACCGCGCCGTGAGTGAGGTCGTTCCGGCTCCGAGCCGGATGCTGGGCGCGCTGCGCCACCGCAACTACCGCTTTTTCCTGGTGGGCCAGATCGTCTCCACCGTCGGCACGTGGATGCAGACCGTCGCGCTCCCATGGCTTGCCCTCGAGCTGACACACAACGGCTTCCTCGTCGGTCTTGCCCTTGCGGCGCAGTTCTTGCCCGTCCTGGTCCTCAGTCCGCTCGCCGGCGAGATCGCCGACCGCTACCGCAAGCGCCGGGTCTTGCTCGTGACGCAAAGCTCGTTCGTCGTCCCGCCCCTCGCCCTGTTCGTGCTCACGGCCACCGGCCATGCGCAGTACTGGGAGGTCGTTGTCGCGGCGCTTGTCACCGGGACGATCAACGCCCTCGACGTCCCGTGTCGGCAGGCGTTCCAGGTCGAGCTTGTCGGCAAGCAGGACTTGCTGAACGCCATCGCCCTCAACTCCTCGGTCTTCAACGCCTCGGCCGTGATCGGACCTTCGATCGCAGGTGTGCTGATCGCCGTCGTCGGCGTGCCCATCTGCTTCCTCTTGAACTCCGTGAGCTATCTGGCGGCCATCGCGGCGCTGCTGCTGATGCGCGACCTCCCCACGGTGGAGCACCACCACGAGGAAGAGCCGCTGCGCGCGCGCCTGGCGCGCGGCGCGGCCTACGCTCGGGGCGAGCCGGTCGTCGGCCTGCTCCTGGTCGTCGTCGCCGTCTTCTCGCTGTTCGCGATGAACCGCACGACGCTTCTGCCGCTCTTCGCCGACCAGGTGCTGCACGTCGGCGCGCACGGGTTCGGGTTCCTGCTCGCCTCGATGGGCCTTGGGTCGTTGATCGGCGCGCTGACGCTGGCGTTCTTCCCTCGGCTCGGCGCCGACCCGCGCCGCCAGCTCTGGATGGCGGGGATCTGGATCGCCGCCCTCCTCGAGTTCTCGCTGTCGCGCGTGTTCGCCGTCTCCCTGGTGACGCTCTTCGTCGCGGGCTACTGCCAGATCTCGTTCATCGCGGCCGCCAACAGCCGCATCCAGACCCTGACGCCCGACCGCCTTCGCGGCCGCGTCATGGCGCTCTACGCGGAGGCGCTGATCGGCGTCGGCCCGATCGGCGCGACGCAGGCGGGCGCGCTGGCGACGCTGTTCGGCGCGCCGTGGGCGCTCGCCATCGGGGCCACGATCGCCGGCGCGGTGGTGCTCGGTGTGCGGCTGTTAAAGCCTGAAGTCTTTGGTCAGCCGAGCAAGACTTCGAGCACCGAGGCCACCGCGAGCGCCGGCACGAGCCAGCGCAGCGCGCGCACGTAGTCGGCGAACGCGGCCAGCACGCGTGCCGTCCAGCCTCCGCTCGGGTCCATGTGGATCGCCGCGGCCCCGATCTGGATGGCCAATCCTCCGGCGATGATCGCGGCCGGGATCTCGACGAACCCGTTGGGCACGATGCCGCTGAGCGCGAACGTCCAGGATGTGAGTGCCGCCGCGAAGCCGAGGATGAACCCGGGCGCGAATGTGAGCAGGAACCCGCTCAGCCCCGCCGTGAGGATGGCCAGAGCTGCGCCCAGGACGAACGCGAGCACGTTGTGGCTGAAGATGAGCAGAGCCTCGTCGATCGCGCCGCTCGCGTTCGTCGTGCGCACGAGGCTTGTCAGCACCGGCCGCACGACGTTGGCCGGGATGACGTTGGTTGCGCCCGCCAGGTAGCCGGCTACGGCGCCGATCGGAAACCCGGCCGCGGCGATGAGCATCGGCGTACGGCGCATCCACACGAGCCGGAGCAGGCCGGGACGCCCCTCGAAGCTCCCGCGCACGGCGTTGACCGCCCTGCGCCAAGGATTACGCAGGCCCACATCCCGCGCCAGCAGAGCCTCGCGCGAGAAGCCGTTGAAGCCCATGCGCAGAAAGACCACCGCGACCACCAGCATCAGGAGCGCAAAAGCCCACAGGTACTCGGCCCGTCCGATGAGGATCAGCGCCGCCTCCGCCTGGAGCGCGATCGACATCGGCAGGATGATGAACGAGGCCATCACGTTGGCCGCGCGCATCGTGCGCGCGTTGAGGCTGATGATCACCGCGCCGGCGACCATCGCCGCGACCTGGCAGATGGTCGACAGCGCCAGCGCGAGCAGGATCGCGAGCGGGAAGTAGCCAAGCCCGGGAAACGTGACCAGGCAGTAGACGAGCAGGCCGCCGTAGCAGAGGGTCAGCGACACTGCGAGCACGGCGGCGACCTTGCCCGCGTAGATCTCGGCTTCGCGCAGCGGCGTCGAGAGCAGCACCTCGAGCGTCGTGCGCTCGCGCTCGCCGACGAACGACTCCAGCGCCAGCACGAGGGAGAAGCTCGCGGGGATGAAGACGACGAAGAAAGCGCCCACGAGC
>Ga0209057_1002166_pt1 | contig 15292 bp, 20 predicted proteins | sample GraSoiAngelo_146_FD_185903 | JGI IMG/M metagenome (GOLD analysis project Ga0209057, IMG submission 185903) | Grasslands soil microbial communities from the Angelo Coastal Reserve, California, USA - 14_1009_05_30cm (SPAdes) (version 2) | ecosystem: Environmental > Terrestrial > Soil > Grasslands ... | reverse complement strand
GGATCCTTCGACTTGCGAAGCGGCGTGGGCACACAGATGATCACGACGTCGCTTCGCTCGAGGACGCTGAAGTCGGTGGTGGCCTCGTACCGGCCCTCGCGCAGCAGTGTCGTCAGGTCCGCGTTCGTCACATCGGGGCTGCACGAGCGCCCGAAGCTGAGCGCAGCCACCCGATCCGGGTCAGTGTCGAGACCGGTGACGGAGAAGCCCGTCGCGGCGAACTCGACCGCGACCGGGAGGCCCACGTACCCCTGGCCGACGATGGCGAGCCGGGCGGTTCGCGTCTCGATGCGCTGGTTCAGTGTGGTTACGTGATCCATCTGGAGGTCTCGAAGGGCGGCGCTGGCGCGCAGCCGTGTCTAGAACAGCGTCTGTGGCACGACGACCACGTCACCCGACTGCAGGGACGGGTCCGGGTTGGCCGTGGGGTCTCGCTGAATCGCGTTCGCGTTGATTTGGAGCCGGACCTTCTGCCGGTCTGTCGACTCGCCGTTCGATCCCTCCACTCCGTTCTCTCGAATGACGGTGATCCGGCCCGGGGCGGCGAATTGCGTGAAGCCGCCGGCCATCGCGATGAGTTTCATGAGCGTCATCGCCTCCGCCCGCGAATAGGAGCCGGGCCGCGGGACCTCGCCCATGATGAAGACCGAATTCTGGAGATCGCCTCGGTCGGGAATGACGATCATGTCTTCGTGGCGGATCATCACGTTCTGCGAGAGGTCTCCCTTCTGGATGAGCCGCCGCAAGTCCACCTGGATCCGCTCCTTCCCGCGGATCACGAACGCGTTGCTGAGATCGCCGCGATCGACCTCGCCGCCTGATGGCCTCGCGCCCTCTCCCGCCTGAGGTCTCGCCGCGGCTGCAGGTTCGACGAATCCGCCGGCGAGGAAGATCGCGTGCAGGATCGGAACCTCCTGGCGGATCGTGTACATGCCGGGACGCTGCACCCGTCCCAGGACGTAGATGCGCCGCTCGGGAATCTCCTGCGGATTGGCGCCCGCGACGACGTCCGGAACGACGATGGTGTCGTCGGTGCGGAGGGGGACGTTCTGAGAGAGGTCCGCGTCCTGAATGAGGCGCCGGAGATCGAGCGGAATCCGCTCCTTGTCGCGGACGATGTACGCGGCGGAGAGGTCCGCCCCCGCGGCCGCCCCACCGGCGAGAGTCAGTGCCTGCAGCACGGGCGTGCCGGGCTTGATGGGATAGACGCCGGGACGAGCGACCTGGCCGACGAAGAAGACACGCAGGCTCCGGATCTCGCGGACGACCACCGAAACGTTCGGATTTCTCACCGACTTGCTCAACTGCGTCGTGAGGAGCTTGGCGAGCTGCGAGGACGTCAACCCACTGGCACGGACCTCGCCCACCAGCGGAAAGGAGATCTTGCCGTCGGGGCGAACGGGCATGGTCTGATCCAGCTCCTTGTAGTCCCACACCTGGATGTGCAGCACGTCGTCGTCACCGATCACATACTCCCCGTCGCCCCAGGCAGGACCCCTCGGGAGCAGCACCGTGGTGACGGCGCCCAGGATCAGGAACAGAGCGACTCGTCGAAGCCAGTTGTTGTGCTGAGTCATCGCAGGACTCCTGTTCGTTTATTCGCCCAGAAACGACACCGCTGCCACCAGGGTTCGATATTCCCGTCGCGGGAACCGTAGTAGTCCCCATACCGGCCGTAGTAACGGCGCGTCTGCCGTGGCGAGACCTGGTTGAGCACGACTCCCAGCAGCGAGGCGCCGGCCTTCTCCAGCAGATCCTTGGCGCGGACGAGGTCGTGCCGCTGGGTATCGCCAGCCCGGACGACGAGGATGACTCCATCCACGAGAGAGGCCAGGATCAGGTTGTCGGCGACGGCCAGGACCGGAGCCGAGTCGAAGAGGACAAGGTCTGCGTGGCTGGTGAGGAGTTCGAGAACGCCGCGAAGCTTCGCAACGGTGAGAAGGACTCCGGGCTTGGCCGTTCCGGTGGAGCCTGCAGGCAAGAACACGAAGCCCTCCCGGATGCCCTGGCCCGCCCGCGGCCAGCCCACGTTGCCCGTGAGCATGTCCGCCAGGCCGGGTTGAGGGGGGCATCGAAGCCCCCGATGCAACGAAGGCCGGCGGAGATCGGCATCAATCAAGATGAGACGACGCCCCAGCTCCCAGAACACCCAGGCCAGGTTCAGGACGATCGTGGACTTTCCTTCCTTCGGCCCCGCGCTGGCCAGCATGATGGACTGAAGCTTGCGCGAGCCGTTGAGCGACTCAAGGGAGGTCCGGATGGAGCGACATCCTTCAACTGGCAGCGTGTCGGGGATCGAGCCATTGACGAGGTTTAGCGGCTCTCGCTCGACACCGGTCGTCGGCTGATGGCCGGCGATCGTTGGCAGCCACCCCAGCACGGGAAGCCCCGTCGCGTCGAAGACGTCGTCCTCGGTCTCGATGGGCTGGTTGAAGTATTCGATGACGCCGGCCACGCCCACGCCCAGGCCAAGCCCGAGCAGAATCCCCAGGAGGATGATCTTTTTCGCTGGCGCGTTGTTGGGGCCCAATGGCAAGGTGGCGCGATCGATCACGCGGAGACCCCGATCCTCGCCCTGTTCCTGGACCCGGGCGGTGCCGAGCTTCTCGCTGAGCGTGGCGTAGAGGGAGCGGTGCGTCTCCACTCGTCGCAGGACTTTCGAGGTCTCCCACTCCTCCGCGCCCAGCGCCGACAGCCGGCTCGACAGGCGCGCGACCCTCTGCTTGAGGACGTCCTCGCGGTTTTGCAGGGAGGTCAGCTCCACCTCGGCATCCGTGACCTGTTTGGTCACCGCGGCCTGATCGGCCGGGCTCAGCGTCAGCCGAATGGCCGGCCGGCCTCCCGGCGAAATCGACGGAGGCGCCGCCAGGGCGGTCTTCAGCTCGTTGATCTCGGCCTGGGTGGATTTGACCAGGGGATGTTCGGATGCGTATTTCTCCTCGAGGGTAGCGAGCTTGGCCTCGAGGGCGGCCAGACGCTCGCTGAGCGCCTGGCGTGCAGCGCGGCCCGGCATCCCGGCTGAATCCTTTCCCCCCTTCAGACCGGCCAGCCGTCGTTTGGCGATTTCCTCGCTGGCCTGGATATCCGCCAGATTGCTCTCGAGCTGGGCGAGCTGGGCCATCTCGACCGAGGACCGCTCGGGAAGCTTGAGCGTACCGCCCCGCTGGTGCTTTGCCAGGCTCTCCTCGGCCTCTTGCAGGTTGGCTTTCGTCTGGGCCAGAAGGTTCTCGATGAACTGCCGGGTCGCGCGCGCTTCGTCCCGGATATGGGACCGGCTCCGAGACTGCAAGACTTCAATGTAGGTGTTTGCCAGGTCCTTCGCGACTTGCGGATGATAGGCGATCGCGCGGATTTCGACCTCCCCCGACGGCAGGGACTCAAAGCGTATCCGAGCGGTCAGGAGCTCTCGGACGGCGCGTTGCTGCGGGCTGAAGACGACCGGTTCGTGCCCGAGCAGCCGCCGGATCAGATTCTGTCCGGCGAGGACGTAGTCCCTGTGCATGGCGTGCCTGATCAACTCGTTCATGCTGTCCTGAGGGAGGTTGTCTACTACGGCTGCGGCGAGCGACCGGCTACGCAGGACGGCCTGCTGATACGACGCATCGCCAGCGGGCATCCAGTCCCTGAGCGTGCTCACCGACCCTCGCCTCGGATCCTCGATGAAGATGGCGGCGACAGCCTCATAGCTCTTCGGGAGGAACAGGAGGGCCCAGACCGCGACAGGTGCGGCCACACCGACACAGACGATGAGGCTGAGCCTCCAGTGGCTGGCGATCCGCCTCAGCAGACCGAGGTAGCCTACGTGTGGTCCGCTCAACTCTTCCGCCATAACCGGAACCCTCGCTGGTCACGCAGGTGGTGCGCCAGCGTTGAGGACGCCTTCATCTCCATCTGGTCACGCCGCTCTATTGAGATTGGGGGACGGCCGCTCCGCCCGCGCTGCGCCCGGCCAGATGGCAGCCGTCGTCGACCTGCGGCCGAGGACGACGATCTTCACGGTGTTGAAGAGGATGCGGAGATCGAACCAGAGCGACATGTGCTTGACGTAGTAGAGGTCGTAGCGCAACTTCTCCGTTTCTTCGTCGACGTTGTTTGCGTAGCCGTAGCGGATCTGCGCCCAGCCCGTGAGCCCCGGCCGAACCATCAAGCGAAGGGAGTAGTACGGGATGTCTTCGCCGCTCTCCGGGGTGTTTCGAGCGACCAGGGCAAGCAGCTCGTAGTTTGAGACCGGATGGGGCCGGGGGCCCACGAGATTCATGTCGCCGCGGGCGATGTTCACGAACTGAGGAAGTTCATCGAGGTGGAACTTCCTGAGCCACTTCCCCACCCGGGTGATCCGGTGGCCGTTGTCCTGGACCCACTCGGACGTCCGGCAGCTCGCGGGATGCATGGTGCGAAACTTGATCAACTTGAAACGCTTCCCGCGCAGCCCGAGCCGTTCCTGAACGAAAAACAACGGCCCGCGGGAATCCAGCTTGATGGCCAGGGCAATCAGGCTGAAGAGGGGGGCGAGGCCGATGAGCCCGACCAAGGCGGCGAGAAAGCTCACGGCGCGGGCGAGCGCCAGGGAGATCCAGGACTTCGGACAGTCCAGGGAGAAGATGACATTGGTCGACGTGAGCGACTCGATGGCGAGCTTTCCCGTAAGGCGCTCGTAAACCTCGACGCCGTCCTCGACCACGATTCCGCGCGTCCGCGCCTCGAGGAGCTGAGCAACGGGCCACCGCCCCCGCCCCTCGAGCGCGACGATGATCCGATGAGGCCGGACCAGGTCGACGATCTTGCCGAGTTGCTCGAGTGGGCCCCCCGGGAAGTAAAGGAACGGCAGTTCGCAGAGACCCGCCTCGTCTCCGACCACGCCAACGATGGTGAACCGAGGGTGCGCCTGGGCCCCGATCTCCTCGATCAACTTGCTGGCCAGGGGGCTCGTCCCCAGGATCAACACGCGCTCTAGAAACGGGCGGCGATGGTTAAGAACATGAGAAACCGCGTCGAGCGGCCCCCTCCGGATGAACCGACCCCCGGCAATCCTGTTCGCCAGGAGAAGGAGGGAGAAGCCCGCGAGCAGGATCAACCCGAGATGAAGGGACGAACCGGGCGAAACTCCGGACGACGCGAAGGTCATAGAGGTTGTGGATTCAGCGGGCGGGGACGCCCTGCTGCAGCGTGATCAGCAGCACGATTCCGAGCACTGAATCCCTGTCGCTGGCGTCGAGCCTGCGCGCCACACGACGGGACGGTTGGGGAGAAGCCACCGCCGCGTCCACAGCCACCGGCTCGGGATTCGCCCCCGTCGCATTCATTTGTGGGGATGGCGGTGCCCCCGACTGACCCGAGGACATTGACAGGCCACCAGCGATGGCCAGGAGGAGACCGACGCTGAGAGTTTTCATGGTGTACCTCACGCGCACGGACTGGTGTGTCACCGCGATCATTCACGCACCGGTGTCACGATCACCCCCGCGTTCCCGGGGTGAGTGGCCCGCCGCCAGCGTACAGAGGAGCGGCCCGAGCTTATCGGCGGCGTGTCGAACGACGGGACCGGGATCGATGAGGTCATCGGCAACCACCAGCGGCGGACCCGCGGACGGCGCGAAGTCGACCCTCACCGGCTCCGCGCCCTCGGCGCTGTAACGCGCTCGGACCTTCATGGGCACCGGACCCGTGTTGACGACGACGTAATCGAAGGTATGGCGGGGTAAGCCGTGGGCGGCCAGTGCGTCGAGGTGGGCGGCCACGCCGTGGCCGTCCGTCTCTCCCGGCTCGGTCATCAGGTTGCAAACAAGAATCCTCGCCCCGGGCGCCGCCGCAACCGCCTCGACCATGCCGGGAACGACCAGCGTAGCGAGGATGCTGGTGTACAGGCTCCCCGGACCGAGGATCACAGCGTCCGCCGTCCGCAGGGCCTCGAGTACTCCTGGCGCGGGGCACGCATCGGGAGGGTCGATTCTGAGGCGTGCGATAGGCACTCCGCTCCGGGGAATCTGCGACTCCCCGCGAACCTGACGACCGTCGCCGAGTTTCGCCACGAGGTGAACGCGTGTGGTGGTGGCTGGCAGCACGACGTCCCGCACCCCCAACAGGCTCGCGGCGAGGCGGATCGCCGTCACCTCGTCGGCGGCGACCATGTCGAGGGCGGTCAGGAGGAGATTGCCCACGGGATGCGCCGCACCCGAGCCCCCGTCAAATCGGTATTGAAGCGCCGCCAGCACTTCCGGCGCCACGCGGGCCAGCGCGATGAGACAGTTCCGGATGTCTCCCGGCGGAAGGACGCCGTACTGCTCGCGCAGGACTCCGGAGCTCCCGCCATCGTCCGCCGCTGTGACCACCGCCGTGATCCGGCACTCCGGGGGCAGATGCCGGCGCAGCCCTCTCAGGACCACGGGTAACCCGCTCCCACCGCCCAGGGCCACGACGCGAGAAAGCTGCCGCTCGCGGCTGCGGCGGGCTCCCGGAAGAAGCCGACCCACGGACGAGTCCTCGGTGGGGTCCAGGTCGGCCGGGTACAGTCCGGCCCGACCGAATCGCTCACGTGGGTCCCGGGTTTCTACGATGTCGGACATCGCTCTACTGGCACGTTCTTCTGACGGATCGCTGAGGTTCCTGAACGTCATGGCCGACCGCTGCCCTCTCCTTCCGCGGGGGTGACTCGGGATCTATACGGAAAGGTCACGATTGCGTGCGATCGCGAGTGGAGCCGCGCGTCGATGTCCCGCCGCGACCGACGATCCCGACGCCGGCGCTCCGCCGCCACGGCGACCGTTTGCCGTCGGCGCTCCCCGAGCCGACGATCCAAGATCACCTCGATACGTCGCTCGGCGAACCGCTTGCGCAGATAGTGGTACAGTTCACCATGCTGCCGGGCCACGATGATCAGCTTGCGGGCCATCGTTGCCTCGTTCCGCCGTTGCCCGCAGCGCCCCCAGAATCTCGTCGGTATCCCAGTAGTTCCAGGTGTGGGCGATTTTCCCGTCTCGGAGTCGAGTGACCGTACAGCCGGGAACCTGCAATGGCCGTGCGGTCAGAGGAGCGCCACTGTATTCGTCGCGAGGCGTCCCGGTGGCCAGCCAACTCACGAGCACGTCGTCCCCTGCGGCAAGCGTGCCTTCGATGGTGAAGTGAAGGTCCGGAAGCACCTTGAAGGACGCCCTCATGGCGTGGCGGGCGGCCTCACGGCCACGGAGCGGCGGTGAACGTCGGTGCGTCTCGCTGATGTAGCCATCGTCCAGCAGCGCGGCGTAGCGGTCGACCTCGTGACCATTCCACGCGGCAAAGGCCTCGCGCACGATCCGGACTGCGGCCCGGTGCCCGGCGCCTTGAGATCGGCCGATTCGGCCCTCGACCGACCGCGCCGGCATCGGAGCAACCTCGTTCAACGCGTTGGCGTACCTGAGGTACGTGTCGAGCGACGTGACGACGACGTCGGCGACGGCCGTCACCAGGCCGATCCCGGCGAGCGATATCCGGCCCCACCATTCGATGACGATGCCCCGGTCGAGGACCCGCTCGAGGATCTCAGAAATGTTGTCCCTCATGGGGCCTTGAATCGTCACCCCACGCTCGGCGTCTACGCCGGGACCGCCAGCGTGCAGTCGACCTCCACCGCCACGCTCCGCTGGAGAAGTTCGACCGAGAGCACGAGGAGCCCTTTATTCGGCTTGGTGCGCACAAGAATGCCTTCGACGTCGGCCATCGGCCCGCGGAGGATTCGCACCCGCTGGCCCTCCTTCAGATAGGGGTGGAGCAGCGCCGGAAGACGGGCACTCACCACGCGTCGGATCGCCTCGATTTCCTCCTCAGGAACCACCGCCCGCTGGTCCCATCGCTCGCCGAGGATGCTCACGAGCCCCCGCGCCTTGCGGACCTCGACGTCGCTGTACTTGTCCAGCGCATCGTGGAGGAAGAGGTAGCCGGGGAACATCGGAATGTGGATCCGGTGTCGGAGGCCGCCGCGACGCGACCAGACTTCGATCGTGGGAAGAAAGGGATGGAAGGCCTTGGCGATCAACTGCTCGTACACGAGCTGCTCGTAGTGACTCCGCGTCCAGAGAACGTGCCACGGCGTGCCCGGCGATTCGTTGCCGTCGGTGCCGGCGTCCGTGGCGCCAGTCAGGAGAGCCGTCTCACTCATCGCGTCACCGCCCTAAGCTCAGGCGTCGGCAAGGCTTCGCCCCCTTCGGTTTCTGCCCCGCTCTCCGGAGCCCGAAAACCTCACACCGACATCGCACTTCTTCGTAGCCAAACCGTCCTAACCCTCAGGAGGCACGGTTTGCCGCGCCGGCTCAGGCAACCTAGTGGCCCCTGAGGGCGAGGCGCGTCTCCAGCGTCTATTCCGCCGGAACACTCATGAAATTCCGGTCTGCGACACCCTGCAAGAGTCCCTGGAAATCCTGCAGATCACCTTTGCAGAAGGCCCTCAAGCCAAGCTGTCGGGCTTCACGAACCAGCCTCGGATCTCCTGACCAGATGATCGCGCGCGTTGTTGGGAGCTCCCTGAGCGAAATGCCCATGTCCCCGAGGACCGACCCATCGAGGATCACCGGCTCGCCAGTTTCCCGGAGCCACTGCCGGGCTACCTGAGCGCTGCTCGTCGCACGAACGATGAGGCCCAGACGTTCCAGGTATTCTCTGAGCATCTCGGCCACTCTCGGATCATCGTCGGCGACCAGAAGCTCCTGGCTCATCTCATCGCCTCTCACCGCTTCAGTTCTCGCTGCGCGAGAGCCGCGCCGGATCGCTAGATTTCGCTGTAACGGACCCAAGGGTAGGAACGAAGCCCGGCCCGAGCAATGAGGTGGAGACCCAAATCGAACCGGGGAAAGTCCTCAAGCTTGGTCGAGCAGCCTCGGGCCAGCGGTGCCTTCGACAATGAGCACTTCGACAAGCTCTTCCTTCGCCCTTCGCCGATCGGCGCGGCGCCGCTCGACGCTGACCGGCTGTTGGGTCGCCCGCCGCTCACCCGAGCGCCGGTCCACGACGACCTTGACGTCCTCCCGTCCGGCGAAAACGCGTCGAACCTCGTCTTCGAGATGGGCATAAGGCCGACGGATGATGATGCAGGTCATCCCAGGGCGTTCTCCTCGCCACGAGTTTGCGGTGGCGATCTTCAACAGAAACGCGGGCAGGGGTTCCAACGCTATAGCGCGTCTCGCCGAGGGCGCCGAACCGTCGACCTTAGTCCCCGGTGGATCGCGGTGAGTGTGGACTGGAGGGTTTGGATGACGTTGACGTCCTTGAACAGGAGTTCCTCGGTCCTCAAGATCACGGCAGCGCTTTCGCCAAGGCTTGTTCCGGTCCTCCGGCCTTGTTGTTGCACGTTTCGGAACGCCTCGGGTTCGGAGAGCTTCTGCCGCCTCATCAGGACCCGTTTGGCCTGCTCCACCAGGGTTCTGGTCTTCAAGGCGTCCTTCAGATTGCTCACCTCTCGGCGGACGGCCTGAAGCTCCTCGAAGCGGGCCAAAGCTACTTTGATGATCGGGCCCAACGGCTGCGTTTCCCCGGGCGTCACCAGGTAGGCCATGACCCCAACCTCGCGGGCCTGCCGGGCGAAATCGGCAGCGGCGTAGGCGGTGAGCAGGATGATCGGGATCGGCTTGTGGGCGAGGATCGTCTGGGCCGTTTCGATCCCATCGATGATGGGGAGGTGCTGCTGCATGATGATGAGATCCGGCTCGAGTCTCCACACGAAGCCCACGGCCTGCTCACCGTCGTTGACTGACCCCACGACTTCATGGCCGAGGCGTTCCAGCTGGACCTTCAGGCGCTGGGCCACACGCCACTTGTCCTCGACGAGGAGGATCCGCAGTCTCTTCACGGCTCCCCTTCGTTCCCGCCCTTGACGTGGCGAAGATTTCTCGTCTGCGCAGAGGACGACCGCGCGATCATCACACACCGGCAACTGACCGGCCGCGTCTGCCGCTTCAGCCACCACTCGAACCGTCCCGCGCGCCCCTGCCGCCCGACCTTCAAGAACTACCCGCTCCAGCGCTGAGTGAGTCCCGAATTCGGGACACTGCGCTCGCGGGTCGACGGACTCAATAAGGTGAAGCCCTCAACGCGAACCAGAAAAACCACCGACAGAGGCTCGGAGCACGTCGCGCTCAGATTCGCCGCCGCACATGGCGGGCTTCCTGGCTCAGTGCGAGCCGTTGCCATCGCCGTCCTTGTGGGGCGTCGGGTCCTTCAGCGGCGGCAGCGCGAGCTTGCCGTGGGCCTCTCGATCGTCTGGCCGCGGCTGGTACGGCTTCTCACCTTTCGCCAGCGGGTCGTAGCCTTGCGGCCACTGCCGGAAGACGATCTGGAACCCGATCGTCTCATGATCGTCGATCACGACGTCTTGTTTGGGCTTTCCCCATCCGCGCTCGGCCAGCCGCTCGGCGGCCCACTTGCGGTCCTCCATGGTCGGGTAGTAGGGCACCTGCACTTCGTAGTAGGACCTCGAGGTCTTCTACAACGGGCGGCGGCGGCATTCGGCGCTCGGCTATCTCAGCCCGCGGGCATTCGAGCGGCGGCGCGAACAGGAAGCGGTGGCAACTTAACCCAGGTGTCTACGAAACCGGGGCAAGTCCAGACGGGCGCAGCCCGTCGTTCAGCCGCGGCAGACGCACCGGGCCCGGCATCGTGCCCTTCTACCAAAGGAGACGCCCCACAATCCTTGGTGTGGTTCCGCTACTCGGTTCTCCACGACGCTGGTTTTATCGGCGATGACGGCACCGTCAGCGGGGCGCTGCAATTAACGAACACGGTCAGACGATTCGCGTTCGGAGCTGCTGGTTTCACGGCGCTGATGACAGGGGTGCAGGCCGGAGGCAAACGGAACCGCTCCCGTCGTGCGTCGTCGGATAGGGAAACGAGTTCGGTAAACTCCTGGACCGACGCATCCAACGTCAGGATGAGGGCGAGGCCGCCGACAACGACTCCGTTGGCGACCCCGATCATCGTCATGGAGCCGTCCCGGAGCTTTCACCGAACGACGAGAGCGATTTTGAATGCATCGCGCGATGCACCAGTTCGCACCACGGGCGATTCGTGGCGGCATTTACTTCGCCCACCGAATCCAGGACACCCCCGCCGACGATCGCCCTTTCGTCGTCGGCGCCCTCGCACGTGGGCCGGTGTTCATCACACCAGCACACCGTCAGGATTTCGTGGACAGGATCACGCTCAGGCTCGCAGCGAGGGCAGTACGACGACGCGAGATTGGGGGTGTCGGTGAGTTCACTCACTCGAGAACCCGCCGACGACGAATGCACGCCCCCATACCGATCGTGAGCGCATAGGCAATGCCAGATTCGAAACGGTCGGTGAGTTAGCCCTGAAACGAAAGAACTGTCCCGTCGCGGGGTCCTTAATAACAAAGGAGGTCCCGCCGCCGGCCGCTTGGCGGCTAATGATCAGATCGCTTCGGAGCGTTGGTGTTGTCCGGGCCACACATTAATGAGAAGAGATGGGGGAGGCCACTGGGTTTTAGTGGTCTCCCCTCTGCTCTACTCCCCACCTCCCGACTGGGATCATGCGATGCAAGATCCTGAGCTGCTGGCCATCGAGTACTGTCCTAGCTCGCGACCTGTCGTTCTTCAACAACCCCGACCTGAGATAATCTTTCACCTCCTTTTGCTCTAGTTGTTCTCCACACATCTGACCGCGGACGAAGAGGGGCAGACAAGTGGAGAAACCCTGCAAGCGAAAGAGGGAAGATCCCTTACCGACAGATCCGCGTTCGTCCTACGCGGTCGCCTACCGAGTGGGAACAACGGCTAACTGTGCTGGCGGGGCACTGATGGCGCTGTTTCTACCCGGTGAACCTGCCCCGGTTTCGTGGACACCCCAGATCGTACGAAAGTGCGGTAGGAGTGTGTCATGGCCAAACGGAAGCGGCGGGCGTTCACGAGGGAGTTCAAGGCGGAGGCGGTGCGGCTCGTCCGGGAAAGCGGCAAGTCCGTGCCAAATGCGCGAGCGAGAACATCTGGCCGCACTTCGGGCCAGGGCGCCAGCCTCCTTGTGGAGCTCGACGAGCGCGCTCACGACCGCCGTCCCTTCCGGCTGATCGTGAAGGCGGCCGCGAGCTTCCGCAGATCCATTGCCTCCGCCGCCACACCGGCAGCGGCGTCCGCGAGCAGATCGGCCACGAGGGCGCGTCCGTCTTCCTCGTAGATGCTGATGCCGGCCTCGGGGAACATGAGGGCCGACAGGCCGCGCACCGACACTGCCAGAGCGGCGTCTCCCCCGCGTCCTGGGCGAAGAAGAGCCGGCGCCGGATCAGCGCGGCGACGTCCTGGCCGTGGAGCGTCCGCGCGAGCCCGGTGTCGTCCTTCCAGGTGATCGTCACGTCGGCCAGCGTGAGTGCTTTCGTGGTGGGGCGGGCTGGTGCTACTCTCGTCTTGCTCATCGTCTCCTCCCTTCACAGGGGGCAGGGGTGCATGGGCCACAGCCCGGGGCGGTGTCAGCCGCGCCCGGGCGTCTTGTTTCTCCTACTTGAACTGGCTCTTCGTCGTTTCTTCCACGGCGTGCACGACGTCTTGATAGACCTTCCCCAGGAACTTTCCCGCCTCGGCGCCTTCTTTAACTTCAGTCCTCTGTAGCCACGCGACGACGATGTCACGAGCGACGTGCCGGGCTTCCTCCGTTGCCATAAAAGTCTCCTCCCTACTCCAGCAGCTCCGTTACCGGCACGCCGAGGGCGCGGGCTAGCTTCTTGATCGTCGGCAGGGACGGATTCTTCTTCATCCCGAGCTCCAGCTTGGCGATATAGCCCTGCGTGACGCTGCTCTTGCGCGCCAGCTGTGCCGCGAGAGTGCCGGCCCTGCTGGCGTCCACTGCCCTCCTGATTCGACCGAGACTTCTGAGACGGGTCGACAAAAGGATTTGTGCCAGGGGCGGGCGTTCGATTAGTCCGCGGCCGTAGGTCCAGCAGCAAGCAGGCGTCGCATCTCTCTCGCTGCTCGGAAGTACACGACACGTTTTGCGGGGATGTCGACAGGCGTTCGAGTTTTCGGGTTGTATCCAACCCTGGCCCTCCGCCGACGGACGTGGAAGCTACCGAAGCCGCGAACCTCGATCTTGTCGCCCCGAACAAGCGCGGCCGTCATGGCGTCGAAGACCGCCTGCACGACGGTGGCCGCCTTGTCCTGCGGCATCCTGAAACGAGTGGCCAACTCTCCGGCCAGGACCGCCTTGTTCACACGAGCTTCCTTTGAGGACGCTTCCGGCCTCGCCAGGCTGATCGATCGATTCGGAATCTCCAGGGCCGCCCTACGCGGTCCCCACGGCCCGTGCGACGACAGTGTGATGCGTGCCGAGCGTTCGGGCAACAGCTCTCAATGAGAGCCCTTCGGCCAGGAGCGCGCGGGCCTTCCCCGGGTCGACGTTGTGCTTCCGCGGCCGCCCTATGTTGTAAAGATTCTTTCCATGGCATTGACTCCTTGGCCGTATCGGAACGCGCCACCGAAGCAAACCTGCATGCCAGCGGGACGCTAGAATGGGCCGAACTGCGCGACGTCCAGGCTCACCTCCAGGGGGCCTAAAGGCGCTGCGCCAGAAGCAGCCGTGGGAGCACCGAGTTCAGCGCACGCAAGTGTTACTTCCCGGAGCCAAAGGCCTCCACGGGCCTCTGAGTCCACGGGTCGAGACCCTGGGGCCATCCGATCGGTACGTCATCAATGCGATGGACGTGCTGACGGCGGTGGGGGACAGGCTCCGAACGTGCAAGCGCCCCGGCTGCGGGCGTCAAACGTGACGGCCAGCACGCTGGCGTTGAGCACTGCGACCATGGCGCCGATTGCGATGAAGACTGTGCCCCGCCTCGCAAAACGGCGCCCCGACTCCCTATTCGCCGTGATCTTCGTTTAGAAAACCGCAAGGATGGTGAGTGAGCAGTCAGGAGAGAAGTAGACTCGTCCGCCGGACTGTCCTGACTCACGACGATAAACGATGGCCCCGCGGGCTTCCTCGCGGGCGTACTCAAGACGGCGCTTGTCCAGATAGTCGTTCGCCGGGACGGAGTACCAGTCGTTCACGGGCCAATGGAATGCAAACATTTCTCCGGCTCGCGACCGATCATCGTTTTCGCGTTCTTGAAGGGATTGCCCCTGTGCAGGACGCGGAAGTCCGTCCACTCCTCCGGCTGTAACCATCGGAAGATGGCACAGGGTACCGGGCACCCGATTCCCGGTCAGCGCGGTCATCGTCGGCGGCCCGCGATTATTGGGTGTCGCGTCGAAGAATTCGACCAGGAGCCTGCCGTCGTCAGCAAGCCCCTGTAGGAGGGAGGCCTATGACGGACGATCAATTGATCCTCTTAGCCGTCCTTCCTATATTCCGTGCGCCAACCGAGGGAGATCGGGCTCCCAGCTCGAGGACGGATCGGCCTGGGAGGGGTCGATGGAACTCACGCGACGGTGTCTTCTTCGTTGGGGAATCATGCTCGGAGGTGGTGCGGCACTGATTCCCACGCGACGGTGGTTCGTCGTCCTGAGCCTCACGTTCGCGCTCGCTTCCCTCGCCCACGCCGCCCCTGGCGATCCGCGCCTCGTTCAAGGGGTCCTGGAATGGCCCCCCACGCTGACCGCCGAGCCGTTCGTGGTGATCCGTCATCGCCAGCGTGCTGGCCACTCTCCGTGCACCTGGGTGCACACGATTGCCACTCCATCGGTCCGAGGGGATGGTCCATGACTGAGGAGCTGCGGCTCTGCAGCAGCGCCAAGATGCAGGCGATTCGGGACCTGATCGCGAAGGTGGCCGCTCTCGATATCACCGTATTGCTGCAGGGTGAGAGCGGAGTCGGCAAGGAAGTCGTGGCCCGGGCCATTCACCTGGCGTCGCCTCGCGTCCATCGGCAGTTCTTGAAGGTGAATTGCGCGGCGCTTCCCGGCGAGCTGCTCGAATCCGAGCTGTTCGGTCACGAGAAGGGCGCATTCACCGACGCCTACCGGCAGAAGCCCGGCAAATTCGAGGCGGTGGATCAGGGCACGCTCCTCCTCGACGAGATCGGCGAGATCCCGTTGGGGCTCCAGGCCAAGTTGCTGCACGTCCTGCAGGACGGCGAATTCTCCCGCGTCGGTGGGGAGAAGATCATTCGCACCGACGTGCGGCTCATCGCGTCCACCAACCGTGACCTCAAGGCCGCGATGCAGGCCCATCAGTTCCGGGAAGATTTGTACTACCGCCTGAATGTCTTCGAGATCCGGATCCCCCCGCTGCGCGAGCGGCGCGAGGAGATCCCGGTGCTCGTCGGTCATTTCCTCACCAAGTTCACCTTCCAGTACGCTCGCAAAATCGAAGTCCCGGCTGACAC
>Ga0209057_1002161_pt1 | contig 15313 bp, 14 predicted proteins | sample GraSoiAngelo_146_FD_185903 | JGI IMG/M metagenome (GOLD analysis project Ga0209057, IMG submission 185903) | Grasslands soil microbial communities from the Angelo Coastal Reserve, California, USA - 14_1009_05_30cm (SPAdes) (version 2) | ecosystem: Environmental > Terrestrial > Soil > Grasslands ... | reverse complement strand
CGACCAAGGCCTCGAACATCCTCCTCACCAAGGGTTACGTCTGCGATCCGGCGCTCTTCCAGTGGCGCGACGAGATCGCTTCCTCGGGGACGAAGAAGATCGCGCGGCGCAACGGCTCCATCGTCGCGCTCGGACCTGACGGCAAGACGGAGGTCGGGCGCTGGAACTTCCAGAAGGCGTGGCCCGTACGCTGGGAGATGTCCGAGCTCGACGCCAGCACCGGGCAGGCGATGTGCGAGATGCTCGAGCTCGCGGTCGAGAAGGTGACGAAGGGCTGAGCCGGAGTCGGTCGCGGAGATTCGGAACTTGCCGGAAACCTCGAGTCAAACAGCCGGACCGTCGCTGGAGCAGATCCTCTGGCGGGCGATGGATCGCTTCCGCGAGGAGCCGGCCCTTCTCGACGCCGAGGAGTTCGCGGACCATATCGCGCATGCCTTCGACGCCCAGGTGTCGGAGGAGAGGTTCTCCGAGCACTTCTTCGCCGGCGCCGACGAGCTCCACCAGAAGAGCCACACCCTCGCCGAGGCGGTGGCCCGATCGGCGACGCAGAGGCTTCACGTCTACGAGTTCGACTTGAACCGGCTGGAGTACGTGATCGTCGAGGACAAGGACAGGTTGGTCGTCGTTTCCGACTTCGGGCAGTTCCAGGTCCACAGCGACGACGCCCTGGGGCGCGCGCTGGAAGCGGCGGTGGTCCGAGCGCCGGAGCGCCGCGGCCAGGAGCCGCGCGGCTACTTCGTCCGAGCCAGCGGCGAGGTGGTGGGCATCGACGTGAAGAAAGTCGCCCGAACTCTCGAGCGGGCGATGCTCGAGCAGGCCTCCATGCCGGCGGTCGGCGCGCCCGCCGCGCGGCTCGCGCGCTTCAACCCCGTGCGCAAGGCGTTGAGCGAGAGCCGCGAGGAGCGGGCATTGCGCCAGGACCCGCGCTTGTCCCGTCCGGTCCCCGCAGCTCTCTCCGGCGCTCCCCTGCGCGACGGCGCGACCGCTCCGTCCCGGCAGACGGCGCTGTTCCTGGTCATGCCGGACGGATCGCTTGCGCGCGCAGAGATCGGCTCGGCCACGCGCTGGGAGCAGATGCTCGGCCAGTATGCCCGGACTGCGGCGCAGCAGGTCGCAATCCAGGCCGGCAACGTCCTGACCATCGTCGGCGGAGTGCGGCAGGGAACCACAGGTGCGCGCGCGGAGGCTCGTGGCGAGGCGCTCGCCGCCGTTCGCGCCAGCGCGGCGCCCCTGCGCGCTCTTGCCGGCAACGACCTCGCGCGCGCGCTTTCCGATGGCGCCCGTGTGGTGCCTGCTGTCACCGCAGCCGACCGGTTCTGGATCCAGCCGGAGCAGGAGTTCCGGCCCGAGCTTGCGCTGCCGGAGAAAACGGTGGTCGTCCAGCCGTTGCAGCTCGGCGAGGTGACCGGCGACCCGTGGTCGGACTGGGCGTTGATGATGGGCGGAGCGCACATGCGCCGCCGCGGCGTCGGCGGGGGCACGGCGGAGGAATTGCCGCTCGCGCCTGTCCTGGCGCAACGCGTCCGGAACGCTCGCGCGGTCCCGCTGCAGATCGCCGGTGCGCCAGTCGTCGGTTTCCGCGCGCCCGACGGCACCATCATCTTGAACCGCGACACGGGCCCCGTCCGGCTCGGTTCCGTCGATCGGCCGAAAGCCGATGAATTGCCGGATGCGCCGGTCATGATCCGCGATGTTCCCGGGATCGCGCCGCGCGCCGGGGCCCTTCCGCTCCCCGCGCTCCAGGCGCTGCAGCTGGCGCTCGAGCGCAGCGCCGCCGCTGGGGGCTATCGCCTTCCCGCGGTGCGCATCGATTCACGCCTCGATGTGCTTGACGCGCGCAATCCCCTGCAGCTGGGCCCCGCCGATGATCGCCGGCGCAGCGTGCGCATGGCAGGACCGCCGACGACGGCGGAGCGCGCCGGCGCCCCTCACGATCCGGGATTTCGCCTTTCGCGCGCCGTTCGTGACAGGCGTGGAGGCGACTTCGCCGGTGACGGTGCGGCCGCCGCCACGGCACCCCTCGCCCGGAGAGGAAGAGATCGTCATCCCGCTGCCGCTCTGGGCTCAGATGGGACGCGGGACGATCGCCGAGACGGGCCGGATCATGGCCTCGCCGTTCGCTCCGCGCAGCCATGCTGCGCCGCTTGGCGCATATCGGCTGGTCGTGCCTGGAGGCGGCGCGATCGATCTCACCGGGGGCGCTGCCGCCGTCGCTCCGCGGGTCGTCGAGATCTCCGGCCCGACAGGGCTGACGCTCGAACACGCCCCGGTCGGCGGGGTCGTGGCGACGACCGCTGGAGGCCGCCATTTCCTCGGCCGCGTGCCCATCGACGAGGCGGGGCCCGCCGAACGCCGTCGCTACCGGGTCGGAGCGCCGCGCATCGCCGCGGACCTCGCCGCGGCTCCCTCGACGCCCGACGCTGCGGTCTCGGATACAGCGGTGCCGCCTCGTCCGTCTCTTGCGTCGCATCCTCCACGGGCCGAGGACGTGATCCGGCCGCGCAGCGAGCCGCTGCTTTCCCCGCCAGGTTTGCTGCGCACCGCAGCCGATCTCGTCGTCTCACGCGGCTCGCCGACGCCGCAGCCATCGGGCGCGGGTCCTCGGGTGTTCGAAACTGCCCGCCGCCAGCCCGCCATCGTCCGCGCGCAGATAGCGTCCGGAGCTTCGATGCGTGCGCCCGTCCATCCGCGTGCGACGGCTTCGTCATCGGCGCTGCCCGCTATCTTTGCCGCGCCGGTCAGCGGTCTCGAGCCCGGAATGTGGAGCGGCCATCGGCCCGCCTCGACCGATCGCTATCGGCGTTGGACGTATGCGTCCTGGAACAAGGATGAGCCGCAGGACGTCGGCGGCATACCTCTCTCGGGAGTGTCGCGCCGCAGCCATCCGCAGCTCCCCGTCGCGCTCCGCTTCCGCTATGTCGGCGCCCCGCTCTGGTGGTCGCACGGCGCCGTTGCGGCCGCGCCCGACGACGCTTCTGTCCAGGCCACGCGGGCGATGCAGGCCGGGCTTCACGCCGCCAACTCGGCGGCCGCCATCTGGCGGTCGATCCTCGTCGCCGCCGCGCCGGCCGACGACGCTACGGGTGGGATGGATGCCGGGCGCGAGGATTCCGCGGAGAAGATGAGCAGCCTGGCGCGCTCGTTCGAAGCGCTCTCGACGCCGTTCGTGTCCGCCACGCCGCCTCCGGCAGCCGGTGCGACTGCTCCCGCGTACATCGCGATGAGCAGTGCTGGAGCGGCCGGGACGGTCTCGTCGGCTACAGCCGCTCGCGCGCGGGCGCAGGCCGTGGAGATGTCGATCGTCGCCGCCATTCCGCCGGCGCCGCCGCCCCTCGAGTCCATGAGCACGGCATCGCGAGGAGCCGACGCGCCGCACGCCCGCGGGCGCGGACATGCCCACGATGCGGCCCACGGACATCACAAGGAGGCCGATGACGCCGTCAGCCACTCGAAGATCGAGGGCTCGGTCGACGCCATCGCGCAGCGCATCTACCATCGCATCCGCCGCCGCATCGAAAGCGATCGCGAGCGGTTCGGGGGGTAGCTCAAGGAGCGGTCATGGCGACGCTGGAGAAAGCCAAGCTGATGAACGTCGACACGAACGACACGTGGGACGTTCTCTTCAACCCCAAGGAATACTCGGTGCAGAAGAGCGTCCAGTGGGAACCGCATAAGGCGCCGGGCCTGGACACGCCGGAGCACGAGTTCACCAGCGGGAACCCGGCCGTCCTCAACGTCGAGCTGTTCTTCGACACCTACGAGGAAAAGAAGGACGTCCGCACCGAGCACACCGAGAAGATCCTCGACCTGGCGGCGGTCAACGCCGACAAGCACCGGCCGCCAAAAGTCATGTTCGCCTGGGGCGGCTTCAAGTTCACCGGATTCATCGAGAGCCTGACCGTGCGCTACACGATGTTCCTTCCCGACGGAAAGCCGTGCCGCGCCACCGCCAACGTCTCGATGAAGGAACTGCAGACGGCGGCGGAGCAGCTGCAGAAGAAGCCGCGCAACTCTCCGGATCACACCAAGCGGCGCACGCTGAAGACCGGCGAGACGCTGGCGCTGATCGCCCACGAGGAATACGACGACCCGGCAGAATGGCGCCGGATCGCGGACGCGAACGGCATTCTCGACCCGCGCGAGGTGAAGCCGGGCACCGTCCTGACGTTGCCTCCCATCCTCTGACCGGAAGAAGCCCTTGGCCGACAACCTGTACAAGCTGATCGAGAAGGCGCACGAGACGGCATCCACTGCCGACGCGAAGCAGTTCGGCGTCGAGATCGGAATCGTCACGAACGTCAAGGACCCCGACCAGCTCGGGAGGGTCAAGGTGTGCTTTCCCCGGCTGCCGGGAAAGCCCGAGTCGGACTGGTGCCGCGTGGTGCAGCCGGCGGCCGGCGCGGGGCGCGGCTTCTACTGGCTGCCGCACGTGAACGACGAAGTGCTGATCGCGTTCGAGCGCGGCGAGGCGCACCGGCCGTACGTGGTCGGCTCGCTCTGGAACGGCAAGGACAAGCCGATGAAGACGGCCTACGCCGACGAGAACACGACCGTGATGATCCAGACGAAGGCGGGTCATCAGATCATGCTCGACGACAAGAGCGGCCAGGAGAAGATCGTCATCGCCGACAAGAGCGGGAACCGGACGATCACCTTCGACGTGACGAACAAGAAGTTCCTGATCGAGGCGAAGGAAGGCGACGTGGAGATCCACGCGGAGAAGAAGATCGTGCTCGACTGCGAGGATCTGGAGATCAAGACGAAGAAGACGGGGAAGATCGACATCGGGACGACGTTCGATCTCAACGTCTCCGACAAGGCGAACATCAAGGCTGGGCCGCAGCTCAACATCAAGGCCAGCCGTGTAAACATCAATTAAGGCAGGTCTTCGGATCAAACCGCAGAGCACGCGGAGGGCGCAGAGTTTGCGGTTGTTTTTTTGAAGCGGTCCGGATTCGCTGGTACGACCTTTGCGTGCGGATCGGTCTCACCATCCTGCTGCTCGCCGGGACGGCGAATGCCGCCGCCAACGACCTGCAACTCTGGCGGCTCGGCCATCCGGATTCGCTGGCCTGCACCCTGTGCGACGGGGGCCCGTCGGACATTCCGGAGCCCGGAACGCCCGGCGCGCAGGCGCGCTTCCACCGGCTGGCGAGCACCCTCGGTCTCGCCTTCATTCCCCCGTTCCAGGAGACGGCCGCGACCACGGGGCAGGCGGGATTCGAGATCGGGTTGACCTCGTCCCAGGCGCTCCTGCGCATCGGCGCCGATGCCTGGGCGACGGCGGGAACGCAGGCCGTCGCCGCGCCACCCGACGTGTTGATCCTGCCGGCAGTGACGCTGCGCAAAGGATTGGGCGGATCGTTCGAGCTCGGCGCTTCGGTCCAGTGGCTGGCGAACTCGCAGATGATGGCGCTGTCTGGCGAGCTCCGCTGGGCAGCGGTGGAGGGGCTCGAGTCGGTTCCGGACGTGGCGCTGCGCGTCTGGGGCACGCGCGTGATCGGCACGCAGGATCTCGACCTCGCCTCCGCCGGAGCGGACGCGCTCGTCTCGAAGAGCTTTGGCGTCGCGGGGATGATGAAGCTGCAGCCGTATGGCTCGTTCGGCGTGGCGATGGTCAACGCGCTCTCCGCCGTGGTGGACTTCAAGCCCGGGGCGGAAGATCCGTCGCGGCCCGGCGCGGACGACCAGGTCTTCCACGGAGTCACCCTGTACAACAACCGCTACTGGCGCGCCGGCGCAGGTGTGCGCCTCGTCGCCGGCAGGGTCGTGGCGGGCATCGAAGGTGCAATCGCCTGGGGCCGCAATGCCATCCAGGATAGCGGCGGGGCGGGGCAGGAAAACTTCGTGCGCCTCTGGAGCTTCGCGGGCCGCGTCGGCGCGGCATTCTGAGCACTACGCACTTCCCGGCCAGCGCGTCCGCATCAACGCCGGCCGATTGGTGAAGATCGCGCCCACCCCGCTGTCGTGAAGCCTCGCTGCGATCTCCGGGTCGTCCACCGTCCAGCAGGCGACCGAATAACCCCGCCGGCGCCATCTCCGCACGCGCTCCGGGGTGGCGAGAACGTGCTCGGGATGCATTGCCGACGCGTCCAGGAGCGGCGCCACGATCGCCGAGCGGAAGGCCCATCGCTGCTCCGACTCGAAGAGCAGGGCGCGGACGATCTCCGGAGCGAGAAAGCGGGCGCGCCACAGGCACATCGGATTGAACGAGCTGAGCAGCACGCGCTCCTCGGCCCGCGCCGCGCGCACCACATGGACGACCTCCGCCGTGAGGCCGCCGTCGTCGCGCCGATCGCACTTCAACTCGACGTTCACCAGCCCGGGAAACGCCTCGAGCGCTTCCGCGAGCAGCGGAATCCGCTCGCCGCGGAACCGTTCGGACTTCCACGAACCCGCGTCGAGCGTGCGCACGACGGAGTACGACGCGTCAGTGACCAGCGCGCCGAAGCCGGTCGTGCGCAGGAGCGACTCGTCGTGCAGGACGATCACTTGCCCGGACGCGCAGCGCTGCGCGTCGAGCTCGATGCCGTCCGCACCCTGGGCGAGCGCCAGCGAGAAGGCGGCGACGGTGTTCTCGGGAGCCTCGGCCGATGCGCCGCGATGGGCCCAGACCAAAGGCCGTCCGGTCGGGTTGAAGTGCGCCGGCAGCATCTCCGTGCTAGCTTGCCACGTCGAGAGGAGGCGTTGCGATGAATCTCGGGTTCGGCGAGCTCCTGCTCATCTTCATCGTCATCCTCCTCATCTTCGGAGCCAGCAAGCTGCCTCAGCTCGGCGACGCGCTGGGGAAGGGCATCAAGAATTTCAAGCGGTCGGTGACCGGGAACGACGAGATCGACGTCACGCCGAAGAAGGAATCGTTGCCGCAGGAGAAGGCACCCGCGACGAAGACCGAAGCGCGCTCCACGAGCGAGAAGAAGTAGCTTCACTCCTTCTCGCCATCGCGCACCTCGAGCAGCCGTCGCGCCTGCACCCGCACGTCGCTGGAGATCGTCAGATCGCCGGCCACCTCTCGCAAGTCCGGCGCGGTCAGGATCGCGAGCGCGGCGGAGGCCAGCGCCGGGGCGCTGTAGGGATTCAGTGCGAGCGCGCGGCGGACCCGGCGGTTCGACGACCAGCGGCGCGATCGGAAGATCTCCTCCAGCACTTCCGGACGCTGCGGGCGGCGGGAGGCCGCCGTCAGCACCTCGCGCTCGGTGCAGCGCGGGTTCTGCAGGACGTGCTTCACGACCGTGGGATCCTGGTCGGTGGCGAGCCGCGAGAGGAGGTCCCGGTCGCGCGTTCGCGCCAGGGTGCGCCGCTCGCCGAGGGTTCGCGCGCGCATCTCGCGATCGATCCATTCCTCGCGGTCGTGATCGAAGTTCCGCGCCGGCTGCGTGCGCGCAAACAGCGCCTTTACCTCGAAGTCGTCCTCCGCCGCGGCGAACAGAGCGTCCACGGTCGCCGCATCCAGGAGATCGCGGACGGCCTGAAGGAGCCCTTCGACGGCCGCCGCCTCCGGATCGTTGCGGCGGTCGGCACGGCGGATCAGCTGCCCGAGGACCAGCACCGCTTCGCGCGGCGGCAGCGCCGAGAGCACCGCGGCCGCCTTGTGCGCCCGCAGCTCCCCCGCCTCCAGGGAGGCGAGGGCGCGGGCCAGCTTCGCCGGCTTCATCAGCGGTTCCGCGCCGACTTGGCGCCGGGCTGTTTCCAGGCTTCCGCCGTCTCCACCCGGACCTGGAGGCGGTGCTTCACCAGATCCGCGGGCGGATCGGGGATGAGCGCGAAGAACGGGAGGCTCGCTCCCGGGGCAATGCTGCGATCGACGCGCGCCGTCTGCAACGTCCGCGTGAGCTTCTCCGCGTCGGCCGGCGAGCGCAGCAACCAGACGTCCTCCGGTGTCGGCTCGGCGCCGGCGATCGCGTCGGCCTTCGCCTCCGACGCCCCGTCCGCGACCAGCTCGGCAGTGACGCGCACCGGCCCACGCACCTTGTTGCTGCGGTTCTCCACCCGTCCGCGTACGAAGAAGACCGGCTTTCCGCCCGCGGTATCGTAGAGGCCGCTGACCACTCCCGTCGGGATCACGTCGGCGGCGGTCCCGAACCCCAGCCATCCCGCCGCCGAGTCGTCGGAGAGCGCGGAGGTGATCACCACAGCGATGGCGAGCGCCGCGCCGAGCAGCCCCGTGATCGCGCTCGAGATCAGCGCGCGCGCAGGCGCGATCTCCGGTTCCGCAGGAGTCGGCGCCGGAGCCGGATCCCGGCGCACAACCGGATCGGTCCTCGGGCGCGGCTCGGCGGCGCGGACGGGTTTCACTTCCACGGGAGCGTCGTTCGCCGCCGCCGCGGAGCCGCCCGGGGCGATGGCCGCGAATGGATCGTCGAGGACCATTGGTTCTGCGGCGTCGGACACGGGCTCGGCGACGCTGTCGGCCGGCGGCATCGGGGGATCGAGCGGCGACGGAGGCGGTTGAGGCTCATCGAGGTCGGGCAGAGGCGGTGGGCGAGCCGCCTTCTGCGCGGGGCGTTCGTCGATCTCGAAGTCCAGATCGTCCAGGCCAGGCAGGCTCGACGCCGGCTTCGCGGCGGCGGGCGCGGGCTCCGGAGTGGAAGGCGGTGGTGCCGCGGGAGCGTCCAAGCCCGTCGAGAGCGGCGCGTCGCCGGTCAGCTCCGCCATGCCGAAGAGGTCCTCGGCGTCCAGCCGCCGCGCTGTGCCAGCTTCTTGCCGCGCAGCGCCGCGCACCTTGTCGGTAGAGGGACGTACGGGGCCCGTAGAGGGCTTTACGGGGCCCGTCGAAGGACGCGCTGCGGCGCTTCCCTTGATGGGACCCGTGGAGCCCGTCTTGACGGGTCCGGTCGAGCCCGTCTTGACCGGTCCGGTCGAGCCCGTCTTGACCGGTCCGGTGGAACCCGTCTTGACCGGTCCGGTCGACCCGGACTTCGAGACGGCTGCCGCGCCGAGCGCGGAGAGGTCCATCGTGTTGCCCGGGCCGGGAGTCTGATCGGCCCCGCCAGCCCCGGATTTGCGCACCTGGAACACGTTCTTGCAGGAGGTGCAGCGGACGCGTACGCCGCGGTCCGTCACCTTTTCGTCGGCGATGCGGAACTTTGACTGGCAGGTTGGACACTGGACGACCACGCTCGCATTCTCTCTTGCGCTCCGTCGCGGTGACAAGGAAACGCCCTCTACAACAAGGTGCGCCAAGCGCGCCTTGACACACACCGGCGCCTGTGGACAGATGGCGCCGTACCGCTTCGCGTCAAGCGCTCTCAGCCCCCTCAGGGACGGTGGAGTTTCCAAGATGAGCGAGCAGGATCAGACCCCAGTCTCGGAGGTCGGCAACGGCGCTCCTGAGACGGCCGAACGCAAAGAGCCCAAGGTCATCAAGCGCTATACCAATCGGAAGCTCTACGACACCGTGGAGAGCCGGTACGTCACGCTCGACGAAATCGCCCACATGATCAAGGGCGGCGCCGAAGTGAAGATCATCGACAACCGCACCAAGGAAGATCTCACTTCGGTGACGCTGGCCCAGATCATCTTCGAGGAAGAGAAGAAGCGCTCGCAGATGCCGCTCGGCGTCCTCCGCGAGATCATCCGACACGGCGGAGAGGCTGTTGCGGGGTTCTACGCAGAGAAGGCGGGAACCATCGTCGGCAAGCTCGGGGAGCTCCGCACGAAGACGGAGACGATCCGCGACGACATCGAGCAACGCGTCCGCGGCGTGACCGGCATGTTCCGCAAGGAAGGCGAAAGCGCGAACCCGGTCAAGGAAGCCGTCGATGACCTGCGCGGCAAGGTGGATACCGCGGTGAAGTCGGTGGTCGAAACGTTCGGCGGCGCCGCGTCCGCGTCCGAGATCGAGGGGCTGCAGAAGCGCATCCAGGAGCTGGAGAAGAGGATCGCCGAGCTGACGAAGGGTCCGTGACCCTCGCGGAGGCGCTGGAGCCGTTGCACCGCAGCTATCTGCGGCGGCTCGACGAAATGGTCGGGCGCCTCCCCGAAAGTGCGGTCCTGACCGAGCGCACCACCAGAAGGGACGATGGACGCATCGCGCTCGGCGAAACCGGGTTGCCGCTGCGCTTCGACGTGGCGGACGCGCGCGACGGTCACACCTGGGAGGTCCATGGCGCCCGCGCCGACGAGCCCCTCGCTCGCGAGGTGCGTGTCGGCCGCGTCGAGGTGCGGATCGAGCCCGGCAACTGGGAGGAGTTGCCGTTGGTCTGCGTGTTCGACGGCAATCCGCTGCCGGAAGACGCGGAAGACCTCGCCGGGCTGCTGCGCGGGTTCGCGGTGTTCGCCTGGTACGGAGGCTTTGCCGGGGCCCGGCCGTCGCGGGGCGCCGCCGGTGCCGATCGCTGGACGGGAAGGGCGCATGGCGTTCGCGTCGAGTTGCGCGAGAACGAGCTTTGGGCCGTGCTCGATCTGGGCACCTGCGCGCCGGCGGCGGTCGAGGCGCTCTGCGCGGCGCTGTCGGGATACTGCGAGGAGCGCGTTCCGCTGGCGTACGTTCGGATTGGCGGAAAACCCGAGCTTGCGGGTTGATCTGAAGCTTTGTTCAGGTAATAGAGTCCGTCCCATGCTCGAAGGCTTCCACCCCTCGGTGCGCACGTGGTTCGAGGCGCGCTTCGGCACACCGACGGAACCGCAGGCGCTGGGCTGGCCGCGGATCCAGAGTGGCGAGCACACGCTGATCGCCGCTCCGACCGGATCCGGCAAGACGCTCGCGGCTTTCCTCGCCTGCCTCGACGCGATGATCCGCGAGGGAGAATCGCTCCCCGGAGAGACGCAGGTGCTCTACGTCTCGCCGCTCAAGGCGCTCGCCAACGATGTGCGGATGAACCTGCTCGAGCCGCTGGCCGAGCTGCGGCGCCTGCCGGGCGTCCCGGAGATCCTGACCGCAGTCCGGACCGGAGATACCCCGCAGCCGGAACGGCAGGCAATGTTGCGGAAGCCCCCGCACGTCCTCGTCACGACGCCGGAGAGCTTCTATCTCTTGCTGACCAGCGCCGGTGGGCGCGAAGTCCTTCGAACCGTTCGCACGGTCATCGTCGACGAGATCCACGCGGTGGCGCGCGACAAGCGGGGTGCGCACCTGGCGATCTCCCTCGAGCGCCTCGACGCCCTATGTGGGCGCAAGTGCGTGCGGGTCGGACTCTCCGCGACCCAGAAACCCATCGAGGAGATCGGACGCTTCCTCACGGGCGGGTCCCCCTGCGCCATCGTGGAGAGCGGCTCGCGGCGGCCGCTCGACGTCAACGTCGAAGTGCCGCGCGACGAGCTGAACGCTGTCGCTTCCAAGGAGCAGCGGGACGAGACCTGCGATCGCGTCGCGGAGCTCATTCGCGAGCACCGGACGACGCTGGTCTTCGTCAACACGCGCCGGCACGTCGAGCGGGTGGCGCATCAGCTTGCCGAGCGCCTGGGCGAGGACCAGGTCGTTGCGCATCACGGCAGCATGTCGCGGACGATGCGGCTGGCGGCGGAGGAAAAACTCAAGCGCGGCCACGTCCGCTGCGCGGTTGCGACGGCCTCGCTCGAGCTCGGAATCGACGTCGGCGCCGTCGACCTGGTGGTGCAGCTCGAGTCGCCGCGCAGCTTCTCCATCGCGGTGCAGCGCATCGGCCGCGCCTCGCACCATCGGACGGCCTCGCTCGAGCTCGGAATCGACGTCGGCGCCGTCGACCTGGTGGTGCAGCTCGAGTCGCCGCGCAGCTTCTCCATCGCGGTGCAGCGCATCGGCCGCGCCTCGCACCATCGCACGGGTGTCCCCAAGGGGCGCCTGTTTCCGGCGACGCGCGACCAGCTCGTCGAGTGCGCCGCGCTGGTGCGCGGGATCCGCCGCGGCAATCTCGAGGAAACCTCGATTCCGCAATGGCCCCTCGACGTGCTCGCCCAGCAGCTCGTGGCGATGGCGGCGTGCGAGGATCTCGCGGAGGACGACGCGTACGCGCTGGTCCGGCGAGCCTGGCCATACCGCTCGCTTCCACGGCCCGAATTCGATGCGCTGATCGAGATGCACGCCGAGGGTGTCGCGCGGCGAGCGGGCCGCGCCCAAGGCGCCCGGCTGCATCGCGACGGCGTCCATCACGTGGTCAAGGCGCGGCGCGGCTCGCGCATCGCGGCGCTCACCAGCGGCGGAGCGATCCCGGACACGGCGCAATACGCGGTGGTGGCGGAGCCCGAGGGAATCACCATCGGCCAGGTCGATGAGGACTGGGCCGTCGAGAGCATGGCCGGCGACATCTTCCTGCTCGGCAACCAGAGCTGGAAGATCCGGCGGGTCGAGGCGGGGCGGGTGCGGGTGGAGAACGCGCACGGCGCGCCTCCGTCGCTGCCGTTCTGGAACGGCGAGGCGCCGGGGCGCACTCCCGAGCTGTCGGAGGAAGTGTCGCGGCTGCGCGAGGAGATCGAGCCGCTCCTCGACGAGCCGTCCCGCGCCGAAGAATTCCTCGTTCGCGACTGCGCCGTTGCGCAGGCAGGCGCGGAACAGATCGTCCGGTATCTGCGCGCGGCCCGCGCAGCCCTGGGAGCGCTTCCTACCCAGCGCACGCTGATCGCGGAGCGGTTCTTCGACGAGTCCGGCGGCATGCAGCTGGTCGTGCACGCGCCGTTCGGGGCGAAGCAGAACCGCGCCTTCGGGCTGGCGCTGCGCAAGCGCTTCTGCAGGACCTTCGACTTCGAGCTCCAGGCCGCGGCGACCGACGAGGGGATCCTGCTCTCGATGGGACCGCAGAACAGTTTCCCGCTGGAGTCCATCTTCGAGTTCCTCGCTCCCGGCACCATCGACGAGATCCTCACGCAGGCGGCGCTCCGCGCCCGCACAGGCGCAGTGCCAGGAGCACGATACCGGCGTGATCGAGCCCCCCGATCACCCCCTGATCCGGGAGACGTTGCGCGACTGCCTCAACGAGGCGATGGACATCGAAGGTCTGCGCGGGTTGTTGCAGCGGATGGAGCGCGGCGAGCTGCGATTGCTCGCGCGCGACACGGCGGAGCCTTCGCCGCTCTCGCACGAGATCCTGAACTCGGCGCCGTACGCGTATCTCGACGATGCTCCGCTGGAGGAGCGGCGATCGCGGGCGGTGCAGCTCCGGCGCACGCTCGATCCCGGCGATGCCGCGTCGCTGGGAGCGCTCGATGCCGCAGCCATCGCGGAGGTGGTCTCTCAGGCCGCCCCGGATCTGCGGTCTGCCGACGAGCTGCACGATCTGCTGCTCACCCTGGTGCTGCTGCCCGCGACGGAAGCCGTGGCGTGGCAGACCTGGCTGGAGGAGCTGCGCGCAGCCGGTCGCGCGGTCCTGTGCGACGGATTCTGGCGCGCGAGCGAGCGCTCCGGCGCGGAGCTCCTCGACGCCGTCCGCGGCTGGGTGGGATTGACCGGACCCATTACCGCCCCCGAGCTGGCGCACAAGCTCGGGGTGGCGAACGTCGAGGCCGAGCTGGCGCTACTGGAGAACGACGGCCTCGTGCTGCGGGGGCGATACCGGGCCGGCGCCGTGGAAACCGAATGGTGCGAGCGGACGCTGCTCGCGCGCATCCACCGCCTCACCCTCGGACGGCTGCGGCGCGAGATCGAGCCGGTCACCACGCAGGATTTCCTGCGGTTCCTTTTCCGCTGGCAGCACGCGCAGCCGGGGACGCAGCTGCACGGAACGCAGGGCCTCGCGGAGATCGTCGGGCAGCTGCAGGGATTCCAGTCGGCGGCCGCTTCCTGGGAAAGCGACGTGCTGCCGTCGCGTGTCGCCCGCTACGACCGGGCCTTGCTTGATCAGCTCTGCTTCTCCGGCGAGATCGCTTGGGGCCGTCTCGCCTGCGCGGACGAGTCACCGCGCCGCGCTCCGCCCGGAAGGGCCACGCCCATCGCGGTGGTGCGGCGCGAGGACCTGCCGTGGCTTCTCGATGCCACCCGGGGCGGATGCGAACCGCTCGGCGAACGCGCCCGCATACTCCTGGCGCTGCTCGAGCAGCGAGGCGCGCTGTTCCCCCACGAGCTGCGGGCGCAGACGGGTCTCTCCGCGCGCGAGCTGAACGAGGCCCTTTGGGAGCTGGTCTCCGGGGGCCGCGTGACTTGCGACGGCTTCGGCGCCCTTCGTGGCCTTCTGGAAGGAAAGGCGCACGCCGCCGCAGGGCGCTGGTCGCTGCTCCGCCCGTACGAGAGCGCGCAGCGAGAGCCCGGGTGGGAGGACAAGCTCGCGCGGCAGTATCTGCGGCGGTACGGGATCGTCTTCCGCGATCTGCTGACCCGCGAGCCGCGCTGCCCGCCGTGGCGCGATCTTCTGCAGATCTATCGGAGGATGGAAGCGCGGGGAGAGCTGCGCGGCGGCCGGTTCGCGCAGGCCTTCTCGGGCGAGCAATTTGCCCTTCCCGAAGCGGTGGACGCGGTGCGCGCGGTGCGGAAGGTGCCCAAAGCGGGCGACGAGCGCGTGACCGTAAGCGCGTGCGATCCACTGAATCTGGTCGGGGTGCTGACGCCCGGCGCGCGCGTGCCGGCATTCCCTCAGAACCGCGTGACCTTCGTGGACGGCGTGCCGGAGGAGGGGGCAGCGCTGCGCACCGCCTGACCCGGCATTCGCGCTCTACGGATGTCCGCCCTTTCAAGTTCGTGGTGGACGTGACTGTCGTCGCGCTGCGCTGACTCATCGGCGCTGCGGCCGACGTCGCGTCCCGCAGCTCCTTGTCGGACTTGAAAGCGCGGACATCGCAGGGAGCGTTGCGGCGGCGGCGGTCGGCGGCATGTCAGACCCCCCTTGTACGCTGCGCTCATGGTTGCGAAGCAGCAGGAGTTGCCTCTTCCGCAGTGGGGTGGTGCACGGGCGGGCGCAGGGCGCAAACGGAAAGGCGCGCGCCGCAACGTTCCGCACCGCACGCGTGCCGGCTTCAGCCGTGCGGCGCTTCACGTCACCGTTCGGTTGCGGCGCGAAGTGTGGAACCTGCGGACGCATCGCTGCTTCCGCGCGCTGCGATACTCGTTCGAGCGCGGCTGCGCCCGCTTCGGCTTCCGGCTCATCGACTTCTCCGTCCAGGGGAACCACATCCACTTCATCGTGGAGGCGCCCGACCAGCTTGCGCTGACCCGGGCAATGAAGGGCCTCGAGGTGCGGATGGCGCGCGCGCTGAACCGCGTGATGCACCGGCGCGGGCCGGTGTTCGCCGACCGCTACCACGCGCACCTGCTGCGCACACCGACCGAGGCGCGCCACGCGCGCAACTACGTGCTCTCGAACTGGCGCGTCCACGCGCAACGCGACGGGCGCCCTCTTCCGCGCGGAAACGATCCGTTCTCCTCCGCTGGATGCGACCCGGCCGCAACCTGCTCACCGCGGTTCTGGAT
>Ga0209057_1002160_pt1 | contig 15314 bp, 19 predicted proteins | sample GraSoiAngelo_146_FD_185903 | JGI IMG/M metagenome (GOLD analysis project Ga0209057, IMG submission 185903) | Grasslands soil microbial communities from the Angelo Coastal Reserve, California, USA - 14_1009_05_30cm (SPAdes) (version 2) | ecosystem: Environmental > Terrestrial > Soil > Grasslands ... | reverse complement strand
AACACCCTCTTCGCACGAGGACTCAGCATTGCGCAAGCGTCAGTTCTAATTCTTAAGTCTTTCTTTTCCAGTAGGCCGAATGTAGCGGCACCAGAACGGCCATTGAAAAATAAACCCAGCCGCTCCACGCGAGCTGCTCCCTCGGCAGAACCAGCGCCAAGATCAGCGAAATGATTCCGACAACCACCGGGATGCTCCAGCCCGCGATGTCACCGCGGGTCGCCAATTTTTCTAGTTCATTCAGTCGTAACGGGTCGCGCAATTGCCAGGCACGCAGATTCAGAAGCACGATCTCCAGTGCGATGGCCGTAAATCCAATAGCAAAGGTTGCGAAAAGGGCGCGCGCTTGCGCATCGCTCCGGGCCCCGAGTGCCTGGCCTACTCGACCGTCGCTGAGAAGAAACCACATCGACCCGAAAACCGCTCTCAAGGGATAGATATAGATCAGGATGGTGGCGAGCATCGCCCAACTGATGAAAATCGAGACGCCGTCTTCGAGCCCGTAACGCCGGCTCCATTTCCAATGGCCGCGCCAAAAAATTCCAAGGACAACGACGCTTGCCACGAAGGCGGGTACATGCCTGAAGGCGCCCAGTAATTCTTCAATATTATCCGGGACCTGGTTCGCGGCGATTACCAGCATCGAGATCGCGAACGCAAACGCCGCGTCGATAAAAGTTTCCAGCCGCGTCATCTCCATCCCGCGCAAGCGAAATCCGCGTAACCGGGGCAATGCATCCAAATCGGCGGGCACTGCTGACGCAATCTCGTCGTAGCGTCCGTTCATCTGCCGGGGATCCTATGCAAAACAGCACTACGTTTGTAAGGATTTTTCTCGGGTTTCGCCATCGACTCTCAACTCTCGCGCGTAGGCGGATCAACGATTCACTAATCTCCGATCACCAATCACTAATCACGAATCACTGATCACTGATCCTTTGCTGTCCCCTCCCTCTGCGCGTGGCATCCATAAGCGCGCAGAAATTCGAAGCGATCTAAAAAGGAAGATAAAACGGGAGCCCAGGGGTCCCGCCATAATTCAAGGGAAAATTATGAATTTATCCGTTGAAACGAAGGTCGCTATCGCGGTCGCGACGAGCTTGGTCGCGTTAATCATGGGCGCGATGGCTCAAGGGTAGTAAAAGCGGAACCGGCAGCAGAATCAGCCTCCGTCTTCTTATCCGCCAACGGACGGATTGACTTACTCCTTTCGGCCTCCTCGGCTTAACCCATCTATGTCACTCGCGTCCCTGCGGCTCCATTCGCCGTGGCGAAACTTCTTAACCGTGTCCTTAGCGCTTCCGATCCCTTGGACGTCGTGGCTCGGTGATCACCCTCTTCAACTCTCAACAATCAACTATCACCCCTCAACTCTTCCCTCTGATCACCATTCACCAGCGCCTTTGGCGCTTCTTCCTTTCAGGCAGCTCTTTTAGCTTTTTTGCTAGCCGTGACACCGGGGAACAGCACGACCTTGGCGGGCGCCTCAGCGGTTCCATTCTGACCGAAGGTCGACTCGAACGTCAGTTTTCCGTTAGCGATCTCGGTTAGCGCGATATCGGCTTCACGAAGTCCCGGAGCGTATTCCACAAGGGGACGATGACCGAGGGAAAGCTGTCGCACGCGGCGTGAGACCATGTTCACCAGGATTTGCTGATTAGTGATTACTTCGGAGGCAGCTGCAATGAGATCGGCTTTCATAATAATTGATTCTGACTTTCTACCAGGCACCAACGTCGCACCGACTTTGGCGCGCACCGGAGGCTGACTTTCCTCCTTAGTACTTCTTGACCTCCGACTATCGCCCAGAAACCCGATTCCGCAACACGGCGGGGGGTGGGACGCCGTCGACCTGCTTGCCATGCCGTAATCTGATGAAGGCAGTTCACGCGGACTTGTCACGTCGTAGCGAATTGAAATTGACTCATGTGCTCCCGCCCAGTTGAAACTCGGTCGCGTCCCGCTTCCTCACCGCCACCCCTCGCGACTTTGCCTTGATCACTCGCACCGCCCGATGCTTGCGCCAGCTACCCTAGCTGCGTTGCCGTCTACCCGCGCGATTGAAACTCGTTCGCTTCCCAGCTCCCTCGCCGCTACCCGTCGCGGCTTAGCCTTCTATGTCGCTTTCCCCAAAAGCTCCATTCCCTTTGTCGCGACGTGTTCTATGTCACTGACCCCATTCGCCCGCCAACCGCCGCAACGAAGACAACGGAGCGAAATGGGATGAGCGACATGACCGGTAACGCCGCGAGGTAGCGGAGAACTGGAAAGTAAGCGAAGACAATGATTGCACGCGGTCTGCGGGATCGCTCTAATTAGCGACGTGCAGCTGCGCACCCGTCGGGACTTCATTTCACTCGCCGGCAAAAGCTTTGGTCTGGCCGCGCTTTCTTCGGGAACAGTCGCGTCGTTATTCAGAAATGTTGAGGCAGCGTCGAAGAACGTCGCGCATCTGACGCCGGAAGAAGCGGCCATGGACGACGACTACTGGGCCACCATCCAAAACTCGTTCAGCGTTACACGCGGCATCATCAACCTGAACAACGGCGGCGTTTCGCCCAGCCCGCGGATCGTGACCGAGGCGCTCGTCCGTTACATCTGGGAACAGGAAGACGCCACCGCTTACACGATGTGGCAAATCCTCGAGCCGCAATCGGAAACCATTCGCACCGGCCTGGCTGAGCTATTCGGCTGCGACCGCGAAGAAATCGCGATCACGCGCAACGCGTCGGAATCGCTCGAGACTCTCCTCATGGGCATGGACTTCAAACCCGGCGACGAAATTCTTACCACCACCCAAGACTACCCGCGCATGCTCACCACTTTGCGTCAGCGTGAAAAACGGGAAAACCTCAAGCTCAAGCTTATTCAGGTTCCGATTCCGCCGAAGAACCTTAACGAGATCACCGCTGCGTTTGAAAAAGGAATCACCGACCGCACTCGCCTCGTCCTGATCTCACACATGATCAACATCACCGGCCAAATCACTCCCGTTAAAGCAGTGTGCGACATTGCGCGCGCCCGCGGCATTGAGACCATCGTCGACGGCGCCCATTCCTTTGCCCAGTTCTATTTCAAACAAAGCGACCTCGGTTGCGATTACTTCGGCACCAGTCTCCACAAATGGCTGTACGCCCCGAAAGGCACGGGCATGCTTTACGTGAAACGCGACAAGATTGACAAACTCTGGCCGCTCATGGCTGCGGAAGCGAAGCAGGCCTCCGACATTCGCAAATTCGAAGAGATCGGCACCCACTCGGCCGCGCCGAAGCTTGCCATCGGTGAAGCGCTGCTCTTTCACAACGGCATCGGCGGCAAACGCAAGGAGGCACGCTTACGTTACCTGTCCCGTTACTGGATGAACCGGCTCAAAGACGTCCCCAAAACTCGGTTCAACACTTCGTTCGATTCCAATCAATCGTGCGCAATAGGAAATGTTCACATCGACGGCACCGATCCGAACGCTGTGGCGAAATACTTGTTCGATAAACAACACATTTTCACCGTGCCGATCGTGCACGAAGAATTCCAGGGAATTCGAATCACGCCGAACCTCTACACCACGCTGGGGGAACTCGATCGCTTTTGCGAGCAGATGGAATTGATCGCAAAGAAGGGATTACCTTCCTAGCGATTGAGTGAGCGAAATGAGTATCCATGCTGTGACGTTGCCGGACAGATTGCATTGGTCGCATGGTGAGACGAGCGAGCGATGGGACGCACCGCATTCCATTTGCCTTCGGCGACGAGTTGAGCGCAATTCGTTGCGGAGACGTTTCTCAATCCAGCGCGGAAATTTGCTGCACAGCAATTATTAAGAGCTGACATGAAAAACTGGCGGACGAAGTTGATTTCGATTCTACGCACGAAACTGACTCTGGAAAACTGGCGCGCAAAGCTGATCTCGCTCTTGCTCGCGACAATGCTCTGGTACCTGATCAAAAAGAACCTAACGACGACGTCCTCGCCGTCTGAAGGTCCATCTCCGGCACCAGTTACCGAAACGCGCTGACAGGCGACTTAATGGCGCCCTGGTTCGCCGCCCACCCCAAGCAGACAACGGGGGCGCCGCGGCCGCTTTCAGTTTGGCGCAAGGACTGGGAAGCTATTGAGAAGCGATAACAAGGCAGGCTTTCGGTGAAATTGGAGGAAAGAATGGCTCGGCTGGTTCTGATTTGCGGCGAAGATGATCTCGTCGCTCACAAGTTACGCAACGTTACCACGATAGGCCGCGCTTCATTGAACCACATAGTTATTGACGATCCGACGGTATCAGCGCAGCACGCAATCATCGCGAGATCAGCCGACTCCTATCGACTGCAAGATTTGCATTCAACAAACGGGACACGGGTCAATGGCCTCCCCGTTACCGAGGTTGATTTAAAGGATGGCGACAAAATTCTGTTTGGTTCCGTCGTAGCGGTTTTTGCGGGATATCGCCGTGAAGGTTGATGCAGGCTGCCGAAGGCTGCGATAATTGCCGTCGAGCAAAACCCATGCCCGACAAAATCTATACCTGAAGAAGTCATCGAAACCGTTAATCGCGCTGCAAGATAACCTCCACGAGCAACCGCTCATCGAGGCACCGGGCCCGGCATCATGCCGACGGGTCGGCCCCGGACGCGACCAGCTCGTCGAGGAGCATCGCGCGTTCTTCCATCGACAGCGAGTTCGCCTCGCCATTGGTGCCGAACACGGCGAACCTTTTGCCGAGGACCACAGCCGGGGCAACGAATCCTGCGCTTTCGATTCCGCTTTAGCTTCTTCGCTGCTTACCGTGCGTTTGGTTGAATTGCCGCGTATGCGCGTCGCGAATTAGCCGGGCAAACGCGCTGTGTACATTCTTGCGTGCCGTAACCAATCTACGCCACTCGTGGCCGATTGTTCTCTGAATACGCCGTGCCGGAGCGACCTGATACTGTGGCCGTGCCCGGCGCGCCCCCCCTTTAACAATCACTCGCGACGCATTCCTAACCTTCCGACTTTCCACCGGTGGCGATGGATCTCTCAAATCGAAGCTGACGTTCGTTGTCTCCGCCAAAGCTGGTGCGACAAACGACGTAGCGAACACCGAATTGGCGATAACCTTCCCAGCCAGCTCACCGCCCTGCTCAGCCAGCTCTCCTGCCCGCTGAGTTACCTTGTCCGGCTGGCACAAAGCTAAAACGAGAGTAATCAGAGCAACCGTAGCGTGCTTAACGCGCGCAAACAGGCTACAAGCCCTCTCCAGCAGCCAGCCTTGGAATTGAACGCCGGTCGTGCTCACCAGTGATAAGAGCTGCAAAGGACACTTGAAGGCGGCTTTGGTACCGAAACGACGGAAGATTTTAGCGATCTTAGAATCGCGCGCGATCGCCGTTGCCCACCAATCGAGCATTCGACATCGATTCTCTTCGACTGACCACATCGAATCGGTCTTAGTGCCCTCGAGTAGATTCGCGGCTACCTCGGACCTCACGTTGTCCTGTAACCACGCATCCAGCAAGGCACTACGCTCCTGGCGATCCAGGACTCTAAGATACGCAGCGAGGTGCTGCGGACGGATAGGGCGGTTGCCACTGAGATGCGCGGAAATAACGCTCGGCAGGATTCCAGATACTTCGGCAAGCTTGAGCTCATCCCACTTTCGCCAGTCCAAGAGTCGATATAGGAGCTGCGAAGCTAGTCTGTTGTGAACAATTCGCGAATTACGGGAACTCATCTACTGACTTAAAAATTACGTTCGAACGCGCTCCGTGGCCGTAATTATTTTGGAAAATGTTCTCTGAAGTTTGCTGAGTTGCGTCCCATCCACAATCCAGCAAAGCTAGATCGCTCTACCAACAGAACATATGGAGCCGGCTGGGTGCGGTGTGATGGCGCTTGGCTGATTCCCTGATTTAAGCTTATTCGTACGTTGAGCTAGACGTCATCGCATCGCGATCAGGATAAAATAACCAAGCAGTCATCTTCTCGATGGGCACAAGTCTTTGCACGTTTAGCTTGCCTGAAGCCCAGTCGAATAGTTGCACAAGATACCAGCCGGGATGCGGTTCTCCAATCACCACGCCCTACCATTCGATCTTGTTATTCTCCTTAGCGCCGTGGAAGTATTTTCCGACTAACTTCTCTGTTTTCGTTACCGTTTCGGCTTCCATCGAACGAGAATTCCAATCTGATCCGTAACGAGCCGTGAGAGGTGTGTTTGTACTCACATCAAATGGCACCGGTGAATAGCTTCCGCTTGGAGCCACGATCGCAATTCAAAGCTGTTTAGCTGCTCATCCAGGAAGACAATCGGGATAAAACCTTCGACAGCTTTTCCATTTTCGAATTTCCGCCATGCTTCGTCAGCATCGGAAAAACCTATCGGCCGCGAATGCACCGCAACAAGCTCGTCCGCCGAGGCTCCCTCCTCTCGAATCCATGCGATGCCGAATTGTTCGGTGATTTTCATGATACGAACATCCTTATTCCTGTGCTTTCTACCCGGTGAAATGGTAATAATGATGACGGGTGCAGAGGTTCACGGTGACTCCCTCCGCCGGTGTCAAGTGTGCTAAGCACGGGAAGCCCAGAACCCGCCTCAACCGCACCGTAAAATCCCGTCATCACCACAACCCAGAATTCGTCCCTCGGTTTCAGCAAAGATCTACACGCACGGTAATTGGAATAAACTCCCATTCCGGGATAGGATTTGCGCTTAGGGATCATCTTGGCGGACCGGTACGGTAGCGAAAACTCACGGCGCAAGGCGTAATTCGCTCCATTGTATCTCGGCACCTCCCGCCGCTCGACCGTTACCTCACGGCTTTACCGGCCATGTCGCTCATTCCCATTCGCTCCATTGAAACTCGTTTGCTACCCATCGCTCCTACCCTTGTCGCTTTACCTTCTATGTCGCTGATCCCATCAGCTCCATTCAGCTCTTCGCAACTCAGATAATCTTGCCTGGCAAACAAAAGTCGCATCTGATCTAAGCGCGTCATGAAATTTTATTTGCTGAAACTCTCCGGCCATGAAGAGGGACCATACGCAGAGACACAGATCGCCCAGATGTTTGCGGATGGACGCATTGATCGAAATACACCATGTAAACCGGCGAGCGGTGGCGACTGGAAATCGATCGATGATTATCTCCCAATGCTGAAATACGGAACGCAACTGCCGCCGCCCACTAAAGTCCATGCCGTTCCTCCAACACCACCGCCCGTATTGTTGTCGCAACGAGTCTCAGTCGTGGATTTCGATATTCCATTCGGATCTGTTCTGAAAATCATGTTCAAATGGATGGCAGCCGCGTTCGTTGTCTTCTGCTGCTTCTTACCGGCGATCATTGTTGTTTGGCTAATCGTGATGACGATTTTCGCTGGGCTATTTAGCGCGGCGATGTCTAGCTTGCATCATTAGGGATGCGGCCGCAGTCGGCGACAGCGGCTACAAGCGCGGCTGGCCTATTCGGCATGCTCAGTACAGGCACCGCCGCTCGTATTGCCGTTGAAACTCGTGCTGTGCGGCTGACACAGCCGCCACTACAAGGCGCAGCTTGCAATAGTCGAAGCCGACTGCTTCGCTCTCGTTAATGAGCAAATCGGGAGGGAAAATGGGGTCGCGTCTAAACATTTAACATTCGCCCAGGCGGGTGCCCTTATCCGCGTCCGATATACCTGCGCTATTCCGTGAAATACTTCGCGGCGAGAGATTGCGCGCCAGCGCCCAATACACTCGCCGCTGCTTTGCTACGCAGCAGCTTTCTCAACAAAGATTTCGCTTCGTCTTTCTTCTCCTTCGACAGATCGGCTTGATTGATCGCGGTGATCACTTTCTCCACTGCCTCCGTAATCGCCTGCTGCTGCGGAGTGCTCGCTGAAATCGGCGCTTGTTTCTGCCGAGGAACGGTGGTTCGTCGGCTCTCATCGATAGAGATACGGATCGGGGACGCGACGCCAGCTTCGAGCACTTTGACTCCGAAGTCGTTTATCTTAGCAAAGCCGGACATCAGCCCCATCCCGCTCTTATCTTCAACAGGGGTCCAGTCGATGAGGCGATACTCTGAAAGCTGGGCCACGGCGCGCAGCCAGTCACGGGGACTTATGCCTGCTGGCGGCCGGACCGCCTGCTTAACCTGGCCGAACGGAATGGAGCCTTCGCTTCGACGTTCATAGAGAAGCTGCAGCAGGCATCCTCTGACGACAGAATCCTTCATGGACTTCGTCAGTATGCTCCGCATCCGCCGCATCAACAACTCATGTCGTCAGGTGTAAGTCTGTGGCTTTTAGGATGAGAACGGTCCTGCAGCAACGCCTTGGTACGGAAATGGGGGGCGCGCCAAAACATTTGACATTCAATTCTCGTTAGGCCGTATCGCTCCGTTTGTATCTCGGCAGCTCCCGCAGCGCTCGACCGCTAAACACTCCTCCCAGGTCGTGATCCCAACCCTCCGGCCATGTCGCTCATCGCATTGACTCTTTCGCTCCCGCTCTCTCGCCCTCTCGGGTTTGCCCATCTATGTCGCGGCTTCCCAGCACGCTCCGTTCGCTCCATTGTATCTCGGCAGCTCCCGCCGCGCTCGACCGTTACCTCACGGCTTTACAGGCCATGTCGCTCATCCCATTCGCTCCATTCACGAGCGAAGGAAATTCGGGACAGATCTAAACTTTTTAACATTTGCTCAACTGAGCAAGGCAGATCCCGACATCGTTGCCGCCGATCTGAACTGTTAACCTGAAAACGGACGGAAATCATGAAACTAAACTCGGCAAGGTCCGACGCGCACAGCTTGCAATAGTCGAAGCCGACTGCTTCGCTTTCGTTAATGAGCAAATCCTATCTCCTTTGGGCCGTCATTGGGACGATCGGCTACTCTGTGACCGCAACCATGGTCAAACTCGCCACCCAGAGCGGCCGATTCTCCAGCTACTTTGTTCTTATGATTTCCTCCGCCATGGTGGTGGCCACCTCAACCACCATCACCGTCCTACGCGGAGACATTAAAACATTCTCCCGGGACAATCTTGTCAGCACCGATGGCCTGCTTGTGCTCGGGGCCGGGGTGGCCTTGGTAATTGCAGTTGTCTTTTATTTCCTCGCGTTATCCGAAGGACCGACCAGCGTCGTCGTCCCGATCTATGGCATGTTTATCGTTGGCGGCGCTGCGCTCGGACTCGTTTTCCTGCACGAACCGCTCACCCTGCGCAAAGCTCTCGGTATCCTCCTCGCCGCCGTGAGCATTTATCTTATCGCAGGCCATCCGGCGCGGTGAAGCCGTGAAGCGAAGAAAACATTCGTGGGTACAACGCAAGTAGAGGTTCTGCGTTCGAACACATCCCGCGGGAATGAATGGGGTCAAATCTCAACATTTAACATTCGCGACATGAACCCTGGCCATTCAATGTCAATGTTCAGGCGCGACCCTGAGATGACACAGGGTTGATCTTGCTCTCGTTAGGCAGAAGCTTTCGACATGGGCGACACAAAACCGACCTACCGCGATGACGCAGAGATGAACGCCGGGATGGAAGAGGCACGGCGCGCCCGCCATGGCCTCCCCATGGAACTACAACGCGCGGGTGCCCGGTCCAGAGTGATCGCGATTCTGCTGGCCTGTGCCGCCATGCTCCAGCCAAGCGCGCTATCCGCAGAGCTGATCCCTGTGCGTCACACGGAAGGCCTGATCCATGGATTTCTTGTGGTGCGAAGCCTTGAAGGCAAAGCCGTCGCCGATGGTCAGATGACGCAGGACGCACGGGGCGATCGCGTAACCAACCATCTGATATTTCGCTTTAAAGATGGTTCGGTCTATGAGGACACGACCATATTCTCTCAACGCGGCACATTTCGACTCGTGAGCGACCACCTCATTCAAAAAGGTCCGTCGTTCAAGCAACCGATGGACATCTCCATCGACGTTTCTACAGGCCAAGTTAAGATCCGTTACACCGAGGCCAAGGGTAAAGAGAAAGTCATTGCCCAGCGAATGAACCTGCCGCAAGACGTCGCCAACGGTTTGCTTTTCACGCTGATAAAGGACGTAAACCCGAAGGTGCCGCGAACGACAGTGTCATGGGTGGCGACCACGCCAAAGCCGCGGCTAGTGAAGCTTGCGATCCTCCCGCACGGCGAGGAACCGTTCACGATTGGAAGGTTCCGTCATAAAGCCATGCGCTTTGTTGTGAAAGCGGAAATCCCAGGTATCACCGGCTTTCTGGCGCGTCTGATGGGGAAGCAACCAGCGGACACGCACGTATGGGTCCTCGGCGGCGAGGCCCCGGCCTTCGTCAAGGCAGAGGGCCCACTCTATGTGGGCGGCCCTACCTTGCGAATACAACTGGCAAGTGCCGGAATCTTTTGAGAGCGAAAGGGAAACGAATGGAAATAGGGTCGCGTGGGAAATGGAACGGGGTCGCATCTAAACATTTAACATTTCCTCACTCGGCGTGAGCGCAATCAATCCGCGACCGCGGCTGACACAGCCGCCACTACAGCGCGCCCGCCTTCCGAGGTTAGTTCTCCGACGTCTACGCTCTCGCCCTATTGCCCGCGACTTGCCGGTGGAACGAATTGAAACTCGCTCGTTGCCCACGTTGACTCATGTGCTCCCGCCCTTTTTGACCTCTCGGTTTGCCCATCTATGTCGCACGCCTCCCGCGGCTCCATTCGCTCGTCGCTACCCTCGCGACTTTATCTTCTATCTCGGAAATCCCTTTGAAACTCATTCGCGTACCCGCTCTCTCGCCGGCTACCCGTCGCGGCTTTACCTTCTATTTCGAAATTCCCGTTTCCTCAATTCCTCGATTGTTCGTTTGCCATCATATCGTCGAAAATAAGTTGTCGTATCGACAGCGTCTAATTCGCCCGCTTGCTCGTGTGGTTCAATCACTTTGTCATTGCCGTGTAGAGCGCAAAAAGAACAGAATCCGCCCGCGCGAAAATATTGGGAAATCATCGTCCGTATTCTAAAGAAACTGAGCAGGCAGCTGCAACTACAGCGCGATCGCGCTTGCTTGGACATTAAGCCCAACGGCAATTCATCATAGTTGCATATACACGCATCATGCTTAGGACGGCTGCTCAATTTGACGAGTTGCGGCTGACACAGCCGCCGCTACAGCTCTTCAGCTCATGCATCGTAAGCGGCTTATGATGTGTGCAAGCAACTGCTATTTGATCTTCGCGAGAATGCCTTCCATCTCTTCTTTGCGGAAGGCGCGCAGCGTTTGACTCTTGGCGTTACCGAGCGCGCCGTTCTTTAGCAAGAAAGCGCTTACGGTCTCGTCATCGGGCGCTTCGAACAGCGCCACTATGTCGTAAGCGCCCATCGTCCAGAATTCCTCAATGATCTTGATGCCCATTTTCTCGGCCTCGGCCATTGCGGCTTCGCCGCGTTTGATGGTGTCCTTGACGTTGCGGATGCCTTGATCGGTAAACTGAATAAGACTGACATACATAGCCATAGTGCTTCCTCCTTTCCTGAGGTTTACTGAAAGATTATTGCAGGTTTGTGTCGGCGCAAAAATAAGATGGTAGATTGGAGTGGCGTCTGGCTCTACAGGTTAAAACAACAAAGCGGTCGCATGAGCACCAAGAAAGGCGTGATCGGTATTCTCACCGGCGGCGGGGATGTGCCCGGGCTCAACCCCGCGATCCGCGCGGTCACCATTCGTGCCCTGCGGGAAGGTTATCAGGTCGTTGGTATCCGCCATGGCTGGCTAGGCGCGGTGAGCATCGTGCGTGATGAATACTCCGACAACAGCGAGCACTTTCAAATCCTGACAGAAGAGATTGTCAATCGCGCAGCACGCACCGGCGGCACGTTTCTGCATACCTCGCGGACGAATCCGTCAGCAGTGAAAAAAGACGAGGTACCTGAAGCACTGCGCGCAACGTTCAATCAAGACAAGAACGATCTCACTTCTGAAGTCATCAAGAACCTGGATTGGCTGGGAATTGATTATCTGATTCCGATCGGCGGCGACGACACACTTTCTTTTGCCACCCGTTTGTCCAAGGAAGGCGTCAAGGTGGTGGCGATACCTAAGACGATGGACAACGACGTGCCGGGCACCGATTATTGCATCGGCTTTAGCACCTGCGTCAGCCGGACGATTGAATTGTCGAATCGTCTCCGCACCTCGGCCGGATCTCACGAGCGATTTCTGGTTATGGAAGTGTTCGGACGCTACGCGGGGTTCACTGCGATGTTGCCGACGATGGCGGGCGCGGCGAATCGGTGCGTCATCCCCGAATACAAATTCGACATGGAGCATCTGACCGAATTGTTGTGCTATGACCGCGCGCACCATCCGAGCAAATATTCAGTCGTTATAGTTTCAGAAGGGGCAATGTTCGCAGGCGGCGAAATGGTGTTCTCCGACAGGACGACCGACGCGTTCGGTCATCTGAAACTCGGCGGCATCGGCGACCTGGTCTCGGCCGAACTCAAGGACCGTTCTGCCAAATACAACAAGGGCAAGCCGATCGAGACCATCAACCAGCGTCTCGGCTACATGGTGCGCGGGGGCGATCCCGACGCGATTGATTCCATCGTGCCTATGGCCTACGGCAATCTTGCCCTCGATCTCATCCTGCATGGCAGCCACGGCCGCCTCGTCGTCCTGAAGAATGGGCGCTATGACAACATGCCGATTGAAGCGGTCACCAGCGCCAAGAAAACGGTCAACGTGGACAAGTACTATAACAAGGAGCGCCTGCGTCCACTCTATACCGATTTCGAAATGCAGCCGCTATTCATCATGGCGAGTGAATAGAAAAGGCAGCGCGGACCGTTTCTAAACCCCGGAAATTTTTGCAATTCGCCGAAATCGCGAAAGATCTTGAAGACTAACCGATCTTTCCGTTTACGGTAACGATGAAGGATTCGCCGGGCTTTGATCGGCGGGCGTAATCGATAATATTCGGAAAGCAGCGGGCGAGTTTTTGGACCTGTTGCCAAAAGTCGATGTTCGTCCAGCCGGCTTTCAGAAAGAAGATTGTGGTGGCCAGCAGCCTTCCAAGCTTCCACTTCGTGAGGATTGCGCCCGATCGCGACGTCTCCGGATAGGATAACCCAGCCGCTCTCATCAGCTAACTGCTGCATCCACTCGACGTCAGGGGTCTCCTGGCTGAAGCGGTCGCGCAAATGGACGACCTCATGTTCGCCAAGAACGAACTGATGGAAACCGCGCGCCAATTTGGGCGCGAGATTGTTGTCGAGAAAGAATCTCAAGCAGCCAGGCGTGTCTCGAACTCCACAGCGTCGCGAACCTCAGCTTCGGACACCTCAAACCAATGACTTACCGTTTTGATCGATCCGTTGGTTTTCACGCTACGGGCGAGCACACGTGCCGGTACCCCCGAACGCGCGGCGCTTGGCTGGCCGAAGTTACGTTTCGGATCAACTATGATCTGGCGCTCTCTGCCGAGTGGCCACCAGACGATGTCATTGCCGGAGAACTCAAGTTCCTTCCGAAACGGTTCGACAATACGAGCGAACTCAGCCTGGTCATTGGCTAAGCCGATCAACGCTTGATCGGAATCTTCTTCGCCCTGCCTTAGAAGAATCCTTCGGCCGTCGGTGAAGATACGGTTCGAGCAAAACGGATGGGTAGTGCGCAATTTCTGCTGCGCCTTCGTGTGCGCGCGGCGCATCGTTCGCCAACTCACGCCCGCGCGAATAAACGCATCTACAAAACGCAATTCGAGAAGATCGCGAAAGCTGAGCGCGAGTTTGTTCTCGATCGGTTTGATTTCGCCCTGCCAAACCGCATCCGAATGACGAAGCGACGTACCGCTGCGAAAATCATAACCTTTCAGCCATCGGCGAACTTTTCCGACAGAAATTCGGGTGAGTCGCGCAGCTTCGGGTACAATATAAAGGCCCGCATTTAGAAGATAAGGTTCACGCTCGTGCACCGGCGCTAATGAAGCCTCTACGGTGCCTCAATGCAATCAAATCTGTCTGCCAACACTTCTGCGGGCCGTTGGGGAAAAGGGCCGCATCTAAACTCCGAAATTCTTGACTCATGTCCTCCCGCTCATTTGAAACTCGTTTGCCTCCCGGCTGACTCGCTCCTACCCTCGTCACTTTACCTTCCATGTCGCTGATCCCGTCAGCTCCATTGAAACTCGGTCGCGTCCCCGCTTTGACTCATGTGCTCCCGCCCACTTCGACCTCTCGGTTTTGCCCATCTATGTCGCTCGCGCCCCCGCGGCTCCATTCTCGCCGCCACCCTCGCGGCTTTGCCTTCTATGTCGCTTTCCCCAAGCGCTCCATTCCCTCTATGTCGCATGCGTCCCCGCGGCTCCGTTCACTCATTGCTTCCCTCGCGGCTAATGCCAGTCCGGCTCGGACCCTTACCAAAATTGCGCGTTCAATGATTTCTCGACAAAGAGGCGGAGGAGTTGTCGACTCCAAGCTCGTTATGTCTTGACGGTTCGACGGCTGGGCCGCACGCTTCCGGCAGCGACATGCGCGTCAGAGCGCGCTGACATCGCTGTAGCTCGCCCTGAAAGGGTTCTCGGTTCGAGACGAGCTGTCATAAATTCAACCTGAAAAAATTATTATGAAATTATTCACGCCAGTTCTCGTAATCACACTTCTCGCCTTAGCGGCAGCGCCCTGCGCGCACGCTCAGGAAAACGCTGCCGACTCAAACGCAGTGCAAGCCAATCTCAAGCAGATGGAAGACGCCTGGGTTAAGGCGCTCGTAAGCAAGGATCAGACCGCTGTCGCAAATATGATAGCGGACGACTTTGCCGGATTTAACCCCGAAGGAAAACATGTTACGAAGTCGCATCTCCTCGATGAGATCAAAAACGAACCTAACACCTTGAGCTCGGCTACGAACGATAACATGGACGTTCATGTCTACGGGCCGAACCTGGCCACCGTAACCGGCACCACGACGGAGAAGGGCAAGGACAAGGATGGTAAACAGTTTACCCGCAGCTACGTTTGGCTGGATAGCTGGATGGAGCGCAATGGCAAATGGCAGTGCATCGCCGAAGGAGTCATGGAGTCGCGCAAAAAGAAGTAAAACAGGAGACGCGGCTCGGCGCTACGGATCCTTCTTGGCATGCCCGAGAGGCTACCCAAGTTTCGTTAGGCTAGCTGAAGGAAACGAATGCGGGGGGAAGAAGTGGGGAGCGAGAAATGGGGTCGCGTCTCAACATTTGACATTTAAGCTTTCGATGACGTGAGCGGTTGAACCGTTGAAGCGAAGGAAAAGAAAACTGGCCAGAGACAGTCATCAGACTATTTTCGCAAAAGTTAGGCAACATAAACGGCAAAAGCATTCGGATTAAAAATTATGAATAGCGGTCCAACTCTCAGCGTC
>Ga0209057_1002151_pt1 | contig 15345 bp, 12 predicted proteins | sample GraSoiAngelo_146_FD_185903 | JGI IMG/M metagenome (GOLD analysis project Ga0209057, IMG submission 185903) | Grasslands soil microbial communities from the Angelo Coastal Reserve, California, USA - 14_1009_05_30cm (SPAdes) (version 2) | ecosystem: Environmental > Terrestrial > Soil > Grasslands ... | reverse complement strand
GAGCGCCTGCTGATCGAGGTGGTCGAGGAGACCGTGGGCGAGGAGATCGACATCCTCGGGACGTTCCGGGCGCCTTGAGCGCCTCCTCGCCACGGCCACGCTCGACGAGGAGAGGGCGATCCGCCGTCGCCCTGCTCGTCGCCGCCTCGACGATCGCCTCGCTCGGGGCGGCAGAGCTCTCGTTCCGCGCGTATCTCTACTGGCGATACCGCGGCCACGTCGCGGAGTTCATGTCGCCCATCTGGGTCCTCCTCGAGAACAGCCCCCTGGTCTTCAGGCTGCCTCCGAATCAGGTCGGACGCGCGGGCTTCACGTTCGACGCCACGAAGAACGTGCCGTACCGGACGAACTCGGACGGCTTCCGCGACCGGGAGCCGGGAGAGAAGCGGCCGGGGGTCCCGCGCGTGGTGGTGCTCGGTGACTCCTATGTGTTCGGCTGGGCCGTGCTGGAGGCGGAGACCTTTCCCACGCGCGCGGAAGCGCTGCTGCGCCGGGAAGGTCGCGCCGTGGAGATCCTGAACGCCGGCGTCCCGGGCTACAACACCGAGCAGGAGAGCTACCTGCTGGAGGAGATCCTGCCGCGCCGTCGCCCCGACGCGGTCGTCGTCGGCTACACGATGAACGACGCGGAGCCGCAGATGAACGTACCCAGCTCGCCAGCAACGACGTATCGCTACGTCCGCTCCTGGCTCTGGGAGGGCACCAAGGATCTCCTGCGCACGTGCTGCTTCCCGCACGCGCGCTGGCTCCCCGACCGGCGAAATATTCCCAGGCTGACGTACACGGAGGGGTTCGAGGCGGAGAGCCCCAAGTGGCGCGAGTCGAAGGCTGCGCTGGCGCGCATGGCGGCGTTCTGCCGGCGACGCGGGGTGGCGTTGGGCGTGATGATCCTGCCCGATTTCACGCAGCCGTTCGACGGCGCCTATCCCGACGCTTCGATTCATGCAGCGGTGTCCGCGTGGGGACGGGAGCTGGGAATCGAGACGGTCGATCTCCTGCCGCTGTTCAGGAACCGCGACCATCGCGACTACATGGTCGCGGGCGACGGACATCCCAATGCGCGCGCGCACGACGAGCTGGCCCGCGTGCTGCGTGACGAGATCGTGTCCCTCCTCGGCGACCGGCGGGGCGAGGGCGCGGCCGAGCCGTAGCCGCCGCGCGCCGTCAGGCAGGGAAGCAGACGCAGAGGCGGAAGCCTACGGATTGCAGGCGAAGGTCGACGCGTTGCACGACCCGCTGCAGCACGTCGTGCTGTCGAGGCAGCTCGCACCGGCGGGAGCGCACGCGTTGCAGGCTCCGGACGTGTTGCAGGAGAGGCTGCAGCATTCGAAGGGGCTCGTGCAGGCGGCTCCGCCGGGACGACACCGCTCGCAGGCACCTGCTCCGCCACAGTGCGTGGTGCAGCACTCGGCATCGTTCGTGCACGCGGCTCCATCGGGCACGCAGCAGCCGACCCCGTAGGGGCTTGGTCCCCGGCATTCCAGTCCGGGGCAGCACGCGTTGAGCCCGACGGGGTAGCCGAGGAGTGCGAAGAGGCAGGTGGCTCCAGCGGGCGAGCAGCAGGTCCCATCGGGCTCGCACTGGTCCGTACCGGAGCAGTCGAACGGCGGGTCGCAGCGGGTGTGGATGCAGATTCCCCCCGAATCCGGCGTCGGGATGAGGATCGAGTACGGGTTGCAGCAACCGACCAGCTGGGTGCCGAACCCGCCGTACGAACAGCACCGGCACGCCGTCGAGAATCCGGGCGGACCACACGAAAATCCAGTGCTGGTGCACATGGACGGCGCCGTGCCGTCGCACTCCTCGCTCGGCTGATTGACGACGCCGTCTCCACACGCTCCGGGGAGGGTTGTGCTCGTCGTCGTCGTGCTGGTGCCGCCGAGCGAGGCGTTCGAGCAATCCGGGATCGCCGCGGCCGACGCCTCCTGGGCGACGAAGACACCTTCCCGATCGAGGCGAACGGTGCCAGGACCGAAGAGCGCGCAGCTCCGCAGCGTGCCGGTCGTGAACCGGATACCGACGGCGCCCTGAGGCCCGGAAAGCGGCAGCCCCGTGCTCCGCCCGACCATCCGGATCGAGCGGCCTTGCCGGAGGACGATCGACCGGATGGCCGAGAACGCATCCGGTGCGTCGTGGTGGAGGAACCGGAAGCTGCCGGTCCTGACGCGCCTTGCACTCCACCCCGCCGCTGGGGCGGGGAGCATGACGCCGGCTGGCACCGCCGTCGAGAAGAGCTCCACGAGCGCACCGCCCGGTGTCCCGGTCGCAGGGTCGTCCGCGCTGCCGCGAACGGGAAAGGGAACGTTTGGGTCGCTCGAGACGAAGACGAGCTTCTCGGTGAATCCAGACGATCGCCGGAGAACGAGCTTCAGTCCATCGATGGGACGATCGAGCGCAAGCACCGAACCGGCGCCCGCGAGCCACACCGCCACGACGTACGCTGCGCGATGACCCGGCATTGCACTCCGCCGGACGCCTTCCTACGTCCGCGGGTGAAGGAACGTCAAGAACAAATCGTGACACGTGGGTCACCCCCTCTGACCGTCGCCCGTGTAGAGCGCCAGCACCTCGCCCGTCGGTCCGAAGGCGCGCTGCCCCCCGTGGTGCAGCAGCAGCGAGACGTCGCAGAGGTCGGCGATCGCCCCGAGGTCGTGCGACGCCAGCACGAGGGTCTTGCCCTCGCGCCGCCGGCGCTGGAAGACCGCGTACGACCGCTCGCGGAAGCTCCGGTCGCCGACCGCCAGGACCTCGTCGAGGAGGATGAGGTCGCTGTCGATCTTCGCGGTGATCGAGAAGGTCAGGCGCTGGCGCATGCCCGTCGAGAGCTCCTTCACCTTGGCCTCGACGAAGTCCTCGAGCTCGGCGAAGGCGATGATCTCGTCGAAGCGGCGCTGGAGCTCCGCGCGCCGGAAGCCGATCATGGCGCCGTAGAGGAAGACGTTCTCGCGCACCGAGAGGTCCTGGTGCATGCCGACGCCGAGCTCGAGCACGGGCGTGAGGCGCCCCCGCACGAGGCAGCTTCCGGAGGTGGGACGGTAGATGCCGGAGAGGATGCGGAGGAGCGTGCTCTTGCCCGCGCCGTTGTCGCCGACGAGGCCGAGAGAGCGGCCCTCCTCGAGCTGGAAGTTGACGTCGTCGAGGGCCCGCAGGCGGCGGGTCTGACGGCCGAGCCAGAGCGCCCTGCGGAGCTGGTTGAAGAGGCTCGGCGGGCGGGCGCTCTCGACCCGGAACTCCTTGGTCAGGTGGCTCACCTCGACGAGCGGCTCGGCCATCAGATGTGCTCGGCCAGGTCGGGCGCGAAGTAGCGGAAGTTCGCGAGTCCCACCGCCACCAGGACCACGCCGAACGCGAGCGTGCCGGCCATCGCCGCGAGCGACGGCACCTCGTGGCGGAGGAGGATCTGCCGCGCGTGAATCATGATCTGCGTGACCGGGTTGAGCAGGTAGAGCCGCTGCTCGGCGGGCGAGAGGAACTGCTCGGGCAGGTAGAAGACCGGCGTCAGGAAGAAGCCGATGCGGAGCACGATGTTCCAGATGTTGTCGAGGTCGCGGGCGTAGACGTACCAGGGCGCCAGGAGGAGCGCGGTGCCGATCACGAGGAGCCCCTCCATCACGAGGACCAGCGGCAGCGCGAGCCAGGCCCAGGAGATGCCGGCCCCGCTGCCGATCGCGAAGACGAGGACGACGCAGAACTCGAGGGCCGAGGACACGATCACGGTGAGGACCGAGCTCACCACGATCAGCTCGCGCGGGAAGGTCACCGAGTTGATCAGGTCGCGGCGGATGACGACGCTGACCAGCCCCTTGCCCGTCCCCGAGGCGAAGAAGGTCCAGAGCACGATGCCGATCAGCACGTAGAGGCCGAAATGCTCGACCGTCGCACCGACCTGCTTGCGGAAGAGCCAGTAGAGGACGCCGAGCATCGCGAGCGGCTGGAGGAGCGTCCAGAGGAAGCCGAGCAGCGTCCCCTGGTCGCGGAGCTTGAAGGCCGAGAGCGTGAGCTCGCGGGCGATGAACCAGTAGTCGTGGGTTGCCGCGGGGCGGGCCATCCTCGGCTTCTCAGCGACCGCCATGCTGGAACGTAGCATGGCTCGAGGCCCAGCCGTAAGCGCCGCCAGTGGCCGCGGGCCGCTGCGGCCGCGTGTCAGGCTGCTCTTGCCAATATGTCAAGTCTGACATATGATGTCACGGAGGTGGCGGACGGGTCGGGGAAACCGCTCGCCTGGCTCCATGGCGAGATCAAGACGCCGCCGTTCTCGAAGGAGGGCCGGATCGAAGCGGGAACCCTGCTGAGGAGACTGCAACGCGGGGAGGGGCTGGGCCTGCCGCACTCCCGGCCCATGCCATCCATCGGCAGAGGCTGCCACGAGCTTCGAGTCGCAGACAAGAGTCACGAGTGGCGGATCGTGTAGAATAGATCCTGACGCGATCGTGATCAGTGACGTGTTCGCCAAAAAGACCAGGAAGACCCCACGGGACGTGATCGAGCGCTGCCGGCGGCGTGCTGGAGGCGTATGATCGCGCGGCGCGCGAAAGGAAGAAGCGACGAAGGCTCGAAAGCGACAACGCTTGGAGAAGGCCGGCTGGAGGCTCGGATCCACCAAGGAATTCCTGGGCCTGACGGACGAGGAAGAGGCCGTCATCGATCTGAAGCTTGCTCTCGCGAAGGCAGTGCGGGAAGAGCGAGCGAAGCGGAAACTCACGCAAGATCAATTGGGGCGGCTGCTAGGATCGAGCCAATCGCGGATAGCGAAGATGGAAGCCGGGGATCCGTCCGTCAGCATCGACCTCTTGGTTCGTTCGCTGCTCAGAATGGGCGCTGGCCGCCGCGATCTCATCCGGTGGTTGGCCCGGCCCGCTCGGAGAGCAGCCTAACGATGGGCCGTTGAGCGGCCGGCCAGACCGCTGCGCCGCGGGCGCCCGCCGGGCTGTCTTACGTCCTGTCCGCTCAAGCGGCGGTAGAACTCCGCCGCGGACAGAAACTCAACTTCGGCTTCCGGGTGAAAGACGACACGCTTCACCGAAGAGCCGCTCGAGCCTTGCGGAAGACGCTCGCAGCAGCCTTGCCCTTGACCTTCCCGGTGCGCAGTTCGTCTAAGTGGCGTTCAGCCTCTCGAACCCACACTGCCTCGGCGTCAGAATCCACCTTATCGTCGAGGCTGGAGATGAGACGTTGCGCAAGACGGGCGCGTTCCCGTGGGGAGAGCTTCAGAGCCTTGGACTCGATCTGACGTGCAGGATTCGCCATCGGCGACCCTCCTACTACAACGTCACGCCGTTGCACATCGTTGGCCTCGCACCTCTCCGCCTACAATAACCTCGGCTTCTCCATGAACGAGGGGCAGTCAACCTCGCCTACCCGCACATCTCGCCGATCTGCTGAGGCGGCGCCGGGACGCTGAGCATGGCCGCGATGCCGATCACGTAGACCGCGCCGGCCGCCAGCAGCACGACGTTGAACCCGACCGTCATCGAGAGGATCGTCGCCGCGACCGAGCTCACGACGGAGAAGAAGCCGTTCACCGCCCAGCTCCACGCGACGAACTCCTCGCCGTGCGGGGTGAGGGCCGCGACCGTGCGGAGGCCGAGCGGCATGAAGGCACCGAGGCAGAGGCCGAGCGGGGCGAGGAGCAGCACCGCGACGGTCACCCGGCCGGCGAGCGGCCATCCGACGGCATGGTCGACCACCGGCGTGAGGCCGCGGTGGTAGAAGGCGATGAGGGCGAGAAGGCACGCGCCGAGGACGAGGAGCATCCGGTCGTGGCGCGCCGCGGCGCGGTCCGAGACGAGGCTCCCGAGGCCTGTCGAGACGAGGAGGGCGAAGAGCGTGACGGTGAGCGAGTAGGTCGGGTAGCCGAGGAAGAGCGTGAGCCGCTGGATCAGGCTCACCTCGAGGAACATGAACCCCACGCCGAGCGCGGCGAAGTAGGCGGCGGCCCGTCCCTTGTAGGGAATCGTCCGCCAGACGTCCCGGATCGCGAGGAGAGGGGCGATGAGGAAGAGGGCGGCGAGCAGCGTCGCGACCCCCAGCAGCAGGAGGAGCAGCTTCTCCCCGTAGCCTTCCTCGGGGCTCGGGGCGCCGAAGCGCGCCGAGCCCGCGATCACGTCCCTGAAGCGGACGAAGTGCCAGAAGAACGGCGAGTCGTCGGTCACGGGACGGACGTCGAACGGATAGGCGTCGTACCAGCGTGCGAGCTCCGCGGGCGGGAGCGAGATCACCTGGTTCACCGGACCGCCGCCGTCGTCTGCGGTTCCGGCGTGCAGCACCCGCCCGTTCTTCACCCGGGCCACCGCCTGTCTGAAGCGCGCGACGTCGGCCTCGGTGAACGGCGTGCGCCGGAGGAGGATCGTCGCCGAGGTGAAGATGTTGAAGCCCGGCGACGTGGCGACCAGCACGTGGCGGGGGAAGTCCTCGATCCCGAGCCGCCGGAACGCCTCGCGCGCCGTCCCGAGGTAGCGCGCCGTGCGGTTCGGCTTCCGCTCGAAGTCGACCTCGCCGAACTGCGTGCAGACGAGGCCGTCGGGGGCCAGGTGGGCGAGACTGTCCACGATCATCTCGGCCGTGTAGAGGTAGCTCTCCGAGAGCACGAAGGCACCCGAGGTGGCGGCGTTCATGGCGGCGTAGCTGTCGGGTGCGACGAACCAGATGAGGTCGTAGCGCTCAGGGCTCGCCTTGAGGAACGAGCGGCCCTCGGCGTTGACGAGCGTCACGCGCGGGTTCTCGCCGAGGTGGCCGCTGTAGTCCGCGAAATGAGTGGTGAGGAGCGAGTACGTCGCCGGGTTCAGCTCGATCCCGGTCACGTGGCCGGCGTCGAAGTGGAGCGAGGCGAGGATCTCGTGCCCGCCAGCCGCGCCGACGATCGCGACGCGGGGCGAGGGCCCGAGGAGGCGGAAGGGGAGGGCGCGGTCCTCGTCGTCGAAGCGCGCGAGGGACGCCGGGTCGCCGTTGTAGCGCTCCATCACCGAGCCGAGCGTGCCGTCGTGGCTCAGGAAGACCGAGTCCGGGTCGGGGATGCGGAGGACGTCGAGGCGGAAGACGGGGCTCCAGCGCGAGAAGAGGACGTGAAGAGGGTGGTCGGGCTTGGGAGCCATCGTCTTGACCGAGTCGGGGACCGGGTCCGGGAGCCGGTCCGGGAAGACGGCCCCGAGCAAGAGCCCGAGGGCGAGCAGGCCGCCCGGAACGAGCAGGACGCGGAGACCCGCGGCCGCCAGGCGCGCCCCGGCGAGGGCGAACAGGAGGCCGGCGAGCATGACGCAGCCGGGCGGCGAGATCAGGGTCATCAGCGGGATGCAGGCGGCGCAGCCGAGCCCGGCCCCGAGGAGGTCGGCGAAGTAGAGCCGATTGATGCGCGCCGTCTGGGTCGAGAAGATCGTTGCCAGCGCCAGGCCGCCGGCCAGGAAAGGTGCGAACACCGTGGCGCACACGAGCGCGAGCTTCACGGCTTCATCCCACCTGCTCCCCCCGCCCCAGCCCACGAGCCGGAAGGCGTTCAGCTGCGTCCGGGCGACGAGCAGGTAGCCCAGCAGGACGGCCGCACTCGCGGCGACGCAGCAGAGCGGCACGGAACGCGCGGTCGCGTGCCGGCGCAGGCGAGGAAAGATCGTCACGAACACGCCCCCCGTCCCCAGGCCGAGCAGCGAGATGCCGATGATCAGGTAGGTGAAGTAGTACACGAGCTTGAAGGAGAAGACGCGCGTGTAGCTCACCTCCAGTAGGATCACGGCGAGCGAGACCAGGAAGGTCTCGAGGTAGAGCGTGTGGCGGGTCATCCGGCGGGCGGGGGCGCGAGAGTACCCGGGGCGCGACGCCGCTGTCGAGTGCCGCCGAGCCGGATCGCCCACACCGCCCACACGCTCCGCCAGATCTCGCCCTGCGTGATCTTCGAGAAGCCGAACTTGCGGTCGGTGAAGACGATCGGCACCTCGGCCAGGCGGAAGCCGAGGCGGTAGGCGCGGTACTTGAGGTCGATCAGGAACGAGTAGCCGCTGAAGCGGAGCGTCGAGACGTCGAGCGCCTCGAGCACCTCCCGGCGGATGCACTGGAACCCGCTGGTGCAGTCCCGTACCGGGAGGCCGGTGACCCGGCGCGCGTAGACGTTCGCCCCGAGGCTCATCGCCAGCCGGTAAAGGCTCCAGTTGACGACGCTCACGCCGTGCAGGTAGCGCGAGCCGATGACGAGGTCGGCCTCCTCGCTCTTGCCGACGAGGGCGGGCAGGTAGCGCGGTTCGTGCGAGAGGTCGGCGTCCATCGAGACCAGCCGGCGGTAGCCGCGCGCGAGCCCGCGGCGGAACCCCTCGACGTAGGCGCTCCCGAGTCCGAGCGGCCGCGGGCGCTCGAGGACGTCGATATGGCCGAGGCGCGTGCCGAGCTCGCGTGCGAGCGCAGCCGTGCCGTCGGGAGAGCCGTCGTCGACGATCAGCACGCTGGCGCCGGGGACGTGGGCGCGGATGCCCTCGAGCAGCTCGACGAGGTTCTCGGCCTCGTTGAGCGTCGGGATGACGATGAGGACGTCCTCGTCCATGGCGGCGCGCTAGGGGACCCACCCTTCGGCGGCGAGGCGCTCGTCGATCAGCTCGGCGATCAGCGCGTGGCCGGCCTCGTTCGGGTGGACGATGTCGTAGGGGCTGAAGAGCTCGGTCTTGCCGCGGCGTTCGAACTCGGCGTCGGCGTCGGCGAGCGGCACGCCGAGCCGGCTGGCCACCTCCCGCATTCGCTCGTTGTAACGGGCGTGGACGGCCACGTAGGAGTCGTAGTCAGGGAACGTGTTGAGGGCCCAGGTCTGCATCACCTCGTTCCGCCGGTAGGGCTCGGTGAGCGGGCCCACGGGCTCGGTGACGAGGACCGGATGCGCGCCGCGCGCGCGCACGGTTCGTACCAGCGCTTCGAGGTTGAAGGCGAAGTCGTCGAGGTCGACGCGCGGCCGGTAGACGGGCGGGAGGACCGGCTTGGCGGGCTCTGCGGGTAGGGTGAGGAGCGCGAGCGCGCCCGCCAGGCTCCGGTACGTCGCGAGCCGCCGGGCCTCTTCGGCGATCGCACGCAGGGCAGGGGTTCGCGGCTCCCGTCCCTCGATTCCCGTCGCCACCCCGTGGTCATTCCAGCCGAACATCGCCGTCACGATGTCGGCGCCGAGACCGCCGAGGTAGGTCTCGTAGTAGCGCAGGCCCTGAAGCGAGCTGTAGCCATAGACGCCGGCGTCGATCACCGTGAACCGATCTCCGCCCCGCCGGCGCAGCCGCTCGCCCAGCGCCTCCGGGTAGGGACGGTCGCGGCAGAAGTGGAGGCGACCGCACGCCCACAGGCCATAGGTCACCGAGTCGCCGAGGGCGAGGATGCGTGTTTCGCCCGGCCGCTTGCGGGGCTCGAACTCCGGCCCGACGAAGCCGAGCGAGTTGATGTGCCCGATGCGGCCCGGGAGCCAGGCGTCGGGCCGGAGCCGCCACTGGAGCACGGAGTCGTAGACGCGAGTTCCGAAGAGGTCGTCTCCGCCGCCGGGTCGCATCGGATACATGCGCGCCGAGACGCGCGCCGCGATCGCGTGCTCGACGCCGGCGAGGCGAACGAGCGCCTCCGCGGCGCCGACCAGCGCCACCGTCATGCCGAGCACGACGGCGAACGCCCGGGCGGCCCTGAGCATGCGCAGGGGCCCGATCCGGCGCCCTCAGGCGCCGGCGACGGCGTAGCGGACGCTCAGCTTGGTGAACCGGTGCGCCGCCAAGTCGGCGATCGGGATGCGCCACACGACCTGATTGCCGTGTCGCTCCGCGCCCCGGTTGGCCGATGTCACGGGCCCAGGCAGCGTGACCGCGATGCTCCCCACCGCCGTGACGTTCGGGGAAGGGGAAGGCTTCGGGTTGCGGACGATCACGCGCAGGCGCTCGCCGCCCGGCACCGCCTGGCGCCGGACGATCAGCGTGCGAAATGCCTCGGCGGTGGAGAGCTTCGTCACGTCGTTGAAGCTCGCCTGGAGGACGGCCTTGTTCTCCGCCGGCGTGATGGAGTGCACGGAGACGTTCGGCGAGCTAAACTTCGCCCGCTCCGCCTCCAGGTTCGGCCCCCCCGGGTACGTGATCGTCATCGTTCCCGAGCCGTCGCGGTTGAGCAGGGACTCGACCTGGAAGCAGCCCGTGCACGCGACCGCCAAGAGCGCAGCGGCGGCCCGAAGGAGCCCGTTCCGGGCCGACGTCGAGGAGGGCGGGTCGGATGGCATTCCGCGTTGGCTATGCGGGACGCCGGGAGGTGTCAAGAGTCGAGCTATCTCGGCGCAGGACTGGCGGAGATCCGACCGGTCTACTTCACGATCGCAGTGACGAAGCTTCTCGGCTGGACACGCCGCCCGCGCCCGTGGCACCTACGGGCCGCGGGCCCGCGTCGGCCGCAGGAGGCGGGAGGACGCGCCTGAATGGCAAAGCGTGGGGCAACGACGTGGACGCACGGCCCGCCGGCGCTAGCGTGAGTCCCTTCTGTCCCGTCTGCGACGCCACCAACCCTCGGCTGCGCTACCGTCTCACCCACTTCTCGATCTTCCGCTGCGCGGACTGCGCGCAAGTCTACCTCTGGCCCCTGCCGAGCGAGGAGGAGATACGGCGGCTGTTTGCCAACCTCTACACGACGGGCGACACGATGCTGCCCGAGCTCCGCGGCTACTACGCCTACTGCTTCGACGACTCGCCGGCCAACCCGCTCGTCCAGACCTACGAGCACTGGCTCGCCGCCCTCGAGCGACACCATCGGCCGGGTACGATCCTCGACATCGGCTGCGGCACGGGGCTCTTCCTCGCGGTCGCGCGCCGGCGGGGCTGGGTCCCCTTCGGCGTCGACGAGTCGCTCGACGTCGAGACCGGCGACTTCGCCGCCTTCGCGGCGGGGGGCCGCACCTTCGACGCGATCACGATGTGGGACATCATCGAGCACGCGCGCCGGCCGGTGGAATTGCTCGCCGCCGTCCGCGGCTCGCTTGCGCCGGGCGGCGTGATCGGGCTCTCGACGCCGAACGAGCGCAGCATCCTCGACCTCGTGGCGGGCACGCTCTACCGCGCGACGGGGGGCCGGGTCACGGGGCCGCTCGAGAAGTTCTACATCGACCAGCACTTCCTCTACTTCTCGCCCGCGACGCTGGAGGCGGGGCTCGGCCGTGCCGGGCTCGGGCTCGCCGAGCTCGGGCTCGAGAGCACGGACCTGCGCCGTCTCGCGCTCTCGCTGCCGAAGCGGCTCGTGCTGGCGACGCTCTTTCGCGTCGGGCGCTGGATGGGACTCGACAACCGGCTGTTCGCAGTCGCGCGGGCGACGGCCTGAGCTCATCCTGCCCCGGCGGCGGCCGGCTGTCGTCACGAGAGAAGTGGATAAACGACTTGCTAGCTGAAGCGGCGCGTCACGAGCTGCACTCGATCGCGGGCCCGCGCGAAGCGCTCGGCGAGCGCATGCGCGTCGTCGTCGAGCACCGGACCGAGTAAAGCCCAGCTCGCGCTGATCCGCTCGACCTCGCGGGCCGTGTCCTGAGCGGGGCTCGTGGTCTGTCCGCCGATCGTGTTGGTGGCGATCCGGTCCCGGAGTGCCAGCGCCTGCTCTCGGAGTGACATCTCGGGCGGTGTTTCCGTCGCGGCGTCGACCAGCTTCTCCAGGCGGACACAGAGCTTCTCCCGCCTCGGGCGCGTTGCGGCGGGATCGAGCCGCGTGCCTCGAAGACACTCGGGCTGCGCCGCTACAATGTGCTGGCAGGCGGCATGCATCCGCTCTGCCAGCGGTTTTTCCACCGCGTCCCCGAGCGTCGCGACCTCCAGCCGCAGCCAGGCCGCCCAGGCCTCATCCACTGCCTTGCCGGTCTGCTCGGGTGGAGGAGCATCCTCACCCGCGAGCGTGGCCGCAAGCGCATCCAGCTGATCGCAGATCCCCCGGGCCTGCTGGACGAGCGCCTCCTGCGCCAGCTCGTGGCGCCGGCTCCTGCGCTCGAAGAACCGATCGCACGCCGTCCGGAACCGGTGCCACAGCGCGTCACTCTGCGCGCGCGGAAGCGACCCGCTTGCCTTCCACTCGGCGTGCAGGCGCCTCATGGCCGTCGTGGTCGCATCCCAGTCGGTCGAGTCGGCGAGCGCCTCGGCCTGCTCGCAAAGCGCCGTCTTCGCCGTCGCAGCACTGCGACGCTCGGTCTCCAGACCGGCGAAGTGCGCCTTCCGGCGGGCAAAGAACGTGTCGCACGGCGCTCGAAACTCCTGCCACACCGCCTTCGCGTGACGAGTGGGCACGGGTCCGATCTCCTTCCACTCGGCCTGGAGGCGCTTGATCAGCTCGGCGGTCTCGTTCCAGGCGGTGGACTCGGCGAGGGCCGCGACCTGCGCGCACAGCCCGCGCTTCTTCTCGAGGTTCTCGGCGAGATACGCGTCCGAGCGTTTACGTAGCTCGTCGCGCGCGGAACGGAAACGCTCCCAGAGGCTCTGCGCCTTGTCTGCCGGCGCGCGAGCAACGGCCGCCCATTCCTCCTGGAGTCGCCCGAGCTGGCGCGCTCCCTCGGCGGGGTCGTTCGATTCGAGGAGCGCCTCGGCACGCCGGATGAGTTCCTCCTGCGCCGCGACGTTCGCCCAGCGCCGCCATTCGTCGAGCTCTTCCGACTGTCGCAGCCGTCGCAGGAGCTCGTCCCGCAACTCGGACACGCGCTTCGTCCACGCCGGCCGCTGCTCCGAGGGTGGGAGCGGCCCGAGATCGACGAGAGCGGCCTCCGCCAGCTGGAGCTCGCGCCGCGCGGTCTTCGCGTCGAACGATTCGGCGCCCGCCAGGTCGTGCAGCCGGGCGCAGAGCGCGTCGAGGCGCGTCACGTTCTGGCGCTGCGCTTCGCTGCGGCGAGCGTCGGCCTCCTGCTGTCTCCGCGCGAGCTCCTCGCGGGCGCTCGCGAGCCGCCGCCGCAGTGCGATGGCACCAGGGGTCTCGGCACCCGACCGGGCGACCGCAGCCCAGCGCTTCTCGAGAGCCTGCCACATCTTCTCGGCGGGGACGGGTAGGGCCGCGGCCAACGCCTCGGCCTCGACGACCACCGCCTCGAGCTTCCCCTCGAACGCCTCGCGCGCGATCCGTTGCTGGCGGCGCGCCGTCGCCTTCTCGCAGCCCAGCTGGAAGCGCCGTGCCAAGGCTGCGGCCTGTTCGTCGGACACGGGTTCGAGGCGGTGCCATGCGGCAATCGCGTCGTCGAGGGTACTCGGTGCGGCGGCGTCATCGAGCCGCTCGACGCGCTCGCAGAGAGCGGTACGCGCCGCGAGGTTCTCCTGCACGGCACGCCGACGCGTCTCGGCTTCGTCCCGACGGCGCGCCAGGCTCCCCGCCTCGTCGAGGACCGAATCGCAGGCCTCTTGGAATCGTTGCGCGACGTCTTCCCGGGGCTCGATCTCGCGCGCGATACCCGCCCATTCCAGCTCGATAGTACGGACCTGCTCGGCCGCCCCGAGGAGATCGCGCCTGCCGATCAGCCTCTCGACCGCGAGACAGAGCTCGAGCTGCCGTGCGCGTCCTTCCTTCATGCCCATCGGGAGCCGCTCGACGGCGCTCGTGGCCAAGAGCGTCCGGGCTCGCTGGCGTACGCTCTTCGGGGCGGTGCGGCTGTCGGCGATCGCGCGCAGCATCGTCGCGTCGGTGATTCGCTCGAGCGCCTGCAATGCGAGATCGGTTTGGCCGTCAGCGACCGCGATGCTCTGCAGGATCTTGGGGTCCTCGATGCGCGCGAGCGCGGCGCGTCGGATCATGGGATCCGCCGCGTTCCGGACGACGTCGCGCAGCACGCGGTCGCCGGTCGTGCGGGCGAGGGCGGCGTGTCGGATGCTCTCGTGTGCCGCGGTCATCGCAATCGCCGCGAGGCTGCGTTCGTCGGAGAGGCGCGCGAGCGCCGCCTCGCATTCGGCGGGCGACCCGTCGGAGCTGGCCACGACAACGCGGATCTCTCGGGCGCGCTCGGTGGCGAATGCGCGTAAGTCCTCGTCCGTCTCGCTCTGCGCCAGCCCGTCGAGCTGTTCGGGGTCTTCGAGCTTCTTGATGGCGATCCGCCGAACCCGCGCGTTCGGATCGCTCCGCGCGATCGTTTCCAGGCGCGCCTGATCGCGGGAGCCCATCTCCCGTACCGCCGCCACTCGAACCTCGGGGTCGGAGCGACGCCAGCGGGGTCGGAGGTAGTCGAGGATCTCCATCGCGCTGGTCCTGGACAGCGTCTACTACGGCGCGGGCCGAGTGCCCAGCAGGACGCCACTCCGCCCGCGGGCCCGACACGCCCGATACGGGCAAGAGAGTCGAGCCTCACTCCATCGTGACGTGAGAGCTCAGCCGGCCCCGGCGTCGGCTGCCGGGGGCACGACGACCAGGCGGGGGTCGGCCCAGCCCGCGAGGTCCGGCCGCTCGCCGAACCCGTTCTGCGCGCTCAGCCGGAAGGCGAGATGCACCCGCTGCCCCGCGTAGGCGGCGAGGTCGAGGTCGGCCTTCCGCCAGCGGCGGTCCTCCGGCCGCCGCTGCGGGTCGATCGTCGCGTCGAGGAGGCGCGTGGTCTCGCCCGCGGCGGTCTCGACGTCGATCGAGAAGCGCAGCTCCGATTGGTTGATGGCCGTGAGCCAGCGGTCGGGATTCATGCCGTAGGCGAGCCTCAGGTGCGCGTGCGGCGGGACCTCGACCGGGAAGCGGAGGATGCTCGTCCCCGGCCGGCGCGTCGGCTGCTGCGCGATCACCCGCTCGAAGGGCCACGTGGCCGCGCCGACCAGCGCGCGCCCCTCGGCGGCCGCGAGCGTGCGCACGACGCCGTCGCCGCTATCGAGGGCGAGGGCCGCCTCGGGAAGGTGCTCCGCGAAGCGGAACACGACCGGCCCGGGGTCCGGGTCGCGGCGCCCGAGCGCAGTCAGGATGAGGCCCCACGGGCGCATGCTGAAGGTCTTCGCCATCTCGTAGCGCTCGACCAGGTGGGCGAAGAGCTCGGGGGCGTTCTCCTGGAACGGGCGCAGGTTCATCGAGTACTGCGAGACGCTGTAGATCACCGTGCCGACGTCGTGGCGCTCGAGGTCGGCGATCAGGCGCCGGTCCAGGTCCGGGTAGGGGCTCACCGGCCAGATCACGTAGGCGCGCGTGCCGGCGTCGCGGGCGAGCAGGAACTGGATCAGAGGCTGGTAGGGGAAGACGGGCAGGGGCGCGCCGGGCGGGACGTTCGCCTCGACGTAGCGGCCGACCTCGCCGAGGACGTCCGCCTCGTCCTCGCTCAGGTGTACGGTGCCGCCGGGCAGCGCGACCGTGTACGCGGTGTAGGCCCGGAGGTCGGCGGCGAGCCAGGCGGAGGCGGCGAGCGCGACCCCCACGACGAGCCAGCCGACGGCGGCGCCGGCCCGCCGGGCG
>Ga0209057_1002150_pt1 | contig 15346 bp, 22 predicted proteins | sample GraSoiAngelo_146_FD_185903 | JGI IMG/M metagenome (GOLD analysis project Ga0209057, IMG submission 185903) | Grasslands soil microbial communities from the Angelo Coastal Reserve, California, USA - 14_1009_05_30cm (SPAdes) (version 2) | ecosystem: Environmental > Terrestrial > Soil > Grasslands ... | reverse complement strand
CCAGATTTACCGTGAATCCTTTCTGGCCTTGAATGGCCATTTCTGCCAGACTTACGGCCAGTCCCCCTTTGGATATGTCGTGAGCGGCTTCGACCACTCCGCTTTCAATCACCTTCGTGACGGTTCGGAGAAGCTGTCTCTCTATTTTCAGATTGACCTTCGGGACCCGTCCACCTACTAGTCGCTGAACGCTCTCATAGTACTCGCTTCCGCCAAGTTCTGGGAAAGTTGCTCCGACGATCAGTAGGTCATCTCCCTCCTTGGCAAGAGCCGAGCCAATCTTAGGGGCTCTGGCATTCCGGAGTCCTAACGCCGCAATTACGGGCGAAGGTTTGATGGCAGTTCTTGTCTGAGTGTCTTCGTTGTAGAAACTGACCTTTCCTCCAACACACGGGACCCGTGTAGCCTTGAGATAGTCTCGGATAGCCCGTATTGCTTCTTTGAAGGTCCAGAAGACTTCTGGGTTGCCAGGGTCGCCGTATTGAAGGTGGTCGACAACGGCGATTGGCTCGGCCCCAGTAGCGACGAGGTTGGAGAAAGCCTCGCTGAGAATTCCGACCGTTCCCCAATATGGGTCCAGGTAGACTTGTTTGCTGTTGCCATCGGTCGTAATTGCCAGTGTTCGGCTGTTGGGAAGTCTTAGGATGGCGCTGTCTGCTTGTCCGGGTTTGATGATTGTTCGTAGTCCTACTTCGAAATCGTACTGGCGGTAGATCCATGCTCGACTGCAAATGTTCGGGCTGCCAAGGAGCGCTAACAGAGTAGCGTTGAGGTCCTCGGGAATCGTAGGCTCAGGAGCGTCAGCTAAATCGTCAATGTAAGAGGGCTTTCTACTGGACCGTGGAGACAAAGGTGCTTCCGCGACAAACTTCGGAGGGGCCTCTGCAACCACGTGGTTTTGATGCCTGATGCGGAGTATTCCGTCCTTCGTGAGATGGCCTATGCGTGAGTAGCCTAGTTCCCACTTGTCTAGGATCCGAGCGAGCTTCTCTTCATTCTTCGGCTCAACAACAACTATCATGCGTTCCTGGGACTCACTGATCATGATCTCAGCCGGGCGCATGCCGGGCTCCCGGGTCCGAACATTGTCGAGGTTGATCTCCACGCCCATCCCAGCCTTCGAAGCCATCTCTGAGAGTCCACAAGCCAGACCTCCACCTCCGAGGTCTTTCATTCCCTGAAGAATGCCTTCATCCACCGCTTCTAGTAACGCTTCGACGGTCAGTTTCTTGGTGAACGGGTCAGGGACTTGGACGGCAGATCTTTCGCTGTCCGATGTTTCTGTTAAAGTTCTGCTGGCGAAACTGGCACCTTGAATCCCATCGCGTCCGGTGCTTCCTCCTACGACATACACTAGGTCTCCCGGACGGATGCGTCCGCCGAGAACGATCTTGTCCCTGCGGCCAAGGCCGAGACACGCAACGTCCACGAGACAGTTTCTCTCGAAGGACGTGTCAAACTCTACTTCGCCTCCGATCGTCGGTACTCCAATGCAGTTCCCGTACGAGCCTATTCCGCGGACTACGTTGTCGAAGAGCCAGCGACTGTGGCTGGTTTCAATGCTACCAAATCGAAGGGGATCGAGTAGCGCAATGGGACGTGTCCCTAGTGAGAGGATGTCCCGGACGACACCTCCGACGCCGGTGGCCGCACCGCCGTAAGGGTCGATGGCGCTCGGATGATTGTGAGACTCTATGTGAAGAGTAACCACCCAACCATTTCCGACATCGATGACTCCGGCATCAGACCCGGGTCCAAGGATTACTCGGGGTCCTTTGCTGGGCAGGAGCCTCAGAAGTGGTTTGCTGGACTTGTAGCTACAATGCTCGCTCCACTGCGCCTCAAGCATCGCCCATTCGACTTCGTTGGGCTCGCGACCGAGCTTCCTGACCGCGTAGCGAATCTCTTCATCAGTCAGGTTTGGTTTCTGAACTTGGACCGTTGTCATTCGTCCTGTTCTCTTGCCCTGTTCATCAGGAGAACAGTTCGTGAGCCCACTATTGCTCCGGCGATGAACCCGATTATCAGCCCCAAGACGCTGTTTATGACATAGTAGCTGACGAGTCCCGCGGCAATTCCTGCAATCAGACCAGCCAGGACCGCGCGCGGAACCGGACTCGGCCTCCGACCCTCACCTGTCGAGCCACTCATCAGGTAACCGCCTCCTTCTTTGCTATCAGAGCTACACCGAGTGCGATCATAACTGCGCCATATGCTCCCCCGAAGATTCCTAGGCCAAAGTAGTAGCTGGTGCTTGACAATCCAACCAGCGATACACATCCCATTATTATTGCGAAGACCCCAAGCGCGATTCTACGCCAAGAGCGGGCCTGCTCGTTCATCTTGCTGCTCGGCTCTTTTGAGATGTGTAAAAGTAGAGACCTGCCGTTATCAACGCTCCTCCCGCGAAACCTAGGAAGAAACCCTGCATGGTGAAATTTGGGCCAGACAGCAACCCAACAACAAGTCCAGCCAGTAGTCCGACGACGATAATCCCAAACACGGACGGCGGAGGAACACCGGCATATGATCCAGTTGAAGAATCTCTATTTTCTTCGGAAGAAGCGTTGAACCTTGAACTGAGAAAGCTCATTTTTAGGCTCCAGTCCCACGGAGCGCTCTAATCATAGAGTCGAAGATGACTCGACCGTCTGCTTGGTTATCTGCCGACAGCACTTCTAATGAAGCCCTTTCGGGATGCGGCATTAGACCCATCACATTACCAGTCTGGTTGCAGATGCCTGCGATATTATCGATAGACCCATTGGGATTGGCATCGTCCGTGGGTTCTCTCTCCTCATTCACATACCTGAAGACGATCTGCTGGTTTCTCTCCAGATTAGGAATTTGGTCTTTGTCGAGATAATAGCGTCCCTCATTGTGCGCTATTGGAATTTTCAATAACTGTCCTCTCTCGACTCTATTCGTGAACGGCGTACGCGTGGTCTCGACTCTCAATCTAGTCCATGTGCAGACGAAGCGAAGCGTGCTATTGCGCAACACTGCTCCTGGCAGAAGTCCAGCCTCTACCAATATTTGGAATCCATTGCATATTCCTAGAACCGGCTTGCCACCCTCAGCCGCCTGCTTGACGACTCTGAGGCTGGGACTGGTAGCTGCAATCGCGCCGGCTCGGAGATAGTCGCCATAGCTGAATCCGCCGGGAAGGACGTACGCTTCATAATTGTCATGTGCCAGATCCTTGTGCCAGACAAGATCTGTCCTTGCCTTGACAACGTCCCGGAGAATTTCAAGGGTGTCTAGGTCGCAGTTGCTTCCCGGGTATTGGATTACTGCGACCTCTCCCATTACCGGGTTATCCTACTACTCTGACTTGGATTGTATGGGCTGCTGGGTTGTAGATTCGAAGGTCATCAGAAAGCTTGCGTACAATGGCACGTGCGTCTTCCGGACTGTCGACTTCCACGTTCATCCGTAAGAGTTTGCCTGCGCGAACACTGGTTACCTGATTGTAGCCGCCTTTCAAAATGAGATTCTGATGTATAGTCTCCCCTTCAGGGTCTCGGGCTAGCGGCTTGTTCTCGACAATGACTTCAACCACATAGCTGCCGGGAGTCATTACAAGTTTGTATTAATTTCCGCGGCTATTTACCCCTTCTTTAGCATATTCATGCTAGGGACGGTCGTTGGCTTATCCTTCTTTCCTGAAGATTAAGCAGTATTGGTGATGCCTATTCCCTACCCAGGCGTTGAAAACTCCCAGCGGGAGGAGCGTCTTGTCATCCTGACACCACACCTTCTCATCCTTCGGAGTCCAAGCAAAGGGTTCCTGAGAGAGCGTTGAGACTGTATCAAATGCTAGCGGGTACATTCTTCCATCACTGAAGACATTGTTCGTAATAATCGTCAGGTAGCCCTTCGGTTTCATGACTTTGTAGACTTCGTCGAACGTACGTTTCAAAGCACGCAAGAAATCCTGATAATCTTCGATGTTACCGATCTCATCGGGATTATCACTATAAGTCGTATCTAGTCCTTTTTCCGCGCGACCCTTTTGCCGCATATGGCTCCTTCTCAGTTGGTTCCAGTAGGGCGGCGAAGTGATGCAATAATCGGCCGGAGGGAAACCGTTCGCTTTCCAAATCTTCGATAGTCTTGCTGAATCAGCAGTAATGATCTTGGCCCAGGACGATTTACTTTCTGTCGCTTCCTTGCGTGCCCTTCTCTGAGCTAGCGCGTCTCCGACTCGCTCCTTCGATATGTCGGCGTACTTCTTGACAATCTCAAATCCTATTCCCGAGCGCTCCGTTTCAAGTGCTGCCACCAAGGTGCTCCCGGTTCCAACAAAAGGGTCGACTACTATCTCCCCCTTCTTGGTGAAGAAAGAAAGAAATTCCCTGACTAAAGATTCCGGAAAAGAGGCAGGATGTCGAATCTTCCGGTCTCCCCTGGGATCAGGCCTATGGACGAACCACGACTTTGTGAACTTGATCCAGTCCCTTCCAGAAAGCTCGTTCAGCTTGTTCCTGCGAGTCACTTGCGCCGATGCTTGGCGATGAACAGTCTCAGTCTCCATCTCCATCATAGTTTACTTGCAGAGAATAGGTCAGGATAAAGAAGAACCGTACTTATGAAAGCACGCCGAACACGCATCTGGCAGGAAGAATTGATCAGTGTTGGTCCCTAAACTACAAGAGTTCAATCATGAAGGTCGGTTGAGGATCGCACACCAAATTTCAGACCGCATTGTCGAAAAATATGGGAGCGATATTTTGGCCGCTTATGTCTGCGGCTCAACATCAAAGAAACTTGACCGTCCCTTATCCGACTTGGAGCTGATCGTTATAGTCCGTGATCAAGTTGAGATTCCGATGAAGTACTATCTTCACCGAGGACTCATCATACAGATCGAATATCTCAAGTCTTCGGACACGCTAGCTGCCGCAGAGCGGCTCACCGACAACTGGCCTTGGGAGGCTGACCAATACCGAAACAGAATTGCGCTTTACGAGCGAGATGGATGGTTCAGAAAACTCGATGAAGCGATTGAGAGGAACGACAAGGCGGCTACTGTTGAAGCGGTTCGAAAGTCGTTCATGATGATGACCGAGTCTATGGCCGTTATGAAGAACGCGATTCTGACAAACGACACGATCGGAGTATTGTCGAGAGGACGGGTGCTTGCGGAGGATTCTGCAAGAATAGTTCTTCTCTTGAATCGAAAATATGTAACGACGACCAGCTGGCTCTGGAAGATCGTTTTCGAATTAGAAACCAAACCTAAAGACTTCAAGGAGCTTGTCGAGAAGATGTCAGGGTTCGTCCCGACTACTCGGGAAGAAGTTGTCGCTTCCTCGGAGAGACTGTACAAAGAGATGAGTGAGCTTGTCACTCAGACTGGGGTCAAAATAGAATGCGATGATTTGTGGGTTTGAGCCGAGGCCACGACTCGTAGAGCATCAGAACAGAGTCTAGACACTAAGCCACTCAGGTTCTATTGATTCCCATGCTTTGTTGAGATGGGTTACATCACTCCATTATCCGGCCGAGATTCCATGCGACAAGAGATTCCAGCGTTGGCTACTAGGAGACGCGCTCATCCAGCTAGAACGGTTCATTCTATGGTGGATGATGAGTTACGAGTCTCCACCCACAAGAGCATCATCAAGACCCTGGGACGCCAGTACACCGACGCAACGCAATTCTTCGTAGAGCTCGTGGTCAATTCCTGGATGTGGGGCGAAGCGAGCAAGGTCGAAATCAGGATTCCCGAGAGTGGGTCCACCATCGAGTATGAGGAATGGGGGAATGGTATGGACCTCACTGGGTTGCGAGAATTCCTCACTAAGGGGAAGTTGACTGACGAGGGTTTCTCGCCCAAGTACAAGCGTCCGATACGAGAATCATATGGTATGGGCAGTCTCGCTTGGCTGACCGTCGGTAAGGATTTGGAGCTTCAAGTCCACAAGGGCCGGTTCGACCGCACGATTACTCTGACCGAGAACCTCATCGACAAACACTGGGACGCTACAGACCAATCGACATGGAGACCACTCCGACTCATTCAAGCGCCTCTAGATCATGATGGTTTGAGAATTCGGATACGCTCACTTACCAAGAAACCGGATCCAGTAGACGTCCGGAGAGCTCTACTAGCCCGGGCCAATGTTCTCGCCCTTCGAGGCTACGGACCATTCGAAGTCTCGGTCAACGGAGAACAAGTGAAACCTGAGGAGCTGAGAGGTTCGACGTTACTCCCAGTCAGCATCGCAACTGAATTTGGGAGGATAACGGGGGAGATCATGATAATGCCGATATCGAAGGTCAGAGCTGGAATATCCGAGGCAGGACTAAGCGTCCAGCAGAAACACATTACTTGTCTCCAGCACCAGTTCTTCGGTCTAGATCAGTATCGGACTCACGGATTGTCCCGCATTCAGGGGTGGGTGAACGCTGACTTCCTTCGACGCCTGCCAGGTGGGAACGACTTTGAACATGACAGCAGCCAGTGGCGCGTTTTCGAGAAAGCAATGCGAGGCTTCGTGAAAAACAGGGTCTACAAGTTTCTGAAACAGACAGCCAGCAGAAGGGAGCTAAGAAGCATCCAGTATCTAAATCGAGAGATTGCCGAGCGGCTTCGTCGAAGTCTTCGAAGAAACGTTCAGATCCTCTCCAAGGCAATGCTGAATCCAAGAATAGCTCCAAAGATCAACATGGTCCCTGGCAAGACTAGGAAGGAGATCGTTCTCGGAGAAAGGAAGCACAGGAAGGGAAAGAAGCGTAATCGGGAAGCTACTCGGAGTGTTATTCATCTCAAGGATCAGATTCTCGCATTCGACGTTGCGCATGGTGGAGACCGCGGCCAGGCATATGTTGAGACTGACAAAAGCGGTGTACGGACTGTCTTTGTGAACATGGATCATCCCATGTGGTACGTTGAAGCGGGTATGACACCGACGAAGCTCCGCTACTGTATTAGACAGATACTTGAGAGGTCTATTGCGGAAGAAATTCTCCCCGTGAGCCCTTCCACACCTGAAGAGACATTCTCTACCCTCGACGCATTATACAACGATGCTCTAGCATAGAACATCGAAGTCTCAATGTCGATGCAAGTTTTTCATTCAGGCCAATCACAGTCGATTCAGGGACATCGTGGCGCGCACTCGTCTACCCAGGGGCTTCACCGCGGACCTTCGTCGACTGAGGAGCTGGCCCTCCATGGAGGGAAGCCCCTGGAGACAGCCCTACCTTGCAGAGCTGACTTTTGGGGAGATGTTCAGTCTCGTTAACAAGCTTGTCTCAGGCCATAAACTGAGAATACTCGAAGTGGGCTGTGGAAGAGGGTACCTCAGCCTAGAACTGGCACGGAGAGGCCACGAGTTGCTAGGCATCGATATCAATGAAGAAACGGTCAAGATTGCAAAACAAACGATGAACACTGATCCTTACAATTCTGAACGTGGAGAGCTAGAGTACCAAGTTTCAGATTTTGGCGCCTGGAATGGCGCAGACAGGAAGTTTGACCTCGTAATCTTCAACCGCTCTCTTCATCATATTCCGCAACCTGCTAAGGTTCTCGAAAAGGTTCAGAGCCTTCTTCGTCCGAAGGGACGAATAATCTGTGTCGAGTACGCTTACGATCAGTTCGATCGTCGCTCAGCCATTTGGTTCTACGATATTCGCAGGGTCTTGGAGCAGGCAGGCTGGTTCAAATCCTACAAGAAGCTTTCTGGTAATCTTGGAGTCTCAGTAGCTCGAATCAAGGAAGAATGGCGAGCATCAGGAAGAAAGGACCATCTCAACCGATTCAAGGAAATGTATGGACCTCTGAGAAGCCTGTTCGAGGAGAAACACTTGTCGTGGGAGCCCTATATTTTCTGGGACATCATAATGGACATGCGAATTCCATCTACCGATACTGAGATGGCTTTCGCGCGCTTTCTGATGGCTATGGAGAAGGCCGTTATCGAGAGACGTGCGATAAATCCGGTCTTGTTCTGTTTCTGCGGCGAAAACGCACAGCACTTCTGAGTCTAAGATCGGTTTCTGGCGAAGCATCTCTCATGACGAAGAGGTTTCCTTGAGAGTAGTCAATATATCCGGAGACCTGAAGTCAAACAGGAATTAGAAGGGCTGGTCTATGTTCTCTGAAGCTGAAACTCAATACTTGAAGTCTCAACCTTTGGCCAGAATAGCAACGGTCTCCAGTAAGGGTCAGCCTGACGTTGTTCCCGTCGGGTTTGAATTCGATGGAAAATACTTCTGGGTAGGAAGCCACAGCCAGGATATTTTCCATCGGACGCTGAAATATCATAACGTGAAGAACGGCAACAAGCTTGTTGCTCTGACAATTGATGACCTGGAGTCAATCGATCCTTGGAAGCCAAGGGCGATCAAAGTATACGGTACCGCAGATGTCCTAGATCATCAAGGTAGATTCGGTCAGGGTAAGTATCTTCGAGTTACTCCGAAAATGTCTTGGAGCTTTGGAATCGCAGGTCTCAAGTCTGAAGGACTTGGTTGGGGACGAGTCAAGACAGTCCACCACTAGCCCAGTTAAGTAGCTGAGTCGGGGACCGACCGGGGTTCCACGGATCTCAAGCAATTGTTGATCTGAAGATTTCCAAAAAATAGGGGGGTTTGGTTGAGTTGTGCTCATTCCTCTAGGCTCCTGTGAAGGGTACGACCAACACTCGGAGACAGGTTGTTGTTGACGAGAGGCTGCCTGAGCCTATCACATGGACGCTAACGGTTGTTGGGCTGCTCCAACCTGCTGAGATCGTGTTGCTGCCGCTGAGCCCTGGAGCCGCGACGACAATTGTTGCTGCAGGAGTAGTTCCCGTTCCTTGGTAGGATAGGGTCAATGTGATGTGGGTGCTGTCAACGATGTTGAAGGCTGTGACTGTTACATTGGTGATGGTGCTTGCAGCTCTGAATGAAGTGAACGTCCCGTTACTGCGTGCCTCCCAACCGAGTGGCCCGGCCCCCCTCAAGCCGAGCCACTGCCCATTGTAAGTTGTGAGACCGTTCTGGTTCGATGAAGTGCTAGGAGCGGCCGAGGCGCCGGCTAGAACGTATGCGGCCGTGCCGGCACCGAGCCCGATGAGTAGTATGACCAGTACTAGGGAGCGTGTGGAGAAGCTCTTTTTTGTTGGTAGTTGCGTTGTTGCTTGTGACATTTTCCTCGACGTACGGCCGTAATGGGATGAAGATGGTGATTCTCCTAGGAATCTGCTTAAATTCTCACGATGTGTTGTCGACTAATTCGATTCTGAGCGAAGCAGAGGATGAGACTATTCTGATCAGGTCTTGTCTGGCCGTGTACTAGCGGCTGGTTGTGTCCCATTGGCTGGCTGTGTGCTGGGGGCTGGTTGCGTGCTGCCCGCTGGTTGGGTACTTGCCGCTGGTTGCGCAGTGGCCGGTTGCGTGTTAGTAGTTGGTTGTGGAGCAGGGCCTGATTGTGCACTGGCGGATGGTTGCGGACTAGTGGTTGGCTGTGGACTTGTGAATGGCTGTGTGCCGGTCAGTCCCGGGCTACTCGAGGTTGTATGACTGCTGGAGGGCTGGAAACTTTGCTGATTCCTCTTTTTCTTTGTCATCACGAAATATCCGATGAAGGCTCCGGCGCCGGCCAGAGCTAGCGCTAGGATGATCCAGTAATCAGTCTGTAAGCCTAGGAACGGTGTGCTTGTTGCACCAGGGGACGGAGGCGACGGGGGATTTGCTACTAGTAGGAAATTTCCGCTACTGGTAGTGTGGTTGGTGTCGCCTGGATAGCTATAGCTGATCAGATCATTAGTTGCGGCGGTTCCACCTGGAGTGTATGTCACTGAACACGAGGCGGATGCGGTTGTTCCGCTCAACGTGCATGTTCCTGTGAACGTTCCACTACCGCTTGTTACGAGCACCACTACGCCTGTTGGAGTGATGAATGTGCCAGGCGAGTGGTCCGTTACGGTGACTGTGCAGCTGGTCGCGACTCCGATAGTTGCGGGCGAATCGCATGTCAACGCGGATGTCAGTGTTCTTACAGTCACGGTCAAAGTGGCTGTTGCGTTTAGACTCGCGGGATAATGAGCGGGGTCTCCGCCGTAGTGGGCAGTCAACATGTGTGAGCCTGTTCCGATCAATGTAGGCGTGTAACTTGTGGAGCAGGTTGCGGAGGCGCCAACGCCTGAGAGTGTGCAGGTGGTAAAGGCGCCCATGCTATTTGTTGTAAGCGTGATCGTTCCAGTAGGCGTGAGGGCGGGAGCCGGAGAGCTGTCCGTGACGGTTACTGTGCAGGCTATCCTGCTGTTGATCGGTGTAGTCGTTGGGCAGCTAATTCCTATTGCGCTTGTCCTTAGGGTCGAGGTTATTGTTCCACTTGTTCCGCTGCTAGTGGAGTGTACATTGTCGCCCTGATAGTTGCCTGTGACTGTATCTGTGCCTGCACCGGTCGGTGTGAAGGTGACTGAGCAACTTCCCACGTTCAGGTTGCAGCTGGCTGTGGGACTGAACGAGCCGCTCGCAGTTCCAGCTGAAGTAAACCTAACGGTCCCGGTTGGTGTACTAGCAGTGCCTGTCGCGGTGTCAGTTACAGTTGAGGTGCAGGTTGAACCGTTATTAGTTAGCACAGATGAGGGTGTGCAGCTTACTGTCGTTGAAGTTGAACGACCTATAACTGTTAGTGTGAATGACTGGCTTCCGGTACTCGTGCTATAGCTGTGTTTTGTGTCACCGCTGTAGGTTCCACGAATAATGTGGGTGCCAGGTGTAACTACTGTTGGGGTGTAAGTTATGTTTGTCATGCAGCTAGCGCTCGCTCCGGTCCCAGTGAGCGCACACGTCCCGCCGAAGGTGCCTGTACTACTGCTTGAGAATGTGACTGTTCCAGTTGGTGTGACTGGCGTACTGTTTGTGTCCGTGACGGTCGCCATGCAGCCGGTCGAGTTGTTGACAAGAACGCTTGCTGGGTTGCATGTTACGGTCGTTGTGGTTGGGTCTCCTATCTGCACTGTAGCTTCCTCGTTGGTCGTCAGATATGTACCGTTAGCCCCGCCCAGAACATACATTCGATGGTTGTAGCTAGATGTTGCGGCGGAAAGTTCTCTGCGGGCGGTCGGTAATGTTTGAGTGCTCGTGTACCATGTGTTAGTGTTCGAATCGTACGAGTAGACGGTGTTGAAGTATGGGCTGCTGTTGTTGGTGTACGTTGTCGAACCGCCGAAGACATAGATCAGTCCATCAGGACCTAGCGTTGCTCCAAACACCATGACGGCGCTTGGCAAGGAGGCTTTTGCCGTCCATGTGTTCCCGGTTATGTTGTATGCTTCGACAGTTGCGGTCGCAAGGCTTCCGCTCATTCCACCGATGGCATAGATCAGCCCATTCGGAGCAGCGACAATCTGAAACTGCTTGCGGGCAGTGGTCATGGCTCCGCCTGAAGACCATAGTTTGGTCTGAGGATTGTAAATTTGCAAAATGGTCGAGGCGCTTGCACCGACTTCGCCCCCGGCCACGTAGATTCTGCCGTCGATACCCGTTGCAGCTCCAGGCATCCAGACTGCGGTCGGTATGGGGGTTCCCGTGATCCAGGCATTGCTGGTCACATTGTAGATTTGGTTGTTCGAAATATCCGCTGAGCCTGAGAAGCCGCTTACTACGTAAATTAATCCCGTGTTGTCTATTGCGATCCCAGGCCCTCTGGTCGGAGTCGGGAGATTCGCAAGCGATGACCAGCTATTTGTCCTAGGATCGTAGGCACGAGCCGTCGAATTTGGTGTCGCGGAAGACACGCGAGAATAGCCACCCATAACATAGATTCTTCCATCCAATCCAGCAATCACACCCGCCTGGGCGGTTGGATAGGGAATCGGAGTGTTTTCCGCCCATAAGATCGGATTTGGAGGCACGGCGTGAACGGATGGTAATGACGATATTGTCGCAGGTATAGCAACCATTGCTGTAATTATTGCTACTAGACCTATCGAGAGTCTTCGTCGATTGAGCATAAGCGTCTAGCTGGGCAAGCAATATCGATTACTAAGCCGTCTGAAACTAGTACTATCCCTTCAAGGTGACGTCGCGGGTGCGAAATTCTCGAAACGGGATCTAGTAAATGGTTTAAATCTTCAAAAACTCGCATTTCACTACCGGTATTATTCTCAAGGAGACCGAGTTTAGAACCATGTCTTCTATCGACGATCCGATCCTGAAGGAACTACTTACCGCGCTAAAGGAGGACACTCAACGAATGGCAGCGGATCTTCTCAGTATCATAACGACAAATGCTCTCATCGCCATCTTTGCCCTCTTCCTTGCTGTTGTTTCGCTCGTGAGGATAATCTTCTACCCTCCCAGGTTTGGCCCCGGGCCGGCTCCCGGTCTCTTCGAGTCGGCTCTAACCCTCGTCCTCTTTTCCCTCTCGGTAGTCTCCATCTACAACTTACTTAGACTACGCGAGAGATACGCCCGACTTCAAGCTCTGGCTGAAAAGCTCGGCCGATAGCCGTTGCCGCTGTCTCCCGACACCAAGAAGGAAGCGGAGAAGAGACTTACCGTATTGAAAATGATAGAGGTCTTCGCGGACAAATGCGCGAAGAGCACACTGCTCAACGGACCATTCGGTGGAGACGATAGAGCCTTCGACCGGTTACTCGGACCCGCGGGGATCCTGACACGAACATCCCTAGTCACTGCAACGATGGACGGCAGGGTCACTCATTATGGGAGGACCGAAGCTGGCAGGGTCTACCAGCAGGTCTTGGATACAGAGTTGAACTTTCTGGACCCCTACACTGGAGGAGAGGTCTGGAAGAAATGATGCTCCGAGCCCAGTGTCTCGGATTTTCAGATTCGTGCTGTTCTTGACGGAGCGAAACCAACCATGCCCATTTTCCAGATTTTTCCGTCTCTCTCACTCTCGCGTCGCAGACCCTCACTAGCCCCCCAAGTTTTTCCGAGGGGGCCGGCCAGACGGAACTATATTCTCGGCGAGGATTCCGGGCTATCGCGCGGAATGGGCTTGGAGCCGGATCTTGAAAGTTTGGCTACGCCTATGCCTTGATAGCGAAAAGCCGCGTATCAATCGCTTGCTTGGATTCGGGAATCGGGCGTGTTTCAGAACGAGTTCACAAGAAAAGAACGTGGAATGGCACGTGAGCCCGACGTAGCATTCCGTGCTGGGCAGTGTTCTAGGTAGCTGCAGATACCTACTAGGAGAGCGAAAGTAATCCTGGTCGAGAACGTTCTTATAGCCTCGACAAGGGTCGCGGGTTAGAAGAACAACTATGCAAGCTCAAGCACAAAAGATGAAGGGCGAACTTCTATTCGAGTTCAAGGCCAAGAACAACAGCACCACCATCAAAGACATCGGACCCAACGGCGTACAATTAGAGATGAATGATCACGGAGAAGTCAGCGGCAAATACCACGCTGGACACATCGACACAGTCAGCGTCAGCCTCAAGACCGACGGAACCAATGACTGGCAGCTAAAATCCATCCACAACACCAAGGACGGAGACATGGTCGTAGTCTGGGGAGGCGGCAAAGGCCGCATGGCCGGTCCGCAAACCGGCACCTGGGAAGGAGAACTACACTTCATGACCCAGTCACCCAAACTAGCCTGGCTTAACAATTCGACCGGCTGGGTCGAAGGCCAAGGCAACATGGCCACCGGCGAAAGCAGCGGCAAGATCTACGCCAAGAAGTAACACGTATACAAGTCAAACTTCCAATACCGTTTTTTATTCGGCTGACCCCCAGCGTAGCATCCAATCTTTGCTATCTCCGAGAATCGTCTCCTACGGAGCCTCTGTCAAAGGCGAAGACCACAAGGAAAACGAGGACACTATTCTGGTTGAGGACAAGTTAGGACTTTATGCTGTCGCTGACGGAGTAACGATGCCCTACGGTGGCGGACCCGCAAGCCGACTGGCCATAGGCAGCCTTAGGTCCTTGTTTAAAGGTGACTTAGCAGAGACGATTTCGCAAATCAACAGGACAGTTTTAGAAGAAAAGAAGAAGGACCCTGGAATCGGCTCCAGCACCCTCACCATTGCACAATTGACCGACCGAAGTGTCAGGATCGCACACGCGGGAGATAGCTCTGCCTTCCTAATCCGGGAGAGCTCGATAATCTTGAAAACAACACCCCAGAACCGAGATGGCTTCCTAACCAACACGATCGGAGAATACTTTGAAGGAGCAACTCTCTACAACAAAGAAACCAAGTCAGGCGACTATCTAATTCTAGCAACCGATGGAGTGACCGCAGTGCTGAACCACGACGAGATAGTGGATATAGTAACTAGGGAAAAAGAACCCAAGAAAATCGTTGAGTATTCTCTCCGAGAGATCGGGAGACAATCCCGATAGTACCGAGACGACCGGAGCATGGTCGTTGTGGGAGTATGACAATGGTCCAAAGAGGAAAAGCCGTCAAAACAAGAGTCAGGAAATTCAAGATCAATGATCTTGACCAGGTTGTAGCAATAGCGGAAAGATACGCCTCATGGGACGTAAAAGCGACAAAGGCGGACATAGAAGGATTTCATTCCGCAGGCCCAGAATTCTTCTTTGTAGCCGAGGCAGAAAACAAAATTCTCGGGTTCGTATATGGAAGAGAATCGAGTCCTCCCGCGGAAGCCCTCAACAAATGGAAATCTAGAAAGGTGGCGTCAATTGAGACGCTCGCGGTAGACGAGGATTACAGGCGACAGGGAATCGCCACATCATTGCTGACAGCATTATTCGAAGAGTTCAAACAAAAACAGATAGATCTAGTCACCCTATCCGTTCCGGCCGTTGAGGTAGCGGCGATGAAGCTGTACGGAAAACTGGGTTTTGAACCTAGGGCCCAGTTTCTCTGGAAGAGACTATCCGCGTAGCTATTGAGCCGGTGTAGTCTGCATTGAGGCTTCAGGATGCTGTCCCTGTGAGAACATTGCCATAGCCTGCTTCTGCTTCTCATCTCTCTCTGCCTTGCTCATTTTGATCTGCTCTGACAGTGACCAGTGGTGACCAAACGGGTCAGTAAGTTGACCGTAGCGTTCGCCCCAGAACATGTTGTCTAACGGCATAGTTATCTTGGCGCCGGCGTCGACGGCTTGTTGCCACAACTTGTCAACATTTTTCACATAGACCTGCAGAGTTACTGAACTGTTGCCCAGAACATCCGGCGATTGTGAGCTAGCACCTGGAAACACGTCGGACATCATCAGGATCGAATCTCCGATCCGAATCTGAGCATGCATGAGCTTCCCGTCCGGGGTAGGTTCGCGCACGATCTCCCTCGCTCCAAAGGCTTTCTTGTACCAGTCGATAGCCGCAGCGGCTCCATTAATCGACAGGTAAGGAGTTACAGTTCGGAAGCCTTTCGGAACCGGATCAACTTTAG
>Ga0209057_1002136_pt1 | contig 15418 bp, 12 predicted proteins | sample GraSoiAngelo_146_FD_185903 | JGI IMG/M metagenome (GOLD analysis project Ga0209057, IMG submission 185903) | Grasslands soil microbial communities from the Angelo Coastal Reserve, California, USA - 14_1009_05_30cm (SPAdes) (version 2) | ecosystem: Environmental > Terrestrial > Soil > Grasslands ... | reverse complement strand
AAGACGGCAAGACCCTGCTCTTCACAGAGGTGACGTCGCCTCACGGAGAGTCGCGTGTATATCTCCGCAAAACGGATGGCTCTCCGCCAGTGCTGTTGGGGGAGGGGACGGGAACGGCTCTATCACCCGACGGGAACTGGGCGTTTGCCGTCTTTGGGCAGCCGAGTCGCCTCGTGCTCCTCCCGACGGGGCCCGGGCAGCCGAAGCCGGTGCCCACCGATCAAATCGAGGCGCTGACCGGCCGGTGGTCTGGGGACGGCAAGCACGTGGTCATCGCCGGGCGGGCGCCCGGATCTGCGGTGCGTCTGTACGTGGGAGGAGAACCGCTCAGGGCCATCACGCCCGAAGGCATGAGCTTGATCTACGCGGTATCCCCCGACGGCTCACTCGTTGCCGCCAGAGATGCAGAGGGTCGGTCTGCGCTCTACCCGCTCGAGGGAGGTGAGCCGGAGCCGCTCCCCGAGCTGGACAAGGGAGACTTCCCGTTCGCCTGGAGCGAAAATGGTCGTACCCTCTACGCCTTCCGGCACGGCGAAGCGCCGTGCACGGTGTACCGGCTCGATCTCGGCACTCGGCGCAAGGAAGTCTGGAAGGTGCTGGGCCCTGCCGATCTTACCGGAGTCCCCTTTAGCGGCAGGGTGCAGATCACGCCCGATGCGAGATCCTATGCATACGGGCACGTCCGCCAGCTCTCCGAGCTGTTCCTGGTGGAGGGCCTGAAATGACGGGCCCGCAAGAAATAGAGGCGCCGTAGCGGCGCCGCGAGGCGCCCCAGAACCATTGCCCTCTGGAACGCGCGCGGGCGTCACGCGGGGGGACCCCGGGGCACGCGATCTGCAGCACTCCGCAATACCGAAGGAGATCCCCGTGAACGGCCGCTCGCCCCGGCGCGTCCGGACATGTGCGCCAGGCCTCTTGCACAGAGAAGAACATGAAGATCAGATCATTCGCAGTCGATGTTCTTGCCGCGATCGCCGCCGTCGGCTGCTGGAGCTGCGGCGGTACAGACTCGTCCTCGGACGGCACCAAGCAGATCGCGTCAGCCCAGATCGCGCATGGCAACCCAAAAGGAGAATGCTCGCCGATCGGCGTCAAGCGGAAGGATTACTTGCTGCACGTCGTGTCCACCCTGCCGCGCTCCATGGGTGAGCGGGCCGAGCTCGACATCCATCGCGTCTCGCCCGTCTACGAGCATGGATGGTGCAGCCATCCCAATGGCGGCGCGGCCCACGCGGTGATCCTCGTCGCCGGCGCCACGACCGAAAGCGTCACCACCTTCGACCTCCAGTACCCCAAGGCTCCCGAGGTCGTGCATCCCCAGACCGACGAGGAGCGGGGCCGCAATGACAAGGCTTACGAATACAGCCTGATGGAGAGCCTGGCCCGCGCCGGCGTCGAGACGTTCGCCGTCAACCTGTTGGGCTACGGGTTGTCGTCCCGCTTCGAGTTGGACGATCCCTGCAGCACCAGTCAGGCCGAGCAGCTGAGACTTCTCGTGCCGAACCCACTGAGCGCGGCTTGCCCCAGTCCCCCGGCTCCGTTCCATTTCACCAATACGAATGCAGCCGGAGACCAGCTCGCCGTGGTCGTCAACCATGTCCTCGAGGAAGTGGACGTCGAAAAGGTTTCCTTCTTCTCCTGGTCGCGCGGTGGCAACGTCGTTGGTGCCTACGCGAGCACGCATGCCTCGAAGGTGGAAAGGTTGATCTTCCTTGCATCAGAGTTCGAGAGCGCAGGGAACCCGCAGTCGTTTGCGCTCCTCGTCGCGGATCGGACGCAAGCGTTCACTCCCTGGAGCGGCCAGCTTTCCAGCGACCCCAAGGTGTGCCCCGGGGAGCGGGACCCGGCGATTCTCGATGCGATCTGGACCTCGGCGCGAATGCGCGATCCTCTCGGCAGCAGTTGGGGTTCATCCGATGCGCTGACCGGCGGCGTGCGGCGCGCTCCAACCTGGGACTTGCTGAACTGGAACCCCACCACCACTGCGAAGGTCCAAGTGCCGACGCTGGTCATGTCCGGCCTGCGGGACAACCAGAATCCGACCGCGAAACAAGAGAAGATCTACAACAATCTCGGAAGCTCCAGCAAAGTGCTCATCAAGATCGACTGTGCGTCGCACAACGCGCTCTGGGAAGGATCGGCATCATCGTCGGGCTGGAAAGGGCCGCACGCCACCCTGCACGACGCAGCAGTTCAGTGGATCACCGCCGGGACCTTCCAGACAGCGACCAAGGGAACGTTCTGGGTCAGTTCCGCGGGAGCGATCACCGGCCCATTCTGATTTCGCTACGCAATCTGGAACAGAAAGCCCTCCACCGTTGTGCAGAGGTGGAGGATTTTCTGCTTCGTGGCGTCTTCGCCGTGATGGCCCGGCCCTTGCTGATGACAGCAGCAGCGGTGATGCCCGCCGTCCCGGCGAGGCGGACCGCGTGGCTCGAATCACGTTGTGACCCAACAGCCAAAGAGGAAATCGACATGAAGCCAATCCTGATGACCATGAGTCTGGTGATCGCCGGCATGATCGTCCCCGGCGTTGCAAATGCAGGGGAGAAAAAGAATCACGACGAGGAATGCTCGGCAGCCACGCTTTACGGCGACTACCTGTTCACCGGGCGCGCAGATGCTCCCGCCTACGCACACACCACCGGCTTGCCCAGCGTCTTCGCCGGGGTGTTCACCTTCGATGGAGAAAGCAAGATGTCCGGGGTGTCCAGTCAAAGCCGCGGCGAGTGCACGGGAACGATCACGTTTTCGGGTGGAGAAAAATTTGATCTCTTCATCGCTCGAGATGGGACCGAGGGTAATTTCATCCGCGTCGATGAAGGCAACATCGCGACCCGTACGATCAAGAAGCAGTAGAGGTCACACACCTGCGCCTTCTGCGTCGCAGGCGAGTCTGTCGTACATTAGAGCATGGAACCGGCGCGAACGATCAGCCGCACCGACGAACGGACGCCGCCAACGGCCGCCGGGCAGCCGCACCTGTTCCTGACGCTCCGCTGCGACCGTCCCGTTGAGCCCGGCGCACGCTTCTGTCTTGACGATGCAGACGTGGTGACGATCGGGCGCGCCGATTCCCTGTCGATCGAGCGCCGTGAAGAGGACCGCGTGACCGTCCTGCGAATCGGAATTCCCGATCCGCGCATGTCCTCGGCGCACGCGCGCCTGCAGAGCGTCCTGGGGAGCTGGGTGGTCGAGGATGCGGGATCCAAGAACGGCACCTGGCTGAACGGAAAGCAGGTCAAAAGCGCGACGCTCGCGGACGGCGCCGTACTCGAGCTCGGCCACAGCTTCTTGCTCTACCGCCAGGCGCTTCCGGCCAGCAACCCCGAGCTTCTCGATGCGCGCGAGCTGCGTCCTGCGGCACCGGGGCTTGCGACGCTGTCGCCGGTGCTCGGCGCGCAGCTGGAGCGCCTCGTGCTCATGGCGCGCTCGGGCGTGCCGATCCTGATCCGGGGGGAGACGGGCACCGGGAAAGAAGTGATCGCGTCCGCCATCCACCACGTCTCCGGCCGCCCGGGCCCCTTCCTCGCCGTCAATTGCGGCGCGCTGCCAGCGACCCTCGTCGAGTCCGAGCTGTTCGGGTATCGCAAAGGCGCCTTCTCGGGTGCGACGGAGGATCGGCCCGGCCTGGTGCGCAGCAGCGAGAAGGGGACGCTGCTGCTCGACGAAATCGGCGACCTGCCGTTCCCCGCGCAGGCAGCGCTTCTGCGCGTCCTCCAGGAAGGGGAGGTGCTTGCAGTCGGCGCCACGCATCCGGTCAAGGTCGACCTCCGCGTGATTGCTTCCACCCACCGCGACCTGGACGCGCTGGTCGACGAGGAGCGCTTCCGATCCGATCTGCTCGCCCGCCTCTCCGGTTTCACTCTCTCGCTGCCGCCGTTGCGGGAGCGGCGCGAAGACTTCGGGCTCCTCATCGCTGCTCTCCTGCGCAAGCTGGCCGGCGAAGCGGCGGATGGCGTGACGTTCTCCCCCGAGGCGGCGCGCGCCTTGCTGCTGCACACGTGGCCCTTGAACGTGCGCGAGCTGGAGAAATGCCTGTCCGGTGCCATCGTGCTTTCGCGAGAAGGCCGCATCGAGCTCGAGCATCTCCCGTCCAGCCTCCAGAGTCGGGAGCCTCAGGCGGGCACAACGCCGCCGCCGTCCAAACAGGATAAAGACCGCAGCCGGCATGAGAATCTGGTCGCGCTACTGCGGCAACACGGCGGCAACGTCACTGCGGTCGCGCGCGCGATGGGCAAGGGGCGCACGCAGGTCCAGCGCTGGCTCCGCCGGCTGGGCATCGATCCGCTCTCGTTCCGCTGCTGAACGCGCACGGTCGCGAGCAGGCGGGCGCTTGGCTGGGTCGGAGTGAGCGGCACCTCGACCGCCTTGCGTACTACCGGGCGCTCGGGGCTATGTCCGCCGCTTGCCCCTCCATCCCCTGCTTCGTCGTTCGCTGCGGATCTCCGCGGTCGAAGGCGTCGTCGCCGAGGTCGTCGGCGCCTGCGCCACCGGCGGCGTCCTCACCGCCTGGTCCATCTATCTGGGACTCGGGCCGGTGCTGCTCGGCCTGCTCGGCGCTCTCCCGTTCGCCGCTCAGCTCCTGCAGTTGCCGGCAGCGATGCTGTCGCGCAGAGCGGGTCCGCGCCGTACTGCCCTGGCGGCGGTAGCGGTATCGCGCCAGACGATGCTTCCGCTCGCCATCCTTCCTTTCCTGCGGTTTTCGCCGTTCGTGAAGGAGATCGTGCTGCTCTGCTGCGCGGGAGCATCCGCGATCCTGGGCGTCGTGGCGAACAGCTCCTGGACCCGGTGGATGGCAGAGCTCGTTCCCCGCCCGCTGCACGGACGGTACTTCGCACGCCGCAACGTCCTCTGCGCGGTCAGCAGCGTGGCAGGGTCGTTCGCGGCCGGCGTCGCCCTCGACGGCGGTGTGAATGCCGCCGCCGCCGGCGCCGTGCTGACGGCGCTCGCGCTCACCGCTTCAGCCGCTGGCCTCTGTACGGTGCTTCTCCTGCGGCTCCAGCATGAGCCTGCGCCGGACGCCGAGACCTCTGCGCCGACCCTGCAAGAGGCGCTGGCGCCGCTGCGAACCGACGTCGCCCGCCGCGCCCTCGCCTTCGAGGTCGCCTGGGGAACGGCCACGGGACTCGCCGCTGCCTTCTATCCACTCCACATCTTTGGCGAGCTGCGTGCCGGGTTTGCGCGCATGGCCGCGTTCGGCAGCGGAGTGGCGGCGCTGCGCACTTTCGCCGCGCCCGTCTGGGCCAGCCTGTTGAAAAGAGCCGGCCCGCGCCGGATCGTCGTCGCTTGCGCGGTGGGTCTCACCCTGTCGCCGGCGCTCTGGATGTTTGCCGGCTGGGGCTTTCTCTGGATGCTTGCGCTGGACGCTGCCCTCTGCGGCGTGCTGATGGCAGGATACGGCGTCATGGTGGGCGCGCTCCCCGTCGGCGGCCGGTTGGGCGCCGGGGCGCGCATACTTTCTTGCCGCGGTTGCGTCGGCTGGCGGACTGGCCACGGGATTGGCATCCACGTGCGGCGCGGCGATCGCGCACTTCCTGACGACGCGCGCAGGGCTCGTGGTGGCCATGCACCTGCTCTTTCTCCTCGGAGCGATCGGCCGGATCCTGGCGGCGGTGCTCGGGCTGCGGATGGTGGAGGACGCGGCGAGCTGAAATCAGGCGGCGCGCGTCTCGGCGACCATTTCCATCGCGGAATGGGCAAAGAGGTCGGGCCGGCGCTGTCTCACTTCGTCGGGCGCGCCACTGTCGACGACCCGCCCTTGCTCCATCACCATCACGGTGTCGAATCGGCGCAGCAGGTGCAGCCGGTGGACCGACGACACGATGCACGCGCCGGCGAACGCGCTCATCACGCGATCGTAGATCTCCGCCTCGGTCGACGCGTCCACGCTGCTGGTCGCTTCGTCCAGCAGGACCAGGCCGACGTCGCTCGCCGCGAGCAGGCCACGGGCCAGCGCGAGCCGCTGCTTCTGGCCTCCCGACAGATTGAGCCCGCGTTCAGAGATGAGGGTGTCGAAGCCCTGAGGCAGCTGCGCGATCACGGAGGTGAGGCCGGCCAGCTCGCAGGCGCGGTCGATGTCAGCCTCCCGATACGGCAGCCCCATGGTGACGTTCTCGCGGACGCTCGACTCGAATACGGCGGGGTCCTGCGGCAACAAGAGGGAAACCGCGCCCAGGTGCTTCAGGTGGGGATGCGGTGTCGCGTCCACCGTGATCGAGACGCGTTCCGCGTCGACCAGGCCGGCCAGCACGCGAAGCAGCGAGCTCTTCCCCGCGCCGCTCTCGCCGATGAGCGCGATCCGCTGCCCGCGGCGGAGCTCCATCGAGATGTCGTCGAGCGCGGGCCGTCCGACACCGGCCGCAGGATGGACATAGCGCACGCCCTCGACGCGGATGTCGCGCCAGGTCCTCGGCACAGCGGCATTGTCGACGGACCGCGCCGGGCTGGCAAAGATGGGGTCGACGTCCCCAACCTCGGTCTTCTGGCGCACGAGATCGTTCCAGTGCATCGCCATCGACGCGACCACGTTCCCGACCTGCTGGGAATACTGGTGCACCACCACCGCGGTCCCGACGCTGATGGTTCCGTGCTGGCGGAAGTCGAGCCAGGCATAGAGGGCCACCAGGCCGGTGCGCATTCCGCTGTTGAGCAGGTCGATTCCGCCCCACTTCACTTCGTTGAAGACGATGTTGCGGCGGAGCGGTGCGAAGACTGCGAGGAGCCGCGACCTGAGCATCATCCGCATCGGCTCCTGGAGCCGCAGCGTCAGCACCGTGGCGATGTTTCCCAGGCAGTCGACGAGGGCGGAGTTGTACCGCCTGTCCGCGCGGTTCTCCTCGCGCACGAGAAGGACCATGAACGCGTCGATCCGCACCACGAAGTACCCGATGGCCGCGTAGCCGGCCAGCGCCGCTGCTCCCGTCGCCCGGGAGATGAGGAAGAGTGCGGCGATGGGTCCGACGATGCTCACCGTGTTCTGCAGATAGATGAACTGCGACTGGGCGAACGAGGCCAGCGAGGTGGTCGCCCGCGTCATCCGGTGCAGCGTGTCGCCGGAATGGTGCTGCTCGTGCCAGCGCACAGGCAGGGCAAGCGCCTTTACGTGGAGCGCGTCGGCGAAGCGCTCGCGCACGACGAGGGCGGTGAATCGCTCGAGGATGCGAGCAGGACCGTGCATCGTCCAGGCGACGCCGACGGCGGCGAGCATCAGGAGCAGGTCGTTGCGCGCCCGGGTGATGCCCTCCATGCCATGCGCCTGGAGCGCGTTGACGGCTTCGCCAAAGAACCAGGGGATGGTCAGCCGGACAATCTGGGCGAGGACGAGGAGGATGACGAAGAGCACCACCTTGTGACGCCGCCCTTCGGCGTGGCGCCAGAGAGTCGCGTAAAGCTTTGCTACGCTGCCGCCAGGAAGCGAATCGCGCATGACCAGTCCACTCTATTGCGATCCGTCGGTTCGTCCGCGATTTCCACCCGCGTCCGTCCCCGAGTGGTCTACTGTCGCACACGGGCGCTAGGATTCTGGAAAGAAAGCTCTCCCGGGGATGAATCCGCGAGCTCAGCCGCCGACCAGGGCGTGGATGTTGCCGACGGGGTCCTTGAACCACGCAGCTTCATCCGCCCCGCTTGGTGGATGTCGCCCTCCGGGTCATCTCCGGCAAGTCGTATTGCTCGAACACCACTCCCTTCGCCTTCAGCCCCTGCACGACTTTCTCCAGGTCGGATCCGACATCCCACGTGACGGCTGTCGCCTGGTTGGTTCCGGCGTATTTCGACTCGTAGACGAGCAAGCGGAATTTCCCCGCCTGGTACACGGGCGGTTCGGGCTCCGGAGAATCCGCGCGCTTCAGGCCGAGCGTGCCTTCGTAGAACTTCTTCGCTGCGTTCAGGTTCCTGACGGCGACGGTGGCCACTCCATCCTTGGTTGCCAGCATGCGAAGGACCTCCTTCGAGGTGCGTCTGAAGTTAAGGAGCACGCCGGCCCGTCGCATGGCTCTGCTTGAACATCTGCTCGCGGCACGGCACGACGTTGACCTGAGTTGACAATCGCGCTCGCGGGGGCGTATGGCCCCGCGTGCAAGGGGGAAAACCATGAAGAGGCTGCTGATCACGGCTGCGCTCGCCGCTGCTGCTGCGGCGTGGCCCTCGTCTGCCAAGACCGTTCGCATCCCGGTGAGCCGAGGGGCCGGAGGCGTCCCCGTGCCGTGCGGCGAGGATCCGCTCCGTACCTGCCACAACCGCTGGCACCCCGACATTCCGGAGGCCGCAGAGGCCAACGCCGGGGACACGGTGATCTTCGAGACCCGCGACGCGTTCGACAATCCCTTCAACCGCACGTCCACGCCGGCGACGGTGGCAGCGGCCAACCTGAACCTGATCCATCCCCTTACCGGCCCGCTATTTGTGAGGGGCGCCCAGCGGGGCGACGTGCTCGCCGTAACGATGATCGATGTCAGTCCCGGTCCCGACAACTTCGGGTACACGGTGGCGGTCCCAGGCTTCGGCTTCCTCCGCGACGTCTTCACCGATCCCGCCATCGCCCACTGGGAGCTGGGCGCCCCACCGGTCAACGGGACACGTTATGCGACCTCTCGCGATCTACCCGGCGTGCGGCTGCCGCTGCATGGGTTTGCCGGCACCATCGGCGTCGAACTGGGCGATCTCGAGATCGAGACCGCCTTCTCCCGCGAGGAGGAGCTTCGGGCGAAGCAGGGATTCGTGCTACCTCCGGAGCCGACAGACGCGGTGCCGAAACACATCTGTGGCCCCCACGGCCGCTTCAGGGACCGCTGCCTGCGCACCATTCCCCCGCGCGAGAACGGCGGGAACACCGACGTCAAGCAGATGGTGAAGGGAACGACGCTGCTCTTCCCCTGCTTCATCGACGGGTGCGGCCTCTCCGTCGGCGACGTGCACTGGGCGCAGGGGGATGGCGAGGTCTCCGGCACCGCCATCGAGATGAACGCGATCGTCACCGTGAAGGTCGACGTTCGCAAGGGCCAGGCGGCGGCCTTCGGCAACTGGCCACGATTCCAAAGCAACACCCCCGGCGTCCTCAAGGATCTCGCCCCGGACCATTTCGTCGCCACCATGGGCATCCCGGTCAAGCCGGCCGGAGTGGTGATGGCGCCGGAGCTGTGGATCGACGTGAACTCCAACCACCTGCTGCGCCCGCTCAGGAACGAGTCGGAGGACGTGACGCTGGCGTCGCGCGACGCGCTGCTCAAGATGATCGCCCTGCTGACCGGGCCGACTTCGCCGGCGCCCTCGCGGCTGACCGCGGAGCAGGCATACCTGCTCTGTAGCGTCGCCTGTGATCTCCACATCAGCAACCTCGTGGACGTGCCCAACTACGTGGTCTCGAACTTCCTCCAGCTCGACATCTTCGAAACGGGTCCATGAGGAGCAGGCTCGTCACCCTGATGCTTTTGGGAGTGGCTGCGGCGTTGTTGCCCGGCCATTCCCCGTACCGCCAGTGGTACGCGTACCGGGCAGCGCACCTGGTCGTGGTGACCGACGAGATGCGCCCCGGGGCGCTGGACGTAGCGAGCGCCGTCGCTTCCGCCATCAAAGCGCGCTGGCCGGAAACGAAGGCGGTCCCGGCTGCGGCCAGGTCGCCCGTCGAGGTGGTCAAGCTCCTGACCAGCGGCCAGCTCCAGGTCGGCTTGCTTCCCGCAGCCATCGCGGTCGAGGCGCTGGAGGGGCGCGGGGAATTCGCCGACTCCGGCAAGGTGCCGTTGCGCGCCGTCGCGGTCGTCGGCGGCGACCTGCTCGTCGTGCTCGAAGGCTTCGCCCGCGAGCGCGCGCGAGAAATAGCGCAGGCGCTGGTCGAATCTCGTGGCCAAGGACCGCTTGCGAAGAAGGCTTCGCTGCGAAGTCCGGCGCCGGTTCCCTTTCATCCCGGCGCGCTCGACTATTACGAGCGCTTGAAGGGCAGTTGACGGCCGCTCACGTCTCCAGCGCGAGCAGCGTCACTTGACCGGACTGCGTTCCTGCCGCGAGCGCCAGCTTTTCCTTGGCGAATGCCAGCGCAGTGATCGCCGTGGCGCCGAGGCTGTGCGTCGCCAGGACCGCTCCGCTCGACGGATTCAGGACCTTCACGGTGCCATCTGCGCACCCGGCCGCGAGCGCCTGGTCGCCCAGGAACAGGAGCGCCTTGACGCCGCGGCCTCCTGCGGTCGCGGTTGCCTGCTTCTGTCCGTTCTTTCCCCAGAGGACGACCTGGCCGGAGTCGTCGGCCGATGCGAACGCCTGTCCCTTCGGCGCGGCCGCCAGCGCGGTCACGGCGGTGCGATGATGCCCGCCCTCGGCGACCTTCTCCGCCTTGGGCGTCAGCCGGTGCACCTGCACGGTGCCGTTGATCCATCCGATCACGAGAAAGGTCGCGTCCTCCGAGAACGCAAGCGCGGTCACGCGCGAGCTCATTCCGGAGATCTGGACCAGCATCTTCTTGGTCATGACTTCGGCCACGTGTACCTGGCCCTGCTGCTGGCCAACCGCCACCTTGGCGCCGTCCGCCGTCATCGCCACCGCGCAGGCGCGGTTCGAGGCGTCCACCGGCAGATCGACCTTCAACCCCGAAACGAGATCGGCCGCGAGAATGCCTTTGTCGGTCACCATCGCTGCCTTCGGATTGCTCGAGGCCGGAGCCGACTGCTCGAACGGCGGCAGTCGGACGGAGCTGACCTTGTAACCGTCGGTATCCAGCTCCCAGATGGCGCACTCGCCAAATTTCGTGACGACGGAGAGCCGCCTGCCATCCGCCGTGCATTGCAATGAGGTCACTGCCGACTTGTGCCCCGGCACCGCGACCTTGGCCTGCTCCAGCACCTGCTGCTCGATGGGTCGGATGACGGTGTGGAAGGCTCTTTTCTTCCGGGGTTTCGTGATGCCGCGGGTGACCAGGAGGCCCCCGCCGGCAGCGACCATCCCCAGTTCCGGCGAAACGCTGGTTCCAATCAGCACTCCCGCCGCCAGCGCCCCCAACGCGATGGTTGCAACCGGGACTGGATTGGGCGCGACCACCTCGACTTCGCTTTCCACCACCACCGGGCCGTCCTTCATCTCCTTCTTCCAGCGCGTCTCCATCTTCTCTCCGGGACGCGTCCACACCACCTTCCACTGGGAGGCGAGGTCCGCCGCCGTTCCGCTCTTCGACGGCTTGTCGCTCCACCTAGGCTTCTCCGGAGCCCTGGGCCCGCCAGCCTTCAGCTGCAGCGGCTTCAGCCCCGCGGACTTCGTGAGGACGGCCTCCAGCCGGGGCAGATCCTTCACCGGCCGCGGCACCATCGCGGCCAGCACGCCGGCCAGGTACGACACCTCGGCGTTCTTGAGCGCGGCGAGATCGCTCCAGATGGGGCTCTTGCCGGCCTCATTGAAGTCTTCGCGGACGAAGAGCAGGTTGTCGCCTGTGTTGTACTGGTCCCAGAGCTTGCGATCGACCTCCAGCGCCAGCAGCGAGAGGTAGATGACGAGCGCTGAGAACCGGTCCAGATACGGACCGTAGTCCGTCATGCCGCGCTTCGGATGCTGGTAGGCGCGGTGGCCGATCTCGGTGGCCTGCCGCCCGATCAATGCCGGGACCCACATGCCGTCGTAATCGATGAGCAGCAGGTCCCTTCCCCTGACCAGGATGTTCCCGTGCTGCAGATCACCATGCGCGAACTTCCCGACTTCGATGTCCCTCACCAAGGCCCGGAACTTCTCTCGCAGCGCTGCGAGCTCCCTGGGTTTGTCCAGCACGCCTTCGACGAAGCGATCGAGGTTGGGACCCTGCACCCACGCCATCTTCACGATTGGAAACGTGCCGCCTTTGATGCGGAGCCCGTCGGCCAGATAGAAGAACTTGGTGCAATGGGCGGCGCCGTTCTTCTGTAGATGTTTCGAGATTGCCGCGTAGCGCTCGGCGTGGTCGGAGATCGGCCTCAAAAAGCAGCGCACGGCCCAGACGTTCTGGCCCTCGGTCGCTTTGTACGCGACGGCGTTCCCGCCAGTGGCCGGCTTGGGCATGCCGAAGCGGTCCTTCTCGATCTGCGCCTTCTGCAGCCCGTGATCGCCGAGGGATCGTTCCGGGTACTGAAGCGCCTCGTGGTACTCGGTGAGATCGGGCCAAGTGGCCATCTAGATCGCGCCCCTCTCCCCACCGTTCCGCTGCAGCCGGACCAAAGTCATGTCGTCGTTGCGCGTTTTGTCTTCTCGCGCCTGCGCCACCAGCGCTTCGAAGTCTTCCCGCGTCCGGATGCCCTCGATCGCGTCCCAGGCCGGTTCTCCTCTTTCCGCGCGCCGCAGAAGCCAGGCCGCCAGCGCATCGGAAGCGAAGAAGAGGATGTCGTTCGCCTCGAGGACTCCCTCGGTCACGCGAACGTGCGGCAGCGGATCGTCGTCGTTTTTCTTCATCGAGCCCACCAGGAACGGGCTCGAGCCGAACTCTTCCGAGCGCGTCAGTGGAAAGGCCTTCGCGAGCGCCCGATTCGGCGGCGCTCCCGTGACATGCAGCAGACAGCAATCGCCGATGGCCACCGCGCGCCAGCCGCGATTCACCGCGTTCAGCGAGGCGCCGACGAACGCGGCATACGCCCCGCGACGCGCTTTCTCGGCGGCGTACCAGGCCATGGGGCGACCGCGGATCTTCCGCCGCCACAGCCGTCGAATCGCTCCCAGATGCTTGAAGAAGTCCGGACCGTGCGAGCGCCCGCGGACGAAGCTCTCGACCAGCAGCGCCGCCCACAGCGCCGAGAAGCTGCTCTCCGTGGCTCCATCGGCGACCGCGACGCGGCAACGCGTGGGCGAATCCGAGCCGCGGACTGCCCACGCGTCTTCGTACTCCGATCGGGCGTTCCCCGCCTTCTGGCAGGAGAACGCCTCGATCGAGAACGGCGCCGCGCTGACCGGGTGCAGAGCGTCAATCACCGGAGGTTCGCGGGACGGGTTCCGATGTCGAGGAACTGGATCACCTGCATCGGCTGCGCGTTGAAGATGAACCCGCGCGCTCCGTCACCGGCCGGCATTCCCAGCTCCTTGGCCCGGCCGATCATGAAGGGCGTCAGGCTGCTGGACATCTCGAAGAGCTGCTTGGCGAACTTGTCCGGCAGGCCCTCGTCGCTGGCGGGAAGCTCGATGGGGTTCGCTGCCGCCGAAGAGAGGTGGATGTTGAAGACCAGCGCCGCGCCGTCGTCGCTTCCCAGCGAGCAGAGCGCCTTCGCCTCCGGGACCGGATCGCCGTCGGTCGCTTCGCCGTCGGTGATGTTGATCACGATGGGGGGAAAGCCCTTGGGGTGCTCCGCCACCCATCTCTGCACGATCTCCGCGGCCATCTTGAAGGCGGAGCTCATCGGCGTACCGCCCACGTGCCTGGGCTCGAACCAGAGCGGGAATTTCACCGTCTGCTCCACCAGGCCGCCCGCGCCGTCGTCGGCCTTCTTGGTGCGATCCTCGATGCGCAGCGGGTTGTTGGCGAGGTCGCTGATCGGGATCAGGTCCTTGCCGGTCAGCGCCCCGTCGAACGCCGACTTCACGACGGTGTCCTGGCCGTACCCGATCACTCCCACGTGGAAGTAGTCGTACATCGAGTCGCCTTTGGCGCAGCGGATGGAGAGGTTGTGGATGAGCTTGTTGATGATGGTGGCCAGCTCGTCGGCCTTGCGCCGATCGCTGCTGCCACCGAACGGATCTTCCATCGAGGCCGACTGATCCAGAAGGAAGATGAAGCACCCCGGGTTCTTGCGGCTGATCTCAGCGCTGTACATGCTTGCTCCTCGTTTTCGCCTTTTTGGGGCGGCGTTTGACCTTGACCTTGGTGGACTTGATCTTCTTGGAAGAGACCAGGACCTGGTTCTTCCTCGCAGGGACGTAGACCTGGCTCTTCCTGGCAGGGACGGAGACCTGGTTGTTTCGCTCGACGTTCGCAGTGAGGCGTTTCGCCTGGATGATCGCGGGAAGCGTCGTCCCGAATTGCTCGCCGAGCGGCCCGTGGCGGAGGAACCAGCCGATCAACCCCAGCGCGATGAGCGCGATCCCCGCGTGAAACAGCTCGAACGTTCCACCGAGCTTCGTTCCTCCGCACGCAGGACACGCGGCGCCCGATCCCCTTTGCGGAAACCAGGTCAGACGACATGCGCGGCACTGCAGGAGGCTTCTCGTCAGCATCGGGTGGTCCGGGCCACACTAGTACGGCTGCTCGCGCCGTCCACTGCGCGGCTTGCGCACATTCGCAGCTACTGCGAGAGGGTGTGCCGCGCTCGTTCCCCCGAGTAGGAGCAGCGCCTCCACTTCTTCCGTCGGGGGCGATTGATTCCTAGCGGAGCGGCCCGCTTCGAGGGCAAGCTGTCCTCTTCGAGCACTCGCTTCGAACGTCGAGTTCCAGCCGCGAGGGGATATGTCGGACGCGAAGTCGCATCATCTTGGCCGGGAGCGGATCGCGCGGGTGTTCCGCTACCTCAAGGCGCTCAACGAGCACCGCAACCCGGCCAAGCGGGACTTGTCGGAGCAGCCCTGGACGCTCTGGTTCCGCCACCTTCCAGACCATCCCTCCATCCAGCGGCGCTTCTCCAACGGGCAAGAAGAGACCGACTTCGTCCTCAAGGTCGGGCGGCCCACGTTCGCGCAGGCGCCGCAGCCGCCGATGCCGATCGCGGATTGGCTCGAGGGCGATTGGGAAGATCCCGAGGGAGAGGTCGCGGTCTCCGAGACCAAGGCGAACGGCACCGAACCCCTCCGCTTCGACGCCGAGCCTCGACGCGTCGAAGCCTACGAGCGCTGGAAGACGCAGCATCAGAACTGGGCGAACGTCGAGCGGCCCGCGCGCGCGGCGATGAAGATCTTCGAGCAGCTCTACGAGCTCTACGGCCGGATCGAGCGCGAGGCCGAGCACATCGAGCTCGTGCTGGGTAACGGAATCCTGAGCTGGAAGCGGGGAGAGGAAGGCGAAGCCAGCATCTATCACCCCATCCTGTTGCAGCGCATCCAGCTCGCCTTCGATCCGAGCGTCCCCGAGTTCACGCTCATCGAAACCGGGAAGGAAGTGGAGCTGTATTCCGCCCTCTTCCGCTCCATGCCGGACATCGAGCCCAAGGTCCTCGCGCGCTGCCGCGAGGAGCTGGATCGCGGAGGGTTCCATCCCCTGGGCGGCAACGATACGCTGGAGTTTCTCCGCCGGTTCGTCGTGCAGCTCTCGCCGCGCGGGCAGTTCGCCGAAGGGCCGCCGGAGAAGGAGGCCGAGGACCCGAAGATCGGCCGCGCGCCGGTGCTCTTCCTCCGCACGCGGACCCTGGGCTTCGCCACCGCCATCGAGGGAACGCTCGACGATCTCGACAGCCGGCAGGACCTGCCGCTGGCGCTGCTCAAGATCGTCGGTCTCGACCCGCCGTCCGCCGAGGACGAGAAGGCGGAGACCTTCGAGCCGGGAGACGAGCCCGAG
>Ga0209057_1002135_pt1 | contig 15420 bp, 15 predicted proteins | sample GraSoiAngelo_146_FD_185903 | JGI IMG/M metagenome (GOLD analysis project Ga0209057, IMG submission 185903) | Grasslands soil microbial communities from the Angelo Coastal Reserve, California, USA - 14_1009_05_30cm (SPAdes) (version 2) | ecosystem: Environmental > Terrestrial > Soil > Grasslands ... | reverse complement strand
CGATAGCTCTCTAGCAAATCCGCGGAGCCTCGCCAAGGACGGAAGCGCTCATTCGGGCAGAACCGGCGGACCGACCCGTCGATTCCCCGGCCTTACCGGGTCGACTTTTGCACCGGCGTGTAGCTAGAACTTCACCTGCGCGTCGAGCTGGAGGCGCGTGAGCGTCGGATTGGTCATCCCCGTCGGGCGGTTGATGAAGTTCGTGAAGTGACTCCGGACGGTGACCGTGAGCGGGTTCAGCAGCTGGTAGTTGATCTCCGCCACCGGCCCCTCGAGGTTCGTGCCGCCCGTGCCGAAGTCGTCGTAGTTGAAGCTGGAGATGGTCGCCTCCTGGCCGATGTGCTCCCAGTAGCCGGTGACGGACCAGTCGCCGCGCGTCTTCGTCTGCCCGAGGGTGAGGCCGGCCATGACGCCGTGCGCGTCGTCGGTCGCGGCCTCCCAGTTGTAGATGTAGTCGGTGAACGCCTTGAGCGGCTGCGTGCCGATCAGGTTGGGCCAGGTGGCGGCGAGGGTGGCGTTCGACTGGTTGAAGGCGCCCTGGTAGCCCGTGATCGTCGTCTTGCCGCCGACGGTCTGGGTGGTGAGGAGGTTCGTGTTGATGAGGGCGGTGTTGGTGTTGAGCGCCTGCGCGATCTGGTCCGCGTTGAGCCACCAGTAGTGCCCGAGACCGGCCTCGAGCTGGAGGTTCCCGAAGTGCATGCTCGGGTTCACCTGGCCCCCGAACATCCAGCCGTCCTCGCCGTTCGAGACCTCGTTGAAGGTCCACTGGAGGGCGTGCACCCTCACCTGATCGAGGGCCCCCATGGGCTGCGAGAGCAGCGCGAAGGTCTCGCTCGTGCCCTCGGGCGCGAGGTCGTCGTCGAACACGAGCTGCCCGACGCGGAAGATGGGGTTCGGGAACTTGCCGGCGGTGATGGACGCGATGCCCGGGCGGATGCCGAAGCTCGCGCCGGGCGTGAAGGTGAGGAACGCCCAGTCGAGGTTGAAGTGCTTGCGCGTGAAGCCGCCGCTCAGCGTCTCGTTGTAGGAGACGGGGCTGTTCGGATCGCCCGTCGCGCCGCGGATGGTGGCCGAGATCTCGTCGCTGAACGCGACCTTCACGCCGAGGCGCGCGCGGATGCGCTCGCGGTTGCGCGCGCCGATGACCTGCTTCGCCTTGTGGGGCTGGTGGTAGAAGCCCTCGTGGCGGTAGCGCACGTCGCCGAACACGGTCGTGCGGCTGAGCCAGTCGGGTAGCGAAACCGCCTTCTTGGCCTCGGCGGTCGCCGTCTTCGTCTCCTCGGCGGTCTGCTCCACCTGCTTCTGCGTCGCCTGGCCGATCGCCTTCTGCTGCTCGAGCTGGTGGCGCAGCTGCTGCACCTCGTCCTGGGTCTTCCGGAGCGTCTCTTCCAGCTGCCGGAGCCGCTTCTCCGTGGGCGTCTCGGCGCCCCCGGAAACGGCAACCGTGAGCAGAACCGCGACGACCGCACCGACCAGCCCGCGCTTCACCATCGCCCCTCCTGAGGTTCGGGTTTTCGAACCTCATTGGCTGAAAAGTGCCCGCCAGTCGAGGGCGGCACCGGGCGGTCGACGAGATTTCCGCGCCTTTTCGCGATCTCGTAACGTGGCCGTCACATTCGCCCGGGAGACTGCCCCGAGCATGCGCTAGATTGCCGCTGGGCTCCCGCTGCGAAGGAGGAGGACGAATGCGACGACGCTGGTGGTTCGCCGGACTTCTCGCCCTCGGCTTGGTGGGGCTCGCGCACGCCGCGACGCTCGTGACCGGCGCGGGCGCCACCTTCCCGTACCCGCTCTACTCGAAGTGGTTCGACGAGTTCCACAAGCGCAACCCCGACCTCCAGATCAACTACCAGTCGATCGGGAGCGGCGGCGGCATCCGCCAGGTGCTCGAGGGTACGGTCGACTTCGGCGCCACCGACGGCCCGATGAGCGACGAGCAGCTCAGGGCGGCGCCGGTGCCGATCCTCCACCTGCCGACCGCGCTCGGCGCCGTCGTGCCGACCTTCAACCTGCCCGGGGTGGAGCGCATCCGCTTCACGCCCGAGGCGGTCGCGGACATCTTCCTCGGCAGGATCACGCACTGGAACGACCCGGCGCTCACCAAGGAGAACCCGGGCATCGCGCTCCCCGCGTCCGCGATCGTCCCCATGCACCGCTCCGACGGCAGCGGCACGACCTACATCTTCACCGACTACCTCGCGAAGGTGAGCCCCGAGTGGCAGCAGCGCGTCGGCCGCGGCACCTCGGTCAACTGGCCAGTCGGCCTCGGCGGCAAAGGGAACGAGGGCGTGGCCGGGCTCGTCAAGCAGACGCCGAACGCGATCGGCTACGTCGAGCTGATCTACGCGGTGCAGAACAAGCTCCCCTACGGCGACGTCCGCAACCGGAGCGGGAAGTTCGTGCAGGCGACGCTCGAGAGCGTGACCGCCGCGGCCGCGGCGGCCGCCGAGAAGATGCCGGAGGACTTCCGCGTCTCGATCACCGACCCGGCGGGCGCGGATGCCTATCCGATCGCGAGCTTCACCTGGCTGCTCGTCCCCGCCCGCATCAAGGACGCGGAGAAGGGTGCGGCGATCAAGAAGTTCCTCGCCTGGATGCTGGCCGACGGGCAGCAGCTCGCCGCACCGCTCAACTACGCGCCGCTGCCGGCGTCCGTGGTCGCGCTCGAGCAGAAGGCGCTCACGATGATCCAGGCCGGAGGGTCCTAGCCACGGGCCGCGTCGCTCTCCTCTCCTCTCCCGCCGTCCGCGTCGCGCCGGCCCGGGCGCGCCGGCCGAGACGGCTCGGCGACCCGGCGTTTCGCGCCCTCTCGCTCGCCTTCGCGCTCTCGGTCATCGCCATCGCGGGCACCATCGCCGTCGTGCTGCTGCGGCGCTCGGCGCTGGCGCGGGCGGCCTTCGGGTGGAGCTTCCTCTGGACGTCGACGTGGGACCCGGTCGCGCTCCGCTTCGGGGCCCTCCCCTTCATCTACGGGACGCTCGCCACCACCGCGATCGCGATCGCGATCGCGCTCCCGCTCGGCCTCGGCGCCGCGGTCTGCCTCGCCGAGCTGATGCCCCGGCGCCTCGCCGACCCGCTCACCTTCCTGATCGAGCTGCTGGTCGCGGTGCCGAGCGTCATCTACGGTCTGGTCGGCATGTTCGTCCTCGTGCCCGCGATCCGCAGCCTCGAGCAGACGGTCCAGCCCGTGCTCGGGTCCATCCCGCTGTTCGCGGGGCCCGCCTACGGAGTGGGGCTCTTGGCGGCGGGCATTCTCCTCGCGGTCATGATCGTCCCGTTCATCGTCAGCGTGTCGCGCGAGGTCCTGCTCGCGGTCCCGCAGACGCAGCGCGACGCGGCCCTGGCGCTCGGCGCGACGCACTGGGAGACGGTGCGCGACGTGGTCGTCCCGTACGCGCGCTCGGGCATCCTGGGCTCGGTCTTCCTCGCGCTGGCGCGCGCGCTCGGGGAGACGATGGCGGTGACGATGGTGATCGGCAACCGGCCCGAGCTCTCCGCCTCGCTCTTCGCCCCTGCCTACACGATGGCGGCGGTGCTGGCCAACGAGTTCACCGAGGCGACGAGCGACGTCTACCTCGCCGCGCTGGTCGAGATCGGGCTCGTGCTGTTCGCGATCACGCTCGCGGTGAACGCGCTCGCGCGGCTGCTGATCGCCAGCGTCCGGGCGGCGCCCGGCGCCCAGCGCCCATGAACGCGACCTACCGGCATCGCCGCCGCGTGGAGCGGCTCATGTTCGGAGCGACCGCGGGCGCGACGTTCGCGACGCTCGGCGTACTCGTCTTCCTCCTCGGCTACATCGCCTGGCAGGGCGCCACCTCGCTCTCGTGGAGCTTCTTCACCGCGCTCCCGGCGCCCGTCGGCGAGGCGGGCGGTGGCATGGCGAACGCCATCGTGGGGAGCGCGAAGCTCCTTCTCACGGCGGCCGCGGTCGGCATTCCCGTCGGCTTCCTGGGCGGCGTCTACCTGGCCGAGTACGGCCGCGGATCGTTCGCCAGCTGGGTCCGCTACGCGGCGGACGTGCTGAACGGCATCCCCTCGATCGTGATCGGGATCACGGTCTACGCGCTGGTCGTCATCCCCATCGGCCACTTCTCGACCCTGGCGGGCGGGGTCGCGCTCGGCGTGATGATGGTCCCCGTCGCCCTGCGCTCGACCGAGGAGTTCCTGCGCCTCGTCCCCGACTCGCTGCGCGAGGCGGCGCTCGCGCTCGGCGCCCCGCGCTGGGTGACGATCGTGCGCGTCGTCATCCCCGCCGCCTCGCGCGGCATCACGACCGGGCTCCTCCTCTCGCTCGCGCGCGTCGCGGGCGAGACCGCACCGCTCCTCTTCACGGCGCTCAACAACCGCTTCTGGAGCCCGGGCTGGCTCCAGCCGACGGCGTCGCTCCCCGTCATGATCTTCACCTACGCGATCGCGCCCTACGAGGACTGGCACCGCCAGGCCTGGGCCGCGGGCCTCGTGCTCCTGGTTCTCGTGCTCGGGACCAACGTCCTCGCCCGCTTCCTCCTGCGCAGCGGAGCGGTGAGGAGCGCCTAAGTGCTCGACCCCGCGCTCACGCGCGCGCATCCGCCGGCGGCGGCGACCGAGGCCCCGCTCAAGATCGCCGTGCGCGACCTGGTCGTCCACTACGGCGGCACCCGCGCGCTCGACGCCGTATCGCTCGACATCCCGGCGCACCGCGTGACGGCGCTGATCGGCCCCTCGGGCTGCGGCAAGTCGACGTTCCTCCGCTGCTTGAACCGCATGAACGACCACATCCCGGGGGCGCGCGTCACCGGCCAGGTCACCATCGACGGCGATCCGATCTACGCCCCGGACGTCGACCCCGTCGAGCTCCGCCGGCGCGTCGGGATGGTGTTCCAGAAGTCCAACCCCTTCCCCAAGTCGATCTTCGACAACGTCGCCTTCGGGCCGCGCGTCCACGGTGAGCGCGACGCGGTGCGTCTCAGCGAGGTCGCCGAGCGCACCCTCCGCCAGGCGGCGCTCTGGGACGAGGTGAAGGACCGGCTCGACCGCTCCGCCCTCGAGCTCTCGGGCGGGCAGCAGCAGCGGCTCTGCATCGCGCGCGCGCTCGCCGTCGAGCCGGAGGTGGTGCTCATGGACGAGCCCGCCTCGGCCCTGGACCCGATCGCGACCGCCAAGATCGAGGAGCTGATCCACGAGTTGAAAAATGCCTATACTATCGTCATCGTGACCCACAACATGCAGCAGGCCGCTCGCGTCTCCGATCTCACCGCCTACTTCTACCTCGGCCGGCTGATCGAGTTCGGGCCGACCGAGCGCCTGTTCACCAACCCCACCCGGCCGGAGACCGAGGACTACATCACGGGACGCTTCGGCTGATGCCGCTCCACACCGACCGGGCCTTCGAGGAGCAGCTCGGCCAGCTCCGCACCGCGGTGCTCGAGATGGGCGGGCTGGTGGAGGAGCAGATCGGGCGGGCGGTGCAGGCCCTCATTCAGCGCGACGAGGCGCTCGCGCGCGCCACCATCGAGCGCGACCACACCGTGAACCGCTTCGACGTCGAGATCGACGACCTCTCGCTCAAGCTGCTCGCGCTCCGCCAGCCCGCGGCGCGCGACCTCCGCCTCATCACCACGGCGCTCAAGATCACCACCGACTTGGAGCGCATCGGCGACATGGCGACTCACATCGCCGAGCGGGCCATCGAGCTCGCCGGCGAGCTGCCGATCAAGCCCTACATCGACATCCCGCGCATGGCCGACGTGGCGCGCGACATGCTCCGCCGGAGCCTCGACGCCTTCGTGCGCGAGGACACCGAGCTGGCGCTCGGCGTCTGCCTCGCGGACGACATGATCGATCAGCTCCACGAGCAGCTCTTCCGGGAGCTGCTGTCCTACATGGTCGAAAACCCGGCCACCGTGAGCCGGGCCATGCGGCTCCTCTTCGTCTCCAAGTACCTCGAGCGGGTGGGCGACCACGCCACCAACATCGCCGAGATGGTGATCTTCATGGTGAAGGGACGCTCGATCCGCCACCTGGACAAGCTGCCGCGCGAGCTCTGAGCTGGGAGGCATGCCGCGCGAGACCGTGCTCTTCGCGTGCGTCGAGAACGCCGGCCGCTCGCAGATGGCGGCGGCGTTCTTCAACGCGCTCGCCGAGCCGTCGGCCGCGCGCGCGCTCTCGGCCGGGAGCGAGCCCGCGGAGCGGGTGCACCCGGCGGTCGAGCAGGTCATGCGGGAGCTGGGCATCGAGCTCGGAGCGACCCGGCCGCGTCGCCTGACCGGCGACCTGGTCGCGCGCGCCGACGTGCTCATCACCATGGGCTGCGGCGAGGCGTGCCCGGTCGTGCCCGGAGTGCCCCGCGAGGACTGGGTGCTCCCGGATCCCAAGGATCAGCCTCTCGAGCGCGTGCGGGACATCCGCGATCGGATTCGCGCGCGGGTCGAGGCGCTGATCGCCCGCTCCGGCTGGGACCGCCGGCCGCCGAGCGTCTAGCGTCCCACCGCGCCCGCCGGCCGCGACGGCATCGCCGCGGGCCAGAGCACCCGCACCGTCGTGCCGCGACCCACCGCGCTGGTGATGCCGAGCTCGCCGCCGTGGGCCTGCACGATGTGCTTCACGATCGCGAGCCCGAGCCCCGTGCCGCCGAGGGCGCGCGAGCGCCCTTTGTCGACGCGGAAGAAGCGCTCGGTCAGACGCGGCAGGTCCTGCGCGGGAATGCCGACGCCGGTGTCCTCGACGGCGATCTCGACCATGCCCTCGTGCTCGGCGCCCCGGGCGGCGGTGGCCCGCACGAAGACGCGGCCGCCCCCCGAGGTGTACTTGATCGCGTTGTCGACCAGGTTGATGAGCACCTGCCGGAAGCGATCCGCGTCGGCCTCGAGCGCGGGGGTGGCCGGATCGATCCGTGCGCCGAGGTCGACGCCGCCGCGCGCCGCCGGGTCGGAGAGGATCTGGAGCACGTCCTCCACCGCGGGCGCGACGGCGACCATACCGAGGCGGAGGGGGCTCCGCCCGAGCTCCAGATCGGAGAGGGTGAGCAGATCGTCGATCAGCCGCCCCAGGCGCTCCGAGTGCCGGTCGATGACCGAGAGAAAACGCCGCCGCGTCTCGCGGTCGTCGCCCGCCGGGCCGAGGAGGGTCTCCGCGTAGCCCTTCATCGCCGTCAGCGGCGTACGCAGCTCGTGCGACACGTTGGCGACGAAGTCGCGGCGGATGACCTCGAGCCGGCGCAGCTCGCTCACGTCGTGCAGCACGAGCACGTAGCCGAAGGGCTGCCCGTCGGGGCCGCACAGCCGGGCGCCGTTCACCTGGAGGGTGGTGCGCTCGGCGCCGTCGAGCGTCAGGTCGCGCGAGATGACCGCGCTGCCCGCGGCGAGCGCGCGCAGCGTCTCGCTCACCTGCGGCTGGCGCGCGACCTCGACCAGTGGCCGCCCCGCGCCGTCGTGGCCGGCGGGCAGGGCGAGCAGCTCGCGGGCGCGCTCGTTCATGAGCGCCACCCGGCCGACGAGGTCGGTCACCAGCACGCCCTCCACCATGCCGCTCAGGATCGCCTCCAGCCGCTCGCGCTCGACGCGCAGCGCCGCGATGGTGGCCGCCACCTCGCGCGCCATGTCCGCGAGCTGCGCCTCGAGGACGCCCAGGTCGTCGCGCCGCTCGGGCGCCAGGTAGGGCGCGGGCGCGCCGCCGGCGACGGCGCGCGCGAACGCGACCAGCCGCTGGATACGTCGGAGCAGGCGGCGGGAGAGGACGAGCGAGGTCGCGAGGCCGAGGAGCATCGCGGCGAGGAGCCCCCCGACGAGGAGCCGGCGGAGATGCGCCACGTTCTTCGCCACCGCCGTGAGGGGCAGCGCCGTGCGCACGACGCGTACGCCCTCGCCGCGCGTCTGCCGCCAGGCGGTGTAGAGGAGCCGGACGCCGATCGTGCCGCTCTGACGGACGGCTCGCCCCTGGCCGGTCGCCAGCGCGGCGCGGAACTCGGGCCGGTCGGCGTGGTTCTCGAGCGACTCCGAGGAGCGCGTCGACTCGCCGAGCACACGTCCGTCCGCTGCGATCACGGTCAGGCGGACGCCGAGGTCGGCGGCGAGCCGCGCGCAGGCCGCATCGAGCTCCGCGCCGGCCGTCCAGGGCAGGGCCTCGCCCGCCAGGCGCGCCTCGGCCAGGAGGCGCTCGCCGAGCGTCTCGATCTGATGCCGCTCGAGCGTGAGCGCGACGTAGGGGATCGCGCTCACGAGCGCGGCGGCGAGCGCCGCCAGCGTCGGCAGGACGAACTGGAGGACGAGCCTACGGCTCGAGCGCGTCGGGGCTGAACTTGTAGCCGACGCCCCGGACGGTGAGGATGAGCTCGGGGTTGGCGTCATCGCGCTCGATGCGTCGGCGCAGCCGGCGGACGTGGACGTCCACGGTGCGCGGCTCGACGTGCGTCTCGGGGCCCCATACGAGGTCCAGCAGCTGGAGGCGATCGTACACCCGATTGGGGTGGCGGACGAAGAACTTGAGCAGCTCGAACTCGCGCAGCGAGAGGCCGAGGCGCTCCCCATCGATGAACGCCTCGTAGGTGTCGAAGTCGAGCCGCAGGCGACCCCGCTCGAAGATCTCGTGCGGGGCCGGCGTGTCCTCGCCGTGCGTGCGCCGGAGGACGGCCCGCACCCGCGCCACCAGCTCGCGCGGGCTGAAGGGCTTGGTCACGTAGTCGTCGGCGCCGAACTCGAGGCCGAGGACGCGATCCACCTCCGCCGCCTTGGCGGTGAGCATGATGACGGGCAGGGCGCGCGTCGCCTCGGCCGCCCTGAGGCGCCGGCAGACCTCGAGCCCGTCCATGGCGGGCAGCATGAGGTCGAGCACCACGAGCGCCGGCCGCTCGGCCGCCACCACGGTGAGGGCGCTCTCGCCCGACTCCGCCTCGCGGACGGCGTAGCCTTCCTGCTCGAGGTGGAAGCGGACGAGCTCGCGGATGTCCTTCTCGTCCTCGACCACGAGGATCGTGCGCTTGACGGCCACGGTGATCCACCCCCAAGGCTACCGGCGCATTATGACACCCCGGTGACGGGACGGTGAACTCTCGCCGACCCGCGCGCCCCCGGGCGCCTTGACTGTGGGCCACCGCTTGGGAAAAGAGAGACCCCATGGTGCGTCGGGGTGGGGACGCGGACGCCTCGGGCGAGGGCACCTCCTGGCTCGTGCTCCGGCACGTGCAGGCCGAGGGGCTCGGGCTCCTGACCAACGTGCTCCGCGACCGCGGCATCCATCATCGCTACCTGGACCTGCCGCGCGGCGAGGCGCCGCCGCGCGACCTCACCAACGTGGGCGGGCTCATCGTCCTGGGCGGGCCGATGGCGGTCTACGAGGCGGAGCGGCACACGTTCCTCCGCACCGAGAGCGGGCTCGTGGAGCGGGCGCTCACCGCGGGCCGCCCGGTGCTCGGCATCTGCCTCGGGGCGCAGCTCATCGCGAGCGCGCTCGGGGCGCGGGTCTACGGCGGCGAGCGGCGCGAGGTCGGCTGGGCGCCCATCACGCTCACCCCCGAGGGACGCGACGACTCCGTCTTCGGCGTCCTCGAGCCGGAGCTCACCGTCTTCCACATGCATGGCGACACCTACGAGCTGCCGGCCGACGCGAAGAACCTGGCACGCTCCGCCCTCTACGAGCAGCAGGCCTTCCGCTGGGGCGACGTCGTCTACGGGCTCCAGTTCCACCTCGAGTTCACGGAGACCATGATCCAGAAGCTCGCCAGCGAGGCCGGGTCGCGCGCCTACATCACCGGCGCCGGCGTCGATCCGCAGGCGCTCGTGCGGGGCGCCGCGACCCACGTGCGCCGCCTCGGCACCGTGGTCGAGAAGGTGTTCTCGGAGTTCTTCGCACAGTGCGGGCTCTGACCGAGTAGGGCCGCGATCGGGTGCCCGGCGCGCGCGGGCGGCACCCGGTGTCCGTCGAGCAAGCGCGGCGCGCGCAGCCCGAGGAGCGCGGCGATGGTCGGCGCGACGTCGACCGCGCCGGGCGACGGCGTGCCGCGCGGCGCGGCGTGCAGCCCGGCCCAGCCGCCCGTCACCACGAGCGGCACGGCGAGCTCCTCGGGCCCGCCGTGGTTGCCGCGCAGGCTCGCGTCGACCGGGTTGAACGGGTCGAGGAACTGGTGGCCGGACGCGGCCACGAGGAGAAGCTCGCCGGTGCGCGGGTGGTCGAGATGCCAGCCGGGATGGGTGGCGTGGAGGATCGGCACGCCCGGCACGGGCAGGCGCGCCAGCACCTCCGCGACGCCGGGGGTCGTGCGCGCGAGCGCGGCGACGCGCGCCAGCGTCTCACCCGCGTCGCCCACCGTGGTCGCGCTCGCCGCCACGCGCTCGGCGTAGACGTGCTCGACGCCGCCATCGCCGACCAGCGTCACCCCGCCGATGCCGGCCTCTCGGAGCACGGGCCCGAGCGAGATCGTCGGGTGCGGACGCTCCGGCGTCGGGCCGACGGCGCTCATGCCGTGGTCGGCGGTCACGATGATGACCGAGCGACCCCAGCGACCCTGGGCGTGCAGATCGCCGAGCAGGCGGGCGAGGGCGGCGTCGGCGGCGGCGACGGCCCGGGCGTACTCGGCGCTGTCGGGTCCGTGCGCGTGGCCGGCGCCATCGACGTCGCACAGGTTCATCACCACGAGGTCGGGCTCGGCCCGGGCCGCGAGCTCGAGCGCCGCGGCGACCGTTTCACCATCGGGGCTGTAGCCGCTCGCCGCCTCCCGGCGCTCGGGCGGCAGCCGGTCCGGCAACCAGAGCACGTCGGGGGCGTGCTGCCGCCCGGGCACGGTGGCGAACAAGCTGGCGAGCTTCGGCTTCCCGACCACGCCCAGCGTCACGAGCGAGGGCGCCGTCGTCTCGGCCACCGTGAAGAGCGTCTCCACCTCGATCAGCGCCGCGGCCTCGAGCAGCTCCGGCGGCGCGCCGGGCGTGCGGCTCCAGTAAGCGTTCCCCGTGACGCCGTGCGCGTCGGCGTAGACGCCCGTCAGCAGCGTCACGTGGTTCGGGTTCGTGCGCGCCGGCATGACCGCGTGCGCGGCCGGGAAGACGGAGCTGTGCGCGGGCTCGTGCGCGACCGCGTCGAAGAGCCGCGGCATGTGCGCCGCGTCCGCGACGCGCGCGGCGAGACCGTCCACGATCACGAGGTAGACGTGCGCGCGCGGCGGCGCGCCCGCCGCCGCGGGCAGCGCGGAGGCGAGCAGGCACGCGAGGGCGAGGAGGGCGCGCATCTCGGGCGTGTAGACCCCTCGCGCGCGAAAAGCTAGAAGCGGACGTGCCGACGAGCGCGCGCTTGACGGTCCTCCCCGGCGACGGCCCGCTCGTCCTGGTGGCACCGCACGGCGGGCGCCGGGACGCCGAGCGCCGGCCGTGGGCGGGCGGGCACCTCCGCATGAACGACCTGCACACGGCGTCGTTCACCGCCGAGCTGGCGGCGCTCCTCGGGGCCGGCGCGCTCATCAACGAGGCACACGATCGCAACGAGGTCGACCTGAACCGGGTGAGCGAGGCGCACCAGCGCGCGCCGTGGTTCCTCGAGCGCCTCGCCGACCTGCTCGACACGGCCGTCCGCCGCCATGGGCGCGCCACGCTCCTCGCCCTGCACGGCTGGAACGTGGTGCAGCCGGTCGTCGACCTGGGGCTCGGCTGCACGCCGGGCGAGAACCCGTTCGTCGTCGGACGCGCCGCGGCCGTGAGCCCGGCCTTCGCGGCGAGCGCGCTTCCGCGCCTCGTCGAGGCGTGCCGCGCGCATGGCATCGCCGCCACGGTCGGCGCGCGCTACCCGGCGCGCCACCGCGAGAACCTGATCCAGCTCTTCACGCGGCGCTACGCCGAGGACGGCCGCCCGCAGGTGCGCGCGCTCGCGGCCCTGGCGCCACTGGTCGATGCCGTGCAGCTCGAGCTGGGCATCGCGCTGCGCTGGCCGGGGACGTGGCGCGCCCGCCTCGTCGCGGCGTGCGCCGAGGCGCTGCCGGCGCTCCTCGCCGCGCCGCACCCTGCGGGCGCACCGCCGAGCGGCACCGGCGCCGCCGAGGCCGCGCCGCCCGTCCCGCGCCGGCTCGAGTTCGCCGGCGCGGCGCTCTCGGGCCTGGTCGGGCTCGACGCGAGCCGCACCGGGCGCCTCCTCCTCTTCCCCGAGGGCGGGGGGCTCGTCCTCTTCACCGGCGAGCGGCTCGGGCACGCGCCGGGAGGGCTCCGCGTGGAGCCGTCGGCGAGCGGGGGCCTCGCGCTCCGCTACGACGGGCCCCTCCTCCGCTTCGCGGACACGACGCCGTTCCTCGACCTGGAGACCGGCCTCGCGCGCGCCGAGCTGCTCGAGGGCGAGATCGAGCTCCGCTTCGCGCCCGCGCACGCGCACGACGGCACGGCCGAGTTCGGCACGGTCACCGGGAGCGTCGCGCTGGGCGGCGTGCGTCACCCCGTCACGGCGCACGGCTTCGCCGAGGACGGCGCGCCCGCGGGACCGTGGCCGCGGCTGCGCGCCGCGCTCGACCTGGGCGACGGCGCGAGCCTCGCCCTCACGCTCGGGCTCCACGGCGGCGAGGCGAGCGGCTTCCTCTGTCGCGACGGGCGGCACGTCGCGGTGGCGGCGGCGCATGCGGCGCTCGGCTCGGCCGACGCGCCGCTCGCGCGCGTCGGGCTCGAGCTCGAGCTGGCCGACGGCCGCCGGCTCCGCATCGCGGCCCGCGCGCTCCACCGCCTGCCCGTGATCCGCGCCCGCGGCCGCGCGCCGGTGCGCGTCGAGTTCGCGGCCTGCTGTCTGGAGAGCGCGCCCGCCGCCGACCCGGCGGGCTGGCTGGAGGTCGGCGGGTTGTAGGTCCCCGTGCGGGCCTGCGTCAGTCGTGCACCGGGGCTACTGCACCACGCACGCCCCGTCGGCCACGCCGCAGATCGTGAAGTCGTAGCAGCCGTCGCCGACGTAGTCGCCGCTGATGAAGCAACGCACGACGCCCCCGCGTGTGAGGACGGCGCCCAGCACCTCGCCGGTCGCCGCCTCCTCGCAGAAGAACGCGTGGCCCCGGTAACCGAACTGCCGGAGCTCCCAGGCCGTCAGCGTGATGCAGCCCAGGCTGTCGCCCCGGAAGTCGGTGGTGTGCGTCTCGGGCTGGATCGCCTTGTGCGCGTAGAGCTTCGTGGCGATGACCCGGGCGAGGGTGCCCCGCTCCGCGGCGACCGCCGGGCCGAGCGCGAGCCCCATGGCGACGAACCAGATCAACTTTCGCATGGCGTGACCTCCCGCGGCGCGGCGTGACAACACGGCGCACTGGACGAGGTTGCGCGTCCTCGGGCCGCGGGACACCCGTTCGCTTCAGGCGAGGAAGGTCTACCGTCCCGAGGGCAGCGTGAAGTCGATGCTGACGTGGGCGCCCGGCGGGACGGTCGCCGCGCGCTCGGCGCGGCCGAGCGTCTCGTGCCAGAGCGCGAGCGTGTACGACCCCGCCGGCACGGCGGCGATCGCGAAGCGCCCGTCGGCGCCGGTCACGGCAGCGTACGGATGGTCGAGGACCACGAGCCAGCCGCGCATCCAGGGGTGCACGTCGCAGCCGAGGCGGACGAGCGCCTCGCCGCGCGCGGGGAGCGCGGCCGCGAGACGGCGCGTCAGGTCCATCGGCCGCCCCGGGACCGCGAGCGCGAAGTTCGCGATCGAGACCTCCGGCTCCGCGACCAGCACGGGATGGGCGTTGTGCAGGACCGGGTCGGAGCTCCGCACGCGCACGCTCTGGCCCCGAGTCACCACCTGCACGCGCGGGACGAAGCGGCAGTGCGCGTTGTCGACCATCGCCTCGGGGCGCTCGGCCGTAGCGCCGGCCGCGACGCCGCGCACCACGACGATCGCGTTCGCGACGCCCCCGTCGTGGTCCACGAGCAGCGACTCGTCGGGGATCTCCGTCCCGCACACGGCGGAGTCGATGAGCGCAGCGATCGGCGGCCGCGCTGCCGGCGGCGGCCCGGCGAGGCGCACCCTTCCCACGATGCGTCCGGGGCGCGGCTCCTCGGCGCCCGCCACGGCCACCGAGAGCAGGATCAGCGCGAGGACCGGACGGCGCATCGCTCCACTAGACGCGAAGCCCGCGCCTTGACAAGGCGCCGCCTCCCCTGCGACGAGTCGCGCGGCGCATGACCGTCCCGGGTGACCTCGCGACGCTCCCCAAGGCCGAGATCCACGTCCACCTCGAGGGCACGGTGCGGCCGGCGACGCTCGCGGAACTGTGCGCCCGCACCGGCATCGGCGTCCCGCGCTCGTTCGCCGACCTGCCGAGCTTCGTCGCGATGTACTCGTGCGCCTGGGCCACCATGACCACCCCCGGCGACTACGCGCGCCTCGTGCGCGAGTACTGCGAGGACGCGGCGCGCGCCGGCGTGCGCTACGCCGAGCTCGAGCTGGCGACCGGCGGCCGGCCCTACGACTGCCTCGCCGAGGCGGTCGAGGCGGCGTCGAAGCAGCGCGACGTCGTCGTCCGCTTCGTGGCCGGCAACGCGCGCGACCTGCCGCTCGAAATCGGCTGGATGATGCTCGAGGCGGCACGCGACGTGCCCGAAGTGGTTGCGATCGGCCTCGGCGGACCCGAGGAGGGCTTTCCGCCCGAGCCGTTCGCCGCGCTCTTCGCCGAAGCGCGCCGGCGCGGCCTCCACGCGGCGCCCCACGCCGGCGAGGCGGCCGGCCCCGCCTCGATCCGCAGCGCGCTCGACGCGCTCGGCGCGGAGCGCATCCAGCACGGGGTGCGGGCGGTCGAGGACCTGGACCTGCTGGCGGAGCTCGTAGAGCGGCGCGTCCCGCTCGCCGTCTGCCCGACCTCGAACCTCCGTCTGGGCATCGTGCGCTCGCTCGACGAGCATCCGCTGCGCCGGCTGTGGGACGCGGGCACGGTGGTGTCGGTCAACACCGACGATCCGGGGTTCTTCGGGAGCGACCTCGTCTCGGAATACGCGATCGCCGGGCGGCTCCTCGATCTCGACCGCCGCGGCTACGCGCGCCTGGCTGTGAACGCGGTGGACGGTTCCTTCGCGCCCGAGGCGGTGAAGGCCGAGCTGCACGACGCGATCCACGAGTGGGCGCGGCGCGGGTGAGGCTGGGGCAATCGATGCGCCGAGTCGTGGCGGTCGCGCTCGCTATGGTGGCTGCAACCGCCGTCAGCCACATCTTGCACGCAAGGCTCGTGGCGATGTCCCCCCAGCCGACCGGCCTCCCGCCGTTCGTCTGGCTGGCAGTCACGAGCCTCCCCTGGGTGACGGGACTCACGGGTGGAATGTGTCTCAGATCCTGGCGACAGATCGCACTCGCGGCTTTGCTGGCGGCCGTCGCCCTTCAAAGTTACGAAACGTGGGCGATCAATGCCCCCCTGCTCTTCTGGATGGTCAGCATACTGGGCACAGCGGGGGGAGCCTTCAGCGTCCTGGCCGCTGGCCGTCTGATCCGGCTCGCCACTCAACGCCTGAGGGTTCAGCGGACAAGGAA
>Ga0209057_1002133_pt1 | contig 15427 bp, 10 predicted proteins | sample GraSoiAngelo_146_FD_185903 | JGI IMG/M metagenome (GOLD analysis project Ga0209057, IMG submission 185903) | Grasslands soil microbial communities from the Angelo Coastal Reserve, California, USA - 14_1009_05_30cm (SPAdes) (version 2) | ecosystem: Environmental > Terrestrial > Soil > Grasslands ... | reverse complement strand
CGTCGTCGCCTTCTGCGTCTTCGCGCGCGGCGAATACCGGGTGTCCGCGCCGTCCGTGATGGAAGCGCAGATCTTGCGGGCGGCCACGGCGCCGTTCAACGGGTATATCGCCGAAGCGCGGCGGCGGGCTGGCGACCTTGTCCGCACCGGCGACGTGCTGTGCGTCCTCGACGACCGTGAGCTGCGCCTGGAGCGCCTCAAGTGGCTGAGCCAGCACGAGCAGCTCGTGAAGCAGTCCCACGAGGCGATGGCGAAGCGAGCCGCGGCCCAGGTCAGTATCCTCGCGGCGCAGATCGATCAGGCGGCCGCTCAGCTCGCGCTGCTGGACGACCAGCTCTCGCGCACCCGCATGCTCGCGCAATTCGACGGCGTGATCGTGAAGGGCGATCTCAGCCAGGCCCTGGGCGCGCCGGTGGAGCGCGGGCAAGTGCTCTTCGAGGTGGCGCCGCTCGACAGCTATCGCGTGGTGTTGCAAGTCGACGAGCGCGAGGTGTCGCACATCGCGGTGGGACAGCGGGGGCAGCTGCTGCTCACGGCCACGCCGAGCGATCCCACGCCGTTCCGGGTCGACAAGGTGACGCCCGTCTCGACGCCGCGCGAGGGACGTAACTATTTCCGTGTGGAGGCGCGTCTGGAGGACACGCCCGACCGGCTGCGTCCAGGGATGGAGGGCGTGGGCAAGATCGAGATCGACCGTCGCCTGCTCGTGTGGATCTGGACGCACCAGGTGGTCGACTGGCTGCGCCTGGCCCTCTGGAAGTGGCTCCCGTAGCGCTCGCCCCGCGATGAGCGCGATCTTCAGCTCGTCGTGGTACCGCGTGGCTCGCCTCACGCCGCGGCTGCGCAGCCACGCCCACATCCACCGCCACCAGTACCGCGGCCGCACGTGGTACGTGCTGCAGGACGCCTCCAGCGATCGCTTCCACCGCTTCTCGGGGTCGGCCTACCTGGTCATCGGGCTGATGGACGGGCGACGGACCGTGCACGAAATCTGGGAGACGGCGACGACTCGCCTCGGCGACGACGCGCCGACCCAAGACGAGGTCATCCAGCTCCTGGGCCAGCTGCACACGGCGGACGTGCTCCAGTGCGACGTGCCGCCCGATGCCGCCGACCTGTTCGAGCGCCGGCAGAAGCAGTCCCGGCGGGTGTGGCAGAGCCGTCTGCTCAGCCCCTTCTCGTGGCGGTTTCCGCTCTTCGACCCGGAGCCGCTCCTGCGGCGGGGCCGGCCATTCGTGCGTCCCCTGGTGAGCTGGTTCGGCGCGCTCCTGTGGCTCGCCGTCGTCGGGCCGGCGGTTGTCCTCGCCGGCGTGCACTGGTCCGACCTGACGCGGGACGTGATGGACCGCTTGCTGGCGCCGCACAGCCTGATCCTATTATGGCTGTCGTTTCCGCTCATCAAGCTCGCGCACGAGTTCGGGCACGCCTTCGTCGTCAAGGCGTTCGGGGGCGAAGTGCACGATATGGGCGTGATGCTGCTCGTCCTCACGCCGGTCCCTTACGTGGACGCCTCCTCGTCGTCGGCGTTTCGGAGCAAATGGCAGCGCATGCTGGTGGGTGCCGCCGGCATGCTCGTCGAGCTCTTTCTGGCTGCCGTGGCGCTGTTCGTGTGGCTGAGCGCGGAGCCGGGGCTCGTGCGCGCGCTCGCGTACAACACTATGATCGTGGCCGGGATCTCCACGCTACTCTTCAACGCGAACCCTCTGCTGCGCTTCGATGGCTACTACATCCTCGCCGACTTCCTGGAGATCCCGAACTTGAGGACGCGGTGCACCGCGTACCTCGTGTATCTGACCGAGCGGTATCTCTTCGGGCGCCGCGACGCGGAGCCGCCGGAAGCGACCGCCGCCGAGCGCGCGTGGTTCGTCGGGTTCGGCGTCGCGTCGATGGCGTACCGGGCCCTCGTCGTCGTGGGCATCCTCGCCTTCCTCGCCGATCGCTTCTTCCTCCTCGGCCTGATCTTCGCGGTGGCCGCGGCGGTGGCATGGCTCGTGGTCCCGGCCGCGAAGGGCGCCGCGTTCCTCTTCACCAACCCGCGGCTGCGCTCGGTCCGCACCCGCGCCGTCGCGGTGACGGCCGTCGTGGTGGGCATCCTCGCCGCCGCTGTTGGGGTCGCGCCGGTGCCCTATCGCAGCGAGACCGAGGGGGTCGTGTGGATCCCGGACGAGGCCTTCGTCCGCGCCGGGACGGAAGGCTTCATCGAGCGCGTCGTGGCGTCGCCGGGCGCCCGGGTTCATCGGGGCGACGTGCTGGTGGTCCTCGTTGATCCCGCGCTCCATGCGCGCGTGGCCGCGTTTGCGGCCCGGGTGCTCGAGCTCGAAGCGCGCTACGCCGAGCAGAACGCGAAAGACCGCGTCCAGGCGGAGATCGTGCGCGAAGAGCTCCTCTACGCGCGGCATACGCTGGCGCGAGGCCGTGAGCGGCTCGCCGAGTTGACAGTCCGCAGCCGCGCCGACGGCGACTTCGTGGTCACGAGCCCCGAGGACTTGCCCGGCCGGTTCGTGCGTCAGGGCGACCTGCTCGCGCACGTCGTGGATCTCCGCACCCTCATCGTGCGGACGGTCGTCTCGCAGGCCAACATCGACCTCGTGCGCGACCGCACGCGCGCGGTGGACGTCCGGCTGGCCGAGCATCTCGCCGACGTCGTCCCCGCCGTGGTGCGCCGGGTGGTGCCCGGCGGGAATGAGCGGCTGCCGACGACGGTGCTCGGCAGCGAGGGGGGCGGACAGATCGCCGTCGACCCCCGCGATCGTCAGGGCGTGACGGCCGTTCAGAAGTTCTTCGAGATGGACCTGGAGCTGCCCGCGCGCGCCGGCCTCGTCAACGCGGGCGGACGCGCCTACGTCCGGTTCGACCATGGGTGGGCGCCGCTGGCCGTCCAGTGGTACCAGCAGCTCCGGCAACTCTTCCTCGCTCGCTTCAATGTCTAGCACGCCTCTCGGGCTCGACGTCCCCCGCGGCGCGTACGCGGAGCGCGCCGACGAGCGTCCCGGCTGGCTCGATCGCGTCGCCGGCAACACCGCCGGCATCGTCGTGCGCGCCGTCCGTGCGCGCCGGCGCGGGTGGGGCCGGCTGGTGGCGCGGGTCGACACTGAAGGGCGTGCGCTCGCCGGCGCCGGGCAGGAGCGGGTGCGGGAGATCGCCGCCGATCTGAGGGCGTCGCTCCGGCGGGAAGGCTTGCAGGACGAGCTCGTGGCGCGGGGCTTCGCCCTGGTGCGGGAAGTCGCGCAGCGCACGATCGGCCAGCGCCATTTCGACGTCCAGCTCATCGGGGGTCACGTGCTCCTGCATGGGATGGTCGCCGAGATGGAAACTGGCGAGGGCAAGACGATCACCGCCACGCTGCCAGCGTGCGTCGCCGCGCTCGCCGGCATCCCCGTGCACATCATCACCGTCAACGACTACCTGACCAGCCGCGACGCCGAGTGGATGGGGCCGATCTATCGCGCGTTGGGCCTGAGCGTCGGGGTGATCGTGCACGGCCTCGACCCCCAGGCGCGGCGGACGGCGTACGCCGCCGACGTCACGTACTGCACGAACAAGGAGCTCACGTTCGACTATCTCCGCGACCGCATCGTCCTCGGCCGCGAGCCCAGCCGGATCCATCTGCAGCTCGAGCGCGTCTATGGCGACGAGTCCCGGGCGTGCCGGCTGCTCCTGCGCGGCCTGCACTATGCGATCGTCGACGAGGCGGACAGCGTGCTCGTCGACGAAGCGCGAACGCCGCTGATCATCTCAGGCGGCAACGTCCCGCCGCCGGGTCGCGAGACCCACGAGCGCGCCATCGAGCTCGCCCGGCGGCTGGTGTCCGGCGAGGACTTCGCGCTCGAGGAGCGCGAGCGGAACATCCGGCTGACGGACGGCGGGCGTGGACGACTGGCGGCCCTGGCCGAGCCCCTCGGCGGCGTATGGACGGGGCGGCAACGCCGCGAAGAGCTGGCGCGCCAGGCGCTGACGGCGCTGCACCTCTTCCACCGGGATCGGCATTACCTGGTCCTGGAGGGCAAGGTGCAGATCGTGGACGAGTACACGGGCCGCACGATGCCCGACCGCTCGTGGGAACAGGGGCTGCACCAGCTCATCGAGGCGAAGGAGGGCGTCGCCCTCACCGCGCCCCTGGAATCGCAGGCGCGCATCAGCTACCAGCGGTTCTTCCGGCGCTATCGCCGCCTCGCGGGCATGACGGGCACGGCCAAGGAGCTCGCGCGCGAGCTGTGGTCCGTCTACCGCCTCGTGGTCGTTCGCGTCTCGACGAACCGCCCGCTGCGGCGGCACCGGCATGCGGATCGGATCTACGTGACGGCGGACGCCAAGTGGGCGGCGATCGTGGACCGGATCCGTGCCCTCCACGCCGAGCGGCGGCCGGTGCTCGTGGGCACGCGGTCGGTGGAGGCGTCGGAATCGCTGAGCGCGCTGCTCCGGGCGGAAGGCTTGCCGCACAGCGTGCTCAACGCCCGGCAGGATCACGAGGAGGCCGCGATCGTCGCCCGGGCGGGCACGGCGGGGCAGATCACGGTCGCGACGAACATGGCCGGGCGCGGGACGGACATCACGCTCGGCGAGGGCGTCGTGAGCCGGGGCGGGCTGCACGTCATCGCGACCGAGCGGCACGAGGCGCGCCGGATCGACCGCCAGCTCTTCGGCCGCTGCGGGCGCCAGGGCGATCCCGGGAGCTACGAGGCGATCGTGTCGCTCGAGGACGAGCTGGTCACGGTGTACGGCGCGGTGTGGCGCGCGCTCGCCATGCGGTTGACGGCGCGCGGCGGCTGCGTCCCGGGCTGGATCGGCGGGCTCGCCGTGTGGCGGGCCCAGCGCGCGGCCCAGCGGCTGCACGCCCGCATGCGGCGCGATCTGCTCAAAGCGGACGAGCGGCTGGAATCGACGCTCGCCTTTTCGGGACGGTTCGAATGAGATGCAGGCGGGCCGCGCGCATCACGCTCCACCTCGTGGTGGCCGCGGCGTTCTTCATCGCGCCGCTCGCGCCGCGGGCTGCCGCCGCCGCGGACCTCGACTGCCTGATCCAGCCCCACGAGATGGTGGCGGTCAGCTCGGCCGTCGAGGGCCTCGTCGAGAAGATCACCGTCGACCGCGGCGACCTCGTGGAGCAAGGGGCGGTCCTCGTCGCGCTCGAATCGAGCGCCGAGCGGGCGGCGGTGGCCGTGGCGAAGGCGCGCGCGGAGGTCGCGTCGGCGATCAAATCGAGCGAGGTCCGCGTCGAGTTCGGCGTCCGGCGCTTCGTGCGCACCGAGGAGATGTTCAAGAAGGACCTCGTGCCCATCAAGGAGATGGACGAGGCCGAGACCGGGAAGGTGCTCGCCGAGCTGGGCCTGCTCGAGGCTCAAGAGAACCAGCGGCTCGCTGAGCTCGAGTACGAGCGGGCCAAGGCGGCGCTCGCGCTCAGGACGATCCGGAGCCCCATCACGGGGGTGGTCGTCGAGCGCCTGCGCTCCGTGGGCGAAGCCACCGGTCAATCACCGCTCGTGAAGCTCGCCCAGATCGATCCGCTGCGCGTCGAGGTGTTCGCGCCGGTCGCGCTGCTGGGCTCCATCAAGCTGGGCATGCAAGGCGTGGTGACCCCGGAGTCCCCCTTGAACACTACCAGCCACACCGCGCGCGTCAGCGTCGTGGATCGGGTGGTGGACGCCGCCAGCGGGACGTTCGGGGTCCGTCTCGAGCTGCCCAACAGGGGGTATCGGCTCCCCGCGGGCTTGAAGTGCAAAGTGCGCTTCAAGTGAGCGCGGTCCGGCTGAGCCGCGCCGACAGCTGCTCGACCTTCTCGAGCCAGTAGGCGGCTGAGTCCGCGGGCGGTGATCAGACCCCGCGCGACTTCCGCCAGGCGCGGATCTGCTGGGCGTGCTCGCGGTAGTGGTGGGCGCTGTTGCCGTCCACGAGCTTCCACGCGGTCTTGCCGGGTTGGAATCGCTCGGTGGGCACGCCGGCCGCCGCGTGCATGAAGTACTCGTGCGAGTTGTCGAACTCCAGCAGCACGTCGGCCACCGACGTGCCCTTCTTCGCGGCCGCGAACTTCGCGTTCCAGGCGTCGACGTCGTCGTAGGACACGCCGGCGGGCACGGGCTTCTCGCCGCGCGCGAGGCGCTCGAGCGCCGGACCCATCTCGCGGTGCCAGCCCGAGATGTGGGCGACGATGTCCTTGACGGACCACGTGCCGAGCCACACCTCGGTCATCTGCGCCTCGTTCAGGCCGGTCAGCGTCTCGTGGAACGCCTTGTAGTCGCGCGCGGCCTGGTTGAGCAGCTCGTCCTTCGTTCCGGAGGTGGCGGCGCGGTCGGCCATGATGTTCGCCTCCCTGTGTGAGCCTCAGGCGCGACGGATGAAGTACCGCACGACCTCGCCGAGGCCGAGCGGGCGGTTGATCGGCATGAGCAGCTCGAGCGTGAGCTTGGCGGCGCCGCGGCCCAGTCGGCTGTCGAGCGCGGCCAGCGTCAGACGGTGGCGCGCGCCCGGCTGCTCGCGCAGCCAGTGCCGCAGGCTCCGCGTGAGATAGCGGGGCTTCGTGCGATGCGAGGCCGCCACCACGCGGCCGCCGGCGCGCTCCACCATCGCCGTCATCGTCGCCGGCGTGAAGTGCACGAGATGGCGCGGGAAGTCGAGCCCGATCCAGTAGCGGCCGAACAGCCGGCCGCCGGCGCCGCCGGCGTTGGGCACCTCCACGATCAGGAGCCCGCCCGGCGCGAGCCAGCCGATCATGCGCGCGAGCGCGGCCAGCGGCCGCGGCAGGTGCTCGACGACGTGGAACGAGGTGACGACGTCGAAGGCGCCGGTGGCGAACGGCGCCTCCACCGGATCGCCGACGAACACGTCGGGCGTCACCGCCTTCGCCTTGGCCGCCGCCACCGGATCGATCTCGACGCCGGCCACGCGCCAGCCCACCATTTTCATCTGGTGCAAGAATCGTCCGTTGGCGCAGCCGACGTCGAGCAGGCGCCCCTGGCCGATCCACGGCGGGAAGTTCTCGCGGATCTTGCGCCGGTGCAGCCGCGCCCACCCTCGGGCGGTCGCGCCGGTGTGGGAGGTCGCCAGGTGCTGGTAGCCGAGCCAGGTCGCGAGCGCCCAGCGCACGGCCGGCCCCGCGTGTCGCAGCATGCGCGGCATCTCGGCGTCGCGCGTGTGCGGCGGGTAGTTGTCGGGGTACGCGCGGTCGAGCTGGTCCTCGCGCACGCGCGGATTCTGCTGCAGCAGCCCGCAGCCGCGGCAGCGCGCGAGCGGAAAGCGGCCGGGAACGCCGAGCGCGACGTCGTGCAGCCAGCCCAGCGTGGTCACGTCGCGGCCGCCACAGAGCGGGCAGGGGACGGGCTCGAGCTCGAGGGCGGCGCTCACGGACGCAGGCGTGCGCGGGTGGACATGGCTCTCACCGAGGAATGATTGTACCCGGCCGCCGACGGACGACGCGGGCGTGCTATAAACCTGTCGGATGGCCGAGCCGCGCCTTATGGACCGGATGTTCCAGCGCATCATGCGAGGGCTCGTCGAGACGGGTCGCGCGCCACACTATGCCGAGCTCGCGCGCGCTCTCGGGCTGTCAACCGAAGAGGGCCGCCGCACGCTCCACGACGTGATGCAGGCCTATCCGATCGGGTGGCTCCATCCCGAGACGGATTACATCGCATCGTTCCCGCCGCTGAACAATCTGCCGACGCAGTATCGGATCAGCGCGCGCGGCGAGCAGCGATGGTTCGCGCAGTGCGGCTTCGAGGCGACCTCCGTCACCTGGCTCTTTCCGGGCGAGACGGTGCGGATCGACGCGCCCTGCCTCGACTGCGGCGACCCCGTGACGGTCGAGATGCGCGACGGCCGGATCGTCTGGCTCGACCCGCCCGAGGTCGTCGGTCATCTGAATTATGGCTTCGGCGCGTCGCGGGGCAAGCGGCAGTTCCTCTGAACCGGCATGAACCTCTTCCGGTCGGAAGAGCACGCCCGCCGCTGGCCGGCGTTCCAGACGCGCGCCGCGGAGGGCTTCATCACCCTCGTCGAGCTCGCCGGCTTCTTCGGTACCCAGACGCGCCGCCACATGCTGGACGCCGATTACCTGTCGGCGTGGTATCCACGCCGCGCGGCGGAGCGGCGCGCGTACCTGGAATCGATCGGGAAGACCACACCGTTCTGGCTCGGGACGCCCGACGCCTGATGAGAACATGATGCGCATCCTCGCGACCGAGCCCGTCCTCGTGGACGTCCCCCTCGCGACACCCGTCCACGGCGTGCACGGAACCACCGCCCTGCAGCGCAGCGTGCTCGTCCGTGTCACGACCGATGCCGGCGTCGAGGGCTGGGGCAACGTCGATCCGACTCCCGGCTATTCGCTCGTGTCGGCCGTCGACGTCCACGACGTCGTCGCGCGGCTCGCGCCGGCGCTCGTGGGCGCTGATCCCTTCAATCTCCATCGCGCGCTCGAGCTCATGGACGGCGAGGTGGCCGACGGCTTCGAGGCGAAAGCCGCGATCGAGATGGCGCTTCTCGACGTGAAGGGGCGCGCGCTCGACGTGCCGGTCCACTCGCTCCTCGGCGGCGCGCTGACGCGGGAGGTGACGCTGAACGCGTGGATCGGGACGGTGCCGCCCGCGCAGGCCGCGACCGAGGCCGGCGAGTGGCTGCGTCGCGGGTTCACGACCGCGAAGATCAAGATCTCGGGCGCCGGCGACGAGGGTATCGCGCGGGTCGCGGCCGTCCGCGCGGCCGTCGGAGACCGCTTGGCGCTGCGCGTGGATTTCAACGAGAGCCTCACCCGCGTCGAGGCAGTGCCGCTCATCCGCCGACTCGAGCCATACGCGCTGACGCTCGTCGAGCAGCCGATTGCGCGGACCGACATCGCCGGTCTGGCCGAGATTCGGCGGGCGATCGGCGTTCCGCTCATGGCCGACGAGAGCGTGACGGGGCCGGCCTCGCTCATCGACATCATCCGCTTCGAGGCCGCGGACATCGTGAAGGTGAAGGTGATGAAGCAGGGCGGACTCACGCGCACGCGGCAGATGATCGAGTGCGCGGCGGCCGCCGGTCTTCGGGTCGTCGTCGGCCACGGCTTCGGCCTCACGCTCTCGACGCTCGCCGAGGCCGCCGTGGCCGCGACGAGCGCCGCGGTCCTGCCGGGCTGCGAGGCCGTCGGTCCGCTGAAGATGGCCGGCGACGTGGTGGCCGAACCGGTGAAGCTCGACCGCGGTGTGCTCTGCCTCACCGATGCGCCCGGCCTCGGCGCGACGATCGATCCCGACGCGCTCAAGCGCTACCGCGTCTCCCGCTAGCGCGGGAGTCCCGGCAGGGTGATCTCAGGTCAGTGCGCCTTGGTCCACCGAACGGTACTCGTGAAGAGATACCCGGAGCCATAGACGGTTCTCAGGATCCGCGGATTCTGCGGATCAGACTCGAGCTTCTGCCGCAGGCGCGAAACCCTGACGTCGATGGTCCGGTCGAACGTGGGCGCCCCTCCGGTCACGTCGAGGATGTAGGCTCGCGTGAGCACGCGGTTGGGAGCGCGGGCGAACAGCTCCAGGAGCTGGGTCTCGGCCCGGCTCAGACTGACGTGCTCGCCCTCGGGAGAGATCAAGCGGTGGGCGTCCACGTCGAACGTCCAGCCCGAGAAATGCGCGACGTTATGGGAGCCGATGGACGTGCTCTTCTGCAGCCGTCGGAGGACACAGCTGATCCTGGCCACCAGCTCCCTCGGCGCGAACGGCTTGACGATGTAGTCGTCGGCCCCGAGCTCGAGGCCGAGCACGCGATCGGTGACATCGCCCCGGCCCGTCAGCACGATGGTGGCGGCGCCGCTTTCCTGCAGCTGGCGCAGGACCTCCAGGCCGTCGAGATCCGGCAGGCCGAGGTCCACGAGGCAGATCGCCGGCATCTTGCGCGTGATGCGCCGCAGGATCTCGTGCCCGTGGCTGAAGTGTTCGGTCTCGAAGTCGAATTGTTTGAGGGTGCCGCAGATGATCCGCGCGACATCGGCCTCGTCTTCGAGGACGAAGACGAGCTCTTTCGCTCGCGTCTCGACGCGGCTCGTCACCATCGATCGATGGCCCGCGCGAGCTGTTCCTTCTCGAGCGGCTTGCGCAGGAGCTCCACGTTCTCGGGCCGGGGCGCCTGTCCGTCCTCACCATCGACGTATCCGGTGATGAGGACGATCCTGATCTCGGGCCGCTCCTCTCGTGCCCGCGCGGCAAGGGCCGGGCCCGTGAGTCCGCCGGGCATGATGACGTCGGACACCAGCACCTTGATGTCGGGGACGGTCTTCAGCAGGCCATCGGCCTCGACTCCGTCCCTGGCCTCGATCACGTTGTACCCCAGCTCGAGAAGGTCCCGGCGAATGACCAGCCGCACGTCGTCATTGTCCTCGACGAGGAGCACGAGCTCCCCCCGGCCGCGGGAGCGCGGTCGCTCCTGCGCCGGCGTGTCGACCTGTGGAATACGGTGAGCGCGCGGCAAGAGGAAAGAGACGCACGTGCCCTTGCCGACTTCGCTGACGATCCGAATATGTCCGCCGGATTGCTTGACGAAGCCATACACCATGCTGAGACCGAGGCCGCTGCCGATGCCGAACGGCTTCGTCGTGAAGAACGGCTCGAACGCCCGGGACAGTGTCGCCGGATCGATCCCGGTGCCGGTGTCGGTCACGCCGATGTTGACGAACTCGCCGGTGACCGGATGGTCGCCGAACAGAGCCCCGGCCGGGAATGTCTGGTTCGTCACGCCCATGGTCAGGGTGCCGCCCCTGGGCATGGCGTCCCGGGCGTTGAGCGCCAGGTTCACCAGCGCGCTCTCCAGCTGATTGGGGTCCGACATCGCGGACCATGGGCTCGCCTCGACGCTGCACGTGATGGCGATGGTACTGGGCAGTGACCCCCGTAGCAGGTCGGCAGTCCTCGTGACGATGTGCGCGACATTCACCGCGATGGCCTCGAGCGGCTGACGACGCGCGAACGCCAGCAGCCGGCGCGTGATGTCGACGCCACGATCGCCCGCCCGGATCGCCGGCTCGATGTACTCCTCGGCCAGGTCCGCGTCGACCTCATTCTTCAGGGAGCGCAGGTTTCCCACCACCACGGTCAACAGGTTGTTGAAGTCGTGGGCCAGCCCCCCCGCGAGCTGGCCGATCGCGGTCATTTTCTGGGCCTCGCGCAGGGCGCCCTCCGCCTTCTTTGCGGCCGTGATGTCGAGGCAGAGCACGAAGATGCCCAGGACCTGAGCGTCTTCGGCGACCTCTGGAATGAGCACGTTCTGGGTGATCAGGACCTCGCCGTCGCCGGACGTGTGAGTGTAGTCGAAGGCAGCGCTCCGCCCGGCGAATGCCGGCGCGAGATAGGCACGTAGCCGGCTGAACAGCCTGGGGCCGAGTATTTCCTTGATCGACCTGCCGACGACCTGGTCCGAGGTGCGCCCGAAGAGCTCGGCGTACCTCCGATTCGCGAAGGTCACCGTCATGCTCCGATCGATGTAGGCGATGGAGGCCGGGATCGCATCGGTGATGAGCCGCAGCCGCTCTTCGGTCTTTCTCAGCTCCTCGTTCACCGCGCGGAGCTCCGCCGTCCTCTGGCTGACCCGCACTTCGAGCTCGTCGCTGTGCTGGCGGATGACGCTTTCCGCCCGGCGCCGGTCGGTGATGTCGGTGTAGACGGTGACGAAGCCGCCGCTCGCCAGCGGCGTGGCCTGCACGGCCACGATCTGCCCGTTGGGCCGCGTGCGCTCGAAGTAATGGCGGACGAAGGCTTGAGCGGCCCGGACCCTCTCGGCGACGAGGTGTTCGACCGGTCCGGGCCCGTACTCCCCGCGTTCGGCGTTGTAACGGACGAAATCCTCGAAGCGGGCGCCCACCCGAACCAGCGCTGGAGGAAAATCGAGGAGCTCGATGAAGCGCCGGTTCCATCCCACGAGCTCGAGATCCCGGTCGAACACGGTGATGCCCTGGTCGATGTGATCGAGGCCGGCCTGCAGCAGAGAGCTCTGATCGAGAGCGGCGGCGGTCTCCATCGGCGGCCGCAGGCTGCCAAAGATGGCGGCTGAAATCAAGAGGCCCGAGGCCACCGCGGCAACAATTCGTAACAACTCGATCACATTGGCGAAATGCGGCGGTGGTACTTCCTGCGACCACACGGTATTCCCTTCACAGGGCTCACACTCGCTTGGAGGCCGCTATGGGATTGCGTGCCGCGCTCTCGACCACCCTTGCTGCCATCGTGCTCGCCTGCGCCTTCACGCCTGCGGACGCCGACGACGATCGCGCGCGTCCGCACTCCCGGCTCGAGATCACGACGCTCTCCACGGCTCCGGATCGTGTGAGCGGAGGGGACGTCCTCGTCCGCGTTGACGTTCCGGCGGACAGCGCGCTCAACGAGGTCAGGGTGTTCCGGAACGGGACCGACGTGACCGGCGTGTTCATGCCCGACGCGGCGCACCACGCGCTGATCGGGCTCGTGACCGGCCTGACGGACGGGCCAAACGTCCTCACCGCCGTCACCCGGGGCGCCAAGCGGTCCCTTAACGCCCGGGTGGAGATCCGGAACTTCCCGATCTACGGCCCGATCTTCTCGGGCCCGCACCAGGTTCCGTGGATCTGCGAGACCGACACGTCAGGTCTTGGTCCCTCGTCGGACGCGCACTGTACCGTGGCGGTCCGTTATGACTGGTTCTACCGGTCGACGGCAAACACCTTCAAGCCTCTGATCTCACTGACCCCGCCGTTCCCCGCCGACCTCGCGCAGACAACGACCATCGACGGGCGCACCGTCAACTACATCGTGCGGGTCGAGTCCGGCACGATCGACCAGTCGATCTACCGGATCGCCATCATCGACGACCCGACGGCGCCGATCTCCAACCCGTGGTCGGCCGGCGGGAAGAAGCCGGGCCCCGGGTGGAACGGCAAACTCAGCTTCCCGTTCGGGGGCGGCTGCGGCCCCGCCTACCGGTCCGGACGCAACGTGGTCACCTCCGCGTTGTCGCACGACCCGCTCAGCCTCGGCTTCGCCGTCGCCTTCGGGACGCGCAACACACTCGGTAACGGTTGCGACGACGTCGTCTCCGCCGAGACGTTGATGATGATCAAGGAACGCTTCATCGAGCAGTACGGCATTCCCAAGTTCACGATCGGCTCCGGCGGTTCGGGAGGCTCCATCCAGCAGCACCTGATCGCTCACAACTATCCTGGCCTCCTCGATGCCCTCACCCCGGGCATCTCGTATCCGGATGTCGCCTCAATCCTTCCCGACGTCGTCGATTGCAAGATTCTCGACAACTACTTCGACCACATCGCGAACCCTGCGGACTGGCCGGGCAGCCGGCGCGCGAAGGTCGATGGCTATGCGGTCAACCCGGCCACCGGTCACACGGTTTGCCAGAATGGTTGGGGCGGGTTCGCCGACGGATTGATGAACCCCTCGACGCGCTTCGATGCCGTGGTGCCGGTCAACGTCCGCTACGATCCCGTCAACAACCCGATCGGCATCCGTGCCGATTTCTTTGACGGGCTTGTCAATGTCTTCGGCATCGATAAGAAGACGGGCTTTGCGCGCCAGGCTTACGACAACGTCGGTATCCAGTACGGTCTCAAGGCGCTGAATGCCGGCGACATCTCGACGACCGAATTCCTCGACCTCAACGAGAAAATCGGAGGCCTGGACGTCGACGGCAACCCCGTGCCATCGCGGACCGAAGGCAACCTCGAGGCTATCGAGATTGCGTACCGGACGGGGAGGGTCGTCACCTCGGGCCAGAACCTGACCCTGCCGATCATCGACACGCGGAACTACACGGACGACATCGCGGACATCCACACCAGGATCCGCACCTTCATGTTCCTCGCGCGTCTCAACAAGGCCAATGGAACGACGGCCAACGAGGTGAACTGGTTGGCCGCGCGGACGGGGTCGGCCCTGCCGAATCTGGCGCGGATGGCGCTCCTCGCTCACAACGAGTGGCTCGAGAAGATCCTTGCCGATATGTCGGATGATTCGTACGCGGTCAAAGTGATCCGTAACAAGCCCGCTACGCTGAAGGACACCTGCTGGGAGGGCGACGGCACGAAGCACGAGGAGCCCTTCACGCTCCAGGGCCCCAGCGTGTGTAACGGCTTGTTCCCGATCTACGCGACGGTTCGGATCGCTGCTGGCGGGCCGCTCGAGGGCGATATTCTGAAGTGCCGCCTCAGTCCGATCGACTTCAAGAGCTACGCCGTGGACTTCACGCCGGCGGAGAAGAGCCGGCTGCGCTCGATCTTCCCTCAGGGCGTCTGCGACTATTCGAAGCGCGGAGTCAAACAGCGGCCGTTGGCCGGCACCTGGCTCGACTTCAGCCAGGACGACGATCACGAGGACCGGGACTAGCCGCCTGCGCTCCCGAAACACGAGGAGGCCACATGAGCATCGTCCGAGTCGGAGCGAGGAGCACCTGCTCGATCGCCTTCGTTGCACTCCTGAGCCTCGCCGACCCGGCGTCCGCGGCCATGCTGAACTGTACGGCGGCGACGATCATCGCCCTCGGCGTTCCGAGGATGACGGTCACCGCGGCCACCGTGGTGCCGGCCGCGGCGCCGAATCCGGAATACTGCGACGTTCGCGGCTCGGTGGATACCGGTGGCAATTCCGCCGGCTTCAGGTTCCAGTTGCCGGTCAACTGGAACGGAAAGCTGCTCTTCTACGGCGTCGGCGGGACGGGCGGCAATGTGCTGGCCCCATCTCCGAACGGCGTCGATCGTGCCGCCTCTCTCGTCAAAGGCTATGCAACGGGCGTGACCGATACCGGCCATCAGAATCCCAACAACGCCGACGCGAGCTTTGCGTTGACGGCGCCGGGCGTGCGCAACACTGCCGCGCTCGTGGATTATTACTATCGTGCGGCTCACGAGGTGACCGTGGCGCTCAAGGCGCTGCTTCCGAGATTCTACGGGGCGGCCTCGGTCGGGCGCTCCTACTTCGACGGCTGCTCGAACGGCGGACGGATGGGCCTGGAGGCGGCCAAGCATTACCCCGACGACTACGACGGGATCATCATCGGCGCGCCGGTACCATCACAGCGGCAAATCCTGCTCCTGCTGAAGGGCGCGGAAACGAATCTGGAGCCACCCAGCGCGCGCATGCCGGCCGAGATGTTGCCCGTCATCGACGCCGCCGTCTACGCCAGTTGCGACGCCGCCGACGGCGTGAGCGACGGCCTCATCCAGAACCCCGCGCTCTGTTCGTTCGATCCGCAGACGCTTGTCTGCCCCGCAGGAAACGCCGCCAACTGTCTCACCCAGGATCAGGCCAACGGCCTCAAGAACTATCTGCGTCCACTCACCGACGGCAAGGGCCGGGTGCTGACGCCGGCGCACTCGGTGACGGACTTGGCCGGGGGCCCGATCAACTACCAGGCGTACTCGCTCGGTCCCAACCCGCCCATCGATCCGACGGGTGCGGAGCCCTGGGGCACCGGCCCTATGGCGCGC
>Ga0209057_1002128_pt1 | contig 15467 bp, 8 predicted proteins | sample GraSoiAngelo_146_FD_185903 | JGI IMG/M metagenome (GOLD analysis project Ga0209057, IMG submission 185903) | Grasslands soil microbial communities from the Angelo Coastal Reserve, California, USA - 14_1009_05_30cm (SPAdes) (version 2) | ecosystem: Environmental > Terrestrial > Soil > Grasslands ... | reverse complement strand
TGCCGATCGTCAACCTCGCCATCATCGGGATCAACGTCCTCGTCTTCGTCCTGCTGCAGCTCCCGAGTGACGCGTTCACGATGGGCTTCAGCGCGATCCCGCGCGAGATCACGCATGGCATCGACCTGACCGGACCACAGACCGTCGCGCTACCCGACGGCACGTCGGCGGTGATCGATGAAGCGCCGGGGCCGAGCCCGATCTGGCTCACGCTGTTCAGCTCGATGTTCATGCACGGCGGATGGCTGCACCTCGGCGGCAACATGCTGTTCCTCTTCATCTTCGGCGACAACGTCGAGCGCCTCTACGGCTGGCTCAAGTACGCGGTCTTCTATCTCATCTGCGGTCTGGTCGCCGCGTACGCGCAGATCCTCTCGAACCCGGAGTCGGTGATCCCGAGCCTCGGCGCATCGGGCGCGATCAGCGGTGTGCTCGCCGCGTACCTCGTGAACTTCCCGAACAACCGCGTGCGCGTGCTCGTCGGATTCCGCTACGTCACGCAGGTGCCGGCGCTCGTGATGATCGGCCTCTGGGCGCTGCTGCAGTTCGTGAACGGCATCGGCTCGATCGCGGTGACCGACCAGACCGGCGGCGTCGCGTACTGGGCACACATCGGTGGCTTCATCGCCGGGATCGTGCTCGCGTTCCTACTGAGGCTCGTCATTGGACGCGGCAGCGGCGCCGCGCCGACGTACGCGAGTTAGAGGATTCGGGCCAGGCGCTCGACGTCCTCGGCGACCTCGCGCCGTCCATCGAGCCGATACGCGTGACCGAGGAGCGTGCACTTCTCCTTCGCGACGTCGCGACGGCCGAGTGCGCAGTCGACCTCGATGAGGAGTCGCTGCGCCTCGCGGTCCGCGAAGCCGTGCGCGATGAGGTCGAGCAGGACGTCGGATGCGGTCTGCAGCTTGCCGAGCGCGAGGAGCCGCTGCGCCGCGTCCAGCGCGGCCTCGGTCGCGCGCTTGTCGCGCGCGCTCGTGAGCAGCGCGGCGCGTGAAGCGGCCATGGCCGCCGCGTCGATGCCGCTACCTGTCGGCGTGAGCGTCTTGAGGAGCGGCTCGATGTCCACACCTGGGCGCGCCTCGGGCTTCGGCTTTACCACACCGGTGCGGATGAGCATGTCGACGGGCGCTTCGGTCTCCACCGGCTCGGCGTGCGTGAATGTCCGCGCACCCTTGAGGAAGACCGCGGTCTCGGATGCATCCTTCGCTGGCGCTGGCTCGGCCTTCGCTGGCGCTGGCTCGGCCTTCGCTGGCGCTGGCTCGGCCTTCGCCGGCGCGGGTTCGGGTGTGGTCATCGTCTGCATCGCGAGCGCCTCGAGACGCGGATCGGGACGAGCTTCGACGGGGGTCGGCTGAGGCGCCGGCGCGGCTTTCGCGGTCGGCGCGGTCGGCTTCGCCTTCGCCTGAGGAGCCGCTTTCGCGACGGGTGCCGGTGCGGGTTGCGCGAACGTCAGCTCAGGCTGCGAGCGGGGTGCGGCGGGCTGCTTCGCCGAGGAAGGCGGAGCAGCCCGCACGCTCGTCGGGGCGGGGGGCATGTTGATGCGGAACTCCGACGACTTCGTCGGTGCCCGCAGCGCGGCGAGCCGGAGATCGACGGGACCGTCGATGCGTCGCGGTTCACTGATCGGATCCATACGCGGAGCCATCGGGCTCTGCACGCGATCGACGAGGGCGACAAGACGGGGAAGATCGCCAAGCGTCTCGCGGCCATAACTGAGCTCGAGGAGCGCGCGACGCGAATCGCCGATCGCCATCGCGGCGTCGACGAACCGCGCGTACTCCTCGACGGCGCCTCCGAGGTCGCCTTGGTTGGCGAGCGCGGCCGCGAGGCGGCGATGTGCGGAAAGGTCGAGCGGCACGAGCGCGACCGCCTCCGCGAGGAGGGAGACAGCGTTGCCGCGATCGCCGGCGCGCGCCATCTTCGCCGCGCCTTCGCGAAGCGTCTCGACCGCGGCGGGCTCATCTTCGAGCGCCGCCTGCGCGCGTGCGAGGCCGATGTACGACTCGCGATCACCGTGCTTGGTGACGAGCTCGAGGTAGGCCCTCTCCGCCTGACGAAGCTTGCCGGAGGCGAAGAGCTTCGCCGCGGCGTCGCTCGCGAGCTTGTGGCCGCCGCCGGCCTTCGCACGAGCAGTGTCACCCTCGCACCGCGCGAGCGCGTCCGCGAGCTCCGTCGCCCTGTCCGCTCCCATGAGACGGACGGCGTGCTCGCGGACCGCTTCGGCGAGTGACGCGATGTGCTGCGGCTCGACCGTGTTCGCGCTCACGCCGAGCGCGTGCAGCTCGGTGGACAGGAACTGCTGTGAGGCCGGGCCGAGATAACCCTTGGCCACACCGAGCAGCTGCTGCGCGAGCGCGTTCAGTCGTCGCCCCCAGCGGGCTCGTCCGAGAGCGCGTAGAAGCGCAGCGCGTTGAGCATCCGGTCGAAGGCCGACGCGACCTCCCGCGTGATGTCGTCGCCGGTGCGGGTGTCGAACGCGGCGACGCGCAGGTCGACGTCACCGGTCGACACCGCGGTCGCGTCGCCGACGAGGCGGCGCAGCGGACCGACGAGTGATCGCGTCAACAGAACGCCGATGACGAAGGAGAGCAGCAGCCCGATGACCACGACGGAGAGCGCGTTGAACGTCGCGTCGTCCGCGGCCTTCGTGTACGTCGTGATCGGGACAGCGAGGATGTACGCCCATGGCTTCGCGACGAGACGCGTGACGACGCCGCGCTGCTCGTCCACACCGGCGCCATATGAGAACTGCGCGGTGGTGCTCTTGCCCTTCGGCAGCGCGTCGAGCGCGGTCTTCAGCGTCGGCAGCGGATCGATGACCAGCTGCTCCGGCGTCTTCTGGCCGAAGCGCTTGTCGGCTGCGAGCTTCTTCGCGGTGTCCGCCTCGATCGGCGCGATCGGCTTGTAGATGAGCGATTCAGCCTGGTCGCGGTGGCCCTTCGTCTCGGAGACCGCGAGGCGGATGCCGTAGTCGTCGACGAGGAAGCCGTGCGCGCCCTCACCGACGGAACCGGCGTCGGTCTCGACGATGTCCCAGACCGCCGCCATGTTCACGCGCGTGCGCACGACGGCGTACACGAGCTTGCCGTCGGTGATCGGCGCGGAGAAGAACAGCGCCGGCTTGTTCGTGATGACCGAGTAGCTCGGGTCACTGATGTAGGGCGTGCCCTTCAACGCGGTGAGGAAGTACTCGCGGAACTTCACGCTCGTGCCCTCGTCCGTCTGGATGGACGCGGCGACGATCGTGCCGTCCGGGTCGACGACCGCGATCGATTCGTACTCCGGTGAGCGCGCAGCCGCGGCGACAAGCGCCTGACGCGCCGCGTTCTTCGCCGCGGTGTCCCTGAGGTTCTGTCCGAAGCGGACGACGTCGGGCAGCTTGCCGACGAGGATGATGTCGCCGAGGCGGCTCTGGAGGTACGCGTCGATCGCGCTCGCGCTCGATGTGGAACGCTGCTGGATGTTCGTGACGCCGAGAGTCGTCAGGTTGTTGCGAGTGTTTTGGATGGAGATCGCCGAGACGAGCGCGATCGGCACGACACCGACGATGAGAAGTGCCGCGAGAACCTTCTGCCAAAAACGAGGACGCAAGATGGACATGTCCCCAGCCCTCCAGCGCGCGCTCCGCCCTAATCAGTAAGAGGAACGTCACTTTGCCGAACAGACGTAGGCGCGCGCGAGTCACCCTTTCGGGTGCCACTCGTACCGGAAGAGGGCTAGTACTCGACCGTCAGCGGACGAGTCGTGGGTTGCGCCGCGCGTCGCGCAGGAGGCCGCGCAGCAGCTTCTTCGATGACTCGACGTCCTCGCGGTCGGCGTCGGTCAGACCAGTCCGTTCGGTATCGACGCGCCACCAGCACTCGAACCCCCATAGGCGCTCTTCCTCGACCCGCAGCCGCGGGATCCCCCCGCCGGCCCGGCGCGGCTCGCCGGTCTCGAAGTCGAAGAAGCCCTCGAACACCGCCGGCGCCCCGCTGCGGTCCGGCTCCCCCTCGCGCGCGTCGACGAGGATGAGGCACGACGTACCCGAGCGAACGTCGTCGGCGCTGCGCGGCGCGCGTCCGCGGCCGCCGCGTCGCGAGCGGCGATCGCGGACGAAACCGCTGCGGTCGCGCGGCGCGAGACGGCGATCGTCGCGCTGTGGTCGATCGCCGCGCGGCGCGCCGGCATCGGGTCGTGCCGGCGCCTGCTGTGGTCGCGCCTGCTGTGGTCGCGGCGGGCCGCGTCGTCTGCCGCCACGTTGCCGTCTTCGCTGTGGTCGCGGCTCGTCGGGCACACGCTCAGTGTCGCATGACCTCGCTCGCTAACTTTCGATCGTGATGTTCGTTGGCTCGTGCACGCGGACCTCAATCCATATGCCCTCGCGCCGTACACTTGAGTTCTCACATGACGCAGGACGAGGGCATGCACGAGGTCTTCGACGAGTTCAAGCGCCAGCTTCCCGACGTCGATCCCGACGAGACGCAGGAGTGGATCGAGTCGCTCGACGCGCTCGTCGAGCAAGCGGGCCCGGAGCGGGCACGGTTCGTCCTCTACAAGCTCCTCAAGCGCGCCCGCATGCTGCAGGTCGGCCTGCCGCCGCTGACGCAGACCCGCTACATCAACACGATCTCGCCGGAACAGGAGCCCGATTTCCCCGGCGACGAGGAGATGGAGCACCGCATCCGGCAATTCATCCGCTGGAACGCGGTCGCGATGGTCGTGCGGGCGAACCATCACTACGAGGGCATCGGCGGCCACCTCGCGACGTACGCGTCATCCGCGACGCTCTACGAGGTCGGCTTCAACCATTTCTTCCGCGGCAAGGACGATGAGGGCGGCGGCGACCAGATCTATTTCCAGGGTCACGCGTCGCCGGGTATCTACGCGCGCGCATATCTCGAGGGACGGCTCACCGAGTCGCAACTCGATCACTTCCGTCGCGAGGTGAAGCCGGGCGAGGGACTCTCGTCGTATCCCCACCCGCGCCTCATGCCCGACTTCTGGGAGTTCCCCACGGTATCGATGGGGCTCGGACCGCTCGCCGCGATCTATCAGGCGCGCTTCAACCGCTACCTGCACAACCGCGGCATCAAGGACACGGGCGGGCAGCGCGTGTGGGGGTTCGTCGGCGACGGCGAGTGCGACGAGCCCGAGTCGCTCGGCGCGCTCCACGTCGCGGCACGCGAGGGTCTCGACAACCTCACGTTCGTCGTGAACTGCAACCTGCAGCGCCTCGACGGCCCGGTGCGCGGCAACGGCAAGATCATCCAGGAGCTCGAGTCCGTGTTCCGCGGATCAGGATGGAACGTCATCAAGGTCATCTGGGGACGCGAGTGGGACGAGCTGCTCGCGCGCGACATCGACGGCGTGCTCGTGAATCGCATGAACGAGACGACCGACGGCGAGTCGCAGCGGATGACCGTCGCGGATGGCAACTACATCCGCGAGCACTTCTTCGGCGGCGACGCGCGACTGACGCAGCTCGTCGCGCATCTCTCCGACGAGCAGCTCACGAAGCTGCGCCGCGGCGGCCACGACTACCGCAAGGTGTACGCGGCATACGACGCCGCGGTGAAGCATCGCGGCGCGCCGACGGTCATCCTCGCGCAGACGGTGAAGGGCTGGGCGCTCGGTCCGGGAGTCGAGGGACGCAACATCACGCACCAGGCGAAGAAGATGAGCTTCGCAGAGCTCAAGGTCTTCCGCGACCGCCTGGAACTGCCGATCAGCGACGAACAGCTCGCGGAGGACCCGCCGTACTACCACCCCGGTGCGCAGAGCCCCGAAGTCCGCTATCTCCTGGAGCGCCGTCGGCAGCTCGGTGGAGTGGTGCCGCGCCGCATCGTGATGCCGGCGCCGGTCGACGCGCCGAAGGACGACGCATTCGCGGAATTCCCGAAGGGCTCGGGCAAGGCCGCCGCGTCGACGACGATGGCCTTCACGCGTCTGCTGCGGAACCTGCTGCGCGACCCCAACGTGGGCAAACGCGTCGTGCCGATCATCCCCGACGAGGCGCGCACGTTCGGTATGGATCCGCTCTTCAAGGAGGTCGGCATCTACTCGCCGCTCGGCCAACGCTATGAGCCGGTCGACGCGGAGACACTGCTTCCCTACCGCGAGGCGACGGATGGACAGGTGCTCGAGGAAGGCATCACCGAGGCGGGCTCGGTCGCGAGCTTCACCGCCGCGGGCACCTCATACGCGACGCACGGCGAGCCGATGGTGCCCTTCTACATCTTCTATTCGATGTTCGGCTTCCAGCGGACGATGGACCAGATCTGGGCGTTCGGCGACGCGCGCGGGCGCGGCTTCCTCATGGGCGCGACCGCTGGCCGCACGACGCTCAACGGCGAAGGTCTGCAGCACGAGGACGGACACAGCCACCTGCTCGCGACGGCGATCCCGAACATCCGTGCGTACGATCCCGCATTCGCGTATGAGACCTCGGTGATCGTGCGCGACGGCATCCGTCGGATGCTCACGAACAACGAGGACGTCTTCTACTACCTCACGCTCTACAACGAGAACTTCCCGATGCCGCCAATGCCCGAGGGCGCCGAAGAGGGCATCCTCCGCGGGATCTACCTCTTCAAGGCGGGTGACCCCGCTATGCGTCGCCGCGTGACGCTCCTCGGCTCCGGGCCGATCCTGCTCCAGGCCTTGCGCGCGCAGGAGATCCTGCACGACAAGTACGACGTCGCGGCGGACGTGTACAGCGTCACGAGCTACCAGCTGCTGCGCAACGACGCGCTCGAGACCGAGCGTTGGAACCGCCTGCATCCGATGGAGCGCCCGCGCGTGCCGTACGTCGCGCAGGTGCTGAGCGGGAAGACGCCGATCATCGCGGCGAGCGACTACATGAGGGCGATCGCGGATCAGGTCGCGCGTTGGGCCCCGCAGCCGTTCATCCCCCTCGGCACCGACGGCTTCGGCCGCTCCGATACGCGTGCCTCGCTGCGGCGCTTCTTCGAGGTGGACGCCGAGAGCATCGCGCTCGCGTCCCTCAACGGACTGCAGTTCAACGAGCAGTTCGGCAGCGCCGACGTCGCGAAAGCGATAGCCGATCTCGGACTCGACCCCGCGAAGCCGGAGCCACGCAGCTCGTAGTCGTCGCGTTACCACATCGTGATGCGCGTCCCGCTGATCCAAACTCGGCTTCATTCGTACGCGCGTGCGTGGCGCGCATTCTGCGGCGATGTTCGTCGAAAGAGGTAAACGCGATGCAGCAAGCTGACATGGGTCGCGCACGACGAACGTCCTCGGGTACCGCGTGGGGCACCGTGTTCGCGATCATCGTTGCGATCGCCATCGTCGCCGCGGTCGGATATTTCGTGTTCGCAGGCGCTGGCGGCGGTTACGCCCCCAGCAGCCCTTACCAGTCCGCTGCCCCAGGTTCGGCTGCCCCAGGTTCGGCCGCGCCCGCGACCGCCGCGCCGAGCGCGCCCAGCTACCCCTAGGCCGTCGGCGAAGCCGGAGCGGCGCGCCCGCTAACGGCTAGTTAGCGCGACCGCCGCGAGCCGGCGCTTCAACAGCAAAAGCAGGATCCCGCCCGCCGGCTGCCAGTGATGACCGCTCGACACGCCCATCGGGCAGTAGGCGGAGCGATCTGCATGGACCGCCAGGCTCAGACCCGGCGTCCAGGTCTGGTGGTCGGATGCGTCGCAGTAGTAATCGATGCGTTTCACCACGTCTATGCAATCGCGCCGAGCCCGACGAGTCCTCACTCTTTCGGGGCAATGCGTTGATGAGGACGGGTGAGCTCGCGTATCAGGCGCGCGTCAGCGGGCGGTACTTGATGCGGTGCGGCTCCCAGTCGGTGCCGTGCTCCTTGCGCATCTGCTCTTCGTACGCCTGGTAGTTGCCCTCGAGCCAGCGCACGCGACTGTCGCCCTCGAAGACGAGCAGGTGTGTCGCGATGCGGTCGAGGAACCAGCGGTCGTGGCTGATAACGACGACGCATCCCGCGAAATCGAGCAGCGCTTCTTCGAGCGCGCGCAGCGTGTCGACGTCGAGATCGTTCGTCGGCTCGTCGAGGAGCAGCACGTTGCCGCCCGACTTGAGCAGCTTCGCGAGATGGAGGCGATTGCGCTCGCCGCCTGAGAGATCGCCGACCTTCTTGTTCTGGTCCGGTCCGCGGAAGTTGAACGACGCAGCGTATGACCGGCTGTTGCGGAGCCGTCCGCCGACGTCGATCTGCTCCTGGCCGTCGGAGATCTCTTCCCACACCGTCCTTGTCGCGGTCAGCGTGTCGCGCGACTGCGAGACGTACGCGAGCTTCACGGTCTCGCCAACGCGTAGCGATCCCGCGTCCGGCTTTTCCTCGCCGGTGATGAGACGGAACAGCGTCGTCTTCCCGGCGCCGTTCGGGCCGATGATGCCGACGATCCCACCGCGCGGGAGCTTGAACGTGAGGTCGTCGAAGAGAAGCCGATCGCCGTATCCCTTGCGCAGCTTCTCCGCCTCGATGACCACGTCGCCGAGCCGCGGTCCCGGCGGGATCGCGATCTCGAGGTCGCGCTCGCGACGCTCGGGCTCTTCGGCGAGCAGTCGCTCGTACGCCTCGATGCGCGCCTTGCTCTTCGCCTGCCGCGCGCGCGGCGACGCGCGCACCCACTCGAGCTCGCGCGCGAGCGTGCGCTGCCGTGCGGACTCTTGTTTCTCCTCGTCGGCGAGCCGCTTCCGCTTCTGGTCGAGCCACGACGAGTAGTTGCCCTCGTACGGGATGCCGAAGCCGCGGTCGAGCTCGAGGATCCAGCCAGCGGCGTTGTCGAGGAAGTAGCGGTCGTGGGTGACCGCGACGACGCAGCCCTTGTACTCCTTCAGATGCCGTTCGAGCCACGCCACCGAGTCTGCGTCGAGGTGGTTCGTGGGCTCGTCGAGCAGCAGGAGGTCGGGGTGCGAGAGCAGCAGACGGCAGAGCGCGACGCGGCGACGCTCGCCGCCCGAGAGCGTGCCGACGTCTTGATCCGGAGGCGGGCAGCGCAGCGAGTCCATGGCGTGCTCGACCTGGCTATCGAGGTCCCACAGACCCTGCGCCTCGATGGCGTCCTGGGTCTTTTGGAAGTCCGCGCTCACCTTCTCCATTTCGGCGGGTGAAAGGTCCTCGGCGAACTTTGCGGAGAGCTCCTCGTAGCGCTTCAGGATCGCGCGCTTGTTCGCGACGCCCGCCTCGACATTGCCGCGCACGTCCTTGCTCGGATCGAGCTGCGGCTCTTGCGCGAGCAGACCGGCGCGTCGCCCTTCCATGAGCCGCGCGTCGCCGACGAACTCCGTGTCGACGCCGGCCATGATCCGAAGGAGCGTCGACTTGCCCGCTCCGTTCGGTCCGAGCACGCCGATCTTCGCGTCCGGATAGAAGGCGAGCGTGATGCCGCGCAGCACCTCGCGCTGCGGCGGCACGATCTTCTTGAGCTGATACATGGTGAAGATGTACTCGCCGGCCATGCGAACACCGTAGCAGTCGAGGCGGTAGGCTCTTCAGACCACAGCGGGGAGGGCCGCGTGACCGAGTACGACCGCAACTTCCGCCTGACCAAAGACGTGCTCCCGAGTCGCTACGACCTCCGATTCCACCTCGATCTCGACCACTGGACCTCAACGGGCTGGGAGCGCATCGCCCTCACGAGTAAGAAGGCCAGCCGCGAGATCGTGCTCCATGCGGTCGAGCTCGACATCACGGCGGCAAATGTCGACGGCATCGCGCTCGAGAACGCGCGTTTCGAGACGGACGCGCAGGTCGCGATCTTGCGCTTCGCGAAGGAGATCCCGGCGGGCGACCACGCGCTCGAGATCGAGTGGACCGGTGGGATCCGTGAGTCACTGCGCGGCCTCTATCGCTCGGTCCGCGGCGAGGAGCGTTATGCCGCGACGCAGTTCGAGGCGGCCGACGCTCGGCGCGCGTTCCCATGCTTCGATGAGCCCGAGTTCAAGGCAAAGTTCGCGCTCGAGCTTGTTCACCCCTCCGGCAACGCCGCGATCGCGAACATGCCCGTCGCATCCGGCGAAGATATCGCCGACCACCGCACGCGCACGCGCTTCCGCGAGACGCCGGTGCGGATCTCCACCTATCTGGTGGCGTTCACCGTCGGTCCGTACGAGTCGACGCCCGAGACGAAGACGCCGTCAAAGATCCCCGTTCGCTGCTGGCTGCCGCCGGGACTCGCATCGCAGGCGATCTTCGCGCGCGACGCGCACGTCCGCTCAGTGGAGTGGCTCCAGGACTACACCGCGATCCCGTACCCGTTCATCAAGGTCGACGCCATCGGCATCCCCGACTTCGAGGCGGGCGCGATGGAGAACCCCGGCGCGATCACCTACCGCACGCGGCTGCTCGCGGCGGACGAGAAGAACGCGTCGATCGTGACGCTCAAGGGCGTCTTCAGCACCGCGGCGCACGAGCTCACGCACATGTGGTGGGGCGACCTCGTGACCATGCGCTGGTGGACCGACCTGTGGCTGAACGAGTCGTTCGCGTCCTTCGTCGGCGAGAAGTGCACCGCGGCGCTCAACCCCGAGTGGCGCTACTGGCGCGACTTCGTCGCCGACAACACGAGCGCCTTCAACCTCGACGCGCTCGCGTCGACGCATCCGATCTCGATCGAGGCGAAGAACGCCGAGGAGGCGTCGGAACGTTTCGACGCGATCACCTACACGAAGGGCGCCGCGGTCCTGCGCATGATCGAGAGCTATCTCGGCGAGGACGCGTTCCGCGCCGGTGTGCGCATCTACCTCAACCGCCACAAGGAGGCGAACGCGTCGGCCGACGACTTCTGGCACGCGCTCGACGAGGCGTCGGGTCAGGACGTCACGTCGATCATGAACGCGTGGATCAAGGAGCCGGGGCACCCGATCGTCACGACCCTGGTGCGCCGCTCGAACGGCGGACTCGACCTCGCCCTCTCGCAGACCCGCTACTTCAGCGACAAGGACGCCAAGCCGTCATCGCAGCGCTGGCCGGCGCCGCTCGTCCTCAGGTACGGGACCGCGAACGGCATGCGCGAACATCGGCTGCTCCTCGCGACGGCGAGCGGCCACGTGCGCATCGATGGGGCCGAGTGGATCTATCCGAATGCGGGCGGCCGCGGGTTCTATCGGTGGCAACTCGACGAGACCGGTGACCGGCTCCTTGACGCCGGTGTGAAGCAGCTCGCGCCCGAGGAGCGGCTCGCCCTCGTCGACAACGGGTGGGCGCTCACGCGTACGGGTCGCGCGAGCCTCGCCTCGTTCCTGCGCCGACTCGACTCGCTCGCCGGCGAGGAGGATCGTACCGTCATCGGCGCGATCTCCGATTCGCTCGCGTGGCTCGGGTCGTACGCGGTGCGCGACCGCACCGAGCGTCCCTTCGCGCGCTTCGTTGAGTCCTTCTACCGCCCGATCTTCGAGCAGATCGGCTGGCGGCCCCGCGACGGCGAGGACAGCGACACGCGGGAGAAGCGCGCTCGGGTCATCGGCATGCTCGGTTATCACGCCGCGGCCGAGGACATCCGCCAGGGCGCGCGCGATCGCGTGCTGCGACACCTCGAAGGCACCGAGCCGCTGCATCCGGATGGGGCCGGGACGATCATCGGCGTCGCGGCGACCGAAGGCGACGACGCGCTTTGGGACCGTTACGTCCGGCGGATGCAGGCGGCGCAGGCCACCGACGCGCAGGAGGAGGCGCGCTTCCGCCAGGCCCTCATCTCGTTCGAGGATCCGCGCGTCGCGCGGCGCACCGCGGACGCGATCTTCTCTTCGACGATCCGCACGCAGGACCGCGGGCTCATGATCATCCCGTTCCTGCAGGGCCGCCGCACCCGCGACGTCGGCTGGGGTGCCGTGCGCGAACACTGGGACGGCGACATCGCGACCGCCGAGCCGCTTCTCAAGCAACGCTTCGTCCAAGCGGTGGGGCAGCTCGCACAGCAGAACTATCGCGACGACGCGATCGCGTTCCTCGAGGCGAAGCGCACGGCGGACATCGAGGAGACCGTGAAGCAGAGCGTCGAGCGGCTGCGGGTGAACACGGCGGCGGCGGAACGTCTCGCGAAAGAGCTCGAGGAGTCGCTGGCGGCTCCAGCCGGGCGGCGCTAGCCGCCGATGAAGCTCATCTCGATCTTCTTGAGCCCCTGCGTGTCCGCGCTGCGCAGCTCCGAGTAGCGATCGTCGCGCGCCGCCCAGGTCGCGAGGATAGCGACGCGCATGTCGTCGTCGGTCGCGCCGGCGCGCAGGAGCTTGCGCAGGTCGTGGCCCTGCGTCGCGAAGAGACAGGTGTAGAGCGAACCGTCCGCCGAGAGCCTCGCGCGCGTGCACTCCGCGCAGAACGGCTGCGTGACCGATGAGATGACGCCGATCTCACCGGCGCCGTCCGTGTAGCGATAGCGTCCCGCGACCTCGCCGCGGTACGCGGGCTCGACGGGCTCGACCGGGAACTCGCGGCCGATCGCCTCGATGATCTCGCGCGCCGGCACGACATCGTCGAGCCGCCAGCCGTTCGACGTGCCGACGTCCATGTACTCGATGAAGCGGAGCACGTGGCCCGTGCCGCGGAAGTGACGCGCCATGGGGAGGACGCTCTCCTCGTTGAGTCCGCGACGCACGACCATGTTCACCTTGATCGGTGCGAGACCTGCCGCCTCAGCGGCGGCGATCCCGTCGAGGACCCTCTGCACCGGGAAGTCGACGTCGTTCATGCGCTTGAAGGTCGCGTCGTCCAGCGAGTCGAGGGAAACCGTGATGCGCTTCAGTCCCGCATCGGCGAGCGCCTTCGCCTTCGCCGCGAGGAGCGAGCCGTTCGTCGTGAGGGTGAGGTCGACGTCTTTCCCGAGCGGGGAGAGCATCGCGACGAGCCGCTCGACGTCGCGGCGCACGAGCGGCTCGCCGCCCGTGAGCCGGATCTTCTGGACCCCGAGCTCGACGAAGATGCCGACAAGGCGCGCGATCTCCTCGAACGTGAGCACCTCGGACTGCGGCAGGAACGCGTAGTTCTTGCCGAAGATCTCCTTGGGCATGCAGTAGACGCAGCGGAAGTTGCAGCGGTCCGTCACGCTGACGCGGAGGTCGCGCAGCGGACGGTGGAAGAGGTCCTCGGTCACCCTAAAAGTATGAGGCCCCCGGATCGCTCCGGGGGCCCCTGTAACAGCGAGGGTGCGAGCTACTTGACCTTGTCGAGGTCGAAGACCCAACCACCCATGCCGTGTGTCGCCGCGTACATGACGCGGGCGCTGGGAACGATGGTGAGACCGGCGACCTCGACCATGGGCATGCCGGCGGTCATCGTCCAGGTCGTCGTGCCGCTCGCGAGCCGGAAGACGCCGAAGTCGGTCGCGGCGTACAGGTCGCGGGTGAGGTCGTCACGGACGACGGCGGTCGTTGGCAGGTCGGACAGGTCGTAGGTCCGATCTATCCACGTCGCGCTCGTGCCCGTGCGCGTCACCTCGAAGATGTGTCCGGGAGTTGTCGGTGTGTTGATGTTGTAGCCGTTGTACGAGATCCACACGTGGTTCGCGTTCGTCGGGTCGACATGAATGCTAGAGATCGCGCGAGGCGGGGAGTTAGTCGCAGCCGTGTCGAGGCGGGTCCAGTGGACGGTGCTGGCGGGATCGTTTGCGTTGTCCGTCACGAACACGCGCCCCGTCGAGGTCGCCGCCCACATCGTGCCGGTGTTCTGCGGTGCGCGTGCGATCCACGCGACGGCTCCGCCAGCACGTGTCCCCCATGCCGCGGAGCTGAGCTGCGTCGACGGGACTCCGTCGCCGATGATCACGAAGTCGCCGCAACCGGGTTGCGCCGCCGACGTCGTGAACTCCGGGCAGTTGGCCTCGAGGTAGACGGGATCGCCGCCCCAGTCCTGCGTACGCCAGACCGAGAACGATCCCTGGAAGATCGAGCCGGCCGCCGCGGCGTTCGGGTCCGCGATGATCGGCGGGTAGAAGAAGGATGCCTCAGGGCTGAGCACGATCGGCGCCGAGATGATGACCCACTTGTCCGGAGCGCCGTTGCGGAAGTTGGCGTCATTAGCCTGACCGGTGAAGGTGTTGAAGCGAATGCTGTCGTTGTCGACCTTGAAGCCTGACTGTCCACCGTCGCCGTAGATGATCTGCGGCCAGTTCTGCGCTGACCCGTTGTACTGGAATGTGCCGTTGTCCTGCGTGCCACCCTGCAGCAGATTCTTGGGACGCTGAGCGCTCACCGAGAAGCTCTGGAACTGCAGCGTGTTCAGACCATTGTTCAGGTCAACGAGCTGACCTGGCACGCGCGAGAGCAACGACTTGCAATATGCGGTGTTCGCCGCGTCCATCCCGCGGCTGTCGCACTTGTACGAGACGTCCTGGTATTCGCCCTCGTTTCGCATCACGCCGCCGTCAGATCCGGCGATGAACGACAGCGCCGATCCGGGCACGGTCACGAGCGCGTGCTGGTCGGGGTGCATGCCCTCCGCGTGATTTGGATCCGCGTCCTGGGTCAGATCGCTCCACGTCGCACCGCCGTCGGTCGAGAGTAGGAACGCGCGGCCGTTGGACGGGCCGTGCAGTTGGCCGTAGCTGAACGAGCCGCCGAGGTACACGACGCCCGGTGATCCGGCGACGGCCCTGACCACGTTGTCGTACCAGCACTGCCCGGTGCAGTACCCGATGTTCTGCGGAGTCGTGAGGTCGGTGAACACGGCCGCGCCCGACGCATCGTCGGTCGCGTAGAAGCGCGCGCGGTTCGCGCCGGAGTCGGACTGGTTGCCAACGCCGACGTACATCCGCGTCTGGCCATTCGCGAGCGTGACGACGTCGAATTCAGCGCGGTCGGTGCTGAGGCCGGCGTTGAGCGCCACCTTGATGTTCGTCCACGTGGTCCCGTTGTCGTTCGACCGCCAGACGCCGCGCGAGAATTCGTTGACGTAGATCACACCCGCATGCGTCGGGTCGACCTTCACGGTCGTCGATCCGCGCGCCGTGGCGACGGCGACGATCGGCCGGATGAGCGTGAAGGTCACACCGGTCTGCCTGTAGAGGCCGCGGGTCACGAGCGGATGCCCGGTCGCCCCTGACGACGACGCGCCGCTCGTCACCGAGCTGACGCCGCGAACGCCGCTCGCGATCGGGACGAGCAGATTTCCGGCATTGTCGAAGGCCATCTGGCCGATCGACCGCTGGAAGAAGATGTCGCTTCCGGTGACGAGCGACCAGGTCTGGCCGCCGTCCGTCGTCTTGAAGATGCCGACGCCCGCCTCCGAGTCTCCGGAGGCGTTCGGCTCGCCTGTCCCGACGTACGCGGTATTGCCGCTTGCGTCCTTCGGGTCGATGAGGATCGAGCCGATCGCGTTCGACCGCAGCGAGGCACCGACGAACGACCACGTCGCATTCTTGCCGGCGAGCGCCTTATCGGTGACCCACACGCCGCCGCCGGCCGCACCCATGTAAAGGCGGCACTGCGACTGCGTGCACGTGGGCGCGATCGCGAGCGCGGTGACGCGACCCGAGGCCGTGAACTCCGCGCCGTCGAAGAGGAATTGG
>Ga0209057_1002127_pt1 | contig 15468 bp, 18 predicted proteins | sample GraSoiAngelo_146_FD_185903 | JGI IMG/M metagenome (GOLD analysis project Ga0209057, IMG submission 185903) | Grasslands soil microbial communities from the Angelo Coastal Reserve, California, USA - 14_1009_05_30cm (SPAdes) (version 2) | ecosystem: Environmental > Terrestrial > Soil > Grasslands ... | reverse complement strand
GGCGCCTGATTCCTTTTTGCGCGTACAACTCGGTCGGCTATCGGGAGCAGGTGACCGCCCAGTTGAATAGGGTTGCGCGCACCCCTTAACCGCGACGACTGTTGCAAAAGGGGCCTATCCGAGCTGCCCGAAAGGCCCCAAACTGCGCACTCGTCGGTCGCGGCGGCGGGCTGGTCGTCTATGGGTGACGGCTACGATTTCTGCACGTGAGCTACTTCGAGCGCCTCCGCACGCTTTCCCGCGAGCGCCAAACCCTCCTGTGCGTCGGACTCGATCCCGACCCTGAACGCATCGAGGGCGGGGCGGCCGGCGCCCTGCGCCACTGCCGCGAGGTGGTCCGGCAAACCGAGGAGCATGTGTGCTGCTTCAAGCCCAACAGCGCTTTCTGGGAGCAGTACGGACCTGACGGTTGGGCGGCGTTGATGGAGCTGCGCGACGAGGCGCCAAACACGCCATTCCTGTTCGACGCCAAGCGCGGTGACATGGACAACACGATGCGGGCGTACGCGAAAGCGGTCTTCGGCACGCTCGCCATGGATGCCGCGACGGTGAATCCCTACCTCGGCTCGGACTCGCTGCGCGAGTTCACCAGATACGAGGACCGCGGCGTGTACGTGCTGTGCCGGACCTCGAATCCCGGAGCGAAAGATCTGCAGCACCTCGAGGCGGGCGGCGAGCCTGTCTATCAGCATGTCGCTGCGCTGGCCGAGCGGTTGAACGCGAGTGGGAACGTCGGGCTGGTCGTTGGTGCGACCGCCCCGACCGAGGTCGCTGACGTCCGCCGCGTCTCGCAACTTCCGTTTCTGCTTCCCGGAGTCGGGGCGCAAGGCGGTGACGTCGAGGCCGCGGTGCGCGCGGCCTGGAACGGAGACCCGGCGTCCTGCCTGGTCTCGGCCAGCCGCAGCGTGATCTACGCCACCAGCCCGGCGCGCGAGACCGCCGCCCTGAAGGCGCAGATCAACGCGGTGATCGGCGTGCGCCGGTGACCGAGGGACGGCACAGCGCACGCCTGGTCCTGCAGGGCCACATCATCGACTCGATGATGCTGCCGCAGGTGATGGACCTGGTCATGGACCTGGGTGGCAACTTCACGGTCGAGGAGCTGAAGGTCGGTCAGCACAAAACCGACCCGTCGATCTGCCGGATGGAGGTCTATGCCGAGACGGCGGAGCTGCTCGACCGGATCGTGCAGCGTGCTCGCGCCCTCGGCGCGACGGCCGAGCACGAGCAGCCCGTGCGGGTGGACAAGGTGGCGCATGACGGAGTGTTTCCCGAAGGCTTTTACTCGACGAGCAACCTGCCCACGGAGGTGCTCGTCGACAGCCGCTGGATACCGGTTGAGAACATCGAGATGGACGCTGCGATCGCGGTCGACCGCAAGGTGGGTCGCGCCTGGTGCATCGTCTTCCAGGACGCGAAACCTGGGATGGAGGTGGTGATCGGCCATCAGGGCGTGCGCGTCACGCCTCTCGAGCGTTCCAGGCAGACCGAGATCTTCAGCTTCATGGGCAGCGAGGTGTCGGCCGAGAAACCGAAGAAGGTTCTCATCGCCGGCATCGCGCATGAGATGCGCCACGTACGAGAGGCGGGCGGGCGCATCCTGGTCGTGGCTGGACCCGCCGTAGTCCACACCGGGGCGGGCGTCTATCTCTCGCGCTTGATCGAGCTCGGTTTCGTCCAGGTGCTCTTCGCCGGCAACGCGCTCGCCGTCCACGACGTCGAGTCGGCGCTGTTCGGCACGGCTCTGGGGGTGAACATCGAAAGCGGCCTGGCCATCGAGCATGGGCACGAGCACCACATGCGCGCCATCAACCGCGTCCGCTCGGCCGGTGGCCTGCGGCAAATGGTCGAGCGCGGCGAGCTGCGCTCGGGCGTGATGAAGTCCGCGATCGAGCACGACGTCGAGATCGTGCTGGCGGGGTCGGTCCGCGATGACGGTCCGCTTCCGGACGTGATCACGGAGATGGTCGAAGCGCAGCGACAGATGCGAATCGCGCTGCGGGGAGTGCGCATCGCGCTGATGCTTTCGACCATGCTGCACTCCATCGCCACCGGCAACATGCTGCCCGCGGGCGTGCGCACCGTATGTGTCGACATCAACCCGGCTGTCGTGACCAAGCTCGCCGACCGCGGGAGCTGGCAGTCGATCGGTCTGGTCACCGACGTCGAATCGTTCTTGCGCGAACTGGCCCTGGTCATGGAAACTGAGCGCCATGGGTAAAGGACGCGACAAGCAGGGCCGTGAGGCAAAGAAGAAAAAGAAAGCCAAGCTGCCAGGCGCCGCGGTGCCGTCAAACGTCCAGTTCCGGCACCACTCCGTGGTGGTGAACCAGCCCGAGACGCCGCCCCGGTCGACCGAGTAAGCCGCCCCGGCATCTTCGCCGCGATCGGCCTTCTGGGCGGCCTGCTCGGAGGTCTCTTGGGTGTGGGCGGCGGCTTCGTGCTCGTCCCGCTCCAGGTGCTGTGGGCCGGTGTGCCACAGCGGTTCGCCAACGCGAACTCGCTCGTGGCGATCATCCCGATCGCCATCGCGGCGCTGCCCATCTACTACTTCCGCAAGGGGTCGCCGCAGGTCGACCTGCACGCTGCGCTCTTCCTCGTCATCGGCAGTGTGGTCGGCGCCTACCTGGGCGCGAGGGTGCTCAGCCGGATCCCGGACCGCGAGCTGAAGATCGCGGTGGCGGTGGTCCTCGGTGTCGTGGGGATCAAAGAGCTGGTGCTTTCGTGAGCTGGGGCGACGTGCTGCTGATCGCCGGTGGGCTCGGCGCGGGGTTCCTGAGCGGGACCATCGGCATCGGCGGGGGCCTCCTGTTCGTGCCCACGATGACGGTCGGCTTCCGGCTGTCGCAGGTGGTCGCGCAGGGCACGTCGCTGGTCGCCATCGTGCCGACCGCGATCGTGGGCGGCTTCACCCACCTGCGCGAGGGCAACGTGCTCATCCGTCCGGCCCTCTGGATGGGCGGTGGGGGGGTGGTGGGGGCCGTGATCGGGGCGCTGGTGGCCGTGGAGGTGCCCGGCCCGATCCTGGCCCGCGTCTGGGGGGCTTTCCTCGTCGTCAGCGCCTACCGGCTGGGGATCCAGGCGATCAGACCCTCCTCCCCAACGCGTTAAGGCAATTGACACGATGACGCGCCGCGGCGTAGCGTTGCCCCTGGAAACGGTACGTACGAGTACTGATGCGTTAATACACCAGGAGCGCGAGGACAAACATGATTTCGTTCGAGCTGAGCGACGAGCAGAAGGAGATCCGAGACTGGGTCCATAGCTTCGCGGAGAAGGAAATCCGCCCGGTGGCCCACCAGTACGACGAATCTGAGGAGTTTCCCTGGCCGATCGTCAAGAAGGCGGCCGAGGTCGGGCTCTACGGCACCGAGTTCCTGCAGCAGACGTACGGCGACGGCACGGGCATCATGCCGGCGCTCGTCGCCGAGGAGCTGACCTGGGGCTGCGCGGGCATCGCGCTGGCCATCCAGGGCACGGGCTTGCCGGTGGCGGCCATCTTCTCCCAGGGCACGCCAGAGCAGATCTCGACCTGGATCCCGGCCTGCTTCGGGACTCCCGAGAAGCCTGCCCTGGGCGCCTTCGCGGTGACCGAGCCCGACGCCGGCTCCGACGTCTCGTCGATGAAGACACGCGCCATCCGCAAGAACGGCGACTGGGTCATCAACGGCCAGAAGATTTTCATCACCAACGGCGGGATCGCCGACGTCCACGTCGTCGTGGCGGCGGTGGAGCCCGAGCTGGGGACCCGCGGGCAGGCGAGCTTTGTCGTGCCGCCCGGCACGAAAGGCCTCCGCATGGGCAAGAAGGAAAAGAAGATGGGCATCCGCGCCTCGCACACGGCCGAGGTGCTGCTCGAGGACTGCACTGTCCCGCTCGAGAACGTGCTCGGCGGCATGGAGAAGCTCGAGGCCAAGCTGACTCGTGCGCGCGAAGGCAAGCACTCGCGATCCTCCGTCGCTCTGAAGACGTTTGAGCTCTCGCGGCCGATCGTCGGCGCCCAGGCGCTGGGCATCGCGCGCGCCGCGTTTGAGTTCGCCCTTGACTACGCCAAGCAGCGCAAGCAGTTCGGCCGCACGCTGATCGAGAACGAGGCGATCGCTTTCATGCTCGCGGACATGGCGACCGAGATCGAAGCCACGCGGGCCTTGATCTGGCGGGCGCTGTGGGAGGGCCGCAATGGCGGTGAGTTCACCAAGGCGGAGGGCTCGATGGCCAAGCTGAAGGCCGGCGAGGTGGCGGTCAAGGTCACCGAGCAGGCGATCCAGATCTGCGGCGGCTACGGCTACATCCGTGACTTCCCGGTCGAGAAATGGCACCGCGACGCCAAGATCTACACCCTTTTCGAAGGCACCAGCGAGATCCAGCGCCTGGTCATCTCGCGGGCGCTCGCAGCCGGCTAGGTCGATGGCGGTCCCTTCGGCCCAGCTGCGGCGGGACGCGAGGGTCGAGCGGCGCCGCCTGCGGATCGTGGAGGCCGCGCTGGCCTTGTTCGCCGGCCACGGCTACACGGTGACCTCGGTCGACGACATCGTGACCCGAGCCCGGGTCTCCAAGTCCGCGTTCTACGAGTTCTTCGAGTCGAAGGAACACTGCTTTCGGGAGCTGCTGGCCGAAGAGGGCGGCGCCCTGATCCACGACGTGTTGACCACCGCGGCGACCGGGCACGACCATCACGAGCGCTTGCGGCTCGGCATCACCCGTTTTGTGGTGTCGTGCTTCGAGCGGTCCGACGTGGCGCGCTTGTTGATCGTGGAATCGGTCGGTTTGAGCGCTGACGTGGAGGCGCTGCGCCACGAGCTGCAGGCCAGGTTCGCCGACGCCGTCGCGGAAGAGGTGCGCCACGCGATGACCCACGACGCCTTTTACGAGGACAAGGACCCTGCGGTGTTCGGGCGGGCGGTGGTGGGGGCGGTGAGCGACGCCGTCGGCTACTTCCTGACCCACCCAGGCGTCGATGCCGACTCGCTGGCCGCGAGCCTGTGCGTCATCTTCGCCCCCTAGAGGCGCAGGAGCTTCAGAGCCAGCAATACCACTGCGACCGCGATCAGGGCCACGCCCGCGGCTTGCTCTGATCTCTCGCGGATCTCTTCACCAAGGCGGCCGCCAAACCTGAGCCCGACCTGGGCCGCTATGAACGCTTGGACCGCGATCCAGATCACGGTCAGGGCGATGGGCAGGCCCAGGAGGCCGGCGCTCAGCCCCACCGTCAGCTCGTCGACGCTGATGCTGAGGCCGAGGTCGAGGATGGCCAGGCCGCGGGCGTGGGCCAGCAGTCGGAGCCGTTTCTGTTCGCCTCCCTCGTCCTGGCTGGGCCTCAGGAGCAGGAAGCCGCCGATGAACAGGAACAGGATTCCCGCATAGCCTGCCCAGGCGCCGATCAGGTTGCCGGCAACCCGGCCGATCAGGATGCCGGCGATCGGCATGCCGGCCTCGAAGACGGTGAAGACGAGGGTCACACGCAGCCTGTCATTCGGCTCCAGTCCAGCCACGCCGAGAGCGGCAGCCAGGGCGAACGTGTCGAGGGCGAGGGGGAGGAGGAGCCCGGCTGTCAGCAGGAGCTGTCCCACGGCCGCGAGCCTAACAGGCGTCGGGTTGCGGTTCGAACGCCCGTTCGTGTAACATGACTGCGAACATGCGTACGCTGGCGACCCAGGTCAAGCTGCGGCGGCTCGTTCGGGCTTTCTCCGAGGCCCAGGTTCGACTTGCCTCCGAGCCGCTGGCACGCGGCCTGGCCGGCTCACTGATCGACAGGCTCCAGGAGCTGTCAGGCGAGCTGCGCGAGTCCTGGCGCCGGGAGAGCCTGGCCGGGCCCGTAGAGCCGGCCCTGGACCGCTACGTCAAGGAATCCCTGCGGTGGGTCGACCTGGCGATCGCCGGGCTGCGCCAGGCCGGAGCCGACCTCGAGCTGCTGCGGGCCGACTTCGAGGGCGCGGCGCTGCCGCTGGAAGTCTTCCTGCGCGGCCTGGACGCCGAACCGGCGCTCCAGCGCTCCGCCTAGCCATGGCGGAGGTCAAGGACACGGATTGGGCCTATGCGGCCGGATTCGTCGACGGCGAAGGCTGCATCGCGATTACACGCAGTTTCAATTCGAGGCGCAGCAGGTTTTATTACGGCGTCGCGGTGGTTGTGGTTAATCGCGAGCGCAGGGTGCTCGACTGGATGCAGGGCGTTTGGGGTGGCTGGGTTGTCGCGATGCCCTTCTCTGGCGGAAAGGCCCGTCCGAGCTGGGCCTGGCGCAGCCCAACCGGCACCTCGGCGGAGCCCTTTCTGGGTGGAATCAATCGCTGGCTTCAGCTCAAGCAAGGGCAGTGCCAGAACGCCCTTGAAATGATTGAAGTGTTGAAACGAAGCCGTTACACGCTCGGCCCCAAGTTCTTGCCGCCAGAGTGGCTCGAGATCCAGGAGCGACACTACTGGCGTCAGCGCGAGATGAATCACCGCGGAAGTGACGAGTTCGTTGCCAAAGCTATGCATTCGCCGCGGAAGATCCATCGGCAACGCGAGAGCGGCTCCTGATCTATGCGCTGTAGAACAGTGATTATCAGCAGCATAGGGGGGACTGGGCAAGGCCTAAGGGAGTCCCTTCCCCAGCGTGCTTTCCAGCTGCCTGAGGGTCATCCGGCCCTCAGCGGTGACACGGTCATCAACGAGAAGCACCGGCACGCGCCAGTCATACAGGTCGTGCAGCCGATCGTCGGCGTCGACGTCAGCCAGCTCGGGGTCATGGCCGAGGGAGCGGAGGAGGCGGAGAGCCTCGTCGCAGAGGTGGCAGCCCTGCCGGGTGACCAGGACCAGCCTCACCGGCGGCTGCTCAGCCGGCTAGGACGGCAGCCGGAGGCTCTGCCCCACCTGGATCGCCGGGCCCTGCAGGCCATTCGCCTGCTCGATGTCATCGACACGGACCCGCACATCATCCGCCGGATAGCGTTCCGACGCGATCGACCAGAGCGTGTCCCCCGGCTGCACCACCACCGTCGTGTAGTGCGCCTCCCCGCTCCCCCGCGCTCCCAGCGCGAACGCGACGCTCAAGGCCAGCACGGCGGCGACCGCCGCCAGCAGTCGCCGCCACGAGCTGATGCCGCCGGCTCGGTTTGCCCGCCAAGGTTTGACTCCGATGCCAGCGGCGTACATATGTTTGGAAGCATAGCGAACGCGCGTTTGCCTGTCAAGATGCCGAACAAAGGTTTGCACTTCAAGCCCCGAAGTGCTAGCATGGCTTCAACGTCCCCCACTACGTATTGGAGATGACACGAAATTGACCGATCAACTGACTGAACGCCAGCACAAGATCCTTGACTACATCCGGTATGTGACCAAGGTCCGCAACTACCCGCCCAGCGTCCGGGAGATTGGGGAAGCGGTCGGCCTGAGCTCCAGCTCGACCGTCCACAACCACCTCAATCAGCTCGAGCGGCGGGGCCTCATCAAGCGCGACCCCAGCAAGTCCCGAACCGTGCAGCTGGTCCAGGACGCCGAGCTCGACCAGCAGCGGCGCAACGCCGTCTCGGTGCCCATCGTGGGCCACGTGGCCGCCGGGACGCCCATCCTGGCCGAGCAGAACATCGAAGAGCACGTCCTGCTCTCTTCCGAGCTGGCCAAGGACGGGTACTTCATGCTCCGCGTGCGCGGCGACAGCATGGTCAACGCAGGCATCCTCGACGGCGACCTGGTCCTCGTCCGGCCCCAGCAGGAAGCCCCCAACGGCTCGATCGTCGTGGCGCTGCTCGAAGGCGAGGCCACCGTCAAGCGCATCGAGCGCAGCAACGGGCACGTCAAGCTCATCGCCGAGAACCCCGCTTACCAGCCGATCGTGACCAGCAGCGTCACCCTGGTCGGCGTCGTCCGAGGTGTGATCAGGCTCTTCCGTTAGGAGCGAACATTTCAAAGCGCCGGACGGCGTGGCGGGGCGCCCAGCCCCAGGCCCTGGTGCCGCCCTCGACGTACTCGGTCCGCTCCACCCCGCCTACCTTGCGGAGCTCGGCGAGCACGCCCTCACGCCCGTAAGGCACCAGGATCTCCAGCGGCACCGCGTCGCCCCGGCTCGCGTGGTCGATCGCGCTCAGGAGCTCGCGGAGGCCCGCCCGGTTGGTCGCCGAGATCGCGACCGCGCCGGGGTAGCGCACTGACAGCGCGCCGATGGCGCGCCGGCGGCTGGACGGGCCGAGCAGGTCGACCTTGTTCAACGCGACCACCCGCGGCTTGTCCCCGGCCCCCAGGTCGGTCAGGACCTCCTCCACGGTCTCGGCCTGCTCCTCGACCGCCGGTGAGCTGAGGTCGAGGACCTGGATGATGAGGTCGGCCTCGGTCACCTCTTCGAGCGTCGCCCTGAACGCCGCGACGAGGTCGGTGGGCAGCTTCTGGATGAAACCCACGGTGTCGGTGAGCAGGACTTCGCGGCCGGCCGGCAGCTCCAGCTTGCGGGTGGTCGGATCGAGAGTGGCGAACAGCTTTTGCTCTGCGCGCACGCCTGCGCCCGTCAGAACGTTGAGCAACGTCGACTTGCCGGCGTTCGTGTAGCCGACGATCGCGGCCGTGTCCAGCTCGGCCCGCCTTCGACCCGTACGCTGCTGGTGTCGCTGCGTGCGCACCTGCTCGATCTCTCGGTCGAGGTCGCGGATCCGCTTGCGGATGCGGCGGCGCTCGACCTCGATCTGCTGTTCACCGAATCCACCGCGCGCCCCCACTCCCCCTCGGCGCCCACCGACCTGCCGGTCATACGCGTAGGCGCCGATCAGGCGCGGCAGCAGGTGGTGCAGGCGAGCAGCTTCGACCTGCAGTCGTCCTTCATGCGTGCGGGCGTGCTGGGCAAAGATCTCGAGGATGATCTCGGTCCGATCCAGCACACGGGCCTTGATGGCCAGCTCCAGGTTGCGCTGCTGGCGTGGACTCAGGTCCTCGTTGCAGATGACCAGGTCGAACTCGCCTTCAAGCTTCAGCTCGCGGAGCGACTCGACCTTGCCCCTGCCGATGAGGTGCGCGGGATCGACTTCGGACCGCCGCTGCACGTCAGTCCCCACGACTTCGATGCCTGCCGTGCGAGCGAGGTCAGCCAGTTCCGCCATCTGGTCGCGGACCGCTTCGGGTCCGGTCCCGGGGAGCGTGATGCCGACCAGATACGCGCGCTCCCGCGGGGTCCTGGTAGTGATCAGAGCTTGAGCGTCTCCATCCGCGTCATCGCTTCTTGCAGACGTGCGTCCGGAGCAGTCACCGAGAGCCGGAAGTAACCCTCGCCGTGGGGACCAAAGCCAACTCCTGGCGTGATGTTCACCCCGACCTTGTCGAGCACGTGACCGGCAAACCCGATCGAGTCATATCCATGCGGCACGGGCGCCCACACATAGAACGTCGCGCGCGGGGGCTTGATGTTCCAGCCAAGCTTGTTGAGCGTCTCGGCGACCAGCCGGTGCCTGCGGAGGTAGACGGTGTTGGCTGCATGCGTCTCCTCCTCCCCACCGTTCAGCGCCTCGATCGCCGCCCACTGCACGGCCTGGAAGATGCCGGAGTCGATGTTCGTCTTCAGCTGCCCTATGAGTCCAACGAGATCGGCGCGGCCACAGACCCAACCGATCCGCCAGCCGGTCATGTTGTAGGTCTTCGAAAGGGAGTGGAATTCGAGGCCGATCTCCTTCGCGCCCGGAATCTCGAACAGGGTCAGCGGGCGGTAGCCGTCAAACGCGATCTCGGAGTACGGCGCGTCGTGGCACAACACGATGTCGTGGCGCCGGCAGAACTCCACCGCGTGGACGAGGAAGTGGCGGTCGGCTGTCGCGGCCGTCGGATTGTTCGGGTAGTTCAGCCACATCAGCCTGGCCCGCCGCGCGACCTCGTCCGGGATCGCGTCGAGGTCCGGAAGCCAGTGATTCGCCTCGGTCAGCGGCATCACGTACGGGTCGGCCCCGGCCATGATCGCGCCGGTCGTGTACACCGTGTAGCCCGGATCGGGCGCCAGCACGACGTCGCCGGGGTCGACGAGCGCGAGGGGGACGTGGCTGATCCCGTCCTTCGAGCCGAGGGTCGGCAGGATCTCGGTGCTGGGATCCAGCTCCACGCCCGATCGCTCGCTGTACCAGCGGGCGATCGACTCTCTGAGCTCGGTGAGGCCGAAATACGACGGGTAGCGGTGGTTGGACGGGTCGGCCGCCACTTCCTGGAGCACGCTGACGATGCGGCCTGGCGTCGGAAGGTCCGGGTCCCCGATGCCAAGCGAAATGACGTCGACACCCGCCCTCTTCTTCTCCTGCACCTTGCGGTCGATCTCGGCGAAGAGATACGGCGGTATGCGACCAAGTCGCTTGGCGCCGGCGACCGCTTTGCTCACGCTTGGTCACTCACGTAGCTGAGGATACCCGGCAGTGGATCGGGCTCGATCTCGAACCATCGGACGCGCTCGTCGTGTCGCCACCAACGCAATTGACGGCGCGCGTAGCGGCGGTTGGACTGCGCCATCGCGACGGGAAGCTGATCGAGGGTGAGGTCCCCGCGAATGTGAGCGAGCGCCTCCGCGTAGCCGATGCCCGTCAACACGGCCGCGGTGTCCGGCACGCCCGCATCGAGCGCTGCCTGGGTCTCGACGACGAGACCGCGGGCGACCTGCTGCCGGCTGCGTGCGTCGAGAAGGCCATCGATCACATCCAGGCCCGCGGTCAGGCCGATGCGCAGCGCTTGCCATGGCGGCGGCGTTCGCGTGCGCAGCGCTCGCAGCGGAGGTCCCGCAGCCTCGAGAATCTCGATCGCGCGGATCATCCGCACAGGGTTCTTCAGGTCGACCCCGGGGTCGGGGTCGATGGCAAGCAACCTTTCTCGCAGGGCTCCGTCTTCGAGATCTTCGAGCTCGGCTCGGAGTGCGGGGTTGGGCGGGATGCCTGTCAGGTTGAAGCCGTCGCAGAGCGCGTCGACGTAAAGCATCGTTCCGCCCTCGACGATCGGGAGCCTGCCGCGTGATGCGATGTCATCGATCGCGGCCCGCGCGCCCTGCACGTACTCTGCGGCATTGAACGATTGCGCAGGGTCGACGAAGTCGATCATGTGATAGCGCACTCGCCGTCGCTGCTCGTCGCTGGGCTTGTTGGTGGCGATGTCAAGGCGCTCGTAGACCTGGCGCGAGTCGGCGACCACGATCTCGCCGTCGAGACGCATCGCCAGCTCGAACGCGACGCGCGACTTTCCGACGCCGGTGGGTCCGACAACAACCGGGACGGGTCTCAGCTCAGTAATTTCTGCGGAAGTGCCGTGTCAGCTCCTGCCACTCGACCAGGAGCCGAGTCGGACGGCCGTGCGGGCAGGTGATCGATTCCTCCGCCGCCTCGAGATCAGCCAGCAGCCGGCGCTGCTCGGCGACATCAAGTGTGTCACCGAATCGCACCGCGGAATGGCACGCGAGCGCCGCGGCCGCCTTCTCGATTGCACCATCGCCCCTGTTCTCGGCGAGCGCCGCCAGGGTTTCCTGGATGGCGGCCGTGGCGCGTCCAGATGGCAGCTCGGTCGGGACGGCGGTGATGCGCAGGCTGCGTGGTCCGAACTCCTCGTACTCGAGGCCGAGGTTCGCGAGCTCGGCGCGATGGTCGGCGGCGGCCGCGATCAATGCAGGCTCGACGTCCACGGCTTGCGGGATGAGCAGCGGCTGGCTGGCCCCGCGGCCGGTGCGCAATCGCTCCAGCAGCCGGTTGTAGAGGATGCGCTCGTGGGCCGCGTGCTGGTCCACGAGCACCAGCCCGTGCGGCCCCTCGGCGACCAGGTACCCGGGTCCCGCCTGCCCGATCGGCCGAAGAACCGCACTGGTCGCGTGGCCGTTGGTTTCGACCGCCGCCACCACCGCGGGTGCCTCGTGCAGCGTGAGCTGAGGCCCCGCCATGAAAGTCGATGCGACTCCCTCCGTTTCCGCTGGGCGATAGCGATACGGATCGCTTCCGTCGAGCGCCGCTCGCACCGCCCGCTGCAGGGCCGCAAACACCGCGCCCTCGTCGCGGAAACGGACCTCTTTCTTCGCGGGATGCACGTTGACGTCGACGAGCTCGGGGTCGATGCCGATGTCGATGACCGCCAGCGGGTGCCGGCCACGCTCGAGCCTGCCCTGATAGCACTCTTCGAGCGCGTACACCAATGACCGGGCTGACACCGGCCTGCCGTTGACGGCGAGGACCATGCCATCGCGGCTGCCGCGGCTCAGGCGCGGCTGGCTGACCATCCCCGCGACGAGAGGCATCCCCACCATCTCGAGCATCTCAGCCGCGACGGGCGGACCGTACACCGCCGCGATCGCGCGTCGACGATCGCCGTCTCCGCTGCTGCTGACCGCGGCGCGGCTGTCGATCGTCAGGTGGAATCGGACGTGGGGATGAAGGAGCGCAAACGCGCTCACCACCTCTTTGATTGCCGCGACCTCGGTGGCGTCGCTCTTCAGAAATTTCAAACGCGCGGGCACGTTTGCAAACAGGTCCCGCACCTCGATCACGACGCCGGGCAGTACGGGCCCGACTCCTTGTTCCATGAGCTCGCCCGCGCGGACGCGCAGCCTGGCGCCGGCGCTCGAGGACTCCACGTCAGCGACCGCGGCGATGCTCGCGAGGGCTTCGCCGCGGAAGCCGAACGACTGGATCGTGATGAGGTCGGCAAGCTTGGTGAGCTTGCTCGTGGTGTGACGCAGAAAGGCGACCGCCAGCTCGTCGGCAGGGATTCCGGCGCCGTCGTCGCTGACGCGGATCGAGGTCTTCCCCGCACCCCGCGCGTCGATGCTGATCCGCCTTGCACCCGCGTCGAGGGCGTTCTCGACGAGCTCCTTGACGACCGACGCCGGGCGTTCGATCACCTCGCCCGCGGCGATCGCGTCCGCGACTTCGGGCGGCAGCATCTGGATCACGGGGTGAGCTTCGCCCGCAGCTGGTAGAGCTTCTGCAGCGCCTCGAGCGGGCTGAGCGAGGCCGGATCGATGTCCTCGAGCTCCTTGCGCAAAGGATCCGAAGCCATCTCGATCGGCAAGCCCAGCTGAAACTCAGGCGGCTCGAGCGGCCGCTGGCGTTCCAGGTCGGCCAGCACGTCACGGGCGCGGGCGATGACACCTGACGGCAGCCCCGCCACGGCCGCGACGTGAATGCCATAGGAGCGGTCTGCCCCGCCGGGAACCACGCGGTGCAGGAAACGCACCGTGTCCCCTTCCTCGAGCACCTCCACGCGTTGGTTGCGCACGCGCGGCAGCCTCTCCGCCAGAGCCGTGAGCTCGTGGTAGTGGGTCGCGAATAGCGTTCGGCACCCTAGCTTCGGCGCGTCATGCAGGTGCTCGACCACCGCCTGCGCGATCGAGACGCCGTCGTAGGTCGAGGTCCCCCTCCCCACCTCGTCGAAGATCACGAGCGACGATCGCGTGGCGTGGTTGAGGATGTACGCAGTCTCGGTCATCTCCACCATGAAAGTGGACATCCCCGCGGTGATGTCGTCGTGGGCGCCGACTCGGGTGAAGACGCGGTCCGCGAGTCCGATCACCGCGCGCTCAGCAGGCACGAAGCTGCCACATTGCGCCAGCAGCACGATCATCGCCGCCTGCCGGAGGTAGGTCGATTTGCCCGCCATGTTGGGCCCGGTGAGGACGACGATCTGCGCATCGTCGGGGTCCAGCTCCAGGTCGTTGGCGACGAACACTCCGGCCGGCAGTCCCCGTTCGACGAGCGGATGGCGGCCGCCTCTGATGTTGAGCTGCACGCCGGCGTTGACCTCGGGCCTCCTCCATCCGTGCTCCGCCGCGGCGGCGGCGAGGCTGAGCAAAGCGTCGACCATGCCCATCGCGTGCGCGGTCTCTCGGAGCAGGGGCGCCAATCCTGCCACTGCCTCCCTGAGCCCGTGCAGGATCTCGAGCTCGCGAGCGGCGATACGCTCCTGGGCGGTCAGCACGATCGCTTCCCGCTCTTTCAGCTCCGGTGTGATGTAACGCTCGCCGCCCACCAGCGTCTGCTTGCGCACGTAGTCGTCGGGCAGCGTGGCCGTGTTCGCGTGGCTGACCTCGATGTAATAGCCGAAGACCTTGTTGAAACCAACCTTCAGCGAGCGGATGCCGCTGCGCCTGCGCTCGGTCGCTTCGAGCTTGGCGATCCACTCTCGCGCCGCCCGCGACCCGTCGGAGATGGCGTCCAGGTCTGCGTCGTATCCCGACCGGATGACTCCGCCGTCGCGAGCGTTCAACGGCGGATCTTCGACCAGGGCCCGCGCGAGGATGTCCACCAGCTCCGGCGCGGCGCTGACCTGGCCGGCCAGCTCTCGCGTGACCAGGGCCGAGCACTCGCTGAGCGCGTCCTGGACGGCCGGGAGAGCTTCCAGGGATCGGCGGAGGCCGACGAGCTCGCGGGCCGTCGCGTGGCCCTGGGCAGATCGCGAGACAAGCCGCTCGAGATCGCCGACCGGCTTCAACGCGGCTTGCAGGACGTCACGTTGATCCGCGCTCGAGACGAGCTCGTCCACCGCCGCCAGGCGCAGCTCGATCGACTCCGCGTCACGAAGCGGTGCGCCCAACCAGGAACGCAGCTGCCTCGCGCCGACCGGGGTTGACGTGCGGTCGACCAGGTCGACCAGCGCCGGCAGCTCGAGGTTTCGAACCGTCGCCGCATCGAGCGGCATGGTCGCGTCGGGCGAATAGGTCCGCACGCTGAAGACGCCCGGCCCGACGCGGGTCTGGTTCTGTTTCAGGTAGTCCAGCACGACACCCGCAGCGCCCACGGCCAGAGGCGCGTCCTGGGCTCCGACCGAGGCGGGAAATGCAATTCCCAGCATGTCCTTCAGCCGCTGTTCGCCGCGGACGGGATCGAACCGGTACTCCTCGATCTCGGGAGGCGTGAGGAGCTCGGCCGGGGCGAGACGTTCGATCTCGGACTGCAGGCGCTCTCGGGGGAGCTGGCAGAGCAGCAGCTCGCCGGTCGAGACCTCGCACGCAGCGATGCCCGCCTCGGTCCCCTTGCTCCAGGCAGCGACCAGGTAGTTCGGCTTTGACGGCTCCAGGTAAGCCTCTTCGACCACGGTGCCCGGGGTCAGGACGCGGGTGACGTCACGCCGCACGATCTTGTTCTTGCTCGCGGCCTCCACCTGGTCGCAGATGACGACCTTGTGCCCCGCGCGCAGCAGCTTGCCGACGTAAGCCTGCCAGGCGTGATGCGGCACTCCACACATAGGGGCGCGGCCTGCCTTGCCCAGGGGCCGCGACGTCAGCTGCACACCCATGATCGGCGCCGCGACCCTGGCGTCGTCGAAGAAGATCTCGTAGAAGTCGCCGAGCCGGAAGAGGAGGATCCCGTCGGGGTGTTTGTCTTTGGCCTCCCGGTACTGCTTCATCACCGGGGTGGCTGGGGGAATCACGCGGCTGGCGATCCCGTGAGCTGGCCGGCGGTGGCCTGGAGGACGCGGATGTTCAGAACATCTCCTGGTGCGATATCGCCCGCGCGCAAGACATTGGCCCGCTTGCCCTGCCGGATCCGCCCGTAAGGACGG
>Ga0209057_1002123_pt1 | contig 15481 bp, 18 predicted proteins | sample GraSoiAngelo_146_FD_185903 | JGI IMG/M metagenome (GOLD analysis project Ga0209057, IMG submission 185903) | Grasslands soil microbial communities from the Angelo Coastal Reserve, California, USA - 14_1009_05_30cm (SPAdes) (version 2) | ecosystem: Environmental > Terrestrial > Soil > Grasslands ... | reverse complement strand
CGGAGCCCGTCGCGGAAGACGGGGTGGTCGTCGACGATCAGGACCTTGATCGGGTCGTGCGCCACGAGGCCGGGAGTATCGCGCGCTCGGTCCGCACCCACCAGTAGTACGGGAGTACCAGGCGGGCCGGACCGCCGTACCGGTGCGTTCGACCTCCGAAAAATGAAGCCGTCGGGCGATTGAGGCTGGTTCCCGCCCGTCCCTATCGTGCGTGGCGAAAGGAGGTCGTGATCATGTTCACTCCAGTCGGCAGTGGCATCGGGGCGCTCGCCATCCCGGCGGGCGCGATGGCGATGGGCGGGCTCGTCCTCGCGCTGGTCGCCCTCACGGCGCTCGTGCTCCTCGGCGGCGGGCGGCGGAGGGCGTCATGACGGACGGCTACCTCGCCTTTCTCCGTGCGCGGGACGGGGAGGCCGACCTCCTTCGCCACACGCTCTCCCGGCGCGAGGCGTTCTTCGACCGCCTGGCACGGGAGCCGGTCCGCTCGCGGCGGGCGATCGACCGCGAGACGTTCCTCCGGAACCTCGCGCGCCGCCGGCCCGAGCCCGGGCTCGACGACCGCATGCTCTGGCTGCTCGCCACCGCCAAGGCGAACCAGGCGGAACGGTTCGGGGTCGGCCTGAGCGAGCTCTACGGGAAGGTGAATCCCGACGACCCGATCCTCGTGCACATCGTGCTCCAGGAGCACTACCACACGCGCATCCTCGCCGACGCGGTCGCGATCTTCGGCCTGCCGGTCCATGCCCGGCCGCCGGCGCTCGCCGCGCGCGTGATCGTGAAGCTCCTCGTCGGCACCCCCGAGCGCTGGAACCGGCCGCTCGCCGGGTGCGCCGAGATGGCCGGCTGCGTCGTCTTCCGCGCGCTCCGTGACCGCGGCGTCGAGCTCTTCGCCGACGAGCCCCGGGTCGCCGCGCGCATCCGCCTCCTCTACGACGAGATCCTGGGCGACGAGATCGGCCACGTGGGCTACCTCGCGGCCGTGCTCGGGCCGGCGGGCCGGGCCGTGATGCGCGGCCTCTACCGCGCCCTGGGGGACCGGCTCGCGGGGCAGCTCCCGGAGCTGGTCGCGCTCTTCGGCCGCGCGGAGCTCGGGCGGCGCTTCGGCGCGGCGTTCCGCCTGGGCGAGATGGCGGCCGAGCTTCCGGGCCGCGCCTACGCCGCGGCCACGGTCTGACCAGGTCTCCTCTTTTCGCTTGCCATCCTCGGGCACGAGGTCGTAGGATGCTGCCCCTCATGAGACATGTCCTGGTGGCGGCTGTGGTGCTGCTCTTCTCGACCTCGGCGATGGCCGAGCGCGTCAGGGAGCTGAATACCGGCAAGCACGTGCAGGTCTTCCCCCATCGGGGCCGGGCCTCCAAGCGCGGCGGCCCCGGCTCCAGCAACTTGAGCTACCACAACGGCCCGGTGATCCATCAGGCGACAGTGGTGCCCGTCTTCTGGGGCTCGTCGACGACCTGGGGCACGAACGGCGCGCCGAGCGCCCTGGCGCAGACGCTGATCAACTTCTTCGTGCAGTTCGGGACCAACGGCGAGTACAACGTCATCACCCAGTACTACGACTTCGGGGGCAGCGTGCAGCTCACCAACCTCGGCAACTTGTACTGGATCGACAACGCGCCGCCGCCGACGAACGTCACCGACGCCGCGCTCGAGAGCGAGGTGGTGAAGGCGATAGGCCAGGTCGGATTCGACGCGAGCACGGTCTACGAGGTCTTCCTCCCGCCCAACTCCTATGCATCCTTCGGGAACTACGACTCCTGCGGGGGGCCGAACCTCTACTTCTGCGCGTACCACGGGAACTTCAGCTACGGCGGCGTGGACGTCAAGTACGCCTCGATGCCCTATCCGAGCTGCGGCGGGTGTCAGTGGTCCGGGTGGACGCCGGCGCAGAACTTCGAGCACTTCGCCTGTCACGAGACGCGCGAGGCGGCGACGGATCCCGATGGCAACGCTTGGTACGACCGCCAGGGCAACGAGGCGGACGACAAGTGCGCCTGGTCTCCGGCGCCCTTCCTGGTGAGCGGCCACGGCTACCAGTACGAGTGGTCGAACGTCGTGCAGGCCTGCGTCCAGACCCGCTGAGCCGCCGGATCAGCCGGGCGCGCGCCCGGGATGCGTCGCGCTCCGAGCAGCGGGGCGCACTCGCCGGGGCGAAAGATTCAGGAAGCCTTCTTGACCCTCGGCGGGCAAGGCTCCGGCCCCGACACGCCCGTCACCGCTGGACGCAGCCACGGCTCGGGGAGGAGAATCCCGCTGCGGAGGGGAGTGCGGATGAGGAAGACGCTGCTCGTCGTCATCGCCGGCCTACTCGCGGTCGGCGCGGGGCTCTACGTCGTCGTGGTGCGGCCGGTGATGGCTCCCTCCGAGGAGGCACCCATCGCCGAGCGCGCGCTCGTCAAGCCGGACGTGGTGCTCCTCGCCGAGGTGAACGTGAAGCAGGCCGTCTTCCTGGAGAAGTGGTTCCTCGGCTCTCCGGTCTTCGACTCGGCCGACGGAAGACCCCTGCCGGCGGCGCAGGAGCGAACGCTTCTCGGTCATCTTCGGGCCGCGAACGTCGATCCCCGCCGCGACATCGACCAGCTGTTCTATGCACTGTATCCCGCGGACGACGCCGGACTCCGGCAGGCGATCGTGTTGCTCGGTCGGTTCGATCCTGCCGCCGTCGGTGACTATCTGGCGCGCGAGCTCCACGGGATCCGGCGCGCGGTGTCCGGTCGCGACGTATACGAGATCACGACGCGCGACCTGACGACGTGTGCGCCCTCGAGCACCTGGATGGTCACCGTCGACCCGAAATGGATCCTGGTGGCCGACGCCGGCTCGCACGCGGCGCTCCTCCCCAGGCTCACCGGCGTGCCCGATGACGCCGGGCCTGCGCTCGGCTGGTGGCGTCCCCTCGCCCGCGCCGATGTCCTCGGTCTCGCCGTCTGGGACCCGAGCCAGCTGGGCTCTGCCACGACGCAGCCCATCCTGAAGGCGTCGGCCGACGCCGTCGCGGCGGCGACCAACGGCTTTCGGCGTGTCTACCTCGGGCTCGGCGTGAAGCCCGTCCCGCCGCAAGGGCGGCTCAGGTTCGTGATCGACGCCCAGGACGCAACCCGCGTGAGTCAGCAGCTCGCGGCCTTCAGGCACGCCCTCGATGAGTCCAGGGCGCGTTGGGCGGAGACGATGCCCACCGTGGCCGCCTTGTATGCGAGCCTCCAAGCCCGATCCGAGGGCGGCCAGACCACGATCGAGTTCACGGTGGACCGCACCCTGGCGGCGAATCTCCAGCAGCTCGTCAGCGAGCTCGTCGCCGCAGCGTTCGGTGGACTGGGGCTGCATCGCGCCACACCCGACTCCGGCCCGCCGGCGGAGCAGCTCGACCCGCATCCCGCCGTTTTTCAGCAGTCGCTGGCCGCCTCCACCCTGCCCGCCTACGACCCGAAGGCGCAGTTCGCGGAGGACGTGGACGAGGCGGAGGGACCGTTCGGACTCCGCATCGAGTCGATCCGCTTGGGGTCGACCCCCGAGGTGGGGCTCGATCTCGCCGTGGGCGCCTTCTCGGGCCCGATTCCCAACGTGGTAGGTGAGGATACTCGCGTCCGCCTGTTCGTCGAGAGCGTGAAATCCACCGCGGGCCGGGAGCTCTTGCGGGCCGAGGACTGCGGGAAGGAGCGCAATGCCCTGCCGGCTCCGTTCGACTCGATCGCGTTCGGACGATTGAAGGCCGAGAAGACCGTACGCCTCGTTCCCGGGGCCGACCCCAAGGCCCTCCAGAGCGTCTCCGGCCGCGTCGTGCTCCGCCTGCCGACCCGCACGGAGGTCGTGAGCGTGCCCCGCGGCGAACGGAGCACCGTCATCCGGCGGTACGGGGCGACGTTCATGGCCTCCAAGGTGGAGGGGGGCAGCGTCTCCTTTCAGACCGGCGGCGATACGGACCGCGTCCTCCTCTTCCGGGCCGTCAACAGCAGAGGTCAGCCGCTCGCGTCGCACGGGGGATACTCGGGACATTTCCTGTTCGGGGAAGGTATCTCGGGAGAGAAGGACTACGCCGGCGCGGTCGACCGCGTCGAGGTGGTGTTCGCGGCCGAGACGCAGACGCTGGAGTTTCCCTTCACGCTGACCAAGACGTCCCTGGCGGGAAAGCCGGGCAACACGTTCCCTGACAGGACACCGCCCTTCCGCCCGTACGGCTACGAGGCGATCCGTGCGGACGAATCCCTCACCGGGCGACGAGGACCCGGGCCGGACGGTTGGAAGCGGCTCTCGCCGCCGGCCAAGCCGGAATCGCACAGGTCCCTCGCCCTCCTCGAGCCCTTCGAGCTCTACTTCGACCAGGCGCAGGCCTTCTACGCCCTGAAGCTGGACTTCACGTTGAGGAGCCCGGATGTCCCGAACTTCGAGAAGGCGTTTTCGGTCGGGCAGCTGCGGCTGACGCGCATCGAGCTGAAGGACGGGACAGCCGTGGAGCCGCCGACGAGCGCGGACCCCGCGGCGCCGCCATCGATGTTCCAATCGAAGTGGGACACGACGGTCCGATTCTCCGGCGCCCCGAAAGACGGTGCGCTTGCCACGCCGCTGTACCTGCTCATCAATACCAAGGCGAAGCCGGAGGAGCTGAAGACCCTCCAGGGCATCCTGACGGTCCAGTTCCCCAAGACCCTCGAGACACTGCGGCTGGATGACCTGACCGTGGGCCGGAAGGCCCAGCTCGGAGACATGAACGTCACCGTCGTCAAGCAGGGCCGAAAGAGTCTGATGCTCGAGACGAGTCGCGACGGGGACAGAGTGGTGTACATCCGACTCTTGAGTGCGGACGGGCAGGCGGTCGCGTTCTTCGGACCCGAGACCGCAGCTTTGCCCGGCGGAGCCCAGACCTTCGAGCTCTCCCCGCTCGGCGCCTACAACACGGCCGAGGTCATCGTCGCCCGCGACCGGGACACCAAGAGCTATGCGTTCGTCTTGACCGCCGGATGAGGTCTCTCGCCACCTCGGCTGCGGCAGGGTGACGCCACTTCCGTGCGCGTGCTATCGAGCGTCCCATGGCGAAGCGTCGTGTCCTCGTCTCCGAACGCCTCCCGGCCGTCCGCGCCTCCGAGTGCGTGCGCGTCAGCGTGGAGCTACCAAAGGGACTCTACGCGAAGGCGCAGGAGGTAGCGCACACATACGGACTCTCGCTCTCGGCGTGGCTTCGTTCGCTCGCCTACGAGCACGTCGGGTACGAAGCCCGCCTGAAGCCGGGCGAGATGGTGCGCCTGCTCGCGGGGGATAGGCCGAAGCGCCAGGGGTAGGCGCGGATGGTTTGCCGACCGACGTGTTGGGTGGCGGTAGACCGGAGACCGCCATCGCCGGCGAGCCGTGGCAGGCGCCGTCTCAAGGGGGTCTGCGAGGTTGCCGATAAGGGTTCGTGCACTGGGCCACCGCGCTCACGGGAGGCTCCCTGGTCGCGTCTGCTCAACTTGCCGGGGCGTTCTTCGTGGGCCTCGCCACCTGTCTTGGCTTCCGCTGGCGGACGAGCGTGCTGGCGGTCATCGCGGTTGTCGCCGTGAACGTGTTCTACCCTGGTGGTGCGGACCGGGTAGTCTCTGCGGCGCTCCTCCCGCTGCAGGTCTTCAACTCCAACGTGGTAGGCTGCCGACAGGCAGCGATCGACGAGGAGCGGAAGCGCCCGTATCCTTAGAATCACTGAGGAGAAGCGGCGAGCGCCGACTACCGCTCCCCCGCTTCCTGCCCCGACCCTGCTCGCCTGCTCGCCCGATTATGATGCTGTGCCGCCGTGCCCAGGGCGTGGAGGGCTCGGCACTTCTGACTACCGGCATCACGCACAGCGCCTGCGAGCTAGCGGCAACGGGAGACATGGACAAGGACAACGAGAGAGACGTGGAGATGCCGAAGCGTGCTGCGCAGAGTTCTCGCAGAAGCTCGTCGCAAGCCTGCAGGCCGACGCTCGCCTGATCGGGAAGAGGAACGAGGACCGGCCCGCTCTAAGGACAGGGATTGCAGCACCCGCCCGTGCTCGGGTCGCACACCTGGCCCAGCCGGCACTGCGCACTGGCGGTGCACCCGACGATTAGGCATGGGCCGCCGATACAGACGCACTGCCCCTCGGTGTCCACGATCCAGAATCCGTCGCCGCAGGGCCCGCAGCGGGTCCCGGGCGTGCACGGCAGCGTGGTCGACGTGGTGCTGGTCGTGGTCGGTACGCAGAACGTGTCGTCTGCCTCGCAGGCCGCAAGGACCTGCTGCAGACACTGCTTCCGGCACGCGCTCTTGGCGGCGCCGCTCAGGTCGTCGCAGCCAGCGGCCGCCTCGCACGCGAGGATCTCTTCCATGCAGTTCTTCCGGTTGCATGGCAGCACGGCCCTCGCTGTCGACGCAACGACTCCTGCGGCGAGCAATGTGAGCGCGACCGTCGCGAGCATCCGTCTGGCGGTCATCGCGAACCCTCCTCTCGGGGCATACGCGCCCCGTGGGCTCCGGGTGCCTGTTCGGGCACCCGTTAGCACGAAGGGACGGTGGCTGAACAGGCCTCCGTGGCGTCGGCGGATTCGATCGCCGCGCGCGCGGACGTCGGCTGAACCTTCTCGGATACTCAGCGCTTCGACTTCGGCGACTTCCCGAGCAGATCGGCCAGCGTTCCGAGGCTCGGCTTCTCGCTCGACCGGGCGAGCACCTTCTCGGTGTCGCGCCGCTCCTCGGCCTCGGCCCCTTCCTTCGCCTGCTTGGCGCGCTCGACCATCGAGAGGCCGATGCGCCGCTTCGCGAGATCGAGCTCGACCACCGTGACCTCGACGGTATCCCCGATCGACACGATCTGCCGCGGATGGGACACGCGGCGGTCGAGCGCCAGGCGCGAGACGTGCACGAGCCCGTCGATGCCGGGCGTGAGCTCCACGAACGCCCCGAACTGCTCGAGCCGTCGCACCGTTCCGCTCACGCTCGCTCCCACCGGGAAGCGCTCCGCCGCCGTCACCCACGGATCGGGTGCGAGCGCGCGGAGGGAGAGCCCCACGCGGCCACGCCCACCCTTCGGGTCGGGCTCGAGCTTCACGACCTGCGCCTCGACCCGCTGGCCCACCTGCAGTACGTCGGACGGGTGGGACGCCCGGCCGTAGCCGAGCTCGCTCACGTGGATCAGGCCATCGACGCCCCCGAGATCGACGAACGCCCCGAAGTCGCGGAGCGACGTGACGGTGCCGGCGACGACCGCGCCCACGCGAAGCTCGGCCCACACCACCCGAGCCTGCTGCGCGGCCTCCTCCTCGAGAAGCTGCCGGCGCGAGACGACGACGTTGCGACCCCCCGCCTCGAGCTTCGTGATCCGGAAGCGGAGGCGCTGCCCTACGTACTGCGCCCCCTCGATCCGCCGCCGATCGATCTGCGATCCCGGGCAGAAGGCACGCACGCTCCCGATCTGCACGTCGTAGCCGCCCTTGTTCTCGCCGGTGACGAGGCCCTCGATCGCGATCCCGTGCGCGTACGCTTGCTCGAGCTCGCCCGGGACGTGCCCGCCGCGGCCGGCGACCCGCTTCAAGACGATCGACCCCGAGCGCGTCCCGTCATCGACGACCGTCGCCTCGATCTCGTCGCCTTCGTGGAGCTGCACTTCGCCCGTCGCGGGGTCACGGAACTCGCCGAGCTCGATCGTCGCTTCGGCCTTGCCCCCGACGGCGACGAAGGCCGCCGTGGCGCCGACGGCGATCACGCGCCCGCGGACGACGTCTCCCGCAGCGACACGGCGCTCACGGGTGCGCTTCCCCTCGCTCGCCGCGAAGAGCGCCGCGAAGTCCTCGTCGTCGGATTCGGCCATGGCCCCGTCCTTCTATAGCGGGCAACACCGATCGACGCGATCTGGACCATGCTGGCGCGGCCACGGCAGAGGGAGGCAAGATGCAAGGTAGGTTAGGGAAGGTCGAAAGGGACGACCGGATGTGGGATCCCACCTCCACCAGCCGGCTGGGCGTCACGGTCACGCCGCGCCGGCCCGGCTTCGACTTCGAAGGCCTCGAGCACGAGGTGCCGCGCGCCTGGCACCCGGACGGCATCGGGCCCACGGCGTTTCTCGAGGCGCTCTCGGCGATGGCGCCGGTGGTGGAGGGCTTCTTCATCGACGACGCCCGCCGCCTGCTGCCGCGCGTTGCCGACGGGGCGACGCGCGCCGAGGGCGATGCCTTCCTTCGCCAGGAGGCCGCCCACGCCAACATGCACGCGGGGTTCAACCGGCTGCTCGTCCGGTGGGGCGTGCCGGTCGAGCCGGTGGCGGATTCCGTGCTGCGATGGCTCGCGGTCGTCGACTGGACGTCGAGCGATCTCAGGAGCGCGGTCGCCATGGCGGGCGAGCACTTCCTGGGCGAGATCGGCAACGCGATCCTCTCGCGGCCGGAGCTGCTCGACGGCGTCGACCCGCGCATCGCCCGGCTGTTCCGGTGGCACGGCTTCGAGGAGGTGGAGCACAAGGCGGTGCTCTTCGACGTGTTCCACGCGGCCCGCGGGCGCGGGCTCTACACCTACGCCGTGCGTATCGCCGGGCTGTGGATCGCCGTCGTCCTCCTCGCCCTCGCGCTGCCGTCGGTCTCGTACCGTATCCTCGCCAGCGCCGGCGCGGCGCGGGACCTCCACGCGTGGCGGGGCCTCATCCGCTTCGTCTTCGGGCGCGGCGGGATGCTGCGGGGGCGATGGCGCGCCGTCGCTGCCTACCATCGGCCCGATTTCCACCCGTGGCGGTACCTCGACAACCGGCGCTTCCTCGCGGAGCTCCGGGACACGATCGTCGATCCCGCATGGGAGGGTCGGAACGCGCTGACCACCCCCACGTTCACGATACCGAGCTCGTAAGCGGCGCGCCCGCCGTGGCCCTATGGCCCGCCCGACCCCTCGTGCGCACGATCGGCGGGGGGCGCCTCCGCCCTGAAGTCCGACCCCGCCGAATCACTGTGGACGGCGTCGACGACTGACCCTCGGCTTTCGTCGGCGCGAGCTGCGCGGGCGCTTCGACTCGAACCGCTCGTCGCTCTCGGTGAGCTCCCGGATCGCCTCGGCGTGCGTTGCCAGGAACATCCGGTCCTTCTCGCGTCCCACGCGACGTTCCAACTCGATGATGTGCCCGAGACGGGCCACGGGGATGTCGACTGTCCCGACGAAAAACCCGGCGCTCCGCCCAGACCGTTTCGAAATCCAAGCCGGCCATGACGAGGCTGAGATCCACGTCGAGGCCCGCACCGTCGGTCGCGCGAACCAGGGCGCGGTTCGCGACGACGCGTTCCGCGAGAAAGCGGTGGCGGGGTCGATCGAGTGGTTCCCGCCCGCACCGAAGCTGGAGCCCCATCGCCTCGCACACCCCCCCACGCCGCGAGGGCTTCGTCGGGGTCGAGGGGGAGGAGGAGGTCGCGGTCTTTGGTTACGAACAGCGTGGCGCCGGATCGCGCGTAGTAATTGGCCCCCGCGAGGCCGATCAGCACGAATCGTACGCCCGCCCGCTCGAGCGACCGGACGAGGCGCGCGAATGCGTCCATTCGGCTCAACGCACGCGGATCGCTCGGGCATAGTGAGCTCGCCAGCTGGCGATCGCGCGCTCGACCCAGGTCTTGTCCGCCCCGGACTGGTTCTCGGGCAGGGACTCGAGCCGCTCGACGGCCTGCCGGTAGGCCTCTCCGACCTCGATCGGGTCGGGGTGCCGCGCCCGGGCCGGTCGTCGCCTGGGGGCCCTCATCCGCCGGGAGAGTGCCCTGTCAGAAGGTCGTCAGCAAGGATGCCGACGGGCCTGCTCAAGCCACCGGTCGGCTTCGCTCAGAGACCACTCGCGCCTCCCGGAGTGCGGTCCGCAGAAAGCTCGACGACACGCGCGCTGCCTGGAGCTCCTCGGATGTGTCTTTTCATTTTCGTCACTGATCGCTAATAATAGCGATCGCTGTTTTCACCGCCGCAAACAAGGGACCCCCATTGAGCGCCGCGCCGAAGCACCAGCCGCACGGCCGCCGGATCCGCTGTCCGGGCGGCTACCGGGCCCACGTGCCGGAGCCCCTTCCGCCCCGCTTCGAATGGAGCGCCGGGCTCGCCGCTGCGCTCTCGGCGGCAGATCGCGCGGTCGGCCGGCTCGCCGGCGAGGGCCGCCGGCTGCCGAATCCGCACTTGCTCATCCGCCCCTTCGTCCGGCGCGAGGCGGTGCTCTCGAGTCGCATCGAAGGGACGCAGGCGACCCTCGGCGAGCTGCTCGCGGCCGAGGCCGGTGCCGCCGTCGCGCGCAGCCCCGCTGACCTGCGCGAGGTCGCCAACTACGTCGTCGCGCTCGAGTACGGCGTGGAGCGACTGCGCACGCTGCCGCTGTCGTTGCGGCTCGTGCGGGAGCTGCACCAGCGACTCATGCGTGGGGCGCGGGGCGACGCCGCAACGCCCGGCGGGTTCCGGCGCAGCCAGAACTGGATCGGCCCGGCGGGATGCACGCTCGCCCAAGCCACCTTCGTGCCGCCGCCACCCGACCGCCTCATGGAGTGCCTCGGCCCCTGGGAAAAGTTCCTGCACGACGACACGCTCCCCCCACTCGTTCACGCCGCGCTCGCGCACTCGCAGTTCGAAGCCATCCACCCCTTCCTCGACGGCAACGGGCGCGTCGGACGGCTGCTCATCACGCTGCTGCTCATCGCCAAGGGCGTGCTGCCCTCGCCGCTCCTCTACCTGAGCGCCTTCTTCGAGGGCACGCGCGAGGAGTACTACGCGCGCCTGCTCGGCGTGACGGAGCGAGGCGAGTGGAGGGAGTGGCTCGGATACTTCCTCACCGGAGCGGCGCAGCAGGCCGAGGACGCGCTCGGCCGCATCCAGCGCATCGACGAGCTGCTCGCCAGCTGGCGGGAGCGGCTCGCTAGAGCGCCGTCGCGTCTGCCCGAGAGCGCCCTCGATCTCTTCGCCGAGAATCCGTTCTGGGGCGTGAGCAAGCTGGCCGCGCGACTCGACGTAGCCTTCACCACCGCGCAGCGCGCGATCGACCGGCTCCAGGCGGCGGGCATCGTCGCGCTCGCCAGCCAGGTGAGGCGGAACCGCGTGTACTGCGCCCGCGAAATCCTGGAGATCCTGGAGGAGCCGCCGCGCCTCGAGACGGGCCGCATGCCGAGACCGCGCCGGAGGCGGCCATGAGCCGCGTCTCCGAGCGCTCCTTCGAGGAAGCCATCGATTGCGGCAACGTTTGCTCCAATACGCCCCGACGCCTGTGCGGGCGAGGTGATCCACTCGCCCGTGGTAGCCTGAGCCCCACGATCACAACGCGGTCGACGCCGCAGGAGCGCGGCCAGCCGCTTCACCTCATCCAGGCCCTGAGCGACGGAAGGTTTTCACGATCCCGCCGCAACGCGGCGTACCTCTCGTTTCGTGGGGGCCCCGCGCGGTCTGTCTCGCTGGCGCGCGCCGAGTTGAGGGCCTTTGCATCAGGCGAACTGGCTCAGACGAGCCGCCGGCCCGGACCGACACCGTTCCGCACCAGGCCGGGAAAAGCTTCGAGCGGACGCGGCCTTTTGCCGGTCGGTTTGACTGCTAATCGAGGAGTGGGGTGGCGTCCGCCATTTTCCTCGCCGTGCCAGGAGGCATGGAGCATGCGGGTACTCGGGCGGATCACGCGGGGTCCGACCGGTCTACCCAGCCCGAATGATCAGCGGTTCAGTGGCGGCGCGCAGCGCCGGGCGCCGGAAGCGCGGATAGCAGGCGCCTCGCCATTAGGCGACCGCGCTCACCGCTGGCTGAAGTCTTCAACATAGGTTGGGGCGCCGAGCAACGCGACCTCCACCGAGTCGCCTGTTGCACGGAGGACGGCGCCGGACGAGAACTCGACTTCGAGAGAGACCGGACCACTCGCCTTCAGCGGAAGGATGAGCAGGTTGTGGTACGGGCCGATGCTCGTTTCCATGGTGCCGTCCGCAACCGTAGCAGGAAACTTGATGTCGAAGGGCTCGACGACCGCCGCCCTGAGTACGAGGCGTGCATCCTGGACCCAACCACCCTTCCCATCCCAATGGACGTACGCGGGAGCAAAGTGAATGACGAACGCGTCATCCACGACCGCCGCTGACGCGATTCGGGAATCGTGCAGCTCGATTGAATGCGGGAGATTGGGCACCAGTCGCCGATCCGGCTCAGTGGCTGCCGTGCTGAAGGGTAGCACGCCTCGCCCTGCGTCGCTCAACGTACCATCGGCCGCTGCTGCAGCCGCAAGTCAGACGGCGAGTGCCGAGTCACCGCGCGGTCCGTTTCCGAGGCCGCCGCCGTGCTCTCCGGCGCGTAGCCCGCAGCTTCTCCATGAACGCCTCGAGACGCCCGAGCTGCTCTTTATCGAAGACGCATACCCAGATGGGAAGCGACAGGTCCCACGGTTGCCCGTTGAGCGTGAGCTTCAACTTGCGGTGAAACGCCGAAAGGACGCGGACGTCGTTCTGGACGGCATTGCGCGCACCGACGAGGGCGAGGTTCAAAGCCTGCAGCGAATCGACGCCGTATGCGTATCGGACAGCGTCGTTTGAAAGACCGACCACTTGAAAGGGGCATCGGCTGTCGCGTTGCTCTCGCTCTGGGATACCGATGCGGATCGTGACCTCTCGCGAGGACAGACCGCTGACCTTGAATCGGCGCTCAGCGATAGCCCGGAATCCAGAGCCGTTCTTCTGTGGCTTACGCATCGTGACGTCGAGGCTCTGTTACTTCCCTTGCTCCGCGAGCACGTCGGAGCAGCGGCGCACGCACTCGTCGCAGATGAAGACTCTCGGGCCGGCGATGAGCTTGCGAACGTCATCCTTGGCCTTGCCGCCGAAGGAGCACGCGAGTACCAGTTCAGGCTGTGGGTAGCGTTTCAGGAACTCCGCCACGGCCGCACGAAGCCGCACCCTCTCTTTCAACTCTGCCTCGGTCACCTGCGCTTCGTTGGCCCGTTCCTGCGGTCGAGCGGACTCCTTTCCGTTGATTTCCTCGCAGAGGCTGACGCATACGTCGCAGATGAACACCGCTAGCGGACCGGGAACAAGTGCCCGGACCTCATCCGCGCGCTTCCCGCAGAAGGAGCAGACCTCGGCAACCATGCTTACGGCCGCTCGCGCCCCGCGAGCGTCTCACTGAAACGTCGGACGCACTCGTTGCAGATGTAGGTGGTCGGGCCTGCGATGAGCTTGGCGACCTCTTCCTGCGCCTTGCTGCAGAACGAGCAAGTGAGGGTCAGGTCCGGCCGCCCTTGCCTCGGTCGCACTATTTCCCCGACGAGAGGTCTCGCTTCCGAGAAGGCGAGCTTACCTTCGATGACCGGCACGACCCAAGGCTTGCCTTCACCGATCTCCTTACCGATACGCTCTAGCTCCCTCAGCTCCTCCTCGCTCGGGTCCCACGGCGGAGGCCCCTGGCTGAGCGGCGACTCCTCGTCTCCCTCCTCCGCGATGATGTCGCTGGCGAGCTCGATGCACTCGTTGCAGATGAACAGTGGCGGTGTACCAGCAATCAGCGCACGGACATCCTTCGCGCCCTTTCCGCAGAAGGTGCACGCTCTCTCGCTCATCGTCCGGGCGCTAAGTAGAGCACGACCGTTCCACCGATTACGAGAGCGAGCCATAGCATTCGTTGCCGGGCGGAGAGACCCCAGAGACCCCGACCGCCGACAAGAAGAATGAGAGCGATAGGCCACGCCAAGCCGCACGCCCACATCGCCCCCGGGGTCGCAAAGACGACAAGCAGGAGAACTGCCAGCACTCCAGCTCCGAGCCAGGGTAGCACGACCGGCGGTCCGCTTCGCGGCGCCGTGCGGCTTCCGTCCTCCTGCTTGTACTCCTCCGCGATGATGTCGTTGCAGAGGTCGATGCACTCGTCGCAGATGTAGACCTTCGGCCCGGCGATGATCTTGCGGACTTGGTCCTGGCTCTTCCCGCAGAAGGAGCAGACAACGGGCGGCTCCAGCTCGTTTGCCGGTGATTCCTTCGCCGCGTGCCTCGCCGCCGTGCGGTGTCTCCGCAAGAACCACCACCACACGGCGTAGATGGCCGCCACGGTGACTGCCGTCTCCGCGAGGACGAGCGACGTGGGGGCGGGACTCACCGGGACATGCTAGCGCCGGCACCGGGTCGGGTGCGAGTCGACGGTTTACCCCGCACAGTTCGAGCGCCGTCTGAGCGAGTGCGAGGACGCTGGGCGATCTGGCGGACGCGCCCCGCACGGGTTACAGTGGGTCGATGGAGGAAGCGGCTTGCATCGCGGCCGGCTTTTTCGTGACGAAGCCTGCAGCCCGTGGGGCTAGCCGCTCTCCCGATCTGCTACCGCCACAGCTCGTGAGCCTCTCGCGCTGTATCGCGCCGTCGTATCAAGTGTTCTGGGGCTGGGATGTTGAGAAGCACAAGGCCGAAGCCTTCGCGTTCGGCATTCCGGCGGATCGCGTCAGCGAGTTGCACCCGTGGGAGAAAACCCACGGGATAACTTACCCCAACGTTTTCCATTCGCTCGACGACGCACGAGCCTTCGTCGTCGCGTTCCTTCCTGCTCCACACGATGTCATCATTCTGGGTGCGTCGCTGCCCTTGGCGCTCACTGACGAGTTTCTCGTGCACCACAAGCAACGGGTACACCACATGCAAACGAACACCTACACGGACACGTGCTACGGAATGAACCTCGTCCTCACCGCCAGACAGCCGCTACCCGAAGGCGGTGAGCGGATGGGGTTTGAGATGGTGCTCTTCGAAGGTCATCTGACGTGTAGTTGGCTCTGCACCGGAACGGAGCGAGACGTGTTTAACGCACTCGGTATTCGGCCGAATGCGCATGGCCTCATCGAGACATACGAGGATGCGCTCCGAGTGGATGCCTGGATGCAAGAGCATCCAGAAAAGGCCGAGCCGGGGCCATACTATCCCTGGTTGATCGCACGCTATCGCGCTTCGGGCTGAGCCTCGCTCCGACCCGCCCGACGTGGAGTGTTCCGAGCCGCGTTCAGGACTTCTTGCAGTAGGGGCTGAAGTTGGGGGTTCGCGGAGCGAGCGGCCTTCGAGCAAATCTCCATCACCCGGGCCTGCTGTGTCGCGTTGCTCGTCAAAGACCATCGTGCGGCGAGCCCGATGACAAGCCGGCCCGAGTGTTCGCCGGGGGCGGCATACGGCAGGACGGAGATGATCCGTTCGACATAGCGGGGGTCGCCAGTAGCGAAGAACTGCGCCCACAGAATGTCGAGCTGAACCGGCTCCGTGATTTCGACGGTGAGCAAATCGGGTGGCCGATCACCCTGTAGCTCCTTGCTGAACTGAGCCAAGGAGTCCGAGCCGTGAGACAGTGTCCGCAGCAGATCGGCCTTGCGAGCCATGTCTGCATACCAGATCGCGAGCGCAACAAAGAAGCGTTGGTCCTCGCTCGCCGCGGTGAAATGCGTGACCCACCCGTCGAGGCGGCGGCTATTCTGGGCAAACAAGCGTCCAAAGAACGCAGCCGTTGCTTGGTTCTTCTCACTGTCCAGCAGCCGACCGTCCTTGGACATACACTCGATTGCCGGGACGAG
>Ga0209057_1002122_pt1 | contig 15483 bp, 11 predicted proteins | sample GraSoiAngelo_146_FD_185903 | JGI IMG/M metagenome (GOLD analysis project Ga0209057, IMG submission 185903) | Grasslands soil microbial communities from the Angelo Coastal Reserve, California, USA - 14_1009_05_30cm (SPAdes) (version 2) | ecosystem: Environmental > Terrestrial > Soil > Grasslands ... | reverse complement strand
AGAGGACATCCAGGTCCGCGATGGCGCCGCCCAGGTCAGCGGTCTCCCGCATGCCTTGCTGCGCTTCATTCAGGGCGGCAATGACATCCGCGCCCAGGCGCAACGCCGGCGGCGAGATCAACACCAGCTCATTCCCGGGGAAGCGCGAGAGCAGCAACGCCAGCGACCGAACCGTGCGACCGTTGCGCAGGTCGCCCGCGAGGCCGATCCGCAGATGGTCGAGGCGGCCCAGTTCCTTTTCGATCGTGTAGAGGTCGAGCAGCGCCTGCGTTGGATGATTGCCGGGCCCGTCTCCCGCGTTGATCACGGGCACGGGCGCGACCCGTGCCGCCCGCTCCGCAGCACCGACCTCGGGATGACGAAGGACGATCCCATCCGCGTAGCCGCCGATGACGCGGATGGCGTCCTCCAGTGATTCCCCCTTTGCCGCTGATGAGGCGTGGGTCGCGTTCTCGGCACTCAGGACCTGCCCGCCGAGCCGGTGCATGGCAGCCTCGAAGGAAAAGCGCGTGCGGGTGCTCGGCTCGTAGAAGACGGTCGCGAGCAGGCGCCCCGACAGCGGGGCGACCTCCACCGCCATTCCTTGTTCGAAGGCGGCGGCACGCGCGAGCAAGTACTCGATCAGAGCACGATCCAGGACACGGGGATCGGTTAGATGCCGGATGGGAACCCGCGTCCGAGCGGGCGAAGCGGTCAGGGTGTCTCGCACCGAATTCTCCTTTCGGTCTCGCTGGACCGGGTTAAAGGACGAAGTTCCGGGTAAGTCTACGGGCTCACGGACTCGCTGTCAAACGATCGCATTCAATGGAGGCTCGCAGGCTACCGTTTCGGAGCCGATACTCTCGCGACCACCTGCTGCTGGTAGTGCTGCGGGTTGCTGCCGTCGTCGTAAGTGCTCACGAAGGTGGAGTAGTCCGTTGCGCCGGCGAAATCGTTGCCGAAGTAATCGCCGATGAACGTGTCCATCGGATTGCACGGACAGCTGCGATCAGGACTGTTGAGCTGGGGATCCCAGCCATGCTCGGTCAGTCGAATGTTGTGCCGAATCGGCTTGAGGGCCGGCGTATAGAACTGGACGCTCGAGGTGATGCAGTAATCGCTCGCGCCATAGGGCGGGAGCGTCCCCGCGTAGTTGGGGTTCTGCCGGTCGAGCTGAAGCCCCGCGGCCGTCGCTTCGGCCGTGCCTGCCGCCGGACAGGCGAGCCGCCGATCGTAGAAGGTGACGCTCACGGTTCCGTCGGGCGCCACCGCCAGGTTCGGTTGGAACTCGTCGACGTTGCTGAGGACGTTGTCGTTGACCTGGATTGGTGTACTCCAGCTTCGGCCTTGATCGTAAGACGCCGTGAGCAGCATATTGCCGAAACCCGTGCTCTTCGACTCGTAGGCGACATAGATCGGATAGTGGCCGGTGCTCGCCTTGTGATTGCCAACCGCAAAGGTCTCCTCGATTCCGTCTTCAAACGTCGTGTTGACATAGCCTGCGCCGGTCAGGGGTGGGACGTGGACGTGGCTGGCGGCGACCGAGGGCCCGATCCAGGTGAGTCCGCCATCGGTCGAGTAATCCATGAGCACGTCGACGCAGCAGCCGCTCTGGCCGCTGACGTAGTTGATCACCGACGTGTACACCACGCCGGCTGGATCTATGTGCGGCAGGAGATACGTATTGTTGTTCGTAGAACTCTGCCTGGGCAGTTCGACGGGCGGCGTCCAGTCGGTGTGGGTTCCATCCTTCAAGGCCACCGCCGTCTGCACGTACGGCTTGCTGCCGTTGCCGTTGAAATTGACGTACATCATGTAGATGCGGTTGTAGTTGGAGTTGGGTGATCCGTCGGGCCGGCTGGGATTGCGATCGATCGCGATCCACTCCTTGTCCGGCTCCTGGCCAAATCCGGCGTTGGTGGTGAAGACGTAGTCCGGGTGCCCGTCGTGGGTCGTGATCCAACCGTTCGGCCCGCTCGCCCCCTGCGGACGGACGGCGACCGCGACCGCTTCATTCGGAACCGTGCGGTTGGGCTCGTTGCCAGCCTCGTACTTCTTGTGTCCCGTGCTGTCGTAGAAGAACTGGTACGGCAGCAGCGCCTGGTAATAGTTGCCGAATGCGTCGAAGGCGCCGACCGGATCGGTGTTGTCGGTAAAGCCCTCATAGCCCGGAACGTGGCCCATCGTCGGCCAGGTCTTGCCGCCATCGAAGGACTCGTAGAAGCCGAGCAGGTGGTTATAGCCCTCGGGGCTGGCAAACCACTTTGACGAGCCGATGAGGTGGTTGGGATCGAGCGGATCCACCCGGATGTCCGATTCGGAACGGTCCGTCACCAGCTTTGGCTCAGCGGCGGGGTAGGGCGGCTGGCTCCCGGTCTGGGTCGAGTACGGGCCGGCAGCGCCGGTATCCTCGTTGGTCGTTGCGCCGGGACACGGCACTTCGCCCGTGTAGCCGTCGTTCGGTCCGTTGTTGACTAAGAAGGGCACCTCCGGGCGATAGCAACTGACCTGCTGGCTGGTGACAAAGACGTTCGTGACGCCGTTGGCCGCAAAGCTGTTGCGGTAGGCCTGGTCCGACTGGGTACCCTGCGGCACGTTTCCAATACCGGGGTCGACGCCGGCCGATGCGGAACCGGCAAAGCTCGGGGCAAGGGCGAGGGTCGCCGGAATTACGATCCCGATCACCAGCGCAAACGGATGGCGCTTCGCTCTCATGTCCCTCCCCTCCTCCGGCCGGCCGGATCGCCCCTGGTGAGCATATCGAAGCGCTATTGACTGACGTTCTGATATCAACAGAGTTGATCGAACGCATCGGAGAAATGAATTGGACAAATGACAGGTCACTTGATAGTCTGGCTAAAGCCTTTGTATAGGCGCGATATCAAGTTCTGTGTCACCCCGGGGCGAGCGGGAGCACACGGAGGCAAAAGGCCGAGATGGAAGTCATCGTTTACACCCGACCCGACTGCGAGAGCAGCCGCCAGATCAAGGAGATCCTGGAGAACCGCGGCGTCGCGTTCCAGGAACACGTCTGCGCCGACGGCAAGCTCGACGGCAAGGACCTGCGCAACCTCGACATCGAGGTCCGGGAAGTGCCCCTGACCGTGATCGACGGTGTGCCGATCGCCGGCCTGCAGCAGGCCAAGATCGAGCAAGCGATCGGCTGGATCGGCTTCTAACCGACTCGCGACCCCGCCGCTAGATCCGGGCGTTCAAGGGCGGGTACGATGAATTTGTGCCCGAGATTGGCAAGCTGCTCATCATCGTTGGCGGCTTCATCCTCGTGGTCGGCCTCTTTCTCACGCTGGGCCTCCGGATCCCCTATCTCGGCAAATTGCCCGGCGACATCTCCATCGACCGTGGCAACGTCCACTTCTATTTTCCGATCGTCACCTGCTTGCTGCTCAGCCTGCTGCTGACGGTCGTGCTCAACGCCTTCTTCCGCCGCTGACTCAGCCCGTGCGGGCTTTGCGGATTCCCTCATAGAGGTCGTGCAACGCCGGCGTGATCGGTTCCGGGATATGGATCTCGAGGGTGGCATAGAGGTCGCCGGGCAGGCCGTCTTTCAGAGCTGGCAAGCCCTTGCCCTTCAGCCGGAAGACCTTCCCGGCCTGGCTCGCGGGCGGGATGCGCAACTGGAGCTGGCCTCCGGTCAGCGATTGGATGGTGACTTCATCTCCTAAGACCGCCTGGTCGTCGATCACAGCCAGCGGCGTGTAGAGGTCGCGGCCCTTGGCGGCGAAGCGGGGGTGCGGCAGCAGATGCACCCGTAGATAGAGATCGCCGGCCTCCGCGGCACGCTGTCCTTCGCCCTTGACTCGAATGCGCGAGCCTTCGATGACGCCCGCCGGGATCTTCACCTGGATCTGCCGGCGCGTCGCGCGCACCCCGGCCCCGCCGCAGGTCGGGCAGGTGACGCTCTCCATCACCGTGCGGTTGCTGACCTTGCGCCGCTCAGCTGTAAACCCCGAGCCGCCGCAGGTGGGACAAGTCTCGGGCACCTCCGTCTGGATGGTTCGCTCTCCACCACGGGCGGCCTCCTCGAGCGTGATCTCGATCGGATGCTCGATGTCCTCGCCCCGTTCCCGGGTGGCGGTGCGCCCGCGCGTCCCCTCGAAGCCGAAGCCGGAAAAGCCGCCGCCCTCGCCCGAAAAGAAAGTGTTGAAGAAGTCGCTGAAATCGCCGTAGCCGGCAGCCTGGCCGGCGCCCTGCCCGGGCTGCGACTGGTACTGGCGCGCAAACTCCTGCTCGCGCTCGATCCGTTCCCAATCGGCCCCCAGCTGGTCGTACTTCGTGCGCTTCTTGGGGTCACTGAGCACTTCGTAGGCTTCGTTGATCAACTTAAAGCGGTCGGTGGCCTTGGGGTCCTTGTTGACGTCCGGGTGAAACTGGCGAGCCAGCCGCCGATACGCCGACTTGATCTCCTTCTCGGTTGCGGTCCTCGAGAGCCCAAGCGTTTGGTAATAGTCCTTGTACTGAGGCGTGGCCATGCGTTGACTCAGTGATCCCCGAAACGGCCCGTCCTAAAACGGGCGATCAGGGGGCGCTTCGAACCGTCGCGTACTCGCGGCAATGCTGGACAAACTTATCGACCAGCACCGGGTTCTGCCCGAAGTGCAAATGGACGTAGCTCGCCAGCAGGTTCGGCGCCACGAAACCCTCGTAACCGATCACGTCGCCCTCGGCGTTCTGCATCTGGTAGGCCGGCTTCAGGTCGCCGTCGTGTCCGGTGATGCGGCTCCAATGGAACTCGTGCCCACGGTAGAACTGACCGCGCGGCGAGAGGATGCTGTCTTCGAGCGTGAGGAGCTGGCGGTACCCGAAGCGATGGATCTCACCATCCATCTCGACATCGACGGGGATCACGCCGGCCATGTGTTGGACCGCTCCCGAGTCGGTGCGGAGCGAGCGTCCGAGGTACATCAGTCCCCCGCACTCCGCATAGATCGGTACGCCGCCCCGGTGAGCCCGCTGGATGGACTCGGCCATCGAGCGATTCCTCGCCAGGGGTTCGACAAAGACCTCGGGAAAACCGCCGCCGAGATAGATCCCGGCCGCGTCCTGCGGCAGGTGATCATCCTCCAGCGGACTGAACGGGACCACCTGGGCGCCATGTTCTTCCAGCAGCTCCAGGTTTTCCGGGTAATAGAAGTTGAAGGCGTCGTCGTAGGCGACCGCCATGCGCACCGTCCGGCCCGCGTCCGGTTTGCCCTGGAACACCTTTTTCGGGACCAGCGGCACCAGTTCCGCCTTGTTGGCGATCCGCAGCAGCAGGTCGAGGTCGACATCGCGGTCGATCGTTTCGGAGAGCACGCCGATCATCCGATCCCATTCCTTGTTCTCGGTCACCGGCAGCAGACCGTGCTCCCGCTGCGGGATGTCCAGTTGGGGCATCGCTCGCAGCGCCCCTAACACCGGCAGCTTCGCGATATCCCAGATCGCGTCCTCCGCCCGGCGTCGATGAGAATCGGAGCGAACATTGTTCAGGAGCACGCCGGCGATCCTGGGTGACTCGGCAAAATTCTTGAAACCCAACGCCACCGCGGCCGCGCTCTCCGTCATGTCGTTGACGTCGATCACCAGGACGACCGGCGCCTTGATGATGCGAGCGACGTCCGCCGTGCTGCCATCGGTGCTCCCCCCGCGGCCGTCGAAAAGTCCGAGCATGCCCTCGACCAGCGCCAGGTCGACGCCCAGCACACCCTGCGCCAGCACCTGGCGGAGCGCGCCCTCACCGAGCATCCAGGAGTCGAGATTGCGGCAGGGCCGTCCGCTGACATGGGCCAGGTAGGCAGCGTCGATGTAGTCAGGTCCGACTTTGAAGGATTGCACCGTCAGCCCACGGGATTTGAAGGCGGCAATCAGGCCGGCGGTGAGGATGGTCTTTCCAACGTTGCTCGCGGTTCCCGCGATGACCAGCCTGGGAGTGCGAACCTCGTCCAGCATCCTTGCCTCGCTATAGATTGCTCAACAAGGTGCCTCTTCCCCAAAGCACCTGCCTGACGGCTACCGTAGCACAGGCGTTGCGCCCGAGTAAAGGCACACTCGCCGATTGCTTTAGTTCTTGGCCCGGTCAGGCAGCCCGTCAAAAAATGGAGGCCAGACGCCGGTGATCCCGCTTTCAAAGACCGGCGATCCTGTGGCCAGCGGAACCCACTCATCGGTCACGATCGCAAGGCCCCATGTCGTGCGCCCCAAGGGAGAAATTCCATACTGCCCCGAGACTGCAACGACCCACACGAAATAATCGGAGCCACCCGAGCTGATTGCTTCTCCGCCCGCGACCAGGTCGCTGTATCGCATGTACTTGGCTTCTACCCGAGGATACGGCTGGTGGTCTCCCCACTTCATCGCCGCTTGTATTGCTTGCTGGCGGGTGAGCTTAGGGTGAATCGCACCGTGACCGATCCACAGAGCAATTACCGCAATAAGAACGATGACGCCGACGCTTACGCCAAACGAATCGTTGCTGTTAAGGGAAGGCAGCTTCCACCGACTAGCCACGAGAACGCAACGGAGCTAGACACGGGGTCTAGCGCCTGTTAAGCGAGCACCAGTGCCGGCTGGACGGCCGGTCGCAGATCCCTGAGGTGGAGGCGAATCCGGTCCAGGCCATCCCACCGCTCGCATTGCAGCGCGTACACGACATCGATCCGCCGGCCGTTGGGGAGATGGGCCGCGGCGCTTGCTTTGTCGAACGCGATCGCCTCCGCGCTGGCGGTCCGGTCACGGAGCTGCACGCGGAGGTGGCGACGATCCGAGCCAAACGTCTCGGTCCGCACCACTTCCACCTCTTTGCTGAGGAGCACGGGCTCGCGATTGCCAACCCCGAAGGGGGCGAGTAGCTGGAGTTCGTGATGCAGGCTTGGCTTGAGGTCCGCGAACGCGGCTGTCGCTTCGATGGTGATCGGGCGTGAGAACGCGTCGCCATTCAAGCGAGCCAGCGTGTATTGCTCGAGACAATCCTTGAGCTCCGCGAATCGACTCTTCAACACCGTAAGGCCGGCGGCCATGGCGTGCCCGCCAAATCGATGCAGCATCGGCGCGCACTGCGCCAGACATTCGACCAGGTGAAAACCCTCGATGCTCCGCGCGGAACCGCGCCACTCCTCACCTTGGGTGTTGAAGATGAAGGTCGGGCGGTAGAACTCTTCCACCAGGCGGCTCGCCGCCAGCCCGAGCACGCCGAGCGGCCAGCGGTCCTGCCCCATGACGATCACCGCGGCGCCGTTGTCGAGCTCGGCGACCTGTGTCCTGGCCTCACGCACGATCTCCGCCGTCAGCTGCTGGCGTTGCGAGTTCTGTTCGTGCAGTCGTTGGGCAAGCGGATCCGCCAACTCGCGGCTCTCGGCCAGCAACAGCTCGAGGGCGAGCATCGCGTCTTCCATCCGGCCGGCCGCGTTGATGCGCGGGCCAAGTTGAAACGCGAGGTGTTCGGCGGTGACCGGCGCCCTGATGCCGGCGACGGCAAGCAATGCCGCGCAGCCTGGACTGGGGTCCTCGCTCAGCCGTCGAAGCCCGGCCCGCACGATGGCGCGATTCTCCGCGCGCAGCGGCACCACATCGGCGACGGTGCCGAGCGCCACCGCATCGAGTGACGCTCCCGGATCGAGCCGTCCCGGAAACGCCCGCTGCTCGAGCGCGACGAGAAGCTTGTAGGCCACCCCGCAGGCGGCGAGCCCGTCGAAGGGATAGGCACAATCGGGCTGCTTGGGATTGATGAGCGCGTCGACCGAGGGGCGCTGCGCACCGACTTCGTGGTGGTCGGTCACGATCAGGCACATGCCGCGCGGCCGTCCGGCGGCGGCCTCCACCGAGTTCGTTCCACAGTCGCATGTGATCACGAGCCGGGCCCCGCGGGCATGCAACTCATTGAGCGCATCGAGGTTCAGGCCATAACCCTCCGTGAAGCGGTTGGGAATATAGGTGATGACGTCGGCGCCGACGGCGCGAAGGCCGCGCGCCAGCGTCACACAGGCGGTGACTCCATCAGCGTCGTAATCGCCGTAGACCGCGATGCGTTCGCCGGCGGCGATGGCCTGGGCGATCAGCTCGCACGCGATCGCCATGTCTTTCAGCAAGAAGGGATCGGGGGCGCGTTCGAGGTCGGTCTGCAGCCAGGGATCGAGCTGGCTCTGCCGGACCACGCCGCGTCCATGCAAGATCTGGCGGAATACCGGGGAGAAGGCCTCCAGTCCTGGCTGAGCCCGCAGCGGCTCGGGGAGGATCCAGTTCCGGCGTTCCTTCTTCAAGGCCGCCCGCAGTATCGCACCAGTTTGCGACAGCTGCGTGTCGGAGTTTTAGGGCGTCAGTCTCCGGCTCCGGCTCCGGCCGGGTAGGCATAGATCGTTTGCGAGCGGTGCTCTTCCACGGCAAAGCCACCCTTGACCCCGGCTTCCTTGGCATCGATGTCCAGCACCGCGTTGGCGATGGTGCGGGTGGTCTTGAGCTTGACCGTCAGCTCCTGCTCGATCGTCGCGTTGGCCATGTAATCGGCGAGCGTCTTGAAGAGCCCGTCCGTGTTCACGCTGGCGGGTGGCGTTTCATTGAAATAGGTATCGAGGGAAGCGATCAGGTCCTGGAGGTTGGTGATCGCATAGCTGGCCTCGATCTCGAGACTGCCCTTCTCGGGGGATTTGAGGTACGGGCTCACCTGCGCCAGCACCGGTCCCGCCACCGAGGCCGGCAGCACCGCCTTGATCTTGCCGGGATCCAGGTCCAGCGACAGGCCGAGCTTCGCACCGGCGCTCAGGGCACTGACCTTGTCCGTGGACTCGGCGTACTTCAACTTGACGAACGCCGTCCCCGTTGCGCCGGCTTCCCCCGACATGTTCAACGGCAGCGTGCCGCCGGTTGCCAGTTTGGCGGCGCCGGAGACACCCAGCGACTGCTGGAGCGTGGCGGTATCGATCCAGCCTTCTTTTTCATCCTTAGTGCGTTCGAGCGCCGCCGACGACTGCGCCTTGATCGCGGCCTCGAGCCCACCGAGACCGTCCTGCTTGACGTTGACGGACGCGTTTCCATATTGGGCCAGGGTGACGACACACGACGTGACGTTTTCGCCAAAGGACTCCGCCACCAGCCCGGTCATGGCGCTGAACGGCGGCGGGAGCGCGTGCGACAAGCCTTGTGCGCTGAGGAGAGCGGTCAAGCCGCCCAGGCCGTCGCAGGTCGAATCCTTGCCCGCCGCCGCGTCGAAGGCGTAAGTCATGTCGACCGATCCCTTGTAACCGGCCTCCGCCTCAACTTCAGGGCCGCCCTTTTCGTCTTTGCCGGCTCCCGCGGCTGCCCCGGCGGCGGCCTCGGCTCCAGCGGTTTTCCCCGTCAACGCCTGCCACGCATTGAACCCCGAACCCATCGGCCCGACGATGTCCAGACTGGCCTTGCCCGGCCCTTCACCGCCGGCCGTGGGGGCGGTAACGGCGATCAGGCCTTCGCCGGTCTCGGTCATCGTGTACTTCTTGTCTTTGCGGGACAACTTGACCGACGCACCCTCCCCAACTTTCACGGGCACGCCATAGACCGGCACCGTGACGGCGGCGTTGCTGCTGAGGGTGACGTCGGCCGACTCACCCTTGCCCGGATTCGGCACGAATTGCTCGACGCAGGGGCCCGACACATCGCCCAGCGCCGTGCAGGCCTGCCCGGCGATCTTGCGTTTCATGGCAGCCAACCCTGCCATCAGCTTCGAGATGCGGCCGCCACTCACTGCCTCGACCCTCGCGAAGGCGGTGCTCAGGTAATGGTGAACTTTTGCGCGGATCGCCGCCCACTTCTTTTTGAAGCCGGCGCGCGCGTCGGTCACCCACTTGCGGATCGACTGGTATTTGGCGGCGATGGCCTGCAACACACCGTCGGCTAGCGTCTTCAGCCGCGCAGCAAGACGCTCTGCCAGGCTGACCAGTGCCTCTTTTGCTTTCTCGGCGCCACTCAGCGCCAGGGCAAACGGAGCGGCGATGACCGCGCCCAGACCCATGATCAGGTTCTTGGCTGGGCCGGGCAGATGGTCCCACCAGGACCCGATGGCGGTACGAGCGTCGGCGACCAGCCTGGTCACCGTTTGCTTTGCCGCCTGGGCGTGCGCGACCACCGGCTCGATAACGTTCGTGCGGATCGCGTTCCAGCTGTCAGAGGCCAGCTTCTTGATCCTGTCGAACTGCTCGCCCAGGACCGCGGTCAGCCGGTCCTTGAGCTGGCGAAGATCCTCCATCAAGCCCTGCAGCTTGGTGAGGAGCGGAGCAAATGTCGTCGCCCAGAAATGCTGGAGCATCTGCTTGGCCCTCTCGAAATGGCCTCGGATGCCGGCCGCCACCGCCTTCAGGTCGCCAACACGCTCGTGGGCCCAACCCTCCAGCGCCTCGTAGCGTTCTTCGCCCAGAACCGCCTTGCCGGCCTTGACTCCGGCGGTGGCGACGGCCTTGGCCACGCCACCCGCGGCGGCCATGATTTGCGCCTGGTCGCAGTTCCAGCCACCCTTTTGGCCCGAGGTGAGTCCGTCGTGGATGCCCGCCTTGAGGTCGCCCGCCAGCTGAGCAACACCACCTGGAATCGCGCTCAAGGCAGAGACCACGCGGCTGAGGGCGTCGCGAAATCCCGGAAGCTCGATGATCGGCCCAACCGGGTTCATCACCGCGGCCGCGGCCGTCCCTATCGATTGGAGATTCACCGCCGCACTTTCCCCCTCCCTGGTGGTCGCGTCACCCGTGGCGACCGCCGTTCCGGACACGGCGTGAGCGTGTTCGGTGTGACTGCGCATTTCGCCCTCCGTTTTCGTGGCTGTCGCCTCGGCAGACGCGTGGGAGCTTTCCAGCGCGCGTCCGCCCTCTGCGTGCGTGGCCTCTGCCACGTGCACCCCATTCGCTTTGAGCTCCTGGGCTGCCATCTTTGCCTGGCTGGAGCTGCCGGTCAGGACCGCCTTGATCGGCTCGGGAAGGATGGAGGTGGCCGCCCCCGCCAGGTCATCGAGAAAGCCCCGCTGGACGGGGACCGCGTCTTCCGGGCAGTCGCAGGCCCGGCCGGCGCAGCGTTGAAGGTGGAGCGGACGCCGCTGCGCCTCCAGGAGGCTGGTGACCGCGGCATTGCCCGCCGTCCGCTGCAGGTAAAGGAGCGTGCCGACGTCGGCGCGGCCGGAGAAGGGGAGGTCGAACGGCCGAACGGTCGCCGCTCGGGCGCCGGTCTGCTCGGGCGCTTTCCTGATGGCCTGCGGCTGGGCAACCGCCATCGCCACGGCCATCAGTGATCCTCACGCGGGCGTGCGGAATCCACCAGCCTGATGAGAGCGCCGTCCGGCAGGCGAGTCAACGGTCCACGGCGCAGGTGAGCGGGCAGCCCACGGTTCCCCAAAGGGCAGGAAGGCAGGCGCCCCGGTCAGGCGGCGGCCGGCTCCTCCACGACGACCGGCGGGGTCCGATCCTTGGTGTAGTTCAGGATGAGGATGACAGCGATCAAGAGGCCGGTGCCGATGAACTGTGGCAGGTAGAGCGGCTGGTTGAAGCCGTAGGGCGGCGGGGCGGAGGCGATGAAGGTGGCGGTCACGGGATAGGCCAGCTCAGCGATCGTCGCGAGGGTTGCCGGCGTGCTGCGCAGGGCGCGGTAATAAAGCAGCAATGAGAGGAATCCGGGAATCAGCGCGATCCCGAGGAAGGGGAGGACGTCGGACGCCTGGTAGTGGGCGAACGCCGATCCCCTGTATTGCAGCAGCAGGATGACGAGGAGGACGGGGAGCGCCAGGGTAAATCGGAGCGCGGTCGTGGTCGTGAAGCTGAGCTTGCCGAGCACGAAGCGGCCGAGCACGGTCCCGCTGGCCCAGAGCGCCGCGGCGCCCAACGCGTAGAGTCCGGCCTCGAGGCGTCCGTGCTGGAGGTCCGAGAAGGGCGCCGTGAGGTCCTGCGCAAAGACGACCAGGTAGACGCCGACGATCGCCAGCGCCGCGGTGGGCCAGAACCAGGGACGGCGTCGCTCCCCCAGGACGATCCAGGCAAGGAGGATCGCGATCAACGGCTGAGTCTGCTGAAGCACGAACGTCTCGGCGAAGTGGCCGTATGAGAACGATTTCGTGAAGAGGAGCGTGGCGATCGCCTGCGGACCAATCGCGATCAGTCCGATCGCCAGCCACCCGCGCTTGTCCAGGCGGCGCAGCTCGGGGATGCCGCGGAGCAGGAAGGCGAGAAGGAAGAGGCTGACCAGCGCGTCCTCGATGACGACGATTTGCACGGGCTTGAGGTGGCCGATGAGCTGCGCGCGGAAGTACGTATCCGAGGCCCACATCGTTGCCGCCAGCGCCACCAGGACGACCCGAGAAGCGGTCGATGAGGCCAACCCGTCCGGGCACGGTCGCCGATGAGCTCACGGTCGGGACGGCCATCGTCATTACTCCTTTGGCCGCCGGGGCAGAAGTCGGGCGCACGGCAAGTGCGCTCCGAGGGCCTTCTTTCATCCCGACTGTACGGTCGGCCCCGGAGTGGGCGCTACGCCTTCACCGGGTCATGCGCCGTAGGGCGCTCGCGGGCTTTACCGCCGATCAGGGAGTTCCACCCCTGCCCCGAAGACCACGACCAGATTATCAGGTCGCTAGTGCGTTCTGGCTCATTCCCCGCGGACCAGGGTCATCGGCCGTCGGCCGGAACCTGGACGGGCACTGACTCCTGAGCAACCACGACTTTGATGCGCTGCACCTGGTTGTTGCAGACACCGTGCGCGTTCCATGGCGCCGTCACCGGTTGCACGTTCTTGGCCGCATCGGTCGCGCGGCAGCAGAGCTCGTACTCCCCCGCCGCTTTGACCTCCCATTCGTAACGCCACGACTGCCAGGCGAAGTCGTCGCCGTCGCCTGCCAGCCGCGCATCCGACCACGATCGCCCGCCGTCGGTGCTGACCTCGACACGAACGATGCGCCCGTGGCCCGACCAAGCTTTGCCTTCGAGGACGCAGCTCCCGAGCCCAAGCTGCCGCGTGCGCGGCAGGAAATCGGGGATACCCGGCGGCACCATCAGCGAGCGCGGCAGCATCCGGGTCACGGGCTCGCCCAGCTCGTCCCAGGTGCTGGTGACGTGATAGGCGGGCTCCTGTTGATACCCGCGGAACGGCCGCGTCACCACCGTGACCGATCGCAGCCACTTGACATGCGTCATGCCGTACCACCCCGGCACCACGAGCCGCAATGGAAAGCCGTGTTGCGGCGGGAGTGGCTGGCCGTTGATCGCATAGGCGAGGAGGATCTCGTCGCGCGTTGCCTCCGCCAGGGTGAGGCTTCGCTCGTAGTGCTGCTCGATCCCACCCTGGACGCCGCGATCCAGGCCGGTGAAGACGACCTCGGCGGCCCCCTCGAGCGGCCCGGCCTCTTCGAGCAGGGATCGCAGCGGCGTGCCCGTCCACTCGGCGGTCCCGACGGCCTCGAAGAGCCATGGCTGGCTGAGCGGGCGAGGGGAAAGGTTCGCCCGGCCGTTGCCGGCGCACTCCAGCGTCACGGCCCGGGTCACCGCCGGCCGGCGCTGGATGTCGTCGAGCGTCAGGGTGATGGAGCGGCGCACGTGGCCGCCGATCCCCAACCGCCAATCCGCGGCGTCGACCTGGGGGATGTCGAAGTGGGTCAGCAGATAGTGCAGGCCGATCGGCGTGACCGGGTATCGCAGGGCCTCGAGTGGCAACGAGTGGTTGCGCACCGCCAGCTGCAACTCGTCGAGCGAGACATCCGGGCCGGCCGCGACGCGGCGGGTCGACTCCGACTTGATCACGGGACTCAAGCTTAGTGCTTGAAGTGGCGCTCGCCAGTGAAGACCATCGCCATACCGGCGTTATCCGCGGCGGCGATCGCCTCGCTGTCCTTCACTGATCCACCTGGCTGGACGATGGCGCGCACGCCGGCCCTGGCCGCGACCTCCACACCGTCGGGGTATGGAAAGAAGCCATCACTGGCCAGCACCGAGCCGGCCGCGCGCGGTCCGGCACGGTGGACGGCAAGTTCGACCGCCTCCACCCGGCTCATCTGACCGGCGCCGGTCCCGACCGCCGCGCCTTCGTGGGCGATGACGATCGCGTTCGACCGGACATGCTTGACCACGGTCCACGCGAACTGCAGATCTTTGAAGGTCGCCTCATCGGGAACCTTCGCCGTGACGACGCGCGACTCACCCAAGGTGCCGCCAGTCTGATCAGCGGTTTGCACCAGGAAGCCGCCGGTGATCGGCCTCGCATCGAGGTCCGGCTGAGCCGGCCCTGGCCCGGGTTGCAGGACCCGCAGCTTCGGCCGGGCCGTCATCGTCTGAAGGGCCGCCCCGTCGAACGTGGGGGCGACGACCACTTCGAAGAACGAACCAACCAGCGCCTGGGCGGCCGCCCCGTCGACCGGCCGGTTGAAGGCGACGATCCCGCCGAACGCTGATCGCCGATCGCAGTTGAGCGCGCGATCGAAGGCCTGAGCTGCATCCTCTCCGAGAGCAACGCCACAGGGGTTCGCGTGCTTGATGATGGCGACCGCGATATCCGGAAAATCCCCGACGAGCGACCAGGCGGCCTGGGTGTCGAGCAAGTTGTTGTAGGAGAGCTCGAGCCCCTGCCACTGCCTGGCGCCCGCGATACCGCCACCGGCGGCGGTCCGGTAGAGCGCGGCCGACTGATGGGGATTCTCGCCGTAGCGGAGGTCGCGTACCTTGTGGCCGCCGAGGGTGAAGTCCTGCGGCAACGTTGTCGCCGCGTTCGTCCCGCGAAGGTGCTCACCGATGGCGGCGTCGTAGGCGGCGGTATGACCGAAGGCGACCGCGGCAAGATGACGTCGAAGCGACGCCGGAACACCGCCCGGGTCCTTGAGCGCGGAAAGGACGGCCGGATAATCGCTCGGCCGCACCACTGGAAGGACGTGGTCGTGGTTCTTCGCCGCCGCGCGCAGCAAGGTCACGCCGCCGATATCGATCGACTCGATCGTTTGCGCGCGGTCGGCACCGGAGGACACCGTCTCCACGAAGGGATAGAGATTGACCACCACGAGGTCGATGAGCTTCAGCTCGCGTTCGGCGAGCTCCTGCAGATGACGCGGCTCGTCGCGGCGCGCCAGGATGCCGGCGTGGACATTGGGGTGCAGGGTCTTCACCCGCCCATCGAGCATCTCGGGGAACCCCGTCAACTCCTGGAGGGCGCGAACCGGGATGTTCGCCTCGCGCAGCACGCGCTCGGTGCCGCCGGTCGCGTAGATCGTGACGCCAAGGCCATCGAGCCCGCGGGCGAACTCGACGAGACCGCTCTTGTCCGAGACGCTGAGGAGCGCGTTCACGACGGCAATGGAAGGGGCTGTCCCGCGAGCCGCCGCACGACCTCGGCGAGTAAGCCGTGCTCCTCCGCCTGGATGCGCTCACGCAGGCTTTCCACCGTGTCGTCCGGCAGTATCTCGACGCGCCGCTGGGCGAGGATCGGCCCCTGGTCGACATCCTTGGTCACCACGTGGATCGTGCAACCGGTTTCAGCAACGCCGGCGTTGAGCGCCATCCGGACGGCGTCCATGGTGCCGGCGAA
>Ga0209057_1002121_pt1 | contig 15488 bp, 18 predicted proteins | sample GraSoiAngelo_146_FD_185903 | JGI IMG/M metagenome (GOLD analysis project Ga0209057, IMG submission 185903) | Grasslands soil microbial communities from the Angelo Coastal Reserve, California, USA - 14_1009_05_30cm (SPAdes) (version 2) | ecosystem: Environmental > Terrestrial > Soil > Grasslands ... | reverse complement strand
AAGGCTCCGATTTCGTGGGGATTGAGAACGACTGCATGTATTCGATTTCGAGACTACCATAGGGAACTTCGCGTGCCGTCTCGAGCATTTTCGCAGCGGCCTCGACCAACCGCCGCAGCTCCGTTTCCGGCTTGAATCGATGCCCGGCGATGCTCGCCACCCGGCCAACCAGGGGATAAGCCGTTGGGATGTCGGCCGGCGCGCCGAGGGCTACCTCCCCACCTGGAACGAGGAAATAGAACCGGCCCCGCCCGGCGTCCGCGACGGCCGTCACCGGCTCCTCGCTGCGGGCTGCCTGCAGCTCGAGCGTCGGCAGGGGAACGATTGGAATCCCCAGGCCCTTGGCAAGGCCGAGACCAAAGGACACGCCTGCGCGAAGACCCGTGAACGAACCGGGGCCGCTTGCCACCGCGACCTTGGTGATTCGGCGCGTCCTGGCCAAGCGCCTCAGGTGGTCCATCTCGAGGCCCCGTCCCGCCGAGACCGACTCTGACATCTGGTCGCCGTCGATGGTCGCGATGACAGACGAGCTGGGCGACGAGGTATCAATGACTAAGATCACGGATCGTCCTGATCAGGCGGCGGTCGCCGCCAAGGTGCTCGATCTCGATCAGCGCGGCGTGGTCGACCTCCATCCGGTCCCCCCACTCCACCACCACGGCGCCCTGCCCCGCCAGCTCTTCGAGCCCGAGGTCGCGGAGCTCGCTGCTGTTCTCGACCCGGTAGAGGTCGACGTGCGCAAGCTGGAGTCGGCCGGGGTAGAGGCGCACCAGCTGGAAGGTCGGGCTGGCGACCGGCGCATCCGAGCCGGTGCCTCGCGCCACGCCGCGGACAAAGGTGGTCTTGCCGGCGCCCAGCTCACCCGTGAGCAGGACCACGTCGCCCGGCTGGAGTCGCTCGCCGAGGCGCTGTCCGGCGTGCTCGGTCTCGGCCGGTGAGCTCGTGGTCTCGCTAGGCGAAGTGGTCATAGCCGGTCTTCTCCAGGCGGAGGTCGGCGCCGCGCGCGTCCACGACCTTGATGGTCTTGTCCTGAGTCAGGGTGCCGACCGGCCGCAAGCCAGCCTCGGCGATCAGAGGCTCGGGGCCAACGCAGACCAGCTCGGCCTCTTCCCCGCTCGTCAGCGCGTCTTCGACGGATGCGCCGGGCGAGCGAGGGATGTCGGCCGCTTGCAGTACGCATCCGACCCCGGCCATCGCGGCGAACTTTTCCATTTCGCGCACCAGACCGTCGGAGATGTCCCCGCAGCACAGCGCGAGCTGGTTGAGCCGCTTGCCCTCGTCGATCAGCGGCACGAGCCGGTGAGCGCGCCTCTCGCGCAACGCGACGGCGGCGCCGCCCAGGGGGCCGGTCACCGCAACAGTCCATCCTGCTTCGGCTTGCGCCCGCGCCAGCGGCATCGTCGTCGTGTGACCGACCACGGTGAGCGACAGGACCGCCGGCCCATCGGTCGCGCTCATGTCGCCGCCCGCGATCGCCAGCTTGAGGCCCTTGGCCAGGCCTGCCATGCCGCCGTAAAGACTCGTCAGCCGCTCGACCGTCCAGCGGTTGGGCATCGCGATGGAGGTGAGTGCCCACAAGGGCTGCGCGCCCTTGGCGGCGAGGTCGCCGAGCGCCAGAGCCAGCGACCTCCAACCGACGTCCTCCGCGCTCATCCAGCCGAAGTCGAAATGCACGCCCTCGACAAACATGTCGGTGCTCGCGACGACGAAACCCGTCGTGTCGGCGATGACCGCCGCGTCGTCGCCACCGGCGCCCGCCGCGAGGTATGGCTTGATGCGTTCGAGCAGACCAAGCTCGCCAATGCCTTCGAGGGTCATGCGGTGAGCATGGCACGCAGCCGGCGCACGGCCTGTTCGGGGTCGGCCGACTCGGCGACGGCTCGAATGACGCACACGCGCCGTATCCCGATGCTCGTCAGCTCGGCGACGTTGTGCTCATCGATCCCGCCGATGGCGAAGACCGGCTTGGGCTCGACTGCGGATGCGATGTCGGCGATCCCCCGCGGGCCGATGACTTTCTTGTTGGTCTTGATTGGCGTGGCAAACGCAGGGCCGCTGCCGAAGTAATCGGCCGCAAGCGCCCCCCGGGCGGCGTCGACGGTTGAGGCGGAGACGCCAATGAGCAACCGAGCGCCCGCGATCGTGCGAGCAGCCTCGATGCTGATGTCATCCGGACCGAGGTGGACGCCGTCCGCCCCACTGAGGAGCGCGATGTCCACGTGGTCGTTGACGATGAACAGCCGGTCACTCAACAGGCGGCGAAGCTCTCGCGCCAGCTCCAGCAGCAAACCTCGCGGCAGCGTCTTGTGCCGGAGCTGCACGACGTCGGCTCCGCCGCGGACGGCGGCGGCCGCCACTTCGATGATGCGCTCAGGCTCGGCGTCCGGGGTGATGACGTAAAGCCGGGCTTCCTGAAGCCTCAGCTCAGGATCTGGCGCAGCTTTTCCCGGAACGCTTTCGGCGCCGTGTCGCAGTCGCACGAGTGCTTGACCAGGCGCTTCAAGTGCGCCTCGAACTCGTAGTGGTCCATGCAGTCCGGGCAGCCTTCGAGGTGCAGCTGGACCTGGAGCGCCTCCGTATCGTTCAACTCTCGATCGACGTAGCGGTCGAGCTTGTCAGAACACTCTTCGCATCTCATGTCTGTGGCACCTGCTTCATGCCGCCTGGGCGCACGATACCCGATTCGACGGCGTAGTCATAGAGGGATTTTTGAAGCTGCTGGCGGGCCCTGTGGAGTCGAGACATGACCGTCCCGATCGGCACTCCGAGGGTGTCCGCGGCGTCCTTGTAGGAGAAACCTTCGACGTCGACGAGGAGCACGACTTCGCGGTGCAGCGGGGGGAGCTTGTCGACTGCGGACACCACCTCTGAGGCGGCGATCTTGTCCAGCACGTCGGCTTCGGGCCGCGCGCCCTCGTCCCGCAGCTTCTCGAACAGCACGAACTCGCCGAGGTCGTCCAGGCTCACGTCCTCTTTGCGCGATCCTTTGAACCGGTCCCAGAAGAGGTTGCGCATGATCGCGAAAAGCCAGGCTCTCATGTTCGTCCCCGCCTGGTAGCTGTGCTGGTAGCGCAGCGCCCGCAGGTAAGCCTCCTGGACCAGGTCCTGGGCCTGGTCTGGGTCGTGGGTAAGCCGGAGCGCGCCCCTGTACAAAGTGTCGAGATGTGTCAATGCCTCTTCTGCGAAGGCAGTTTGTGCGGCGGGTTCCGCCATCAGTACTGCCAGTTTAGGATCACCTGCCTTGCACCCATTTGAAGTCGCCGGGTGACTGCGCTATTCCGAGTAGCGGCGTTCGACCCGCGGGCCGATCCCGGTCAGGACCTCATAGGAGATCGTGTTCGACCACCCGGCCACTTCCTCGGCCGTGATGACCTGGTCGCCGTCGCGGCCGATCAGCGTCGCCGTGTCCCCCACCTGCACGCCCGGCACGTCGCTGACGTCCAGGGTGATGGCGTCCATGCTTACCATCCCGATCAGCGGCGCGCGGCGGCCGCGCACCACGACGTGTCCCCGGTTGGCGCGGGCCCGAAGCACCCCGTCGGCATAGCCGATCGCCACCGTAGCAACGCGCGCTTGACCCGGGGCTTGCCAGAGAGAGCCGTAGCCGACGGTAGCTCCTTTCTCCACGGTCTTGACGTGCGTGACCAGCGAGCGCAGCGCCAGCGCAGGTGTGGTGCCGGGCCACTCGCAGCCGTAGATCGAGATTCCGCATCGCACCGCGTCGAGCGCGAACTCAGGATGGTTCAGCGCGCCGGCGGAGTTGCATGCGTGGCGCATGCCCGGGCTCACGCCCAGGCGCGAGATCGTGTCCACGAAGAGCTCGAACTGGCGCCGCGTCATCGCCTCGTCGGACTCGGCCTTCGCGAAATGCGTCCACGTGCCCGCCAGCCGCGTGCCTCGCGATTCGTCGATGTACTGGGCGAGCGCCGGCGCGTCTTCCGGGGCGCACCCGAAGCGTCCCATGCCGGTGTCGATCTTCAGGTGGACCGGCACCGGCCGTTCCGACGCGGCCAGTGCTTCGGCCAGCTCTCGGTTCGACACCGTGATGCTGCATCCGGTCGCCACGGCGGCCCTGGCCTGCGAGGCCACGAGCCCACCCATGACCAGGATCTGTTCCGGGTCGACCAGCCCGCGGATCTGCGCCCCCTCCTCCAGGGTGGCGACGGCGAGCCCGGTCGCGCCCCCCTCCAAGGCGGCGTGCGCGACCGGCACCGAGCCGTGGCCGTAGCCGCCGGCTTTGACGACCGCGAAGAGCCTGGTGCCTTGGGGCAGATGGCCGAGGATGCGGGCGCAGTTGGCGCTGATCGCGCCGAGGTCGACGTCGGCCCACCGCAGCGGGTTTTTCAGAGTCCGCCCTGGCGCAACACGTTCATGACGAGCGGGATCTCCAGCAGCAGGTCGCTCGCGAGCAGGCCCGAGTCGCCCAGGCGCTCCGAGATGCGACGGCCGGCGGCTGCGTGGACATAGACACCGGTCACCGCGGCGGCATAAGGCTCCGAGCCCTGCGCGATGAGCCCCCCGATGATCCCCGACAGCACGTCGCCGGTGCCGCCGCTCGCGAGCGCCGGAACCTCATGCGGGTCCTCGCTTGTCCGGCCGTCGGGATGCGCCACCACGGTGTGAGCGCCTTTCAAAACCACGATCGCCCCCCACTCCTTGGCCGCCTTGCGGGCGGCGGACTCGCGGTCGGCGTTGATCGCGTCCGCCGTTTTGCCGGTCAGGCGCGCGAGCTCGCCCGGATGCGGCGTCAGCACACGATTCTTGCCCAGCTTGCCCTTCGCGCGGGGCGAGACGGCCAGCGCGTTGAGCCCATCGGCGTCGATCACGAGCGGGCACTTCGCGTGCAGCGCGAGATCCAGCACGAGCCGCCACGTCGAGCTGTCGCGGCCAAGTCCTGGACCGATGATCCCGACCGACGCGATCGCGAGCTGCCGGAGGATTGAGTCGTAGGCGGCGTGGCCGACGGCGCCCGGCGCGACCTCCGGCACCGGCGTGGCCATCACCTCGGTGCACTTGGCGGCGAGGATGGGATAGATCGTGTCCGCCACCAGGAGCCGGACCAGCCCCGCACCCGTCCGCGCGGCCGCGGTGGACGAGAGGTACGCGGCCCCGGTCAGGCCGAGGCTCCCCGCCAGCACCACGGCCGTGCCGAAGGTGCCCTTGTGCGCGTCCTTCGGACGCTCCGGGATGAGCACCGCGTCGGGAGCGGGCAGCATGGTGCCCGTGTCCGGGATCTCGAGGTGCGCGGTCGCGACCGCGAGCCGGCTGTGGTGGGTGATGCTCACCTCGACCTGGGCGCCGCGGTCGTTGCCGAGCAGCCGCGTGCGGGGCGCGCCGTTCGGGCCAGGCAGGATCTCGATCCGGCGACGGGGAAAGCAGATCCCGGTGCCGTCGAAGCACTTGATCACGGCTTCCTTGGCCGCCCAGCGGCCGGCCAGGCGCTCGTCGTTGCCGGCGCAGTAGGCCTGTTCGGCGGGGGTGTACACCTTGCTCAGGAACCCGGGGCCGGAGCGCTTGACTGCGAGCGCGATCCGGTCAACCGAGACGGCGTCTACTCCGATGCGTTGCACGCCCACCATTTTCGCTACTCACGCCCCTCACCCTGACCCTCTCCCCCTGTGGGGAGAGGGAACCGTTCCGTTATTCGACGGTGACGGTTTTCGCGAGGTTGCGCGGCTGGTCGACGTTCTGGCCGAGCTTGACTGCGACGTGGTAGGCGAACAGCTGGAGCATCACCGTATTGAGGACCGCGGAGGCAGCTTCCTCGACCGCGGGCATCTTGAAGATGTCCGTCGGGACGCCGTCCAGCGAATGGTCCCCCTCGGTCACCAGGGCCAGTACCGGTGCGCTGCGCGCGACGATCTCGTGGACGTTGCTCACCATCTTGTCCTTGGTCGAGCTCGCGGTGCAGATCGCGACCACGGGAAATTGCTCGTCCAGCAGCGCGATCGGCCCGTGCTTGAGCAGGCCGCCCGAGGTTCCCTCGGCGTGGATGTAAGAGATCTCCTTCAACTTGAGGGCGCCTTCCAGGGCGACCGGATAGTCGAGGCCGCGGCCGGCGAACATGAAGTTGCGGTAGCCGCTGTACTTGTGCGCGAGCTCGACGATCTCTTTGTCACGGGCAAGGATGCCGCGGACCTGGTCCGGCAGCGCGCGCAGCGCCTCCACCAGCTCGCGCCGGCGCTCGAGCGAGACGCGGCCATCGACGGTCGCGAGTCGCACCGCCAGTAGGTAGAGGCTGATCATGTGGGCCAGCAACGTCTTCGTCGACGCGACACCGATCTCCGGCCCCGAGTGCAGATAGATCGCGCCGTCGGCGTCACGTGCAGCCGAGCTCGCGATGACGTTCGTCACCGCGACGCTGAGCGAGCCGCGCTCCTTGGCCTGGTGTAGCGCGACCAGCGTGTCAGCGGTCTCGCCGGACTGAGTGATCACGACGTTCAGGGTGTGGTCGCCCACCGTCGGGCGACGGTAGCGGAACTCGGAGGCGTCCTCCGCTCGCGCGGGGATCCCCACCCAGTCCTCGATGACGTGCTCGCCGATCATCGCCGCGTGCAGCGACGTGCCCATGCCCAGCAGCAAGACGTCTGTGATGCTCCGGAGCCGGTCGTCGGGAACGTCGAACTCGCGGAAGGTGACCGCCCCATCGTCGGTCAGCCGCCCGCGCATCGCGTTGGCGACCGCGTCGGGCGACTCGTGGATCTCCTTGAGCATGAAGTGAGGGAAGCCGCCTTTCTGCGCCTGCGCGACGTCCCAGTCGACATGCACGACCTTTGACTTCACGGTCACGCCGTCCAGCGTGGAGACCTCCGCGCCCAGCGGCGTCACAGCGGCGACCTCGCCCTCACCCAGCACGAGCACGCGCTTGGTGTAAGGAATGATCGCCGTGATGTCCGACGCGATGTAGTACTCGCCGTCTCCGAGGCCGACCACCAGCGGCGCGTTCAGCCGCGCGCCGACCAGGAGCTCGGGGTCGTCGCTCGAGAACATGGCGAGGGCGTAAGCGCCTTTGATGCGCTTCAGCGCCGCCCGCACGGCCGCGAGGAAGTCACCCTTGTAGTTGGCCTCGATGAGGTGAGGGACGACCTCGGTGTCGGTTTCGGACGGGAACTCGTGGCCCGCCGCCTCGAGCTCGGCTTTCAGCTCGGCGAAGTTTTCGATGATCCCGTTGTGGACCACGAAGATCTTGCCGTGGCAGTCGGTGTGCGGGTGGGCGTTGATGTAGGTCGGCTTGCCGTGCGTCGCCCAGCGCGTGTGGCCGATTCCCAGCTTGCCCGAAGGCATGTTGGCCTCGAGCTTCTCGATGAGCGTGTCGACCTTGGCCTCCGACTTGGTGATGCTGGTGCGATTCGCGTGCCCGGCCTTGGGCAGCTCGAGGACGGCTACGCCGGCCGAGTCATAGCCCCTGTACTCGAGGCGCTTGAGGCTCTCCATGAGGATGGGCGTCGCTTCCCGGTCGCCGAGGTACCCGATGATTCCGCACATCTCTTTACTTAACTAGAACTCCTGGGGCGCTTATTTCGACCGCTACTGGGACGTTGGAACGGCGCTGGAGGCGGTCAGGTTACTCCTAGGGGCCGGGGCTTGGCGACACGTTGGGGTTCGCCGAGATCGAGTACTTCACAGTCGCGATCGACACGGAGCCCGAGATGCCGTCGGGGTAGCGAATCTGGATCGAGAAGGTGGCGTCCGAGGTGCTCTTGCTGAGGTCCACGGCATCCAGCCCGATGCGCTGGATGCGGCCGAGCAGGGCCGGGTCTCCGCTGATGATCACGGTGACGGGCGTGATCGAGATGCCGGTCACGCGGTAGCCGCTCGGGGGCGGGTGCGTCGGTGTGGCGTCGACCAGAGGGACGGTGCTGCTGGAGGCGCCCGGCGAGGCCTCGATGTGGAGGTTGACGGCGATCACATCCACGGTGGCGCAGGGCTGGGTCCGGCACGATGTGAGGTCGATCAAGCCGTTGCTGTTGGAGACCTGCACGGGTTGGTTCGGCGAGTCGATCGTGCCCACGTTCACCTGGCCTGGCAGCGAGGCGGAAGCGGCGATGTTCGTCTCCCAGCTGACCGGCCCGTCGAAGTGAACCTTGCACGGATTCGGAATGCTCGCCCCGGGGCAGATCGCGAGCGTCTTGTTCACGCTCCACCCGGGCGCGGCGCGGGCGACCACCACGACCGGCAGCTCGCGGACCTGGCGCGTGTCGACCTGGACCGCGATGGGTGGCGGCTGCTGGACCGTCACGCCGCTGAGGAGCGGTCGGGCGGTCACATTCAGGCTGACCGCGGAGCCGGGCAGCGCGCGCGTCGCGTCGACCGAGGCGACCAGGTTGCTCGAGTCGACGCGGCTAATCACGTCGGCCAGGCCAGAGTACGTGACGGTGGTTTTGGTGGGCGGATTGATCAGGATGATGTTCGGCGGAACGGTGTAGTTCAGGCTCACCGTCAGGCTCTTGGTCGTCGGTGGGTTCTGGGAGAAAGCCACGGCGCCCAGCATCAAAACCGCGAGGCCGACCGCGAGCAATTTCAGGCGCCAGGAGTCGGTGATCAGGCCCCAGTTCATCGCCGGAACCTGAAGATGCCGTTGCCGTTCGGCGAGGACACGCGGGGGGCAATTCGCCGGCGTAGGTCGTCGGCGTCGAGGTTGCGGTTGATCTTTCCCTCTTCGATCACTGAGATGTTGCCCGTCTCTTCGGAGACTACGAGGACCAGCGCGTCGGACGCGAGCGACAGGCCGAGCGCCGCTCGGTGGCGCGTGCCGAGGCGTTCGCGAACCGTGCCCTCTTCAGGCAGGGGCAGCAAACATCCGGCCGCGACGATCCGATCTCCGCGCACGATCACGGCGCCGTCATGCAGCGGCGAGTTGGGATAGAAGATCGACTGCAGCATCTCGGCAGAGATCTCACCGTTGATGCGCACGCCCGTCGCCGCGTAGTCCTCGAGACCGACCTCACGCTCAAACGCAATCAGCGCCCCGGTCTTTTTCATGCTCAGTCGCTCCGTGGCGCGTATGGCCTCGGAGATCGCCTGGTTGTACTGCCGAGTGTTGAATCGCGACAGCGGGCGCCCGATGTGGCCGATGCGGCCGAGCTGGTCGAAGGCACGTCGTAGCTCGGGTTGGAACATGACGATGACCGCGATGATGATGAAGAAGGTCGCGTTGCGAAACAGCCAGGACAGGAGGATGAGGTTGAACGTGGTAGACAGCACGCCGACGACCGCCAGCAGGATGAGGCCGACCAGGATCTGAATGCCTTGCGTTCCGCGGAGCAGACGCAGCAGCTGATAGAGGATGAACGTGACGACGGCCACGTCGATCACCTCGACCGGGCCGAGGTGGCGGACCACCTCGAGCAGCTGCAGCCAGAACTGGCTGATGAAGCTCATCAGCTGAACAGCTGCGCCATCAGGGCCATCTGCGCGTAGAGGCGGTTTTCGGCTTGCTGGAAGACGACCGAGCGCGAGCCGTCGATGACCTCGTCGGTGACCTCCTCGCCGCGGTGCGCCGGCAGGCAGTGCATGAAGATGGCGCCGGGTGCGCGATCCATCACAGCCTGGTTGACCTGGTAGTGCATGAAGGCCCTACGCCGGGATTCCTGGTCCCGTTCCTGCCCCATCGATGTCCATACGTCGGTGTAGATTGCGGTCGCGTTGTCCAGGTTCGTGATCTCGTTCGTCAGTGTGACCGTGTGGGTTCCTGAGTCGATGCTACGCGCGCGCTCGATCACGGCGGACGGTGGCTCGTAACCGGCGGGGCTGACCACCGTGAGAGTGATGTCGGTCAGCGCGGAGGCCTCGATGAGCGAGGTCGCCATGTTGTTGCCGTCGCCGATATATACGACACGCTGCCCAGCCAGGCTTCCCGCCACCTCTTCCAGTGTCAGCAGGTCGGCGAGCACCTGGCATGGATGTGAGCGGTCGGTGAGGCCGTTGATGACGGGTTTCTCGGATGCCCTCGCGAGTGCGACGAGGTCGTCATGTGAGCGCAAACGCGCGACCACTCCGTCGACGTAACGGTCGAGCACTTTGGCCGCGTCGGAGATCGTCTCCCGGACTCCCAGCTGGACGTCGTTCTCGGTCAGCGTCGTGGTCGAGCCGCCGAGCCGGGCGATGCCCACCTCGAAGGAGACACGCGTCCGGTGCGATGGCTTCTGGAAGAGCATGGCGATGTGGCGGCCCTGAAGCGGCCGTTTCGACCACTTGCCGGCCTTGATCTCGTGGGCCAGGTCGAGGAGCTGTCGCAGCTGCCTCCGGTCGAGGTCGGCGAGGTCGATGAAGTCGCGACCCTTCAGCGAAACCACAGGAGCGATCATGATCGCTCGCCCGACTATAGACCGGGCTATAGACGAGGTTCGATAAGCTCACCCGCCACGATCGGCGAAATGGCCAGGTCGCGCAACGAATCGAACTCGGGAAGCCGCGAGCGGAGCTTCGGGTCGTCACGCAGCCGCAGGATCAGGTCGCGGCAGGCGGCGGGGTCGAGTCCGAAGCGGGCGGGCTTGAAGCTGAGCGGCATCTCGTGCTTGATCTGGATCGTCAGGCGATCCGTGACCCGGACGTTCGGCCACGAGTAAGGATCGGTCAGCGTGACCGAGACCATTTGCACCCACGAGGCCCCCATCTCTTGCCGGCCCTGGATCACGAGCAGCCGGTCGCGGAAGAGGGCGAGACGGGCGGGCGGCCAGTTGAAGAGCTGGACCAGGCACCAGATGACGACTCCCGCGCCCCCCGCCGCCCCTGCCGCGAACGCGAATCCCGCGACCGCGGCTCCTGCGATGGCGAAAGCCGCCACCGTAAGCGCGCCGAAGACCACCACCCAGGCCACCCCCGCCACGCCGAGGGTCACGATCGACCGGCGTGATCGAACGTAGATCAAGCTCGCCCCAGCACCAGCGAGTAGTGTATTCCCGAGCCTTGATGCAGGACGTGATCGCGGAACGCGCCGCCATCGACAAGGCGGTTTCGGGGAAGACGGTATGCACGATCTTCAACGAAGCCGTCACGAAGTGGGGCGACAAGCCCGCGCTGCACTGGAAGGAGAACGGCGACACGCGGACCCTGACGTGGCGGGGTTACCGCGACGAGGTGGCCGCCGTGACCCTTGCCCTCCGCTCTCTGGGTTTTGGCCCCGGGCAGTTCGGGCTGATCATGGCCCGAAACGCGCCCGAGCACGTCATCGCCGACCTCGGCATCGTCCACGCGGGCGGGGCGGCGATCAGCGTCTACAACACACTCGCCCCCGAGCAGATCGAGTACGTCGCCAACCATTCCGAGGCGACGGTCGCGTTCGTCGAGGACGAAGGATTTCTCGAGAAGTTCCTGGCCATCCGGTCATCGACGCCGAAGCTTCGCCACCTGGTGCTGGTACGCGGGTCGGCCCCTGAGGGCGTGATCACGTGGGAATCCCTGGTCGCGAAGGGGCGGGAGATGCACGCGGCCGAGCCAAAAGCATTCGAGGAATCGTGGCGCGCGGTCGGACCGGAGGACACCATTTCGCTGATCTACACGTCAGGCACCACCGGACCGCCGAAGGGCGTCGTCTATTCCCACAACAACATCCTGTGGACCCTCGAGTCGATCCAGCGCTTCTACCCGCTCGACCCGGAAACCTGCGTCAGCTATCTGCCCCTGGCACACGTGGCTGAGCGGTTCACCTCGCAGTGGCGCGGCATTCATCTAGGTCATGAGGTCTGGCTCTGCCCGGATCCGAACCTGCTGCTGCCGTACCTGCTGGAAGCGAGGCCGACCTTTTTCGTGGGTGTGCCGCGGGTGTGGGAAAAGCTGATGGCGGGTCTTCAGGCCGGCATCGCCGCGGAGCCGGACGAAGACAAACGTCAGATGGCGCAGGGCGCCGTGTCGGCAGCGGTGTCCGCCTATCGCCTGCGCCATGCGGGACAACCGGTGCCGCCCGAGCTGGCTGCCGGGGTCGAACGCGCGCAGCCACTCTTCACCCTCCTGCGCTCCAAAGTTGGCCTGGACCGCGTTGCAATGGCAATCACGTCGACCGCGCCGTGCCGCCCCGAGGTGCACGAGTTCTGGGGCGCGCTCGGCATGCCCCTTTTTGAGGTGTGGGGCATGAGCGAGCTCACCGGTCCAGCGACCGTGGTTCCGATGGACGACCACCAGGCGCCTTCGATCGGCCGGCCGATGCCCGGCGTTGAGGTCCGGCTGGGCGAAGACGGCGAGCTGCTGGTCCGCGGCGGCAACGTCATGGTCGGCTACTACAAGGAGCCCGGCAAGACCTCGGACATGATCGACGCCGACGGCTGGGTCCACAGCGGCGACATCGCCGAGGCGGGGACGAACGGGCAGTTCAAGATCATCGACCGCAAGAAGGAGCTGATCATCACCTCCGCGGGCAAGAACATCTCGCCCGCCAACCTGGAGGCGCTCGCGAAGTCGAGCCCGATCATCGGCCAGGCGGTCGCGGTCGGCGACTCGCGGAACTTCATCTCGGTCCTGGTCGTCCTCGATCCGCAGGTCGCTCCGGTATGGGCGAAGGCGCGCGGCGTCGAGGCTTCGTCGATGGCCGAGCTGGTTGAGCAGCCGGCCGTGATCGACGAGGTGCGGCGCGCGCTGACCGCGGCCAACACTCACCTCTCGCGCGTCGAGCAGTTCAAGCGCTTCACCATCCTGCCGACGGAGTGGTCGCCGGAGTCCGAAGAGCTGACGCCGACCATGAAGCTCAAGCGGCGCGTAATCAACACCAAGTACCAGCCGCAGATCGAGGCGATGTACGCGAATCCACCTGGCGGCCACGCGGTCGATCCGGAGCGTGAGGGCGGCTAGGGCTTAGCGCCGTTCTTTCTGCTCGCGGCGGCGGTCGGCTTGAAGCTCATCACCGCATCGGTGAAAAGTCGTGTCGCGAGCCGCGTCTTTGGCTCCCCCGTCCTGGCAGCGAGCTTGCTGAGGTGATCGATGACGCGTGGTTCGATGCTGAGCCGGTAGAGCTGTTTGACGACTGGTGTTTTGTCTTTCATGTCGACGATTGTCGGTCGGGGTTGGTGCCCTGCCAACCGTGGTTGTTAAGGGCGAGACTGCCGCAGATGGAGGGCGACGTCCGCTGGCGTCACGGCTCGAGGGCCGGATGAGAGCGCGGCCTGACCAGTCAGGCACGCGGGGTTACCGGTTCTATGCCAGCTTCGTGCTTAGGCGATCGATTTCGGCCGAGGTCATGCCGGAAGCCTGGAGGTACCCATCGACTCCTCCCCACTTCTGATGAAGGTGGTCGAGCACGCCCAGGATTCGTTCCGGCGGACACCGAAGCTCATCGCGAAACGCGGCCCGCTTGTCCGGCGGCGCCTCGCTGATCCACACTTCGTATTGCTTCGCGAGCTGCACGTCGGTCTCGGCGTAGTCAGCGGCGATGTGATCGGGCGATACGCCGGCCAGGTCGAGCAGCATCGCGGCGACTAGGCCTGTGCGGTCCTTGCCGGCAAAGCAGTGAAACAGGACGCCGCCTTCCGCCTCGGCTACACGTTGGAAGACGTCGCGAAAGGCCTCTCGCCGTTTCTCGACGATCATCAGGTAGCGCTCGAACATGCCCCCGGACTCGCCGAGCTTGTTCATGTTGGCGTCATCGATGAGGGCGCTGTGGATGTAGACGGCGCCGTCGCCGGCGGCGAACGGGTTCGGCGAGCCAAGGACTTCCGACTCGCTTCGCAGGTCGATCACGACGTTGACGCCGTAGGCCTTCATCGCCTCGCGACCTGGCTCGGTGAGATGGCCCAGGTGGTCCGACCGGATCAGCACGCCCGGACGGGTGACACCACCCGGGCGGGGTAGACCACCCAGGTCGCGGGTGTTCTGGCAGTCGGGCCAGTCGAGCCGCCGGGAAGGCTCTTCTAACGCTTCGTGTATTGGGGAGCTTTCCGGGCTCGCTTCAGTCCGTACTTCTTGCGCTCCTTCATGCGGGCGTCGCGGGTCAGCAGACCCGCCTTCTTCAGCGCCGCGCGGAGGTCGGGGTCGAAGCGGGTCAACGCGCGGGCGATGCCGTGCGCGATCGCGCCCGCCTGCCCGCTGGTCCCGCCGCCGATGACCTTGATCGAGATGTCGAACTTGCGCTGCGTGCCCGTGACGCGAAGCGGCGCGAGGGCCGCCATCTCGAGGACACGTCTGCCCAGGTAGGCGAGTGGGTCCTTCTCGTTGACGGTGACGCGGCCTTCACCCGGGGTCAGTCGGACGCGCGCGATGGCGTTCTTGCGCCGCCCGGTGCCTCGATTCAGGTTGTCAGCCAATCTTCAAGTTTCCTTTTGCATCGAAGGTCAGGACCTTCGGTTTCTGTGCCGCGTGGCCGTGCTCCGCGCCCGCGTAGACGCGAAGGCGCTTCAGCATATCGGCTCCCAACGTGTTCCGTTGCAGCATGCCGCGCACCGCGGTCGTGACCGGGAACGTTGGGTCCAGCTCCTGGGCCTTCTCGAGCGTGCGCCTGCGCAGGCCACCCGGGTATCCCGAGTACCGCGTGTACTCCTTGGTCTGGAGCTTGGTGCCGGTGACCTTCACCTTCGCCGCGTTGATGACCACCACGTGGTCGCCGGTGTTCAGGTGAGGCGTGTACGTGGGCTTGTGCTTGCCGCGAAGGATTGCGGCCACACCTGACGCAAGGCGGCCGAGGACCTGGTCCGTCGCATCGACGACAAACCAATCACTCTTCAGGTCCGCGGCTTTCGCCGTCCACGTCTTCTGTTTGCTCATTTCTTTCGCGAGTTCCTCAGTAAATCACTTCCATCAACGTCAGCCCCCCAGCTGGAGCCGTGCGCGGCGCCCTGCGGCGATCCCGCGCCCGGAGGATCTCCCCCACCCACGCGGGCGGCCGCTCTCCGCGGCCCACCTCGGCCAGCGCGCCCGCGATGCTGCGCACCATGCCGCGTAGGAAGCCCTCCGCGACCAGCTCCAGCTCGACCAAATCGCCCCGCCGCCGGACGCTCGCGGAATGCATCTCGCGCACCCGCGTATCGGCCGGCTCGGACGCCGAGCAGAAGGTGGTCCAATCGTGCTTGCCGACCAGCGTCCGCGCTGCAAGTGACATCGCGTCGACGTCAAGGGCACCGCGGACGTGCCAGCAGCGGCCCCGCTCCAGGGCGGGTCGGGCCGGCCGGTCCAGGAACCGGTACCGGTACCGGCGCCGGCGCGCGGAGTGGCGGGCGTGGAAGTCCTCCGCCACGATTTCAGCCGACAGCACCGCCACGTCCTCCGGCAGCCGCGCGTTGAGCGCCGCCATCAGCCGCCGGGGCGAGATGCCCCCGTCGGTGTGGAAGCTCGCGACCTGACCTTCGGCGTGGGCGCCCGCGTCGGTGCGACCCGCTCCGTAGACCGTGTGGTCCTGGCCGGTGATCGAGCGCAGCGCGCGCTTCAGCTCGGCTTCCACGGTGCGGCCCTTGGCCTGCTGCTGCCAGCCGGCGAAGTTCGACCCGTCGTACTCCAGCACGATTTTGATATTCACTTTTTAACTTCTGCCTCGCCCCTCACCCTGACCCTCTCCCCTGGGGGGAGAG
>Ga0209057_1002116_pt1 | contig 15514 bp, 17 predicted proteins | sample GraSoiAngelo_146_FD_185903 | JGI IMG/M metagenome (GOLD analysis project Ga0209057, IMG submission 185903) | Grasslands soil microbial communities from the Angelo Coastal Reserve, California, USA - 14_1009_05_30cm (SPAdes) (version 2) | ecosystem: Environmental > Terrestrial > Soil > Grasslands ... | reverse complement strand
TGGGTGAAGAGACCGAGACGGCGCATGCGGGTGGCGAAGCGGCGGTGCAGGAACGGCCGCGCGGCGGAGGCGGCGGAGGCGGCGGAGGCGGCGGAGGTGGCGGAGGCGGCGGGCGTGGCGGGGGTGGCGGGGGTGGCGGGGGCGGCGGGGGCGGCCGGGGGCGCGGCCGCGGCCGCGGCCGGGGCGGCGAGCGCCGCGATGGGGGTGAGCGTCAGCGCGAAGGCGACGGCCTGCTCGAAAACGTGATCTCGATCAACCGCGTCGCCAAGGTCGTGAAGGGGGGCCGACGGTTCGGGTTCAACGCGCTCGTCGCGGTCGGCGACGGGCAGGGACGGGTGGGGGTCGCCACCGGCAAGGCCAACGAAGTGAGCGAGGCAGTGCGCAAGGCCGTCGAGGCCGCGCGCCGACGCATGATGGAGGTTCCGCTGACCGGCGGCACGATCCCGCACGAGATCGTGGGGGACCACGGCGCGGGCCGCGTCCTCCTCAAGCCCGCCGCCACGGGAACCGGGGTGATCGCGGGCGGCCCGGTGCGCGCGGTGCTGGAGTGCGCGGGCGTGCGGGATATTCTCACGAAGAGCCTGGGCTCGACCAACCCGCACAACATGGTGCGCGCCACGATCGACGCGTTGCAGCACCTGACCACCCAGCGGCGCGTGGCCAAGGAACGCGGTGTGGAGGTCGAAGCGATCCACTACCGGCCGCGGCAGGGGGCGACCCGTGGCTAGGCTTCCCCCCACCCGCAAGTACCGCAAGCGTAAACGGGGCGCGGACCGGGCGCTGCCGCCCGCGGGAACCGGCGAGCTACGGATCGAGCAGGTCCACTCGGGCATCGGCCGCCCCGCGTTAGAGCGCCGCACGCTCGAGGCGATCGGACTCAAGCATCACCAGGACGCCGTCGTCAAGAAGGATCATCCGGCGCTCCGTGGCATGCTGTATCAGGTGCGCCACCTCGTGGCCGTGACGCCCGTGAAGGAAGGAAAGTAGGCGATGGCGCCAACCAAGCCGAAGCGGAAGCCGAAGCCGAAGGCCAAGGCGAAGCCGAAAGGGCGTGCTCGCGCGACGCGGAGGGCGAAGGCCACCGCCCAGCCGACGACGGTGGAGCGGGTGGTGCTGCACAGCCTGCAGCCGCCGGCAGGGTCGCACCGCGCCCGCATCCGCAAAGGGCGAGGCCCCGGCTCGGGGATCGGCAAGACCGCCGGCCGGGGGGGCAAGGGGCAAACCGCGCGCTCGGGCGGCCAGACCCGGCCCGGGTTCGAGGGCGGCCAGATGCCGCTCATCCGCCGCATCCCGAAGCGCGGCTTCACGAATCCTTTCAAGCAGCCCGCTCAAGTCGTGAACGTGCGCTACCTTGGCAAGCTCGCTGAAGGCGTCGAAGTGACGCCAGAGACGCTGTTCGGCGCAGGCCTGGTGCGACGGCCGGATCGGCCGATCAAGCTGCTCGGCATGGGCGACGTCGGGCGCAAGTTCACCATCAAGGGCGTGGCCGTGTCCGCCTCTGCGCGCAGCAAGATCGAGCAGGCGGGCGGCACCATCGGGAGCTGACCCGTGACCGCGCCTCAAATCCCCAATCTCTTCAAGGTCCCGGAGCTGAAGGAGAAGATCCTCTTCACGCTCCTGTGCCTCGTCATCTACCGGCTGGGCGCCCATATCGCGACCCCCGGCGTCAACGTCCAGGCCCTCGCTGATTTCCTGAAGAACGCCGGCCAGGGGACGCTGTTCAGCCTGTACGACCTGTTCGCGGGCGGTGGCTTCTCGCGTGCCACCGTGTTCGCGCTCGGGATCATGCCCTACATCTCCGCCAGCATCGTGTTCCAGCTCGCGGCACCGGTATTCCCGGTGGTCGAAAAGATGCAGCGCGACGAGGAGGGGCGGAAAACCCTCACCCAGTGGACGCGCTACCTCACCGTGGTGCTGTGCCTGTTCCAGGCGTACGGCTATGCCCTGTTCGCCGAGCAGCTCCCCGGCGCCGTGGCTCACCCCGGCTGGGCCTTCCGGATGACCACCGTCCTCACGCTGTCCACCGGCGGCGTGTTCATCATGTGGCTGGGCGAGCAGATCACCGAGCGGGGCATCGGCAACGGGGCGAGCCTGCTGATCTTCTTCTCGATCGTCGAGCGCATCTGGCCCGAGACGTTGCGGACCTTCGAGGCGTTGCGCGCCCGCTCGCTCACGCTTCCGGTGCTCCTGGTCGTCCTGCTCATCATGGTGCTGGTGGTGGCGGGGACGGTGGCCGTGACCGTCGCCGCGCGGCGCATCCCGATCCAGATTCCGCGCAAGGTCATGGGGCGGGGACGGATCCGCGAGGGACAGAAGACGTTCATCCCGCTGCGGATCAACTCCTCGGGCGTGATGCCGATCATCTTCGCGCAGTCGTTGATCATCGTGCCGGGAACGATCGCGACCTTCAGCGGCAACTCGACCCTCAAGCACCTGGCGGAATACTTCAACGTCACGTCACCGCTGTACCTCCTGACGAGCGCGGTGCTGATCATCTTCTTCGCCTACTTCTACACCTCCATCATCTTCAATCCCGTGGATCTGGCGGAGAACTTGAAGAAGCAAGGCGGGTTCATTCCCGGTGTGAAGCCGGGCGCGGCCACCGCCGACTACATCGACGACGTGCTGTCCCGGATCACCCTCCCGGGCGCCATCTTCCTCACGGTCGTCGCCATGCTGCCGATCGTGGTGTCGAACGTGCTCAACATGCCGTTCGGCTTCGGGGGCACGGCGCTGCTGATCGTGGTGGGCGTCGCGCTGGACACGGTCCAGCAGGTGCAGCAACACCTGCTGCTGCGGCACTACGACGGGTTCATGCGGGGTGGGGGACCCGGGGCCGGAACGAGCCGCGTGCGGTTCCGGCGCTGACCCTTGTTCGTCCTCCTTCTCGGTGCGCCGGGCTCGGGCAAGGGCACCCAGGGTAAGATTCTCGCGGAGCGTCTCGGCCTTCCCAAGATCACCACGGGCGACATCCTGCGCGCCGCCGTGAAGGACGGCACCCCGCTCGGCCGCGAAGCGAAGAAGTACATGGACGACGGCAAGCTCGTCCCCGACAGCGTGATCCTCAGCCTCATCAAGGCGGAACTGGCGAAGCCCGACGCCAAGGAAGGCGCCATCTTCGACGGCTTCCCCCGCACCGCCGCGCAGGCCGAGCTGGTCGACACCACGCTGGGCGAGCGCGGCCAGCGCCTCAATCACATCCTGCTGCTCGACGTGCCGGAGGAAGAGCTGGTCCGCCGCATGACGGCTCGCGCAGCCGCGGAGGGCCGGTCGGACGACACGCCGGAGGCCATCCGCACCCGCCTGCAGGTGTACCAGCGCGACACCGCTCCCCTCGTGGCCCATTACGCGCAGCGCGGCATCGTGCATCGCGTGCCGGGCTCGGCCACGGTCGACGCCATCGCGACGGAGATCAAGCGCATCGTCGGGCGATGATCACGATCAAGTCGCCGCGGGAGATCGAGACGATGGCGGCCGCCGGTCGCGTCGTCGCGGCGACCCTCGCGCTGGTGCAGCGTCAGGTCCGCCCCGGCGTCTCCACGGAGGAGCTGGACCGCCTCGCCGAGGGCTTCATCCGGTCGCACCCGGGCGCCCGCCCGTCGTTCAAGGGGCTGTACGACTTCCCCGCCACGCTCTGCACCTCGATCAATGCGGAAGTGGTTCACGGGATCCCGTCGCCGAAGCGGGTGCTCCGAGAGGGGGACCTGCTGAGCGTAGACGTCGGGGTGTGGCTCGAGGGCCTGCACGCCGACTCAGCCGCAACGTTTCCGGTCGGCAAGGTGGGTCCGGATGCCGAGCGGCTGCTCCGCGTGACGCAGGAAGCGCTCGCCGCAGGGGTCGATCAGGCGCGGGCCGGGAACCACGTGGGGGACATCGGGCACGCCGTGCAGCAAGTCGCCGAGGCGGCCGGGTACTCGGTGGTGCGCGAGCTGGTGGGGCACGGGATCGGCGCCTCGTTCCACGAGGAGCCGCAGGTGCCGAACTACGGTAAGCCGAGGCGCGGCCCGCGGCTGGTGCCCGGGATGACGATCGCGATCGAGCCGATGGTGAACGTGGGTGGTCCCGAGATTCGCACACTCGACGACAAATGGACCGTCGTGACCCAGGACGGGTCGCTCTCCGCTCACTTCGAGCACACGGTGGCGGTCCTCGCCGACGGGCCGCCGCGCATCCTCACGACGGCGGACTGACCTCCCGGTAGGGGCGCAGCACGCCCCCTACGATGCCCCGGCGTCTCGCTCCAGCGCCTCCGCTTCCTGGAGCAGCGCCTTCCCCCATCCCGGCTCTGAGAGCGCCGCGACATTCACGCGGACGTTCTCCACCGCCCCCGCGAGCGCGGCGCGGGCCAGCGCCGCGCCCACCCGCGCGTCCGAGCGGGCGTTCTGATTGCCGATCGTCTCGATCTCCCGCGCCAGGCCGAGCAGCCGCACCGCCCCGCGCGCCATTTGGAGCGGGGTCTGCGCCGCGCCGACCAGCGCTTCATCGACCGCGCGCCTCCGGCCGGGGTCCTCCTTGGGGAGCCGATGGGCCGCGCTCACCCGGGAGTAGGCGGCGGCGTCCTCATCCACCAGCCGCCGGAGCTGGCCCCGCAACGCATCGGCCTCGGCGACGATGGCCGAGACCCGCGGCTGCGCGCTCGCATACGCTTTCCGCCCGATCGTGAGGCGCCCGACCATCGCCACGAGTGCCGCCGCCAGGGCGCCCGCCAGGGCAGCCGCGCTCCCGCCCCCCGGCACCGGCGCGCCGCCCGCCAGCTCCTCGAGCCAGCCGTCGAGCGTGGGGCCTTCTAAGGCGCGGATCCTCGCCTCGAGCAGGCGATCGGCCGCGTCCGGGAGCTTCAGGTATGCGGCCCCCGCGCCCAGAATCCCGCGCTCGGGGATGAGCCCGACCACCTCGCTCTTCAGGACGCCGATGCCACGCTCGCGCGCCCGGGATTCGACCGCGGCGAACACGCTGGCGGGAGAAGTCGTGTCGATGTCGAGCAGGTTCATGGAGACTTGGGCCTTCCCGTTCACCTCGAACCCGGCGGCCTGTACGGCCGGCAGGCCGCCACTCGATGTCCGGATCGCTTGCGCGATCTGCTTCGCGACCCGGACGTCGCCCGTGTCCAGGTAAATGTTGAACGCGACCAGGAAAGGCCGCGCGCCGATCGCCGTGACGCCGGCGGTGGGATGGACGTGCTTGGGCCCGAAATCGGGGTCCGCGGCCGGGTCCTTACCGATCCGTTCCCGCAGGCCCTCGAACTCGCCCTTCCGAACGTCGGGCAGCCGCTCTCGCTCGGGGCGCGTGGCCGCCCGGGCATAGAGATAGATGGGAACGCCGAGCTCGTCCGCGGCGCGCTCACCCAGGCGGCGCGCCAGGGCCACGCAGTCCTCCATCGTCACATCGCGCACGGGCACGAACGGCACCACGTCCGTCGCACCCATGCGGGGGTGCTCGCCCCGGTGCTTCGTCAGATCGATGCGTTGTGTAGCGACGCGCATGCCGCGCAACGCGGCTTCGACCGCGGCGTCGGGGCGCGCGACCAGCGTGAACACCGAGCGGTTGTGCGACGGATCGGCCTGCACGTCGAGTAGGGTGACGCCGGGAACGCTCGTGAGCGCGGCGCGGAGCGCCTCCAGCGTGTCACGGTCCCGACCCTCGGAGAAATTGGGGACGCACTCGACCAGCGGAGCCGGCATCTAGGCGGTCCTGAGCAGCTCGAGCAGCCAGCGGTGCAGGGAGGGGTTCCCGGCGACGACGGAGCCGTGCCGTAGCACGTCGTCCTCACCTTCGAGCGTCGTCACCACCCCGCCCGCTTCCCGAATCAGCAGGACGCCTGCGGCGACGTCCCAGGGCGCGAGAGTGAGCTCCCAGAACGCGTCGAAGCGGCCCGCCGCCACGTCTGCGAGGTCGAGCGCGGCCGAGCCGGCGCGACGGATGCCGCTCGAGACGCCCATCACGGCGGCGAACTGATCGAGGTAGCGCCGCAGCACCGGAAGACTCTTGAATGGGAACCCGGTGCCGACCAGCGCGTGCCGAGGCTCGGTGAGTCCGGAGACGTGCAGCCGCCGCTCGCCCTGCCAGGCGCCGAGCCCGGTCGCGCCCCAGTAGACGAGGTCTCGGCCGACGTCGTGGATCACCCCCACCCGCAGCGTCCCCTCCACCAGCGCTCCGATCGACACGGCGTACTGCGGGTAGCGATGCAGGAAGTTGGTGGTGCCGTCGAGCGGGTCCACGATCCACACGACGTCGCCCGCGCGCGACTCGCTCGGCGACAGTTCCTCGCCGATGACGTGGGATCCCGGCACTGCCGCCGTGAGCGTCTCCGCGATCAGTGCCTCGGACTGTCGGTCTACCTCGGTGACGAAGTCGTGGCGCGCCTTTTCGATCCAGTCGCGCGCCGCCGCAGGCGTGGCCTGCCGTAACAGGGTAGCGGCGCGCTCGGCAGCGACCTTTGCCACATCGACTAAGTCTTTGAGTTCTCGCACCTTGCGTGGCCGACCTCCGCAATCGTAGGTTGTGACCCCATGGCGCGCGTCTTTTCCGGCATCCAGCCCTCGGGCGAGCTGCACATCGGCAACTACCTCGGCGCCGTCCAGAATTGGGTCAAGCTGCAGCACCAGCATGATTGTCTGTTCTCGGTCGTGGACCTGCACGCCATCACACAGGCCTACGACCCCGCGAGCCTCTCCCAGCGGACCGTCGACATGGCCGTCGGACTGTACGCGGCGGGCCTCGATCCCGAGCGCGCCATCGTGTTCGTCCAGTCGCACGTTCCGGAGCACACCGAGCTCAACTGGCTACTCAACACGGTGACGCCGCTCGGCGAGCTGGAGCGCCAGACCCAATTCAAGGACAAGGCGCAGCGCCAAGAGAGCGTCCCCGCGGGGCTGCTGAATTATCCGGTCCTGCAAGCGGCGGACGTGCTGTTGTACCGCGCAACCCTCGTGCCTGTCGGGGAGGACCAGCTGCAGCATCTCGAGCTGATGCGCGAGATCGCGCGCCGCTGGAACGCCCGCTTCGCGACCGGCGGAGGGTTCGCGTTCCCGGAGCCGAAGGCGCTCCTGTCCACGGCGAAGCGTGTCCTCGGGCTCGACGGCCAAGCCAAGATGTCGAAGAGCCTCGGCAACACGGTAAGCCTCTTCGACACGCCGGAGACGATCTGGGAGAAGCTCAAGCCCGCCGCGACCGACCCCGCCCGGGTCACGCGCAAAGACCCCGGCAACCCGGATATTTGCAACATCTTCACGATCCATCAGGGCTTCTCGCCGCCCGCCACGCAGCAGCTGGTGGCGCACAACTGCCGCACCGCGGGGTGGGGCTGCCTCGATTGCAAGCGGGTGCTCGCGGACCATATGATAGCCACGCTCACCCCCATCCGCGAGCGGGCGCAGGCGCTGCAGGCGGAGCCGCGCAAGGTGAGTGAGCTGCTGCGCGCGGGCGCGACGCGGGCGCGAGCGCTCGCCCGCGAGACGATGACCCAGGTGCGGCGGCGCATGGGCTTTCTCGAAGGAGCGGAGGCCTGATGCAACACTTCGCCCAGCGGATGATCGAGATGTTCCGGCTGGAGCTGTTCCTCCAGCTCAGCCTCGCCACCCTGTTCGGCGGTGCGATCGGCCTCGAGCGCGAGCTGGGCGGGAAGCCGGCTGGGCTGCGGACCAACATCCTGATCTGCATCGGCTCGGTGCTCTACACCAAGCTGTCCATCACCATGGCCGCCGGGACCGCCGACCCGACACGCGTGGCGGCGCAGATCGTCACGGGAGTCGGCTTTATCGGGGCGGGCACGATTCTGCACGCGCGCGGCGCGGTCGTGGGCCTGACCAGCGCGGCCACGATCTGGGTCGTGGCCGCGATCGGCGTCGCATTGGGCGCCGCGTTCTACTGGGAAGCCGCCGGCACGACGTTGCTCGTCCTGCTCGTGCTGCAGGGACTGGGGCGCGTCGAGCTGGTGGTGGAGCGTCAGTCCACGCAGAGCAGCTTGTCGGTGCACGCCCGGCCCGACCCGACGGTGTTGGAGGACCTCGAGACGGTGGTCCGTCGGACTGGCCTCACGATCGAACGCCAAGCCAGTCGCCGCGAGAACGTTGATTTGGTGATCGAGTTCTCGCTGCGCGGGCCCAAGCGGCTCCACGACCAGGTGATGATCGCGCTGCTGCATCACCCCAGCGTGCGGACCGTCTCCACCGGCGAGTGAGCCGGCGCCTCGTCGTCGACCTGGCCTCGCCGCTCACGGCGTGGCGGATTCCGCCTTGGGTCGTCCAAGCGATCCGCACCGCGCTCGGTGCCGGATGGGACGTCGTCGAGGTCCAGGCCCCGGCCGCCTCGGACAATGACGGTGGCTCCGGCACGCCCGAGGCCACGGCGGCGGCGCGCGGGGCGGAGATCTACCTGGGGTACGGTGTGCCGGCCGGGGTCGTGCAAGCGGCGCACGGCACGCTCAAGTGGGCCCACAGCGGCACCGCGGGGGTCGGGGCCACGCTGCCACATGTGAGGGGGGTGGGCGTGGTGCTCACCAACTCCGCCGCCGTCCACGCCGACCCGATCGCCGACTGGGTCATCGCCGCGATCGCCTACTTCGCCCGCGGCCTCGACCGCATGCGCGAGTACCAGGCGGCGGAGCGGTGGGCCAAGGCGGAGTTCACCGACTTCGCGATCCCGCTCCGAGAGCTGGGCGAGCTGCGCGTCGGCGTCCTCGGGCTGGGCGGGATCGGCGCTGCCGTGGCGCGTCGCGCCCTGGCGCTGGGGATGAGCGTGGCGGGGGTGCGGCGCCGGCCCGAGCGCGGTGGGCCGGCGGGCGTCGGCTGGATCGGGGGGCCGGGCGACCTCGAGCGGCTGGCAGGCGAGAGTGATTGCCTAGTGATCGCGGCCCCGCATACGGCGGGGACGCGTGGGGCGGTGACCCGGAGCGTACTGGAGCGGCTCCCTCGGGGTGCGATCGTCATCAACGTGTCACGCGGGACGCTCCTGGACGAGACGGCCCTGCTCGAGCTGCTTGACGCCGCCCGCCTACGCGGCGCGGCCCTCGATGTCTTCGCGGTGGAGCCACTGCCGTCGGGACATGCCTTGTGGCGCCACCCGCGCGTGCTCGTGAGCCCCCACGTCGCCGCGGTGACCACGCGCTTCTGGGAGCGTGAGACAGGGCTGATCGTGGAGAACATCCGGCGCTATCTTGCAGGGGCGCCCCTCGCCAACGTGGTCGATCTGGAGGCTGGATACTAGTGGAGGAGAAATCCCGCAGCTCTCGCGGCAGCGCCGACGTGCAGCCGCGCGGCATCGAGCAGATCATCAAGGCGGCGATCGATCGCGGCGCATCCGACTTGCACATCAAGGCCGGGGACGTGTTTCGTGCCCGGATCGATGGCAAGCTCGTGCCCCTCACCAAGCAGCGCCTCACGCCGGAGCAGACCAAGGCGATCGCGCTGCGCCTGATCCCGAACGAGGACGATCGGGGGCGGATCGACGAGCTGCACGAGTACGACTGCTCGTGGGGGGTGCCGGGGGTCGGGCGCTTCCGGGTCAACATCCTGCGGCAACGCTCGTCGTTCATGATCGTGATGCGCGTCATCCCGTTCGATATCCCCACGTTTGAGTCGCTCAAGCTGCCACCCGTCCTCGGCACGATCGCGGCGGCGGAGCGAGGGTTGATTCTCGTCACGGGGGTCACCGGCTCGGGGAAGAGCTCCACCATGGCCGCGATCGTGAACCACATCAACCAGACTCAGCAGAAGCACGTGGTCACGCTCGAGAACCCGATCGAGTTCTTGCATCGCGACATCAACTGCTCCATCACGCAGCGCGAGATCGGGGTGGATACCGATGACTTCGCGTCGGGCCTTCGCGCCACGCTGCGGCAAGACCCTGACGTCATCCTGATCGGCGAGATGCGGGACGTGGAGACGGTCGAAACCGCGCTGAAGGCCGCCGAGACGGGGCATCTCGTCATCTCGACGCTGCACACGCCGGACGCGGCAACGACCGTCGGCCGCCTGGTGGCGATGTTCCCGCCCGAGCAGCAGGAGATCGCGCGGGTGCGCCTCGCGGAGGCGCTCCAAGGCGTGGTCTCGCAACGGCTGTTGCCGCGCGCCGACGGCCACGGGCGGGCCGCGGCGGTCGAGGTCATGATCTGCACCGACACGGCTCGTGACCTGATCAAGGATCCGAGCCTCACGGGCGAGCTGCACGCCTACATCCGCGGCGCCCGCGACCAGTACGGCATGCAGACCTTCGACCAGCACCTCGTGGACCTCGTGGCGGACGAAGTCGTGACGTACGAGACGGCGCTCGCCGCGGCGACCGACCCGGCACACTTCGCGCAGCAGCTGCGCGGCCTGCCGCGCCGCTCGCGCGGGGCGGGACGGAAGGAAGCGGCCGAGGCCTCAGGCGGAAAGTGAGCGGCCGGCGGTTCGCTGGGGTGCTCGCGCCCATTACGACGCCGTTCGACCCCGCGACGGGCGACGTCGCCCCGGTACAGCTCCGCGACAACGTGGCTTGCCTGCTGGCAGCGGGCCTGGACGGCGTCGTCGTCGCCGGCTCGACTGGCGAGGCCGCCATGCTCGACCCCGACGAGCAGCGTCGCGTGGTCGGTTGGGTGCGCGAGGTGCTGCCCGACGGGCGCTGGCTCGTGGCGGGGACGGGGGCCGAGTCGACCCGGCAGGCGATTGCCCTCACCCGGGCGGCGGCGGCGGAAGGGGCGGACGCGGTTCTGGTGCGCCCGCCTGCCTACTTCGCGAATGCGACGTCTCCCGCTACCCTCGCCGAGTACTTTCGCGCGGTGGCGGACGCGAGCCCGGTTCCCGTGCTGGTCTATAACATCCCCAAGTACACGCATCTCCCGCTCGCGGCGGGACTGCTGCAGCAGCTCGTGGCCCACCCGAACATCCGCGGCGTGAAGGACTCTTCGGGCGACGTGAAGAACCTCGCGGCGTATCGGGACGCCGTGCCGGGATGGAGCGTCCTGGCCGGCTCCGGCTCGCTGCTCTATGCGGCGCTCGAGCTCGGGTGCGACGGCGGCATCCTCGCGGTGGCATGCTTCGCGGCGCGCCGTTGCGCCGACATCTTGGCCGCCTTCCGGGCCGGGGATCGGGCCCGCGCCGGGGCCCTGCAGGAGACGCTGGTAGCGCTCGACAAGCAGATCGTGGCCAAGCACGGCCCGGCTGGCGTGAAGGCGGCGATGGACGCCGTGGCGGGAGGTGGGCTGTACGGTGGGCCCGTCCGCGCTCCGCTCGCGCCGCTGAGCGAGGCCGACCGCGCTCAGGTGGCGCAGCTCGTCTGCGGGTGACGGATCAGCGCGCACTGCTCGAGGAGATCGCGGTCTCCCGCCTGGTCGGCACGACCAACCACACCGACGTCCGCGCCGTCCTGAAGCGTGAGCTTGCCGCGCGGGGGTTCGTCGTCATGGAGCAGCGGCTCAGGGCGCGGCCCCGCCCGCCGCTCTGGGGACCCGGGCCCGCCGAAGCCATCAACCTCATCGCGGTTCGACCCCGCGCCCGCGTGCTGACGTGGCTGGCGGCGCACTACGACTCCAAACGCCAGCCGATCTCCATGGCCGCGCGCCTCGTGCTGGCCGCGACGCTGGTCGTGGCCCTGCTCGCTGCGAGCGTGACGCTCCTGGCGGGTGGCTCCACGCTTATCCTCGCGGTCCCGGTGGGAGTCGCGGCGCTGTTCCTGGTCCTGAACCGCGTCTCGGCGGGTTCCCCGGGCGCGGTGGACAACTGCTCGGGGATTCTGACGGTGCTGGCGACTGTGGATGCGCTCCCGCCCGACGCGGCAGTGGGTGTCGTTTTCCCCGACGCCGAGGAGTACGGGCTGCTCGGCGCCAAGGCGCTGCTGCGCGAGCGCGCCAACCTGCTGGCCGATACCGCCCTCGTCAACTTCGACGGCATCGACGACCGCGGCGGCGTCATCGCGTTCGTGCACCGTGGGGGCCCCACGGTGGACGCCCTCGTACACGCGCTTGGCGCGCGTCGCGCCCGCGCGCTGCCGGTGGTCGTGGACGGGCTCGTGCTCGCGCGCGGAACGCGGGAATGTGTCACCATCATGCGCGGCGATTGGGGGACCGCCCGGGTGGTGCACACACCGCGGGACACCGTGGATCGGCTGACGCTGGCGGGTGTCGGACTGGTCGCACAAGCGGTTGCAGGTGTGCTCCGGAGTGTTCCCGCCCTCAAGGGGGGCGCGCGTTGACGTGAACCAGCGCGTTGACGTGAACCAGTGCCTGGTCTAGCTTCCGTCGGAGGATGCTCACACGCCCCGTCCCCCGGGGCGTTTTTGTTGGAGCGCTATGTTCGGACCGAAGACACATTGCGTCGTCGTCGTCGGCGCCCAGTGGGGCGACGAGGGCAAGGGCAAGATCGTCGACGTGCTCGCCGAGCGCGCCGACCTCGTCGTGCGCTACCAGGGGGGCGCCAACGCCGGCCACACCGTCGACACCGGGGCCGGCGAGTTCGTGCTGCACCAGATTCCGTCGGGGATCATCCAGGGCGCCGTGTGCGTCGTCGGCAACGGCGTCGTGCTCGATCCGGAGACCTTCTTCACCGAGCTCGATGCCCTGACATCCCGGGGGATCCGCACCGACCACAAGCTCTACGTCTCGGACCGCGCGCATCTGACGCTGCCCTTCCACAAGCTGCTCGACCGCGCGCGGGAACAACGCGACAAGATCGGCACGACCGGGCGCGGCATCGGCCCGACCTACGAGGACAAATACGGCCGGCGCGGCATCCGCGTGGGAGACCTGCGCAACCCCGAGCGTGCCAAGGAGCTCGTCTGCACCCGCGTCCACGCGGCGAACGAATTCCTCGGGCTGCTCGGCTCGAGCGAGCGCGCCGATGCCGCGGCGCACGTCCGGCTGCTCGAGCGTCTCGCCCCCCGCCTGCTGCCGATCGCCGTGGACGCCGGCCGGGTGGTGTACGAAGCGCTGCAGCGCGCCGAGTCGGTGCTGCTCGAGGGCGCGCAAGGTGCCCTGCTGGACGTCGACCACGGCACCTATCCGTACGTGACGTCGTCCAACACCACCGCGGGGGGGGCGGCGGTCGGTGCGGGGATCGGCCCTACCGCGATCGACGCCGTTTTGGGCGTCGTCAAGGCTTACACCACGCGCGTCGGGAACGGCCCGCTCCCGACCGAGGCGGACGCGAAGCTCGCCGAGCGCATCCGCGAGCTCGGCGGCGAGTTCGGCGCCACCACCGGCCGGCCGCGGCGCTGCGGCTGGTTCGATGCCGTGGTGGTCCGCTACGCCGTGCGGGTGAACGGCCTCACCGGCCTCGCCGTCACGAAGCTCGACGTGCTCGATTCGTTCTCCGAGATCCCCGTGTGCGTCGGGTACCGGCTCGACGGCGAAGCGTTCGACAGCATGCCCGCCGAGGTCGAGCGCCTCACGCGGGTCGAGCCGGCCTACGAGACTCTGCCGGGCTGGCAGAAATCGCTCAGCCAGGTGCGGCGCCTCGCCGACCTACCGCCCGCGGCGCGGGCCTACCTCGACCGGCTGCAGGACCTGGCGCACGCCCCCATCCAGTACGTGAGCGTCGGCACTCGTCGGGACCAGATCATCGAAGTGACGTGAGCGCCTGATGCTCGATGTCGCGGTGATCGGAGCAGGGCCGTGCGGCCTCGCCGTGGGTGTGGCGGCGAAGCGCACTCATCTCACGTGCTCGCTGTTCGACAAAGGGCCAGTCGCGTCGAGTCTGATGCGCTATCCCCTCTATATGACCTTCTTTTCGACGCCCGAGAAGCTCGAGATCGGTGGCGTGCCGTTCGTCACCGCCGCCGAGAAGCCGACGCGGCGCGAAGCCCTCACGTATTACCGCAAGGTGGCGGAGTACTTCGAGCTCGACGTGCGCCAGTACCACGAGGTTCGGAGCGTCCGGCGGTCCAGCGGCGGCTTCGAGCTGGCTGCGGTACACCCCGGGGCGCCGGAGCCCGAGACCATCCTCGCGCGCAACGTCGTCTATGCCACTGGCTATTTCGACTCGCCCAACCCCCTCGGGGTGCCGGGTGAGGAGCTGCCCCACGTATCGCATTTCTTCACCGAGGCGCACCCGTACTGGCAGCAGCGCGTGGTGGTGGTGGGTGGCGGCAACAGCGCCGTCGAGGCGGCTCTCGACTTGCACCGCGTGGGCGCGCGGGTCACGCTGGTGCACTTCCTCGGAGCGTTCGACCGTGGAGTCAAGCCGTGGATCCTCCCCGATGTGACGAACCGGGTGAAGGACGGCAGCATCGCAGCTCGGTGGTGCAGCCGGGTCGTGGAGATCCGCCGCTCCGAAGTCGTGATCCGCTCCGACGTAGATCAGCGGCACGAAACCCTGCCGGCGGATTTCGTGCTCGCCCTCACGGGCTATCGTGCGGACCTCGGCCTGCTGCGCATGATCGGCGTCGAGGTCGACGAGACGACGGGTGTCCCGCGCCATGAGCCGGCGACGCTCGAGACCAACGTGCGGAGCGTCTACATCGCCGGCGTGCTCGCCTCGGGGTTGGACGCCAACAAGATCTTCATCGAGAACGGCCGGGCCCACGGCGGGCTCATTTGCGAGCATATCAAAGCAAAACCCCCCAGGGTTGCCCCTGAGGGGTGATCGCCTGCTCCACATCGTGCGCCCTAGAACCCGATGCGAGCGAGACGACGCTCTTGCTCGCGGGCCAAACAAATGGCCCCGCGTTCTCGTGTCAGGGCGCGGGGCCGCTGCCAACCTCCGGCAGCTGGGCTGTCTCAACAAGTGAGACCCCTTGGCTTTGCGTCCCGCCGTCGCCGGCGGTTTGCCCTGAACAGAGATGTGCCGCTGGTCGCATTGGGCAAGAACGGTGCCCCAGGAACAAGGACCACCAAGACGGCACTTAGCTGGCAAGGAGCGCCCAGTGTGCCCTGCAAAACGCTACATTTCATGCAAAAGGCGACATGTCAGTAGTAGTGCTGGTGGCACCGGCGGCATTCAAGGGCAGTTTCGGGCCCCGCCAAGTGGCCGACGCGTTGTCCGCAGGCATCCGCCGGGCGTTGCCCGAGGCCTCCCTGCTCCAATGCCCAATCTCGGACGGCGGGGATGGGCTGCTGGATGCGGTCTTGGCGGCCGGAGCGCTACGCGAGCAGGTGTCGGTGACCGGCCCGCTGGGGGCGCCGGTGGCGGGCGTGCTGGGCTGGGTCGACCCCGAAACCGCGATCTTCGAGAGCGCCACGGCGTGCGGCATCGCCCTGCTTCGGCCTGACCAGCTCGACCCGCTGCGCACCACGACCCGCGGCGTCGGGGAGCTGATCTGGGAGGCGGGGGAGCGGGGGGCCAAGGTAGTGGTCGTCGGGTTGGGTGGCTCGGCCACGGTCGATGGCGGCACGGGCGCGGCGCGCGGGCTGGGATGGACGTTCCGGGACGCGCGGGGGGAAGCGTTGCCAGAGGGCGGGGGCACACTCGCGCAGCTGGCGGACATGGGCGGCGGTTGGGGCGTCCCGGCACAGGTGCTCGCGCTGACGGACGTGAATACGCCGCTGATCGGCGCGCACGGGGCGGCGCCGGTGTTTGCCCCGCAAAAAGGTGCGGGCCCCGAA
>Ga0209057_1002112_pt1 | contig 15519 bp, 14 predicted proteins | sample GraSoiAngelo_146_FD_185903 | JGI IMG/M metagenome (GOLD analysis project Ga0209057, IMG submission 185903) | Grasslands soil microbial communities from the Angelo Coastal Reserve, California, USA - 14_1009_05_30cm (SPAdes) (version 2) | ecosystem: Environmental > Terrestrial > Soil > Grasslands ... | reverse complement strand
GGCTACAAAAGAAAAAACGGAGCAGCTGTTTAAAAGCTTTGTCCCACCGACTGTTTCGATCTCCTTGCATCGCTTAATCGCGAGTGTGCCCGTGCAGCAGGCACCGCCTGGCGTGCAGCTGAACAATGATCCGCCGAAGATCTTTGTCGGTTACCGTCCATCGATCCTGTTGAGCGTGGATGGCGAGCCCGTCCTGTCGGAAGTTCCCAACACGAACTTAAAGTTCGTTCTTAACACGCAGTGGCCGCTCTTTTTTGATGGAAATTCCACCTACTACCTTGCAGTGGGTCAGCAATGGCTGACGGCGAGTAGTCTTGATGCTCAATGGTCGCCTACCAAGAAGTTACCGCCTGACATGTCCAAAGTTGCGCAGGACAAACAATGGATCGCACTCAAAAAGGTTATCCCACCGCCCGCCAAGTCTGGTGGAGTTACTCCGGCTGTTTTTTATAGCGACAAGCCGGCAGAAGTCATTCTTTTCGATGGACAAACCGTTTACGCCCAGATTCCAGACACGCAGCTGACTTACGCCACCAACACGGACAGCGTGGTTTTTGTCTTCACGCCCACGCAGCAATTTTACTATTTGACCGCGGGCCGCTGGTTCAGTGCCAGTGATCTGCAGGGACCGTGGACTTACGCGACGCCAGACCTCCCGGCTGATTTCGCCAAAATTCCGCTTAGCAGTCCTGCTTCAGCGATACTCGCTTCCGTTCCGGGAACCGAGGAAGCTAAGGACGCCGTTTTACTGGCTCAAGTTCCAACCACCATGACCATTAAACCCGCGGAAGCACAGGCGAAGGTCAAAGTCGACTACAGCGGTGAGCCGAAGTTCGAGCCAATCAAGGGAACATCCATAGCTTATGCTACGAACACGCGCGATAAGGTAATCAAGCTCGAGGGGATCTATTACCTTTGCTTGCAAGGCGTCTGGTTCATGGCTCCTGCTCCGACCGGACCGTGGACGACGTGTATGTCAGTCCCGCAAGAGATCTATACGATCCCGCCGAGCTCTCCGGTCTACAACGTTACCTATGTCACCCAGACCGCAAATTCCGATGGTACGGTTCAGTCCAGCTATACCGCTGGTTACCTGGGCGCGTTTGTGCTGGGCGCCGCGACCGGGGCAATTGTGGCGAACGGAAGTGGATATTGGTGGCCGCCGTACGCCTACGGAGGCTACTACTATCCTTACGCTGCGACATACGGCTACCATTATGCCACGCCCTATTATAACTCTGCTACGGGAGCGTACGGCTGGAAAAATACTGCTCACGGTCCGTACGGCTCCGCGAGTTGGGGGGCTGGCTATAATCCTTACACGGGAACGTACGCCCGCGGCGGAACGGTGTCTACGCCTTACGGCACCAGAAGCGCAGCTCAGGCGTACAATCCTTACACCGGAACCTATGCTCAAACACGACAAGGCTCCAGTCCCACAGCCCAGTGGGGCAGCTCCTACGTATCTCGTGGAAATCAAAGCGCTACCATGGGGCATTACTCAACTGCCAACGGCACAGTGGCCGGGATTTCAACGTCTCAAGGCGGCAAAGCCGCAGGCGCAAGCACGGCTTGGGGAAACACCGCCGCTGCCAAAACCTCCAGTGGGAATATGTACGCCGGACACGACGGCAATGTTTACAAAAACACAGGTAACGGTTGGCAGAAGTACGACAACGGAAGCTGGAATTCCGTGAACAAGCCCCAGCCGAACTGGCAAGGCGCACAAAATAGTCAGGAAAAGGCGGGAAGTGAAAATTCTCAGCAGCGAACGTCGTCAGCGAGCAATGCCGATCGCTCTGGCGCGAGCGGCTCGAACCGTTCCAGTGCAGGTGCAGGTGGTTACGATCGATCCGGCGCGAGCAGCTATAACCGATCAAGCGGCGGCGGCTTCAACCGATCTGGTGGTGGCTCCCAAATGCAAGACTTGGATCGTGAGGCCCAGAATCGACAGCGTGGCGGACAAGAGAGCCAACGCTTCCAAGACTTTCAACGCGGCGGCGGTGATCGCTTCGGTGGTGGCGGAGGATTCGGCGGCGGTCGCTTCAGTGGTGGTGGCGGGTTCAGGGGTCGACGATGAAAATTAATGTCTTGAGCCAAGCCCCAATTTTTTTGTAGAAGTAACAAAGCAAAGAACACACACACAAAGGAAAAACATGAAAAAACTATTAACACTAACAGGTATCGCCGGTATCGGGGCGGTCCTGGCGCTATTGGCAGCGTGTCAGACTACCGGTACAGGCGATGTTGTCGCCCAGAAAGAGTCCTTGCTCTCGCAGTCGGGTTTTAAGGTCATAACGGTCACGACCCCCAAGCAGCAACAGGCAGTGAGTGGACTTGCCCAAGGCAGGGTCACAGCCGTGAAATACAATGGAAAATTGTATTATGTGTTTCCCACTGGCACGAAGAACAAGGTCTACGTCGGGAAACAAAAGCAATTCAACACCTACAAACAGGCGCTCGCAGGACAACAGGCGAGCCATCCAACAAGCATGGCTCAGCAAGGCCAGCAGCAGATGGCGGGACAGTCTTTGGAGCCCACGCTGGAGACCGCCGGACCTCACAATGTCGAAGTTCAGCAGTTCGGTGGATTTGGTCCGATGGGCGTGAACGCTCTGGGAGATTGGTAAGCAGCTGACACATAACGCGAGGGGCGCAGCCTGCTGGCAACATATGAAAACGCTATTAACAAGTATCGTCAGCACCGTGGCGGTCGTGGCACTAATTACAGCGTGCCAGACCGTCGCCACTAATAATGCCGAGCTCGCTGCGTCCAAGAAAGAGTACTTGCTCACGCAGTCGGGCTTCAAGGTCATAACAGTTACCACTCCCAAGCAGCAACAGGCGATCAGTGGGCTAACCCAGTATAGGGTTTCGGCCGTGAAGTACAACGGGAAATTGTATTACGTTTTTCCTACTGCGACGAAGGACAAGATCTACGTCGGGAGACAAAGGCAATTCAACGCCTACAAGCAGGCGCTCGCGGCGCAACAGCCCAGCCAGCCAGCGAGCCAGCAGGCTCAGCCGGGGCAACAGCTGATCAACCCTGCGCCAACAATGACGTACGAGACTGCGGGACCCAATCACATCGAAGTTGACCAGTTCGATGGCTTTGGTCCGATGGGCACGGCGTCCTTGGGAGATTGATAAGAGCAGTTACACGTAAGGTACGGGCAGCGGCTGGATGGCTGCTGCCCGTCGTGGATTGAGAAGCACCGAAGGGATGGAGCGGCCAATGTGAAGCGGACTCATATCGTTTTGGGCATCATTGTGTTCATACTGGGACTTCTCTCAGTCGGTCCGCGTGTTCGTGCGACGGAATCTGAGGACGTCGGTACAAACGGCAACGTAGCTGGCGAGCCTTTTGAGGGGGCTCGGCTCAGCTTGCCGTTTCAGACACATAAGAATTTCAGCTTGGCCGCGGTAACCGAATCCTCTGCTGAAGCCGATGAGGCAGACAAGTTGGCCAAGGAACTTGCCAATCCAATCGCTTCGCTCATCAGCGTGCCCTTTCAAGCAAACGAGGATTGGGGCTACGGCCCTACCGGCAACGGCTACAAGTTCACTCTTAACATTCAGCCGGTCGTTCCGCTTTCAATTAGCAAAGATTGGAACCTGATTATACGTACAATCTTCCCCATTGTTTCCCAGCACGATCTTTTCTACTTCGCGAACCTGCCGAAGGATTCGCCCTTGCAGCCGCAAAATCGTTCGCAGGACGGTCTTAGCGACACCACTCAGAGCTTTTTCTTGTCGCCTAAGAAGCTGGGTCCATTCGGACTGATCTGGGGTCTCGGCCCGGCGTTTCTCTATCCGACTGGAACACATCCGTTGCTTGACACAGGCACATTCTCAATCGGGCCCACTTTTGTTGTGTTAAAGCAGGCAGGCCCGTGGACCATAGGCGCGCTAATGAACCAGCTTTGGTCGGTCGTAATCTCAGAAGACCGCAGCAGTGTCAGCCAGATGTTTGTCCAACCATTCATTTCATACACGACAAAGACCCATACGACCTTCACCATCGATACGGAATCGACGGCAAACTGGAATGCTTCAGGCATCGATGGGAAGTGGACCGTGCCGGTCATTTTTCAAATCAGCCAGATCCTGAAGATTGGGAAACAGCCGATCAGCATCCAAATCGGCGGTAAATACTATGCCGACTCTCCACGCTACGGCCCGAATTGGGGTGTGCGTTTTAATTTCACCTTGCTTTACCCAACGGTCAGGCCACCCGCGCCCGTCGAGAGGACTGGGTTTGCAAAATAACAATTAACTTTGCTGGAAACATGGGCCAGCATTCGTTAGGTCAAAGTCATCAGGGCGAATAAAACAACCTGTCCCGCGACGAAATTTTGAGGAGTGAATCAACGAAACCGTGCAGTCGAAAGACTCGATGAAACCGATGCTGCGGCGCCTAAAATTCCGTCGCTTCTCCACAGTGCAACTTCTAATTGCGCTTGCTCTCTTTTTTATCTGGGCGCCTTTCGTCGAGGAAATTGAAGGTGGCGAACTCATTGTATCCGGTTTGTTTTCGCTGGTGCTGGTTGCTGGCGTACTTGCGGTCGCGGATCGCAAACGCGTGCTGGTTATCGCACTCGTGCTTGCCATTCCAGCGATCGCCGGCAGGTGGATAAATCATTTCCGCCCGGACCTGATTCCACCTGCAGTCTTCCTCGTTGCCGGGCTCATCTTGATTGCTTTTGTCGTCGGAAATCTGCTGCGCTTCGTTCTTCGTGCGCCGTCGGTCAACACTGAAGTGCTCTGTGCGAGCATTTCCGCTTACCTGATGCTCGGTTTGATGTGGACAATGGCCTACTGGCTCGTAGACCAATTGACGCCTGGAGGAGCCTTCTCTTTCAACACGAACACAGGAACGCGATCGATGAACGGGTTCACCGGCTTCTACTTTAGTTTTATCACTCTGAGCACTGTCGGCTACGGCGACATCACTCCGGTTTCCAGAATTGCGCGGTGGCTCGCGGCTATGGAGGCGATGACCGGTTTGCTCTATGTGGCAGTCCTCATCGCACGGCTAGTGTCGCTCTATTCCGCGCCGGGATCGGCGGAGCAGCGGAAAAAATAAAACGCAGGCCCCGAGCTGGCGGCCTCGAATGCCAGGAACGCTATTGCCCTAAAGTCCTATAGCCGTCTCGCCACAGGTCGGACAAAATTACGCTCGATTCTCATCCTTGAACCAGATTAACATCTAAATCTCATGAAGCCTAAATGTTCCAAAACACCCATCCGGCTTCGCCTCATTGCGGCCGGAACATGCCTCGCGTTTTTCGCCGGCTGCGCGACTACGCCCCAAACAGCGGGCCGTCTTCAATACGGGCCGGCGGCTAACACCCTGCGCGAAGCGCGCTCTCCACAGGTACCCGTCGAGAAACGAGCTGCCGATTATTTGCAAGTCGCTGCTATGACAGCTCCGCTGCTTGGCACCGGCGCTCAACAGACACCAGCCGTCAATACTTACAACGCCGCCTGCGGTGAACTGACCATGCTGCTTCGCAACAGTGAAGGAGGACGGCTGTGGAACCATCCGCTGACCCTGACAGCGGACAATAAAACTTATCACCTACGGCTGGAACCCGCCGGCAACGCAGTCTGGGCACCGAACTACTTCACTACGTTCGTGGGCGCAGATCAGATCAAAGAGAAACTGATCAGGAAGGAGAACATTCACGAAGGTGTCGGCGGCACGCTAGTAGGAGTGCGACGGGTTAATCCACCTGAAAAGTTCGCGCCACCGAGGGGAATCACCGCGGCGGTCACGGCCACGCTCGATTTCCACGCCAAGGATGCGACGCTCGCGCTGCGTCGTCCGGCAAAGCAACCGAGTGCGACTGTTGAAGGAAAAACTCGCCCTCTGGCCGCCAATTTTTCGGCGCCACTCAGTTACTATCCGCCGCCGGCGAATCTGATGTTTGCGGGATTGCTTGGCGGATTCAAAGCCACCAACTATCCGGCACCGACCGGGCTTTATTTCCTCCAGCCGTACGACCCGGACCGAATTCCGCTGGTCTTTGTGCACGGTTTGTTTTCAACACCATTCGATTGGGTGAAGACGATCAATGGACTCCAAGCCGACCCGGAGATCCGCAAGCATTATCAATTCTGGATCTTTGCATATCCGACTGGCAATCCCATCCTCTATTCCGCACTGCGGTTACGGGAAGAATTGGCCAAGGCCGATCAACTGTATCCCAACCACAAGCCGTACGTCGTGGTCGGCCACAGCATGGGCGGCATGCTGACTCATGACCAGGTAGTTACGGTCAATGAAGGAATGTGGGAGAAAGCTCTGGGGCAAAATGCCAGGAGCATTTTCAAGGAAAATTCCGGGAATAGTCTGATTGTTCGCGCGATAAAGTTTCGCGCGAATCCCCGGATAAAGCGTGTTGTCTTTATTTGTACTCCGCATCGTGGGAGCGATCTGGCCAGCAATGGAATCGGAAAAATTGGAATTAGCCTGATTACGCTCCCGACCAGGCTGGCCGCAGTCATGATGGACTCGCTCACCAGCGCGGACGTCGCGCAAATCACGGGAAGTTCCAAGCGTCTGCCCAACAGTATCACGGGTCTGAAGCCTACAAGCCCGGCGTTGCCGGTAATTAATAGCGTGCCGATCAGTGTTCCCTATCACTCAATCATCGGCGATCGGGGGAAAGACCACTGCCCGAACTGCAGTGACGGTGTTGTCGCTTACTGGAGCTCTCATCTCGATGGCGCACAATCCGAGAAGATCGTTCCCGGCCCCCACGGATCGTGTCAACTGCCGCAAACGATTGCCGAGCTTGATCGGATTCTGCGTTTACATCTTAGAAGCAGCGGCAGCTCAAAACCGGCAACGACTATTGCTCAAGCTTCCCGGTGATCCTGCGAATTGGCTACCGCCATTGACGCGAAGTTCTTCGATCCTGATACTTCCGATGCATCCGTTGCGTGGAGCTCTGAAATGATCTGGCGCGCGCTGCGCGCTTTCGCGTGGACGCTTGCCTGGGTGATTGCGCTTGACTGCGCTGTCTGGGCATTCGGAGCGCTGCACTACGACTTTCCCGTGGGGAAACCAATTGTCGCGTGGGCGTTTGCTGCCGCAATCATCGCGGCGATCGTTTTTCTCCGCGGCGCGGCGAAGAAGGTCTGTGCCGTCTTCCTCGCCTTCGGCCTTGTCCTCATCTGGTGGCTTACACTCAAACCCAGCAACGATGGCAACTGGCAGCCCGACGTTGCGCAGTTGGCATGGGCGGAAATCAACGGCGACGAATTCACTTTTCACAACGTCCGCAACTGCGATTATCGCACCGACACCGATTACACGCCGCACTGGGAAACGCGCACCGTGCGGCTCTCGCAGATCACCGGCATCGACTTGGCAATCGATTACTGGGGTTCGCCATGGATTGCGCATCCCATCGTCAGTTTCCAATTCGCAGACGCACCGCCGCTGTGTTTCTCCATCGAAACGCGGAAGACCGTCGGGCAGAGTTATTCTACTATCGGTGGCCTCTATCGTCAGTATGCACTCATCTACCTCGTCGCTGATGAGCGCGATGTGATCCGCTTGCGCACCAACTACCGGCACGAGGACATCTACCTTTACCACCTGACGGCTCCGCCCAACCGGGCGCGCGAGCGGTTCCTCGAATATGTGCATTCCCTCAATGCACTGCGCACCCAGCCGCGCTGGTATAACGCCATTACGACAAATTGTACCACGAGCATCCGCAGCCAGCACCCGAGCAAAGAAAGGATACCGTGGGACTGGCGGATCCTGCTCAACGGCAAAGGCGACGAATTGTTGTATAAAGACGGCGGCCTGGTGACCGGTGGCCTGCCATTCGCCGAACTCAAAGCGCAAAGCCTGATCGATGACCGCGCCAAGCGTGCAGATAAGTCCCCAGATTTCTCGCAGCTCATCCGTGTGGGCCTTCCCACACCACGAATCGTGCAATAAACAGCGCCACATGACGCCGCGAGCGTAACATAGGCCTAAAGTCCAATGTTCGTATTGCACAACAGACGGTAGATTCAGATAATTCCGGCCACAATGCCCCTTTCATCAGGTCAGTTTGCAATCGTCGAACGTCCCAGGACAAATTCCAGGATCTTTGCCCACACGCGCTGGGACATCATCCCGGTCACGGCCGCCCTTCTGCACTGCGCGTACTTCTTCGGGATGTTTTATCTTTTCCCGCGTGTTCCGCTTTGGGTCATGATGATTCTGGGATTCATCTATTCGGTAAGCATTTCCTGGAATATCAACGGCATCTCTCACAATTTCATTCACAACTCCTATTTCCATTCGCCGCTGCTCAATCGTTTGTTCAGTATCCTGGGATCAATCACTGTCGGCTTCAGCCAAATCTTCTACGAATGCATTCCCAATCGAACACTAATAAACAAGACCTATGACTAGGAAATTACTCCTCCTGCTCGCAATCGTAACAGTCTATCCGGTTGCAAATTCTTTTGCTGCAACGATACCCTCTGGCACGACACTCACAGTAACTACGGTTAGCCTTATCACCTCGAAAGATGTAGTGGGTCGAAGCTTCGAGGCGAAAATCGCGCAAGACGTTTCCATCAAGGGAAACGTCCTGCTGAAAGCTAGAACAAAGGCGTTCGGAAAGATCAAGTCGTCTCGCTATAATCCACGCAAGAATGAGCCGCTGACTGTGGAGTTAACGTCCGTTTCGGTCAACGGACGCAATGTCGCGGTAAAGACCAACAGCGTTGAACCGAGCAGCCCGGTAAGGACAGCGCGACAAGCGCGGTACGGACATACTGCCGGCACGTTAACGGTTACTCCGGGAACCAAGATGCAGTTCCAGCTTTTGCAACCAGTCACCCTATAGGAGCTGGTTTGCTAACTAGCAGGACATGGTAGTTGATTACGCGGGGGGCTGCGATTTCAACTGCAACAGCGGATCAGGATAGCTTTGCCATCAATTACAGCCACGCAGATTTATTTATTAAGCAATTCCGTTATCTCTTGAGTTGCATGTCAACCACCGCCACCTGCAAGGGTGAGGTCAACGCCCCGGGTGGTGGAGGCAAGAAGAACTTTCACGCCATTTTGATTTTTTATTGCCATGGCATTCCGCCCGCCTGCAATCGTCATACCCGCGCCACCCGCGTTGTAATGACCGTTGAAATCTTCAAGCTTCTTCAGATGGTAAACTTCGCCCGAAGCGGAACCCCCGGTAATTCCGACCTTGCCTAAGGAGAGTCCGTTTACGGAGACGGGATAGTCTTTCCCCTTGTAGGTAAGCGTCCCTGACCCCCAGCTAAAGCCGATCCCCGCTGCGATGGATCCTCCGCTTAGCTGCAAGATCGCGTCTGGCTTGTGTTCCTTACCAGCCGCCCGTGTGAATCCCGTCATAACTACGAGGACAAGCAGCAAAATCCCGATTTTTTTAACAGTATTCATAGCGTGTCTCTTTTGATTTATGGCTTCAGAATAACGTTTCTCTCCGACGGCTTCCATTGGACCAAAGTCCTATGCGCGATCGACGAAAGCTAATCCTATATTTTTTTGGATAGTGGTTGGGAAGTAGAAAATTTAGGTGGCTGCCTTGGAACATTAACAAACTTCGCTCTCGCTGAGGCCGTCGCGATCTTTACCGCCCATTAGGGCGTCGCCGTCAACAATGTTGCAAACGGTATGAGCCACGCGGCCGTGGAAAGGTGAACCCGACAGTGAAAGAAATCATCTCTGTTTCCGCTGCGTAAAACACCGGCCAACGATCAGAAGGAAACGGTTTCGGTTGATTGACAGTCGTTTGGGCCGCGGTCCATTTTTTTCTTGCCGTACTGCTAGCTTTCCTGATATCAGGGCTTTGCGACCGCGGAATGCTCCACGCCGCATGGCCCGGAAGAGATTACCATGAACAGCAGTCGCTGTACGCCGCCAAAGACAGATTGAATTCTCTTTTACTCATCTAACCAGCACCATCCAAAACCCAATCGAAACCATGAAAACGCGTTTGTTGTTCGTTTCGTGACGGCCAAGAGCACTAATGAAAGCGAAATTCATCACGCTCGCGGCAGCAGTAGCGTTCTGCGTTGCCTCCATTGTTTGCGCGCAAGATCCCTTGCCATCGTGGAATGAAACGGCACCAAAGAAAGCGATCATCGATTTTGTCGAGCGCGTAACAAAGCAAGGTTCGCCGGATTTTGTCCAGTTGAACGAGCGAATCGCAACGTTCGACAACGACGGCACCCTCTGGGTTGAGCAACCGATCTACACACAAGTAACCTTCGCCATCGACCAAGTCATTGCATTGGCGCCGCAACATCCGGAGTGGCGCGAAGTCGAGCCGTTTAAGTCGATCCTGGCGCACGATCGCGAGGCGATGGAGAGATTCAGTATCCAGGATTTCGAAAAGGTTGTCGCTGTTACCCACAGCGGGATGTCGGTTCAACAGTTCCAGGAAATCGTTAAGAAGTGGCTAGCCGAAGGGAAGCATCCGCGCTTCAAACGGCCTTATACCGAGTGCGTTTATCAACCCATGATCGAATTGATGCAATACCTGCGGGCTAACGGGTTCAAGACCTACATCGTGACCGGCGGCGGACAGGAGTTTGTGCGTGCTTTTGCCGAGCGCGTTTACGGCGTGCCGCCCGAACAAGTGGTTGGCAGCATGGGCAAAGTAAAATATCAGTACGATAAGAATGGCAGACCGGAGCTGATCAAGCTGCCTGAGGTGCTGCTGATCGATGACAAAACCGGCAAGCCGGAAGGGATTAACATGGTTATCGGCCGTCGCCCGCAAGGTGCGTTCGGGAACTCAACCGGCGACCAGCAAATGCTCGAATACACGGGGGCGGGCGATGGCGCGAGACTGATGATGCTTGTCCATCACGACGATGCCAAGCGCGAGTACGCCTACGGCGCCGATTCGAAGATCGGAACGTTCAGCGATGCGCTCATGGCTGAGGCGAAGAAGAAGGGCTGGATCGTCATCAGCATGAAGGATGATTGGAAAACCATTTTTCCACCCTCCGCGAAATGAACTGCAAGATCCGAACATGACCGCAAACCCATTTTCCATCTGTAAAATGAACGCCTGTCGCTTAGCGTTGCTCAGCGCGCACTTCTGCATCGAGTGCTTCACGCAACGCATCAATCTTGCCGGAAATGGCGAGATCGTTAGCTGGCGCGTGCGAGGACGGTTTTCACCTGCGCTGCTAGGGCGCGGGCCTTGTTGGCTGCTACATCCCAAACAATCAAATAATCCACTCCTCCTTAATTGTGTATGAGTCGGTCACGCATCCCAGTCATTTTCCGCCACTCAAGCTCGGGAAGCTGCAAACGTATTTCTTCCGGGACTTTTTTGGCTGCTTCGCCGATAACCTCAACGCTGCGCACAAACGCGCGTTTGAGGACTTCATCTTTCAGAAACACTTCGCGCGTGGTTGAAGCGGCTTGCGCCGAAAGAAACTCAGCCTCCCGAAGGATATCCCGCAACAGCTCAACCACGATAGGTGGCATAGCGCACCGTAGGCAGGATAAGCCGGGCCTTCCCATCGTCGAGGGCCTTGTCCGTGACGAGGTCGACGCGCCGCCCCATCAAGCGTTCGAGCAGTTCGTGAAGCGCGAAGAAATTGTCATACGTGCGCCGCTGGTCGTCGAATTCAACATAGACGTCGACATCACTGTCGCCGCGCGCTTCGCCGCGCACGAACGAGCCGAAGACGCCGATTCGCCGCGCTCCAAGCGCAGTGAATTCAGTGACATGAGCTTGAATGACAGCGAGCGGGTCCCTCATTGCGTGCCGCACAGAGTACGCCATCACAACGTGCCGTTCAAGCTGCCATGCAGCGGGACTTATCATCTCCGGTCGCAGGTCGGCAGACTTGAAAGCCACTCGATGAAGCCAACGCCAAAGGCTGGATCGTTCTGAGCATGAAAGACGATTGGAAAACAATTTTCCCACCCGTTGCGAAATGAAAACAGCCCTCTCGTTTTCGTCCGCCATCCTCCTCCCTCGGTGTCACCAGCTATCGCCACGATTTAGAGACAAGAACGAAAGACGAAGAGGACGACAAGGCTCTACGATGGCCCGTCTTAGCAACAACTAATAAGTTTGTAATGCGATTGTAACAATTACGAACTTGTAATCTATAAAAATGCGGAGGTAGCATCGGCATGATTTATCGAGGAGCTAGCACTGCTGTGTTCCGAATCATGGCAATCAATGCAAAGCAGCCCGAGGAGTTTGAGAGAATGAACAATCCTCTACGCTCGATTTTTTCTCCTTCATCTTTTCCACGGCGTTCTTTGAGGCGCGCACCCGGTGTCACCTGAACAACAGCAGCGAGACAGAACGTTGGATCCAGCCGGAACGCTGGAGGCGCTCAGCCGCACGTTTCTAGACTCGGCACTCGATTGCATCATCACCATGGACGCGAGTGGGCGGGTGCAGGAGTTCAATCCGGCATCGGAGCGGGTATTCGGCTTTAGTCGTAGTGAGGCAGTTGGCAAAGAGCTCGCTGAACTGATTATCCCGCCGCGACTTCGGGAGCGACACCGACAAGGGCTGGCTCGTTATCTAAAAACTGGCGAAGGTCCCTTGATTGGAAAGCTAATCGAAATCGAGGCGCTGCGTCGGGATGGTAGCGAGATTATGGTGGCGCTTGCGATCAACGCAACCCAGGTCAATGGGTCCCCGATTTTCACGGCCTACTTGCGCGACATCACCGAGCGAAAACGCGCTGAAGAAACTAATCGTCGGTTGGCTGCGATCATTGAGTCTTCGGGTGATGCGATCATAAGCAAAGATCTCGATGAATTAGTCACCAGTTGGAATAAGGAAGCGGAACGGCTTTTTGGCTACAGCGCTGATGAAATTATCGGCAAACCGATCACAGTTCTCGTTCCGCCCGATCGCCACAATGAAGAGCTGGGAATTATCGAACGGCTTCGCCAAGGAGAGCGGGTCCTTCGTTACGAGACGGTGTACTTCCGCAAGGACGGCACCGCGCTGAACGTTTCGCTGGCAGTCTGGCCAATCAAAGATGAGACCGGGAACGTTATCGGCGCGTCAAAAATTGCGCGTGACATAACCGAACGTATTCGGACCGAACGCAGACGCACCACCCAGTACGCGGTTACAAACCTGCTCGCTGCCTCATGGACGCTAGCCGAAGTGGCCACCGAACTTTTGGAAGCAATGGCCTTGAGTGGCGACTGGGCATTCGCTGCAATCTGGACTTACGACGAGGCAGCCGACGGCTTGCGCTGCCGGAACGTGTGGCATGAGGCGTCAGAGCGAGTGAAGAAGTTCTCTGATTTATCTCTCGTAATTACCCTCCCCGAAGGCCAGGGCCTGCCCGGACGTGTTTGGAATTCAAAGAAACCAACATGGGTCTACGACGTTACCCGCGATCCAAATTTTCCCCGAGCTCCGTATGCGGCAGCGGCGGATCTGCACGGTGGATTTGCTTTCCCCCTTTTCTTTCAAGGCGAGATCGACGGCATAATGGAATTGTTTAGCCATAACGTTGTTGAGCCTGATGAAGATTTGCTTCAGATGGTTGAGGCACTCGGCAGCCAGATCGGCCTCTTCATCGCGCGAGGCAGAATCGTCCAGGAGTTGCAGCGTCATAAGGAAAACGCAGGGGCGGCAAGTACGGCAAAAGATCGATTCCTCGGGCTATTAACTGACAAGTTGCGCGCGCCGCTTACGCCGGTCCTCACCTGGGCCGGCAAAATTGCAGAACAATCCGACCTGAGGCCAGACGTCCAGCAAGGATTAAAAATGGTGCGCGGCAATGTCGAACTTGAAATGCGGTTGATCGAAGACATGCTCGATCTTAGCCGGATCGCGCGCGGAAAATTGACATTGCAATTGCGCAAGGCCGACGCGCACGAGCTGCTGCAGTCTGCACTGGAGATCGTGCGCAGCGACATTGAACAACGACATCTCACGCCTTTCGTTGCCCTGGAGGCTTCGCGGCACGCGTTGGTCGCCGATGAACCCCGCTTGCAGCAAGTTTTCTGGAGCGTGTTGCACAACGCGTGCAAATTCACTCCCGAAAATGGCACGGTTTCTGTGCGGTCGTACAATCCTAGCCCGAGAAGGATCACCATCGAGATCAGCGACAATGGCATCGGTATCGAGCCACGATTTGTAGAAAAAGTCTTTTACGCCTTCGAACAAGCCGATTCGCAAAGCGAAGGACTGGGACTCGGTCTCGCGATCAGTAAAGCAATCGTCGAAATGCATAGCGGCACTATTCGTGCTCATAGCGAAGGACTGGGGAAAGGCGCAACCTTCGTGATCGAGTTGCCTATTCGCGGATCAAACCACTAACAAACCAAAACCTGTGACAGCAAAACTACTCCTTACCATACTTAAGCTCGCGCTAACGTGCGTGTTAATCGTGCCTGGCATTGCCAGGGCGCAATCACCTTCACCGTCATCCGGCAAGAAACCTAACATCCTCGTCATCTGGGGCGATGACATCGGATGGTACAACCCGAGCATCTACCACCGCGGCGACATGGGGTATTGGACGCCAAACATCGATCGCATCGGCAAGGAAGGCGCGATGTTTACCTGCTGGTACGGACAACAGAGTTGTACCGCGGGACGCGCAGCGTTCATTACTGGGCAGTCACCGATCCGCACCGGGTTGACCAAGGTTGGCTTGCCCGGAGCCGACGTCGGCCTGAGTGGGAAAGATCCGACGATTGCAGAACTACTTAAACCCTTGGGTTACGCGACCGGACAGTTCGGAAAAAATCATCTCGGCGACAAAGATGAATTCCTTCCGACCAAGCATGGATTCGATGAGTTCTTTGGCAATCTTTACCACCTTAATGCAGAAGAAGAGCCAGAGAATCCGGACTATCCGAAGGATCCTGCCTTCAAGAAGCGTTTTGGTCCGCGCGGTGTGATCCATTCGTATGCCGATGGCAAGATCGAAGACACGGGCCCTCTGACAAGGAAACGCATGGAAACGGTGGACGAGGAGTTCCTTGCCGGTGCGCTCGATTTCATCGATCGCCAGCAAAAGGCAGGCAAGCCGTTCTTCGTCTGGTTCAACAGCACGCGCATGCACGTCTTCACCCACCTCAAGGCCGAGTCACAGGGGAAGACGGGCCTTGGTATCTACCCCGACGGGATGGTCGAGCACGACGGCATGGTTGGACAATTACTGAAGAAACTCGATGACCTCGGGATCGCCGAGAACACGATCGTGGTCTACGGCACGGACAACGGCGCCGAGGTGATGTCATGGCCGGACGGCGGCACAACTCCATACCGTGGCGAGAAGGCGACAGGATGGGAAGGCGGGTTCCGCGTGCCTTGCCTGATCCGCTGGCCCGCAGTCATTAAACCGGGCACCGTTTACAGTGATTTCTTTGCTCACGAAGATTTCCTTCCGACGTTCGCCGCGGCAGGCGGCGACCCCGATGTTGTGGCCAAGTGTGCCAAGGGTTACTCGGTAGGTGGCAAGACATTCAAAGTTCATCTCGACGGCTACAACCTGATTCCTTTTTTT
>Ga0209057_1002109_pt1 | contig 15534 bp, 14 predicted proteins | sample GraSoiAngelo_146_FD_185903 | JGI IMG/M metagenome (GOLD analysis project Ga0209057, IMG submission 185903) | Grasslands soil microbial communities from the Angelo Coastal Reserve, California, USA - 14_1009_05_30cm (SPAdes) (version 2) | ecosystem: Environmental > Terrestrial > Soil > Grasslands ... | reverse complement strand
GGGCTCCTGCTGACCGGCATCGCGCTCGGCGGCGCGCTCGCCTGGCGGGACCCGCAGTCGCTGCACGCCTTCATGCCGGGGGGCGCGGGCTACACGCCGGACGGGATCGACCGGCTGATCGCCTCCCCGCAGGCGCGCGCCGACTTCCTCGGCCGAGGCTCCGTGCCGGCGACGATCAACGCGTTCTTCGGCTCCCAGCTCTTCGCGCACAACACGCGCGTGGGGCTGCTCGCCTTCGCGACCGGGATGCTGGGCGGCGTGCCGACCGTGCTGCTGCATCTCTACAACGGGATCGTGCTCGGGGCCTTCGCCGCGATCTTCTTCCGCGACCCGCTCCCCCTCGACTTCCTCGCCTGGATCCTGCCCCACGGCATCCCCGAGCTGACCGCGATCACGCTCTGCGCCGCCGCCGGGCTCTGCCTCGGCGGCGCCGTCGCCCGGCCGGGACGGCTGGGCCGGCGCCGTGCGCTGCGCGAGGCCGTGAACCCCGCCCTGCTCCTCTTCGCCGGCTCCATCCCGCTCTTCGCCCTCGCGGCCCTCGCCGAGAGCTTCGTCCGCGAGTCGGCGCTCGGCACCGCGCCGCGTCTGGGGATCGCCGCCGTCTTCGCCGCCGGGCTCGTGGCCGCCCTCCTCTCGGTGCGGCGCTTCTCCCGCCGCGTGCCGGTCGACGCCGCGTGGCTCGGCGAGCTCATCGCTCCGGTCCGTGGCGGATCGCCAGGTAGCGGTTCAGCACCTCGGCCGTGATCGCCTCCGGCAGCAGGTCGACGGTCTCGAGCCCGCCCCGGCGCAGCCGGCCGAGCGCCGCCTCCCGCTCGCGCAGCAGCTCGTCGAGGACGATGCGGCGGTAGAGGTCGAGCGGGCCGTCGGCGCCGAGCGGAGCGGTGGGCGCGAGCGCCTCGTACGCGCGGTCGCGGAGCGCGACCAGCAGGACGCGGTGGCGCCGCGCGAGCAGCGCCAGCGGCGCGACGAGGGAGGCCGCATCGACCTCCACGAAGTCGGTGAGGACGACGACCAGCGCCCGCCGGCGCTGTTGCGCCCCCACCTCGCGCGCCAGCGTGCGATAGTCGGCCTCCACCGCGTGCGCCTCGGTCCCGCGCAGGAGCTCCACGAAGAGGCCGAGCGCCCTCCGATGCGCGCGCGGCCGCAGGTGCCCGCGCACCTCGCGGTCGAAGACCACCATGCCGACGCGGTCCCCCGCGGTGAGCGCCGCGTACGCCAGCCCGAGCGCGCCGTCGACGGCGTAGTCGAGCTTGGTGCGTGCGCCGACCCGCGCCCCCATCAGGCGGCTCGTATCGAGCGCGATCAGCACCGTGTGGTTCCGCTCGTGCTGGTAGAGGCGCGTCACGAGGCGGCCCCGGCGCGCCGACGCCGCCCAGTCCACGCGGCGCGGGTCGTCCCCCGGCACGTAGTCGCGCAGCGACTCGAACTCCATGCCCTCGCCGCGCCGCCGGGAGGGACGGACGCCCATGGCCGCGAGCACGCGCTTCGGAGCGAGCGCCTCCGGACGGAGATAGCGGGTCGCGTCCGGATGGACCGCCAGCACCGCGCCCGCGCCGGCGACCGTGCGGCGGCGGAGGAACCCGAGCGGCGAGGTCTCGAGCGCGATCGACGCCCCGAGCCGGCGATCGCCGCGCACCGACGGGCGGATCGGGTAGCAGAGCGTCACGCTCGCCGCCGGGGGCACGAGCACGCCGGCAAAGTGCGGCTCCTCGGCCGCCAGGTCGGCGGGAACCTCGTCTATCACCTCCAGCGCGACCGGCTCGCGGCCCGGATTCTCCACCGTGAGGCCGATCTCCGCCTCACGGCCGACGAAGGCGCGCCCGGGGAGGCGCCGCGCGAGCCCGAGCGGCGGCCGCCGTCGGAGCAGCATCAGGTCCCAGGCGGCGAGCGCGCCGAGCAGGACGAGGCCTCCGGCGAGCGCGGGCCACAGCGCCGGCCACACCACGACCGCCATCGCGGCGGCCGTCCACGCCGCAGCCGCGCCCACGAGCCTCCGATCGGGCCCGACCCTCACCGCGGGACCGCGACGCTGCGCAGCGTTCCCTCGAGCGCCTTGTCCGGGACGAGTCCCTCGACCTCGGCCGCGGGGTCGAGCTGCACGCGGTGGCGGAGGGTCGGCGCGAGCATCGCCTGCACGTCCTCGGGGAGCACGTAGTCGCGCCCCTCGAGGGCGGCGTTGGCCTTCGCCGCGCGCAGCAGCATCACCCCGGCGCGCGGCGAGGCGCCGAGCGCGAAGTGCAGGTCCTGGCGCGTCGCGCGCACCAGGGCCCCGACGTACGTCACCACGTCGTCCTGGACGACGACCCCGCGCACGACCTCGCGGGCGTGCTCGAGCTCGTCGGTGCGGAGCACGTGCCCCACCGAGCTCGGCGCACGGTCGCCCGCGTGATGCAGGGTGAGGATGGCGGCCTCCTCCTCCTCGCTCGGGTACTCGATCACGATCTTGAAGAGGAAGCGGTCGAGCTCCGCCTCGGGGAGCGGATAGGTGCCCTCCTGCTCGACCGGGTTCTGGGTCGCGAACACCGCGAAGTGCGGGCCGAGGGGATGCCGCGTCCCGTCGACCGTCGCGGCCCGCTCCTGCATCGCCTCGAGCAGCGCGGCCTGGGTCTTGGCGGAGGCGCGGTTGATCTCGTCCGCGAGCAGGAGATCGGTGAACAGCGGCCCGGGCCGGAAGCGCGCATCGCCCGCGCGCGGGTCGAGGATCGAGGTCCCGATGATGTCGCTCGGCATCAGGTCGGGCGTGAACTGCACGCGCCCGAAGCGCACGTCGACGGCGGCCGCGAGCGTCTGCACGAGGAGGGTCTTCGCCACGCCCGGCACGCCCTCGATGAGGCTGTGGCCCGAGCAGAGGAGCGTGACGAAGGCGAGGCGAACGGCCGATTCCTGCCCCACGACCACGCCGCCCACGGCCGCGCGCAGCGCGCCGTAGCGCTCGGCGATCGCCGCGACGTCCTCCGGCCGGCTGCCGGTCACGCGCTCGCCTCCCGGACGAGCGCGTCGAGCACGCGCACGGCATCGCGGAGCCCGCGCTCTCCCGCCACCGGTGCGCCCTCCACCAAGAGGCGAAGCGCGCCCGGCGCGAGCCGGCGATCACGCGCGAGCCGCTCGGCGAGGACGCCGACCGGCGTCTCCGGCGGCATGCCGAAGTGGCGGCGGAGCCGCGCCGCGGCGAGCTCGCGGTAGCGTTCGAGCACGCGCGCGTGGTCGCGCGTGCCGGCATAGAGCGCCGCCAGCGAGTCGACGAACGCGTCGAGGCCGGGCGTGTCCGTCCCCGGGCCGGGGAGCGCGCGCGGCGGCACCAGGTTCCCCTGCCAGGCGAAGAGCACGCCGGTGAGCGCGAGCCCGCAGAACACGAGCAGCGCGGGCGAGGTCGCGAGGTAGGCCGCCGCGCTGCGCCGCGCGCGCGGGCCCTCGCCGCCCTCGTGGAAGCGCGGCACGCCGAATGCCCGCACGAGGTCGACCACGAGCGGCGCCGCGTCCCCGCGGTCGAGCGACTGGTTGCGGAGCACGGTGGCGTCGGCGACCGCGACGATGCGCCCCGCGCCGAGCGCGCGCTCGAGCACGAGCGGACGCTCCGCGCTGACCGCGCTCACCCTCCAGTCGCCCGCGTCCGCGAAGGTGAGGAGGCCCGGGACCTCGACGGTCCGCGCGCGCGGCAGCGCGTCGCCGCTCACTCCGTGCGCCGTCGCCGGGCGCTCGCCCCTCGCGCCGCGCGGGCTGGCGCCGCCGGACGTCTCCGCGACGCGGCGGGGCAGGACCACACCCTCGAGGAGCGCGCAGCCGGCGTCCTCGCCCACCGCCGGGGCGAGGAAGAGCACCGCCGTCCCGCCCGCCCGGACCCACGGCTCGCCCCGCCAGCCGCCGCCGGGAACGGACCGGCAGAGCTCCGCCGGCTCGATCCACCAGACGGTCGCGTCCGGGGCGAGATCCTCGGGCGGCTCGTGCGTGCGCGCGACCGGGAACCCGAGCTCGGTGAGCAGGTCGAAGACGGCGCGGTAGCCCCACGGACCGGTGCCGAAGGTGGTGAGCGACTGCTCGGGGCGCTTCTCGTCCGGGTAGAGCATGCCGGCGAGCACGAGGAGGCCGCACGCCGCGGCGAGCGCGATGAGCCCGCTCCGCCTCATGCGGGCTTCAGCACCGCCCCGAGGCGCGCGTGCAGCGACCGCCACCGGTCGTAGAGCTCGCGCTCCTCGCTCCGGTCCCGGAACCACCGCTGCTCCAGCCAGTCGATGAGCGCGAGGAGGTCTCCACGCTCCGCCTCCGGCAGGGCCGCGTCCCGGAGCCGTCCCCGGAGGGTCCGGTTCGGATCGGACCGCCCGAGCTCGAGCACGCGAGCGCGGAGGAGGAGGTCGAGGGCGGCGAGCTGGACCCGGCGCGCGGCCTCGAGGAACATGCCCCGCCGCGCCAGCGCGTCCGCCTCCTCGAGGAACGGCGGGGCCGCCGTGTCCGGACGCGGCGGCCGGGCCGGCGCAGGTACCGCGAGCGCGCGCCGGACCGCCCAGGTGACGTGCGCGAGCAGCAGCAGCGCGACCGCGACCAAGCCCGCCAGCATCGCCCAGTAGAGCACGGGGTCGGTCTCCCACAGCCCGGACAGCCAGGCCAGGAAGGAGATGAGCCCCGGCGTGTCGTGCCAGAACGCGAATTCGCTTCGCTTGAGGATCGTGACGGCGAGGGCCCGGACATGCTCGTCCGACGGCGCGGGCAGCGCGGTCATGCGCTCCTAGCCGACCTCGACCGAGCCCGCGGAGCCCGCGACGAGGCGCGCGAGATGCTCCAGGTCGAACGCCTCCTTGCGGCAGCAGATGTCGAAGTAGAGGACCACGGCGACCGCCGACGTGTAGGCGACGCCAGCCGCCCGGGCGAGCCCTTCCCCGATCGGCCCGAGCAGCGGGATGTGTCCCACCACGAGACCGATCGCGCCCCCGACGACGCTCACGATGATGGCCCCCGCGAGCGTGATCCCCAAGCCGCGGACGAGGCTCCCGCGCATCAGCTCCCGGCTCCTGCGCATCGCCGTGACGCCGTACCTCCGCTCGAGCACCATGACCTGCCAGACGAGGAGGAAGGAGAGAAACAGATACACGCCCGGAATCACCAGCAGGACGAAGCCGAGCATCACGCAGATGCCGACCAGGAGCGACGTGCCGACGATCGGCAGCAGCATGGAGGCGCCCACGCGCAGCGACTGCCCGACCGAGGCGCTCCGGCCGACGTAGATCTCGCCGATGGCGAAGGTGATGGCCGCCGACACGATCGGCGACACGATGATCGCGTAGAGCCCGAGGCCGATCAGGAAGCCCACGCGCCCGGCGTCCACGCTCGCCCACGGGCCGGCCCCCGGCACGGGCTCGGGCGCGACCAGCGCGCCCAGGATCGCGACGGGCACGTAGAGTGCCGCGGCGATGCCGATGATCAGCCCGAAGTGCTGGCGGACGATCCGGAATCCGGTGTCCATGATCTCGGCGAAGGACATGGCGCGGATCTCGTAGCCCATCGGCCCCTCCCACTCGCTCGAGCCCTCCGCCCCCCGGCGGGCGCTCGGTCACAGCTTACACTGTTCGCTTCCCTCCCTGCCAGGATCGCCGGCTGCAGCTGCTCATCGATACCGATCATGGCCAACACGCCAGCCGTCGTCTTCGCTCACGCGAGCGCCGGAGCCGCGCGTCACACCAGCCCCTCCTCGATCCGGATCGCGACCGGGCGGCCACGGACGACGGCGAGCTTGTCGATCGCGGCGAGCGCGCGCGTCAGGTCGCGGCCGCGCGCGTGGTGGGTGCGCAGCACGATCGGCACCGTGGTGCCGGCGCGCCGCTCGCGCTGGAGCACCGAGGCGATCGAGATGTCGCACCGGCCGAGGATGCCGGCGATGCGGGCCAGCACCCCCGGCCGATCGAGCGCCATGACGCGCAGGTAGTACTCGCCCTCCAGCTCCGCGAGCGGGCGGATGGGAAGGCGGCGGAGCGTCCGCTGCGGCACGCCCCAGGGCGGCACGCGCACCCCGGAGCCCATCGACCGGTCGCGGGCGGCGGCGATCAGGTCCGCGATCACCGCGGTCGCGGTGGGCAGCGCCCCCGCCCCCTGGCCGTAGTACATGGTCGGGCCGAGCGCCGCGCCGCGCACGAAGATCGCGTTGAAGTTGCCGCCCACGTCGGCCAGCAGGTGGCCGTGCGGGATCATGGTTGGCTGCACGTGCGCCTCGACCGCGTCGCGGCCGTCGCGCGCGATGGCGAGCAGCTTGATCGTGTAGCCGAGCTCGCGCGCGAAGGCGATGTCCACGGCATCAATCCTGCGGATACCCTCCCGGGGGATGCGCTCGAAGCGCGGTACCACGCCGAAGGCGAGCGTGGTGAGCAGCGCGAGCTTGTGCGCCGAGTCGATCCCGTCGATGTCGGTCGAGGGATCGGCCTCGGCGAGCCCCAGGCGCTGCGCCTCGGCGAGCACGTCCACGAAGCTCCGGCCCTCGCGCGTCATGGTGGTGAGGATGTGGTTGCAGGTGCCGTTGACGATGCCGTAGACGGCGACCGTCCGGTCGCCCGCCAACCCCTCCTTCAGCGTGCGCAGGATCGGGATGCCGCCGCCGACGCTCGCCTCGAAGGCGAGGCGGACGCCCTGCGCCTCGGCCTCCCGGACGATCTCCTCGCCGTGCACGGCGAGCAGCGCCTTGTTGGCGGTGACCACGTCCTTGCCGGCGCGGATGGCGGCGAGGACGAAGCGGCGCGCGGGCTCGTAGCCGCCGATCAGCTCGATGACGATCGGGACGTCTGGGTCCTCGATGACGGACCTCGCGTCGTTGGTGAGCCGCGCGGGCGCGGCCGGGATGCCGCGGTCGGTCGTGGTGTCGAGGTCGGCGATCGCGACCACGTCGATCGGCCGGCCCGCGCGGCGTGCGATCTCGGCACGATGGGCGCGCAGCACCTTCACCACACCGGCGCCGATCGTCCCGAAGCCGATCAGCCCGACCTTGACCGGGGCCGCCACGCTCACCCGGCGCTGGCGCGGACCTTGGACGCGAGCCCGCCGGAGAGCGCGCGGCGGATGCCGCGCACCGCCTGGCGGGTGCGGTGCTCGTTCTCGATGAGCGCGAAGCGCACGTAGTGGTCGCCGTGCTCGCCGAAGCCGATGCCCGGCGAGACCGCGATCTTGGCCTCCTTCAGGAGGAGCTTCGAGAACTCGAGCGAGCCCATCGCCTTGAAAGCGTCGGGGATCTCGGCCCACACGAACATCGTCGCCTTGGGCTTCGGCACGTGCCAGCCGAGGCGACCTAAGCCGTCGCACAGGACGTTGCGGCGCTTGCGGTACGTCTCGCAGATCTCCTGGACGTAGTGCTGCGGGCCGTTGAGGGCGTGCGTCGCCGCGATCTGCACGGGCTGGAAGATGCCGTAGTCGAGGTAGCTCTTGACGCGCGCCAGCGCGCCCACGATCTCCCGGTTGCCGACCATGAAGCCGACCCGCCAGCCCGGCATGTTGTAGCTCTTGGTGAGCGTGAAGAACTCGACCCCGATCTCCTTGGCGCCCGGCACCTGGAGGAACGAGGGCGCCCTGTAGCCGTCGAAGCAGAGGTCGGCGTAGGCGAGGTCGTGCACCACCAGGCACTCGTGCTCGCGCGCGAACTCGACGATGCCGCGGAAGAAGTCGAGCTCGACCACCTCCGTGGTCGGGTTGTGCGGGAAGTTGATGATGAGCGCCTTCGGCTTGGGCCAGGTGGTGCGCACCGCGTCCTGGAGGCTCGCCAGGAAGTCGGTGCCCGGCATGAGCGGGATGGTGCGCAGGTCGCCGCCCGCGATGATCACCGAGTATTGGTGGATCGGATAGGTAGGGCTCGGGCAGAGGACGACGTCGCCGGGGCCGAGCATGGCGAGCGCCAGGTGCCCGATGCCCTCCTTCGAGCCCATGGTGACGATCGCCTCCGCGTCGGGGTCGAGGTCGACGGCGAAGCGGCGCTTGTACCAATCGCAGATCGCGACCCGCAGCTTGTAGATGCCGCGCGACACCGAGTAGCGGTGGTTGGTCGGCTTGCGCACGGCCTCGATCAGCTTCTCGACCACGTGCGGCGGGCTCGCCCCGTCGGGGTTGCCCATCGAGAAGTCGACGATGTCCTCGCCCGCCCGGCGGGCCTGGAGCTTCAGGTCGCTGACGACGTTGAAGACGTACGGCGGGAGCCGCTTGATGCGTGGGAAGTCCATGCCTGACGCCACCCGCGTCCTGCTCCGCCCCTCGCCCGTCGCACGAAGAGTCCCGAGGCAGGTGTGAGCGGAAAATAGTCGATCACCGCCGGAGGGTCAAACTACGGCGCTTGCTAGCCGGCGAGCGACTCTGCGATGAGACCACGATCGTGGCGACCGAGGTCGGCGATCCGGGCGCCGTGGCGTTCGAGCGAGCGCTCGCCGAAGAGCGCCGGCTCAACGTGCGCCGCCTCGGGCTGCTCCGCTTCATGGCCGTGTCGGTGTTCTTCGCGCTCTTCCTACTCCTCGGCGGAGCGCTGCGGATCGCGTATTGGCAAGCCCCGATCCCGGTCTTCGCCGGCTACTGGGTCGTGGTTGGGCTCTCCGCATGGATCGCTCGGCGCGTCGAGCGGCTGACGAGCTACGCGGCGCTCAGCGTCCCGCTCGTCGACATGCCCGCCCTCTTCCTGGTGTTCAGCAGCTTCTTTGCACGCGAGACCACACCCGTGGGACCAGCGGCCTTTGCCGCCGCGTTCTACGTCTTCCTCATCATTCCGGTGGCGCTGATCTCGCTCGACGACCGGATCATCTTCTTCACCGCCGTGGTGGGCGCCGGGTTCGAGGCACTGCTCCTCCATCAGACCGGCGCGCCGGGCGGCACGATCGTGAGCAGCGTGCTCCTCATGGGCACGACCGCCGCGTTCTGCTCGTACGCGAGCCGGCGCGCGATCACGCTCGTCGGCGGTATCTCGGCAGAGCACCGGCGCCTGGAGCGGATGGGCCGCTACTTCTCGCCGCAGGTGGCGGCGCTCCTGGAGAGAGCCGACTTCGCCGCGGGCGAGAGCCGCACGGTGTCCATCCTGTTCAGCGACCTGCGCGGCTTCACCGCGCTCAGCGAGTCGCTGCGCGGCGAGCAGGTGGTCGCCCTCCTGAACGACTACCACGCCCGCATGGTCGGGATCGTCTTCGCGCACGGGGGCACGCTCGACAAGTTCCTGGGCGACGGCCTGATGGTCTACTTCGGGGCGCCGCTCGACCAGCCCGATCACGCCGAGCGCGGGGTGCGCTGCGCGCTCGCCATGCAGGAGGCGCTCGCGGCGCTGAACGCCGAGCGCGGGGTGCGCGGCGAGCCGCCGCTGCGCATGGGCATCGGCATCCACAGCGGCCGGGTGATCGTGGGCGACGTCGGCGCCCCGCGCCGGCGCGAGTACACGGTCATCGGCGACGCGGTGAACGTCGCCGCCCGCATCCAGGAGCTGACGCGCGAGCAGGACGTTCCCATCCTGGTGTCCGACGAGACCCGGCGGCTGGCCGGCTCCGCCATCCCCTTCCGCCCCGCCGGACGGGCGCAGCTGCGGGGAAGGACGGAGGCAGTGCAGACCCACGTGCCCGAGCGGTGATGGACCCGGGCACCGAGGCATCCCGCGCCGCGATCGCCGCCGAGCGGCGGCGCAGCATCCGCTTCGTGGCGTGGTTCCGCTTCCTTGGCATCTCGATCGCCTTCGCGCTCAACGAGATCCTGCCCAGCCTCCTGCACGGGGCGCGGCCCTTCCCGTTCGCGTTTCTGCTGCAATGGACCGTGGTCCTGCGCAACCCCGCCATCTCGGCGGTGCCGCTCGCGGGCACGATCTTCTTCATGCTGCTCGTGCTCGCGGCGGCCTTCTCGCTCGAGGCGTGGCGCATCGTCTTGGCGGCAGCGGTCGGCGCCGCGGCCGAAGTGTGGCGCGGCCCGCATCGAGGAGTTCACCAAGGTCGTCGGCGCGCCCATCCTGGTGTCCGGTGACGCGGCGCCAGGCGGGCGACGCGATCGAGTTCGCACGTGCCGGGCCGGCGCACCTCCGCGGGCGATCGCAGGCGGTGGAGGTCTACGAGCCCCGCACAGGGCCGCCTTGACTCATCCCCTCTCGGACGTCGAGATGGTCTGCGCCCGGCGCAGGGAGGGAGACCCGCGATGACGACCCAGCGTGCAGTGGTGATCGGGGGCAGCATCGCCGGCCTGTGCGCGGCCCGCGTGCTCGCCGACTACTTCGACCGGGTCACGGTCGTCGACCGCGACGCCTACCCCCAGGGTCCGGCCGAGCGGGCAGGCGTGCCGCAGGGGCGCCACGTGCACGCGCTCCTGGCGCGCGGGCGCCGCGAGCTCGAGCGGCTCTTCCCCGGCTTCGAGCGGCAGATGCTCGGGGCGGGCGCGCACGAGATCGACTTCGCGCGTGACTTCGCCACGCTGCGCGGCGAGGGCTGGATGGCGCGCGAGGAGAGCGGCATCGCGACGCTGTTCGCGAGCCGCACGCTGCTCGAGAGCATCGTGCGCGACCTGCTGCGCGCCGTGCCGCGCGTCGAGCTGGTCGAGCGGACGGCGGTGACGGGTGTGGTCGCCGAGCGGGAACCGCGCGCGCGGGTGCGCGCCATCCGGCTCGCGGACGGCGAGCTGCCGGCCGAGCTGGTCGTCGATGCGACCGGCCGCGGCTCGCAGGCGCCCGACTGGCTGCGGGCGCTCGGCCTCGAGCCGCCCGCCAACACGGTCGTCGACTCGCTCTCCGGCTATGCGACGCGCTGGTACCGCGAGCCGGAGCCCGCGCGCTGGCCCGCGGAGTGGTGGTGGAAGGGCATCTGGGTCGACCCCCACGAGCCCGAGCACATGACGGCCGGCGTCCTCTTCCCGGTCGAGGGCGGGCGCTGGATCGTGACCATCGCCGGCATCGCCGGCCACTACCCGCCGAGCGACGAGGCGGGGTTCGGCGCCGCGCTCGCCCGGCTCCGCTCCCCGATCATCGCGCACGCGGTCGAGCTCGCCGAGCCGATCTCCCCCGTCTACTCGAACCGCGCCATGGCGAACCGCTTCCGGCACTACGAGCGCTGGCCGCAGCGCCTCGACGGCTTCCTCGCCGTCGGCGACTCGGTGTGCGCCTTCAATCCGGTCTATGGACAGGGCATGACGACCGCCGCGGTCGCGGCGACCCTCCTGGCGGAGAGTCTCGACCGGGTCGGGCCGACGAGCCCGGCCCTGCCGCGCACGTTCTTTCGCGCCCAGGCACGCTTCCTCCGCGACGCGTGGAGCCTCGCCACCGGCGCGGACTTCCGCTTTCCCGGAACGACGGGCGAGCGGCCCGCGCTGATCGGCGTCTTCAACCGCTACCTCGACGCGCTCTTCAACGCCGCGGCGGACGATGCCGCGCTGCGCCGGCTGGTCGGCGAGGTGATCAACATGCTCCGCCCCCCGGCCGCCTTCTTCGCGCCGTCCGTGCTGGGGCGCGTTCTCCTGGCGACGCTCGGCCGTGCCTTCCAGCCCGCGGCGGCCGCGCCGGTGCCCGCCTTGCCGGCGGCTTGACGCGGGGTTGATTCGCCGGGCCCGACCACCTAAAGGGCCCGCCATGGCCGACACCCGCGCCGTCCCCGGAGAGCTCGCCACTCCCGGCTTCGGGACGCTGCTCGACAGCTGGCGCCAGATCATCGCCACCGGCAACCTGCCCAAGGGGCGCGCGATCGACGGCGTCTCGCGCTGGCTCCTCATCACGCGCGCCTGCGTCTTCAGCATGACGCTCACCTCGGGCCTGATCGGCGGGCTGCTCGCCGCCGCGACCGCCGCAGCGCCGCGCTGGGGGTACTTCGCGCTGGCGCTCCTCGGCCTCGTCATCGCCCACGCCGCCAACAACATGATCAACGACTATTTCGACCTCGCGGGCGGGATCGACACGGCCGAGTACACGCGCGCGCTCTACGCGCCGCACCCGATCCTCTCGGGCCTGATCACGAAACGCGGGCTGCTCGCCGCGATCGCCGCCGTCAACCTGGCCGACCTGGCGATCCTCGCCGTCCTGGTCGCCGCGCGTGGCTGGCCGGTCGCCGCCTTCGCGCTCGCGGGCCTCTTCGTGAGCGTCTTCTACGTGGCGCCGCCGCTCAAGCTGAAGCACCACGGCCTCGGCGAGCCGGGGGTGTTCGTGGTGTGGGGGCCGCTCATGATCGGCGGGACGTACTACGTGACCGCCGGCGCGCTCCCGGGGTGGGTGTGGCTCGCGAGCGTGCCCTACGCGCTCGCCGTCACCACCGTGCTGATCGGCAAGCACGTCGACAAGTACGAGCAGGACAAGGCGCGCGGCATTCACACGCTGCCGGTGCTCCTCGGGAAGGATTTCTCGCTCCGCCTGAACCAGGGGGCGATGGTCGCGTTCTACGCGATCGTGCTCGGGCTCGTGGTGAGCGGCTATCTCGGCGTCGGCGTGCTCATCGTGGCGGCAGCGCTGCCGCGCCTCCGCCAGGTGCTGAGAGCGTACTCGCAGCCGAAGCCGGCGAGCCCGCCTCCGGGCTACCGCGTCTGGCCGCTCTGGTACGTGTCGCTCGCCTTCTACCACAACAAGCTGGCGGGCGGGCTTTTCGTGCTCGGTCTGGCGCTGAACGCAGTGCTTGGTCTATAGGGGCCGGCAGACCGAGGTTCTTGGGGGGAGAAAGCGAGCTGCTTCATGGAGACGACGCACTCTGGGCCCAGGACACACGTGGCGGCGCTCGGCATCATCCTGCTGGCGGGGACGCTCGCGGCGCTGGCGCAGACCGCCACTTCGACTTCACCGGTCACTGGACGGGCAGCGCTCAGCAGACTCGCAAGTCGCCGATCGCGATAGCGGCGAACTTCGCAACCGGCACCGCGCCGCAGACCTTCACGGGCATGTTCTTCGCGTCGACGGGAGAAGGGACGACGCTCCACTGCACCGCGAACGGGAAGCAGAAGCGGCACGATCAGGTCAAGACACGCCTTGCGCCGTGCGACGACGGCAGCACGATCCTGCTACGAGGCAAGCTCGACCCCACCGCCCAGACGATCAAGGGCCACTTCCTGAGGGTGAAGCACGGCAAGGCGAAAACGGGGAAGTTCATGCTGGTGAAGGGACCCTCGCCGATGGGCGCCTTCGTCGACGACCCCGAGCGCTCCGCGCCCTGAGCGATCGTCTCAGCTCTTCGTGGCGCGGTCGCGTGGCAATCCGAGGATGCGCTGCGCGACGATGTTCCGCTGCACCTCGCTCGTGCCGCCGGCGATCGTCATCGAGCGGTCGCCGAGGTACTGCTTCGCCCAGCGTCCGTTCGAGGGCGCGTGCGCGTCGTCCATGAGGGCCGCGTAGGGGCCGAGCACCTCCATCGCCGTCTCGGAGAGCTCCTGCGTGAGCTGCGTCGTGCTGAGCTTCATCGCCGCCGAGAGGTGCGGGTTCATCCGCCCACGCAGCGAGTCGGTCAGCGTGCGCAGCCCCGCGTAGCGCACGATCGCCGCCTTGGTCGCCAGCTCCGCGATGCGCTGGCGGACGCGGGGGTCCCGCTCCTTGCCCTGGCTGCGCGCCGTGGTGGTGAGCCAGTCGAGCGCGAGGTCGAAGCGCACGCTGCCCGCGATGCCGGTGCGCTCGTTGATGAGCGCGCTCGACACCACCTCCCAGCCCTGCCCTTCCCGGCCGAGGAGGTTCGTCGCCGGCACGCGCACGTCGGTCATGAAGACCTCGTTGAACTCCGCGCTGCCGTCGATCTGCCTGATCGGTCGGATCTCGATGCCCGGGCTGCGGAGGTCCATCAGGAGGAGCGAGAGGCCGGCCCACTTGGGTCCCTCCGTCGAGGTGCGCACCAGCACGAAGAACCAGTCCGAGATGTGCGCGTAGGTGGTCCAGATCTTCTGCCCGTTGACGACGTAGACGTCGCCGTCGCGCACGGCGCGCGTCCTGGCGGCCGCCATGTCGGAGCCCGAGGTCGGCTCGGAGTAGCCCGTGGCCCAGATCTCGTCCGCCGTGAGGATGGGGGGGATGAACCGCTTCTTCTGGTCGTCCGTCCCGTAGCGGATGATGGCGGGGCCGACCCACCAGATCGCCATCGCGTTCACCACCTGCGGCGCGCGCACGCGGGCGAGCTCCTCGTTGAGGATCGCCTGCTCCATCTCCGAGAGCCCGGCGCCGCCGTACTCCTTCGGCCAGGCGGCGCCCAGGAACCCTGCGGCGTGCAGCTTCCGCTGCCAGGCGCGCATGTCGTCGAGCGTCCTGAGCGACCCCGGCGCGGGGACGTTCACCGCGAGCCAGGCGCGTACGCGGGCGCGGAAGGCTTCCTCCTCGGGGGTGTAGGAGAGATCCATGGTCGCGACCTCCGGTGCGGGCAATGTAGCCGGGGGCGGCGGGCCAACGCCAGGGGCCTCGGGGCGGTTCGGCACGCGGCGCTCCCGGGCGCGATGGCCGACACGAGCGCGCTCGAGGCTTCAGCACCTGGCACGAGCATCGCGAGCCCACCGCAGCATCGTCGTCCGCTGTCCCGCGCATTGACAGCCGGGGACGGGACCGGCACCCTCGCGCCGTGCCCGCGCCCCGGAAGTTCCGCGTCGGTCTGGTGCAGATGCGCTGCGCGCCCGATCCCGCCGCGAACCTCGATACGGCGATCGACCGCGTAGGCCAGGCCGCGCGCCAGGGCGCGCAGGTGATCTGCCTCCCGGAGCTCTTCCGCTCGCAGTACTTCTGCCAGCGCGAGGACCACAGCACGTTCGACCTGGCCGAGCCGGTGCCGGGCCCGACCACCGACGCGCTCGGCCGGGTCGCGAAGGAGGTGGGCGCCGTCGTGATCGCCTCCGTCTTCGAGCGGCGGGCGGCGGGCGTCTACCACAACACGGCGGTCGTGCTCGACGCCGACGGCAGCGTGCGCGGCCTCTACCGCAAGATGCACATCCCGGACGATCCGCTCTACTACGAGAAGTTCTACTTCACGCCCGGCGACCTCGGCTTCCGCGCCTTCGACACGGCCGCCGGGCGGATCGGCACGCTCGTGTGCTGGGACCAGTGGTACCCCGAGGCGGCCCGCCTGACCGCGCTGGCCGGCGCCGACGTCCTCTTCTATCCCACCGCCATCGGCTGGCACCCGCGCGAGAAGGCCGAGCACGGCGAGGCGCAGGTCGCCGCCTGGCAGACCATGCAGCGCGCGCACGCGATCGCCAACGGCGTCTACGTGGCGGCCGCGAACCGGGTCGGGCACGAGGGCCCGGCCGACGGCGGCCTCGAGTTCTGGGGCGCGTCGTTCGTCTGCGACCCGTTCGGTGTGGTGCTGCAGGAGGCCCCGCGCGACGCCGAGGCGGTCCTCGTCGTCGAGTGCGACCTCGCCCACCAGGAGGAGGTGCGGCGCAACTGGCCCTTCCTCCGCGACCGCCGCATCGACGCCTACGCGGCGATCACCAAGCGCCTGAACGACGGGTGACGACGCCGGCCGCGCTCGGCTACCGCATGCCGGCGGAGTGGGAGCCGCACGCCGCCACCTGGCTCGCCTGGCCGCACGAGCGGAGCGACTGGCCGGGCAAGTTCACCGCCATCCCATGGGTCTACGCCGAGGTCGTCCGCCACCTCGTCTCCGGCGAGCGCGTGCGCATCCT
>Ga0209057_1002106_pt1 | contig 15539 bp, 8 predicted proteins | sample GraSoiAngelo_146_FD_185903 | JGI IMG/M metagenome (GOLD analysis project Ga0209057, IMG submission 185903) | Grasslands soil microbial communities from the Angelo Coastal Reserve, California, USA - 14_1009_05_30cm (SPAdes) (version 2) | ecosystem: Environmental > Terrestrial > Soil > Grasslands ... | reverse complement strand
AGACCGAGGAAGTCGAACTTGATGAGCCCGATCGCCTCGGCGTCGGTGAACGTGTACTGGGTGACGACCGCGCCGTCCTTGTCCACCCAGAGGGGCACGTCGTCGGTGAGCGGCCGGTTCGAGATGACGATCCCGGCCGCGTGCTTGGACGCGTGGCGGAGGAGGCCCTCGAGGCGCAGCGCCAGGTCGAAGAGGCGACCCTCGCGCTCCCCCGAGTCGCGCAGCTCGCGGAGCCGCGGCTCCATCTCGAGCGCCTGCTCGAGGGGAAAGTCCTTCCCCTGCCGCGGCTCGGGGTAGAGCTTGGCGATCCGGTCGGTCTCGGCGAAGGTGAAGTCGAGCACGCGGCCGACGTCCTTGATCGCCTGCTTCCCCTTGAGCGTCCCGAAGGTGATGATCTGCGCGACGCGGTCCGCGCCGTACTTCTCGCGCACGTAGCGGATGACCTCGTCGCGGCGGACGAAGCAGAAGTCGACGTCGATGTCGGGCATCGAGCGGCGCTCGGGGTTGAGAAACCGCTCGAAGAGGAGGCCGTGCTCGATCGGGTCGAGGTCCGTGATGCGCAGCGCCCAGGCGACCAGGCTGCCGGCGGCCGAGCCGCGCCCGGGGCCCACCGGGATGCCCTGGTTCTTCGCCCAGTTGATGAAGTCGGCGACGATCAGGAAGTAGCCGGCGAAGCCCATCGAGGTGATGATCGCGAGCTCGCTGCGCGCCCGCTCCTCGTACAGCCGCTCGCGCGCGGGGTCCCAGCCGAGCGTGCGCGCCTCGTTCAGGCGCTCGTCGAGGCCGCGGCGGACCTCCCGCTCGAGCACCGCCTCCAGCGTCTCGTCCCCCGGGACCCGGTAGACCGGGAACTGCAGCTGCTGCGTCAGCTCGAGGTCGCAGCGGCGGGCGATGTCGAGCGTGTTCGCAACCGCCTCGGGCACGTCGGCGAAGGCGGCCGACATCTCGGTTGCATCCTTCACGTACAGCTGGTCGGTCTCGAACTTCCACCGCTGCTCGTCGGAGAAGGTCTTGCCGGTCTGGATGCAGAGGAGCACCTCGTGGGCGGCGGCGTCCTCGGGACGGAGGTAGTGGCAGTCGTTGGTGCCGACGACGGGCAGGCCGAGCTCCCGAGCGAGCCGGACGAGCTCGCGGTTCACGCGCTCCTGCGCCGGCAGCCGGTTGTCCTGGATCTCGATGTAGAAGCGGCCGTCGAAGATGCGTGCCAGCTCCTCGGCCGCGGCGCGGGCCTTCTCCGGCTGGCCGGTCGCCAGGCTGTGGGCCACCTCGCCGCGCAGGCAGCCCGAGAGCGCGATGAGCCCGCCGCCGAGCTCGCGGAGCAGCTCCTTGTCGACGCGCGGCTTGTAGTGGAAGCCCTCCTGGAAGCCGGCCGTGACCAGCCGGCAGAGGTGGCGGTACCCGTCGCGGTTGGTGGCGAGCAGGATCAAATGGTAGTTGCCGCCGGCCTCGTAGTCGTCGATGCGGCCCGACTTCTCGAAGCGGCTCTGCGGGGCGACGTACATCTCGCAGCCGATGATCGGCTGCACGCCCTGCCGGCGCGCCTCCTGCGTGAACTGCACCGCCCCGAACATGTTGCCGTGGTCGGTGATGGCGCAGGCCGGCATCCCGGCGGCTCGCACCCGCGGCAGCAGCTCCGTGATCTTGTTGGCGCCGTCGAGCAGCGAGAACTGCGTGTGGAGATGCAGGTGGACGAACGACATCGACCCGAACCCCTCCTCCCGGTTCCGTCCGCCTGACGCGGGAGGGCACGGTAGCGCGGGGGCGAGCGGCCGTCAACTCGTGGCGAGAAAAGCCGGCGCCGTCCGGAGCGGATCTCCCGCCCGATCGTATTAGAAAGCCAGATCGGCAGGCGTCAGCGCGTCGCAGCCGCCGGCGAGCGAAGGCCGACGAACCCGCTCGGCTGCTTCTCGAGCTCGTAGGATTCGCGACGGGAGGAGACCACCTTGCCACGCCGATCGAGCTCGGTGAGGTCGAAGGCCACGGTCGCGTACCTGCCCCGGGTCCGGATCGTCTCGTTGCTGATCGAGACGCGGGAGCCGTCGGAGTGAGCGAGCCGTTTGCGGAGGGCGTCGGCCTCCGCGTCGGTGGTGACGATGCCATAGAGGCGGAGCGTCGACACGTCCTTGCGCTCCCAGGCCCCGGCCAGCCGGCCGAGCCAGTCACGCACGCTGACGTCCGACAGCCGCGCGCTCACCTCCACGCGCCAGGCGAGGTGCGGCGCCTGCAGACCGGAGCGGTCGGTCACGCGGACCTCCACCGTGTGAGCTGGCGCGGTGGCGGCGAGCGGCGGGACGAAGCGCCAGCCGGGCCTCTGGCTCACCCGGCGGCCGTCGAGGAACCACGCGTAGGTCACCGGGTCATTCAGATCCTGGTCCGTGGCCCGGACGCTGAAGTCGACGGGGGCACCCTCCATCACGCTGAGCGGATCGCGGCTCCGCGGACGGTAGCCGACGATGCGCGGTGCGACGTTCGGCGGGGGACCGAGCGTCGCTGCGCCGAGCTTCCCCGAGGGCTCATCGGCTTCCGGGACCGGGACCCCGTCTCGCTGCCGGGCATCCGTGTCGCCGGCCGCGGCGTCGGCATCGGTGGCGCGAACGGAGGACTCCTGCGCCGCGCCGGCGTCGGGCGAGGCCGTCGTCGGCGCCGCCGGCGGGTCTGCGACCGCCGGGCCGCGCTCCTCCGCCTTGGCGACCGGCTCGGCGACGACGGGCACCCGCAGGCGCGGCGGCACGCTGGGCGCGGGCGAGGAGAGTTGCCCCGACGCCGCGGGGGCCGAACTCACCCAGCGGATCAGGGGCCAACCGAGCGCGACCACGACGGCGGCGATGAGGGCCACGCCGGCGACGGGAGTCTTCGGCCGCGGGGCGCCAGCGCGCACGAGCACGCGCCTCGCCAGAATCGGCTCATTGCTCGGCTCGTTGCTCGGCTCGTCAGCCTCGAGGGCCGGCATCTGTACCGTGACCCTCTTCTTCGCCTCGGCCGGCGTGGCCGTTATCGTCGCCGCGGCGGGCACCGCCGTCGGCGCCTTCGAGGCGCCGGCCCCGGGCGCGCCCGACGGGACGCGCGGCACGAAGGCCTCGATCTCGCTCCGCACTTGCGCCGCGCTCGGGCGCTTGGCCGGGGAGCGGCGGATCATCCGCGCCACGAGCGCCGAAACCCCCGGTGGAAGGATGCGAGTGAACCGGGGCAGAAGCGGCCCCGACCCGTCGAGCAGCAGGTTCCGCAGCTCGTGCTCGTCGGCAGAGGAGAAGAGCCGCCTCCCCTCGAGCATCTCGAAGAGGACGAGCCCGAGCGCGAAGACGTCGATGCGCGCATCGAGGTCCCCGCCCATCAGACGCTCGGGCGCGGCGTACGGGAGCAGCGCCGGTGGTACGGCGGCTCGTCCAGCCTCGAGGTCTGCGCTGCCGAAGGCCGCGAGCATGGCACGGGGCGGAACCGTCGAGCGGATCAACACCGACGCAGGGGTGAGGCCGCCGTGGATCACGCCCCGCTCGTGCGCGCAGGCGAGCGCGTCGGCCAGCTGCCGGGCGACGTGGAGGGCGTCGGCCGGCGGGAGCGCGCGCCGCTGGCGGAGCACGTGGTCGAGCGGCTCGGCGTCGACCCACTCTTCCACCACGTATTGCTGGCTCCCCTGCCGGGCGAGCCCGAGGACCGGCACGATGTGGTCGTGGCGCAGCTCGCGGGCCAGCTGAACCCGCTGCTCGACGGCCGCGCGCTGCTCGGGATCGTCGGCGCCCTGATCGGGCCGGAGCCTGAGGGTGACGATCGAGCCGCGCCGCTTGTCGCGCACCTTGCAGGTGGTCCCGGCGGCGCCTTGGCCGATCTCCTCGACTACTTCGTACTTGCCGGCGATGAGTCCCCGCATGCGTCCCCCCCCCGTTTGCGCGAGCCCGAGGTGGCTCCACCCCGGACCGGCGTCAGGTCCTGTCCTCTGTTCACGGCGAAAGATGTGCTGGTTTCGAAGACGCCGCGATGTGACTCGCGTCGTCGACCGGGGGCCCTGGGGCAAGAGGCGTGCCGGTCGGCCAGGGAAAAAGTTACGTTAGTAGGAGGCCCGGGCGGCCCGATCGGCTGATCGGCCTGCATCACCGCGCGGCGCTGCAATGGCGGCACCGCGCCCGCCGTTGCACCCGCCGCGTCTCGCGACACGGCAGCCTGCCGTGCAGCGACGACCTGCGCGTCCTGCACGATCGGGCAGCCGCGCGACCGAACCGCCGCGCCGGGAATTCTCCGGCGACCGGCGCTTGCGGCATCGTGCGTAGGGGAAGCCGGTGCGGACGCCGTGCGAGGACCTGCGCGGCTGCTCCGGCGTCGCGGGCCGGCGGCACACGAGCTCCTTGTCCCGCGGGCCTCCCGGGATGCCGCCCGCGATCGCAGCGGCGTTCGCCGCAGCTCACTCCCGCTCGACCCCGTCTTCACCCGCGTCCCTGGCACGCGCCTTGATGTCACGCGTTCCGTATCGCGACGGCTCCATGCAGGGGTCGTCCCATTCGATGAATGACAGGAAGGTACGATGACACGTTCGCAGCGCTTCTTCTTGGTGATCGCCGCCACCTGGCTTGGCGCGGGGCTGCTCCAGGCGGCCGCGGGACCGACCGCATCCAGCTACCTCCGGTTCCTCGAGGTCGAGCGCAACGGCAGCGGGAGCATCACCGGCCTCGACGGGGCGAGTGGAGTGGCCGTGAGCCCGGACGGCCGGACCGTCTACGCCACCGGTGAGGTCGACGACGCGCTCGCGGTCTTCCACCGGGACTCCGCCACCGGGGCGCTCACCTTCGTCGAGATGAAGCAGGATGCGGTCGACGGCGTCGATGGCCTGAACGGCGCCCACGGGGTCGTCGTCAGCCCCGATGGGGTGCACGTCTACGTCGCGTCCAAGACCGGCGATGCGCTCGCGGTCTTCAGTCGGGACGTCGACACCGGGGCACTCACGTTCGTGCAAGCGAAGAATGACGGCGTCGGCAAGGTCAACGGCCTCGACGGCGCCGAGGGGATCGCCATCAGTCCCGATGGAGCGCACGTCTACGTCGCCGGCCGCAACGACGACTCGCTCGCCGTCTTCAGCCGCGACGCCGCGACCGGCGCCCTCACCTACGTCGAGATCCAGCGCGACGGCTACGCCGGCGTCGTCCAGGGTCTCCTCGGCGCCAAGGCGGTGGCCGTCAGCCCCGACGGCGCCCACGTCTACGCTGCGGGCTCACTCGAAAACGCCGTCGCGGTCTTCGGCCGCGACGCCGCCACCGGGAAGCTCACCTTCATCGAGGTGCAGCGCGAGGGCCAGAACGGGGTCCTCGGCCTGTTCGGGGCCAAGGCCGTGACCGTGAGTCTCGACGGGGCGAACCTCTACGTCGCCGGCGGCTACGACGACGCGCTCGTCGTCTTCGACCGGAACCCGGAGACCGGCATGCTCACCTCCGTGCAGCTGCTGGAGGACGGGGTGGGCGGGGTCAACGGCCTCAACGGCGCGGACGCGGTGGCGGTGAGCCCCGACGGCACGCATGTCTTCGTCACCGGCTCGGTCGACAACGCCCTGGCGGTCTTCGAGCGCGACCCCGCCACCGGGACGCTCACGTACGTTGAGCGGCTACGGGACGGCATCGCAGGGGTCGACGGCCTGCACAAGGCCCAGGCCGTCGCCGTGAGTCCCGACGGGGCGAGCGTCTACGCCGCGGGCTCCGCCGACACGGCGGTCGCCGTGTTCCGCGTCCGCCGCTGCGGCGACGGCGTCCTCGATCCCGGCGAACAGTGCGACGACGGCAACGTGCAGGACGGCGATTGCTGCTCATCCACCTGCCGATTCGAGCCGGCGACCACGCTCTGCCGCCCGGCGGCCGGCGGCTGCGACGTCGCCGAGTTCTGTACCGGCGCGAGCGGCAGCTGCCCAGCCGACCTGCTCGAGCCCTCGACGTTCGAGTGCCGCGGGGCCATGGGCTCGTGCGACGAGGCCGAGCTCTGCACCGGGACGGACAGCGCGTGCCCGGCCGATGCTTTCAAGCCAGCCGCCGTCGAGTGCCGTCCCGCGGCCGGCGACTGCGACGTGGCCGAGACCTGCACGGGCACCGGCCCCACCTGCCCCGCCGACGGCAAGACCACCGCGGTCTGCCGACCCGCGGCCGGCGCCTGCGATTTTGAAGAGCGCTGCGACGGCGTGAGCAACGACTGCCCTGCCGACGGCAAGAGCACGGCGGTCTGCCGCCCGGCGGCCGGCGCCTGTGACGTGGAAGAGCGCTGCGACGGCGTCAGCGACGCCTGCCCGGCCGACGCCCTGCAGCCCGCGACCGTCGAGTGCCGCCCCGCAGCCGGCGTCTGCGACGTGGCCGAGACCTGCACCGGTACGAGCCCCACCTGCCCTGCCGACGGCAAGAGCACGGCGGTCTGCCGCCCGGCGGCCGGCGCCTGTGACGTCGAAGAGCACTGCGACGGCGTCAGCGACGCCTGCCCCGCCGACGGGTTCGAGTCTGCGGGGACGGCGTGCAGCGCCGAAGCGGACGCGTGCGCCCCGGCGAGGAGCTGCACGGGTGCGACCGCCGAATGCCGGACGGCGGAACCGAAGGTGGGCTTCGCGGCCGTCCTCTGCGCCTTCGACCGTCACCTCGATCAGGGCGCCTGCCGCAGCCAGACCATGCCGCCCGACACGGGCCGTCTGTTCACGCGGGCCGGGACGCTCGTCACGCAGGCGGAGGGAGCTCCTCCCGCCCGCAAGCGAAGGCTCCTCCAGCAGGCTGCGGGCCTGCTCAAGAGAGCCGGCAGGTCGATCGCCAGGGCCGGGCGGCGGAAGCACGCGCCGCTCGCCGCCGACTGCGCGAACGCGGCCGAGGCGATGATCTCCGACGCGCTGGGCCGCGTCCTGGCGGCCCCGCGGTAGGCGCGAGTCCCGAGATCACGCCGGTCGCGCGTCACCGCCCGGCGCGGCCGCGAGGGCCTCGCGGATCGTGCGGTGAAAATGTTCGAGCGCCGGCTCGAACCGCCCGTAGGTCACCTGCGCGATGGCCCCGGACTCGAAGCTGCGCTGGATGCCCTCGCCGAGGGCGAGGTCCTGCTCCACCACCCCGATGAGCAGCTCCATCGTCCTCGCCCAGCGGGGGCCGGGCTCCGGCACCAGCAGGCTCACCGCGGTGAGGCTCTCGTTCGCGCCGTCCGGCGCCGGGAAGATGCGGTAGACCTCGGCGTGGTCGCTCTGCATGACGAGGACGGTGTTCGGGAAGAGGTTCATGAGGATGGTGGCGTGCGGCACGAGGCTCCACTCCCGCTCCGGGAGCGCCCGCAGCCGCTCGATCGACCGGTGCACGCCGATCAGACGGTGGCAGCGGCCGAAAGCCTCGAAGAGCGCCAGGTTGCGCACGAAGAGCGGGCCCACGTTCTTCCGGTGGAGGACGTGCAGGTGGTATGCCTCCCAGAACGTGTCGCTGACGAGCTTCCAGTTCATCCGCCGGCGGAGCACGCGCGTCTCCTGGTGGACGAACGAGGCGATCCCGTAGGCCTCGAGGTCGTCGCCGAGCCCGCCGAGCAGCTCGCCGACCCGGACGGACCCGCGGGGCTCCGGCGAGACCCACACGAGGCCATGCTGCTCCTCCACCGGGAGCGGGATCAGGCCGTGGCGGCCGCGGTCGAGCCCCTCGAACCCGAAGTCGTCCGGGATCGTCACCAGGCGCCCGTCGGTGTCGTACGACCACGCGTGATACGGGCAGGTGAAGCGCACGGCGCCGCTGCCGCACCCCTCGACCACCCGCGCGCCCCGGTGCCGGCAGATGTTGACGAAGGCCCGCAGGTCGCCCGCGGCATTGCGCACGACGAGGACCGGCACCGGCGTGAGATCCTCCGTCAGGAAGTCGCCGGGGGCGCGCACCTGTGAGCTGAAGCCGACGACGAGCGGATGTCGGCGGAAGAGCACGTCGCGCTCCCGGGCGTCGCGGGCGGCGGACGTGTACGCGGACACGTCGTTGCAGGCGATGTGGTCGGCGAGCGGCGGGACGCCGCGATCCATGGCGCGGAAGATCTCGCGGATCAGCGCCACCTGGGTCGCGTGCTTCACGGGTTGCCGGGGCCTACTCCCACTCGATCGTCGCGGGCGGCTTCGAGGAGATGTCGTAGACCACGCGGTTGACGCCGCGGACCTCGTTGATGATGCGCGCCGAGAGGCGCGCCAGGAGATCGGCCGGCAGCCGCGCCCAGTCGGCGGTCATGCCGTCGGTGGAATGCACGGCCCGGATCGCCACCACGTTCTCGTACGTGCGCTCGTCACCCATCACGCCGACCGTCTTGACCGGCAGGAGGACCGCGAAGGCCTGCCAGAGCTCCTCGTAGAGCTCCGCGCGGCGAACCTCCTCCTGGACGACGGCGTCGGCGCCGCGCACGATCGCGAGCCGCTCCCCGTCGACCGCCCCGATCACGCGGATGGCGAGCCCCGGGCCCGGGAACGGATGGCGGCCGACGATCTCCTCGGGCACGCCGAGCACGCGCCCGAGGCTCCGCACCTCGTCCTTGAAGAGCTCGCGGAGCGGCTCGAGGAGCTCGAACCGCATCCGTTCGGGCAGGCCGCCGACGTTGTGATGGCTCTTGATGGTGGCCGAGGGGCCGCGCACCGAGATCGACTCGATGACGTCGGGGTAGAGGGTCCCCTGCGCCAGGAAGCCGACGTCGGGGATCTGCCGCGCCTCCTCCTCGAACACCTCGATGAAGGTCCCCCCGATGATCCGCCGCTTCTGCTCCGGCTCCTCGACGCCGCGCAGGTGCTCGAGGAAGCGCGCCGCCGCGTCGACGTGGCGCACGTCGAGCTCCATGCGGTCCCGGCAGACGCCGAGCACCTCCTCGACCTCGCCGGCGCGCAAGAGCCCGTTGTCGACGAAGATGCAGGTCAGGCGGTCGCCGATCGCCCGGTGCACGAGCGCCGCGGTCACCGCCGAGTCGACGCCGCCCGAGAGGGCGCAGATGACACGTTGGGCACCCACCCGCTGTCGCACGCGCGGCAGCCAGGCATCGACGAAGCTCTCCATCGTCCAGTCCGGCCGGGCGCCGGCGACGCGCAGCACGAAGTTGCGGAGGATCTCCCTGCCGTCGACGGTGTGCGTCACCTCGGGGTGGAACTGGACCCCGTAGATCGGCTGGTCGCGGTGCCGGAAGGCGGCGTGCGGCGAGTTCTCGCTCGCGGCGAGCGTCTGGAGCTCCGGCCCGAGCGCCGTCATACGGTCGCCGTGGCTCATCCAGACGCGCGTCGTGCGGCCGCCCCCGAGGGCGAAGAGCGGATCGAGGTGCAGGATGCGGATGTCGGCCGGTCCGAACTCCTTTCGGCTCGCCCGCGCCGCCTCGCCGCCGAAGGCGAGGTTCAGCACCCCCATGCCGTAGCAGATGCCGAGCACGGGCGGCGTGCCGGTGCGCAGGAGATCGAGCACGGGCGGTCCGGGCATGGGCGCCCCGTCGTCGTAGACGCTCGCCGGGCCGCCCGAGAGGATGATGCCCGCGGGCGCCAGCCGCCGGACGGTGTCGAGCGGCACGTCGAAGGGATGGATCTCGCAGTACACGTGCAGCTCGCGCACGCGGCGGGCGATGAGCTGCGTGTACTGCGAGCCGAAGTCGAGGATCAGGATCACCGCCGCCCCGCTCCCGCGCGTGTCCTAGTCGAGACGGTAGTTGGGCGATTCCTTCGTGATGTAGACGTCGTGGACGTGGTTCTCACGGAGCCCCGCGGCGGAGACGCGGACGAAGATGGCCCGCCGCAGGTCCGCCAGCGTGCGGGCGCCGAGGTACCCCATGCCCGCACGCAGCCCCCCGACGAGCTGCTGCACGATGAAGGAGAGGGAGCCCTTGTACGGCACCCGCCCCTCGATGCCCTCGGGCACGAGCTTCGTACCGAAGTCGATGAGCGCCTCCTCGTCCTGGAAGTAGCGGTTGCGGCTTCCCTCGCGCTCGCGCATCGCCTCGAGCGATCCCATGCCGCGATAGAGCTTGTAGGTCCGGCCCTGGTAGAGGATCGTCTCGCCCGGGCTCTCCTCGGTGCCCGCGAAGAGCCCGCCGATCATGACGCTGTCGGCGCCGGCGGCGATCGCCTTCGTGACGTCGCCGGAGAACTTGATGCCGCCGTCGGCGATCACGGGAACGCCCGCCCGCGCTGCCGGTCCCGCCGCCTCGCGGATGGCCGTGAGCTGCGGCACGCCCACGCCGGAGACGACGCGCGTCGTGCAGATCGACGCCGGGCCCATGCCGACCTTGATGGCGTCGGCCCCGGCCTTGATCAGCGCCGCGGCGCCGTCGGCCGTTGCCACGTTGCCGGCCACCAGGTCGACCTTGGGGAAGGCGCCCTTGATGGCGTGCACGGCGTCGATGACGGCGCCGGAATGGCCATGCGCCGTGTCCACCACCAGCACGTCGACCCCGGCCCGGACCAGCGCCTCGGCGCGCGCCTCCCGGTCCGGTCCCGTCCCGACTGCGCCGCCGACACGCAGCCGCCCGAGCTCGTCCTTGGCGGCGTTGGGGTAGCGGATCGTCTTCTCGATGTCCTTGACGGTGATCAACCCGCGGAGCTGGTCCCGCTCGTCGACGACGGGGAGCTTCTCGATCCGGTAGCGGTGCAGGATCTCCTTCGCCTCCTCGAGGGTGACCCCGGGACGCGCCGTCACCAGCCGCTCGCGGGTCATGACCTCACCCACGGTGCGGTCGAGCCGCTTCTCGAAGCGGAGGTCGCGGTTGGTGAGGATGCCCACCAGCTTGCCTTCGCGCGTGACCGGCAGGCCGGAGATGTGGAAGCGCTGCATGATCTCGAGCGCCTCCGAGATCGGCTGCTCCGCGCGCACGGTGATGGGGTCGACGATCATGCCGCTCTCGGACTTCTTCACCTTCTCGACCTCGAGCGCCTGCTCGGCGCTCGACAGGTTGCGGTGGATCACGCCGAGACCGCCCTCCTGCGCCATGGCGATCGCCGTCCGCGCCTCGGTGACGGTATCCATCGCGGCGCTCAGCAGCGGGACGTTGAGCCGGATCGCACGCGTCAGCTGCGTCGTGACCTCGGTGTCGCGCGGGAGGATGTCGGAGGCCGCGGGGACGAGCAGCACGTCGTCGAAGGTGAGCCCTTCACGCAGCTCGGCCGTCATGCGTCGCCCTCCAAAAACACCAAGGGGCCCGCCCGGAAGTGCCGGGTGAGCCCCTTCGATTGCGCCATGGGGTTTCTTAGCAGGCAGCCACGGCCCGGGCAAGCCGGGTTGCCCCGACGGCAGCGTTCTCGGCGGGATCAACTCCGGTGAACCATGCTACCATGGCCGCCGTGTTGGCGCTGTGCGCCGGCTTTCTGCTGGCGGTGCTCTGGTTCGACCTCATGTTCGACGTGCAGGTGCTCGGCCGTGGTCGCGGTGCCGATCCGCTCCCGGAGGAGGTGCTCGCCTCGATCGCGGCGTACTACCGGCGGGTGACAACCCAGGCGCGACCGATGAACTACCTGGTGGGGGTCGTGATGCTGGTCACGGCGGGTGGCACGCTGATCGGGCTCTTCCGGGGCGTGGGGTCGCCTGCGCTTCGCCTGCTGTCGCTCGCGCTGTGCGGGATACCGATCGTCGCGGCGAGGGCGCGCACGGTGCCGAACGCGGTCCGGCTCGGCTCGCGCGCCGACCCGCCCGACGTGCAGAGTCGGCTGGCGCACGCCATCTGCCGTGATCACCTCGCCTTCTTCGGTACGATCGCGGCATTCGCGGTGCTCCAACTCCTCGCTTGGTGAGGGCCAGCGCGGTCTTCGGACTGCGCAGGACGACACCCTCGGTGCCGGCCACCGACTGGATCGCCTTCCAGCCGAGCTCGAAGCAGAATTCGAACCGCTGGATGAGGCCATCCCGAAGGAGCGCATCCCCGGTCGCGTCGGCGGCGACGCGTTCGCAGGCTTCCGCAAGCCGGTCGACGGCGTGCGCGAAATCTCCGAGGAGCTCACTGGCCTTCGACACGTCGTCTATCCCGAGGCCGAAAGCTCCAGCGGGATCGCGACGCGGAGTGCCTCGCGCCGGAACCCTTCGCTGGTTCGCCGGAGATCGACGAGGTCGAAGCCGCGCAGGGTGGGGAGCATGTCGAGATCGGACCGCAGTCTCGCAAGCCGCTCGAGATCGACCGGCGCCGGTCCCTCGAGAGCAACGTCCACGTCCGAACCTGGAAGCGCCGTGCCCGTAGCTTCGGAGCCGACGATCCACACGCGATGTGCACGCGGATCGAGATGGCGCGCGACGACGCGAGCGATCGCACGATGCAGCGCTGGCCCCTGAAGGGCGTCTCGCATGCCGCGAGTCTGCCACGCGGACGTGGAGGGGACAATCGTAGGAGCTAGAGACCTACGGCAGCAGCTGGGTCGATACGGGCAGCGAGCGGGACCTACTTCCGGAAGGCGCGCCGCTGCCGCGACCGCCGGACTCCGGTCGCCCGCGGCCGGGCGCGAAACACGAGCCGCAGCGGCACCCCGACCAGCTCGAAGGTGCGGGCGATCCGGGCCGTGAGGTAGCGCGCGTACGAGGTCGGCACCCCTTCGGGCGCACTCGCGAACACCGTCACCTCCGGCGGGCGCCGGCCGGTCTGGGTGGCGTAGAAGAGCCGCGCTGGCCGGCCGCCGACGCCGGGCGGGGCCTGGGCCTCGACGGCCGCCTGGAGCGCGCGGTTGAGCTCGGCCGTGGGCAGCACGGCGTCGTACGCCCGCTCGACGCGCGCCACGAGCCTGAAGAGCTCGCCCAGGCCTTCACCCGTCCGGGCGGAGACGCAGAGGAGCGGCAGGTCGGCGAACGCCGGCCGCAGCTCGGCGAGCGCGCGCCGGAACGTGGTCGCATCGCGGCGCTCCGCGGGCACCGCGTCCCACTTGTTGGCGAGCAGGATGGCGCCGCGTCCCGCCGCTCGCGCGCGAGCCGCGATGCGCGCGTCCTGGTCCGTCATGCCCTCGGTCGCGTCGAGCACGACGAGCGCCAGGTCGGCGCGCGCGAGCGTGCCGATCGCGCGCACCGCGCCATGGCGCTCGAGCGGCTCGCGCGTGCGCGCCCGGCGGCGGATGCCCGCCGTGTCGATCAGGACGTACGGGCGGCCCCCGACCGCGAGCGGCGTGTCGATGGCGTCCCGCGTGGTGCCGGGCTCGGCCGTGACGATCGCGCGCTCATCGCCGAGCAGCCGGTTCAGCAGCGAGGACTTGCCGACGTTCGGCCGTCCGACGATCGCCAGCCGCGTGCCCGGCGTCCCGGCCGCCGCGGAGCCGAGCGGCGGCAGCATGGCGACGATCGCGTCGCGCAGGGCCTCGAGGCCCCGGCCGTGGGCGGCCGACACAGGGAGCAGGCGGTCGATGCCGGCGGCGTAGAAGTCCGCGAGCAGGCGCTCGCGAGCGGGCGTGTCGACCTTGTTCACGACGAACGCGACGGGCTTGCCGCTCCGGCCGAGCAGCCGCACGAGCTCACGGTCCTCGGGGATGAGACCCGCCTGGGCGTCGAACACGCACAGCACGCACTCGGCCTCGGCCACGGCGCGGAGCGTCTGCTCCCGCACCCGGGCGGCCAGCGTCGAGGCATCGCGCCGGGCGCCGGTCGCAAAGCCCCCGGTGTCGACGCACAGGAACCGCCGTCCGGCGTGCTCGGCGGGCGCGACGATGCGGTCGCGAGTGACGCCGGGCACGTCGTCCACGATGGCGCGGCGGGCGCGGACGAGACGGTTGAACAGCGTCGACTTCCCCGCGTTCGGCCGCCCGACGATCGCCACCACCGGCACGCCGGCGGCGGGCTCCTCGCGCGCCGCCATCAGAGTCCCAGCTCGCCGAGCCGCCGCGGGTTCTTCGCCCACCCGGGCTCCACCTTGACGAAGAGCTCGAGGAACACGCGCCTGCCGCAGAGCGCCTCCACCTCGAGACGCGCGCGCCGGCCGATCTCGCGCAGCCGCTGGCCGCCCGCGCCGATGACGATCGGCTTCTGGCTCGGCCGGTCGACCAGGATGGTGGCGCGGACGAAGAGCACGTCCCCCTCCGGCCGCTCGGTGAACTCCTCGACCAGGACGGCCGTCCCGTACGGAACCTCCTCCTCCGTCTGCCGGAAGAGCTGCTCGCGGACGAGCTCCTGGACCAGGAAGCGTTCGGTCGCCGTCGTGTACTCGTCGGCCTGATAGAGACGCTCGCCCTCGGGCAGCGCCTCGACCACCCGCCCGAGCACGGTGTCGACGTTCTCTCCGGTCAGGGCACTCGCCGGGATGATCTCGCGCCCGGGCAGCAGCTCCCCCAGCGTGGCCATCAGGGGGAGCAGCTCCGGGCGCGCGACGCGGTCGACCTTGTTCAGGACGACGATGGTGGTTGCCGGGAGCGGCGCGAGCGTGTTGGCCAGCACCCGGTCGCCGGGCGTGACGCCCGTGGCAGCGTCGATCAGGAGGAGCACGACATCGGCCTCCGCGAGCGCCTGGCGCGCAGTCTCGACCATGCGGCGGTTGAGCGGCGAGCGCGCCTCGTGGATGCCCGGGGTGTCGAGGAAGGCGATCTGCGCGCCGGGCAACGTGCGGATGCCGAGCAGACGGTTGCGCGTCGTCTGCGGCTTCGGCGTGACGATCGCCACCTTGGTCCCGACGAGCGCGTTCAGCAGGGTCGACTTGCCGACGTTCGGGCGCCCGACGATGGCGGCGTATCCGGCTCGGTGCGCCACGGTCGCTCCCCTCACCCGAGGCACAGGAGAGTCACGCGGGCGAGGGATGGTCCGTCCGACCCCACGACGCTCGCGCGCAGGCGCACGCGGCCCGGCTGGCCGTCGGGTCCCGCGGGAACAATGATCGGTACGGTCGCGGTGCATTCGCCGCGCCGTGCGGTCGGACGCTCCGGGAGCGCGCGGATGGCGGCGTGCAACGCCCGCCGGTCGGCGGTGACGGCCGGTCGCCGGCGGCTTGGGGTCGGCGCCAGCAGGCTCACCTGGCCCACGACGTCGGGCCGACAGGCCGCCGCGCCGCGGGTGTCGAGGAACCGCTCGTCGAGGACGTTCAGGCAGAGCGCCACGTTCACGGTGCACTGGCCGTCGGCCATGCCGTCGGCATCGCAGCCGGGATCGCCGTCCCGGCAGAACTGCCGGACCCGAGGAATGCCCGAGGGCCGTCGAGCGAGCGCGCTCGCCTCGACCAGCCACTCGGCCGCGCAGGAGCGCCTGGCCCCGCCGGTGCCGGGGACGAGGCACTGGCTCTCGGGGACGCAGGGTCCACCGCCGCCGCCGAGCGCCGGCGCGAGCGCATCGATCATCGGCGAGCCCCACCCGGTCGCCAGGTCGAAGCCGGGAGCCGCCGCGAACAAGCCGTTGGTCCCCTGGGTGACGTCGTGAAAGACCGGCCCCCTCAGCCCCCGTGCCTGCTCTCCCGCCAGCCGGTAGAGCGTCGGGCCGAGCTGACCGAGTCCCGCGGCCCCTTGTACCTCGTTGACCAGCGCGAGGGCGCTGGCGAGGGCGGGCGTCGCGGCGCTCGTCCCGCCCACGACGCCCGACGTCCCGCCCGACACCATGACGTAGCCTGGCGCGTCGGGGTTCGCGGCGAGCGCGAGGTCGGGCAGGCCTCGCCCAGTGAGCGGCGGGAGTCCCGGGCCGAGC
>Ga0209057_1002100_pt1 | contig 15556 bp, 16 predicted proteins | sample GraSoiAngelo_146_FD_185903 | JGI IMG/M metagenome (GOLD analysis project Ga0209057, IMG submission 185903) | Grasslands soil microbial communities from the Angelo Coastal Reserve, California, USA - 14_1009_05_30cm (SPAdes) (version 2) | ecosystem: Environmental > Terrestrial > Soil > Grasslands ... | reverse complement strand
AGCTTGGGCAGGTAGCGCGTGCCGCCCTTGAGCGCCTTGTCGCGCAGCTCGCGATGCCGGGACTGCGCCACTACTTGCCCTCGGGGACAGCGACCGGCGTCGACGCCGGATCTTTGGCCCCCATGCGGCCGCATCCGGTCGTCAGCTCCTGCGCTCCTCGCTCACGCATGGACGCATGCGCTCGCTCCGGTGCTCGTCGCTTCCTACGGCTGCGACCACCTGGATGGCCAAATCTCTCGGCGTCGGCACCAGTCACTGCCCCTTGAACTCCGGCTCTCGCTTCTCGAAAAAGGCCTTGATCCCCTCCCGCGAGTCCTCGGTCTGCGAGACGAGGAGAAACTGGCCGTGCAGGTAGTGCAGGGCGGCGCGGAAGTCCATGTCCTCCTGGCGGTAGAAGGAATCGCGGCCGAGGCGAAGGGCCACCGGCGACTTCCTCGCCAGCGACTGCGCGATGTCGGCGACGGTGGAGTCGAGCTGCTCGGGCGACACGACGCGGTTGACGACCCCGACCGACTGGAGCTGGGCAGCGGTCCAGCGGTCGCCGAGCATCTCCATCTCGAGAAGCACCTTGCGCGGGACGTTTCGCGTCAGGATCGCCTGGATCATCATCGGCCAGATCCCGACGTTGATCTCGGGCGTGCCGAAGGTGGCGGTGTCGACGGCGACCAAGAGGTCGCAGGCGCACGCGAGGCCGAACCCGCCCGCGAGAGCATGGCCGTTGATCCGGCCCACGATCGGCTTCCCAAGCTCCGCCATCAGCAGGAACAGCTCGACGAACAGGTCGCGGCTGCGATAGCGATCGAGGGCCGTCATCTCACCGTCGAAGCTGCTCAGGTCAGCGCCGGCGCAGAAGACCCGACCCGCTCCGGTCAGCACCACCACCCGCACCTCCGGCTCGTCGCGGCACCAGCGAAGGGCGCTGGCCAGGTCGCGGAGCATGGTCGCGGAGAGAGGGTTGCGCTGGTCGGGGCGGTTGAGTGTGATGGTGGCGATCTGGCCCTCGGAGGTGATCAGGACCTGCTCGAGGTCCGGCTTCGACGCCACGCGATTAGCCTAGAGCCACGAGTGGCCGGCTACAAATTCCGGCCTGGCATAGGTGCGTTAGGCGATATGACTGCACTCCTTAACAAAAATAGTTTGAATGTCCCAATTGGGCCTCGCAGAATTGCACCGAACCTGCAACCGCCCCTGTCACCCAAAGTTAGGCCCACAATCGCTTAAAGCACACATTCCGCCCGCCCCAGAAAGAAATGAAGGTCAAGCCACGCGACCCTGCCGCCCTCTCGCTTGCGACGAACCACAACTCTTCCCTCGATCTCGACAAGCCCATCTTCACGCTCAGCGTGGCTTCGGAGATCCTCGAGGTGCATCCCCGCACTCTGATGATGTACGAGCACTTGAGCATGATTTCGCCCAAGCGCACCGTTACCAATCGCAGGCGCTACTCGCGCCGGGACGTGATGAAGCTCCAGGCCATCCAGACGCTGACCCGGGAGCATCACGTCAACCTCGCTGGCGTTCGCTACATCCTCGCGCTGCTCAAACGGCTGCAGAGCGCAGGCGTAGAACCCCCGGAAGACCTGAAGAACCTGGACGTGACGCAACTCGAAGTCTGAGCACAAACCTGGTTTGAAGGAAAGGCAACAAAGAGGCAGATGTCAAAGAAAAGACGGCGGTTAGAAATCAAGGTCGATCCGATCCCGGCGATGTACATGGAGGAGACGGCATCGTGCCCGGTCTGCGGCCGCGACGCGCAGGCCATCGGCCGGCGGCACGTTCAGATCGTGTTTCGCTGTGACGGCTGCAAAGTCGTCTTCAAGCGCAACCGGCACTGGCCGTACATCTACTAAGGCTTCGGTTTCGGGCCGGTCCGCGGTCGTATGAGGCCGGCCACCGTCGAGACGAAGCCGCTTCGCGGCGCGCCGAGGAGCTCCCACGCGCGACCCAGGCCGATGGCATAAGCCCCGAGGATCAGCTCCAGGAGCCCATCGAGCGATCCCCTGTTGCCCGGCGCAACCCAGAGCTGGATGCCGACGGCCAGCTCCAACGCGTAGATGAGCGCGCTCCCGAGGAACAGGACGACGCCCCGATACACAATCGACTGGGCGCGCCAGTGCTTGACGAGAGTCAATAGCGCGAGCGTTTGCATTGCCGAGGCGAAAGCGACGATGGTGACCACAATCCCGATCCGGACGTCTGGGATGAGGCTCGCCATGGAGATGAAGAACGCGTTGGCGAGCGCGGTGAACGCGCTCAGCGCTTGCGCCTGGCGCACCGCCTCGGCGTCGCTGCCGAAGACCTTCTCCGGCGCGATCGAGACGGCGACGAACAGCAGGCCGATCAACGCGGCGCTGGCTCCGGAGCTGGCGAGAAAGAAGGTCTCGAACTCGGCCGCCATGTTCAGGCGCCAGTTTGACGGCTGTCGGTCGTCGTAGCTTCATAGGGGATGAGGCGCTCAGTCGGACGCTCGGCGCTCTACGGAGTGCTGTTCGGGCTGGCGACGGCCGCGGTGGCCGAAGCCGTCAGGCCGCGCGGCGGGACGACTCTGCTCGTCGATTGGGATGAGGTGCGTCGCACCGCGCACTCGCGACTCGAGAGGCCGCGAATCGAGCCGGGCCGGCTTGCCTCGGTGGCGACGGGCTACCGCGCGCTCGCGGACAAGCTCGAGAAGCCGCTGCTGGACTTCGTCGGCCCGCTGCGGAAGGGCGCCTCGCTGCCGCGCTTCGAAGCCCTCGACCGCGAGGGATGGCTAGACCTCAACCTCGGCATCCTGCGGCGCGCAGTCGATCCCGTGCTCGAGAGCGGGCGCATGCCGAACTCGCTGATCGTCGAGGTGGGGCGCGCGGGCGTGAACCGGTACGTCGGCTTCATGCTCGCGTTCCTCGGCCGGCGCGTCCTGGGTCAGTACGACCCGCAGCTGATGAGCGCGGAGCCGATCGGCGGTGAAGGGCTCTACCTGGTGGAAACCAACGTCGAGGAGTGGCAGAACCACGCGAAGCTGCCGGACCAGGATCTGCGGCGGTGGCTGATCCTGCACGAGATGACGCACGCGTGGCAGTTCGCGGCCCATCCGTGGCTGCGCCCCCACATGGAGGAGTCGATGCGCGTGCTCATCGACTCGGTCACGCGCAAAGGTCCAGGCGTGGCGCGTTTTGCGGCGTTCGCCGGGGTGCTCCCCGCTCAGTGGCGGGTGATGCGCCTGGTCCAGGGGACCATGTCCGTGATCGAGGGGTACAGCAACCTGGTGATGAACCAGCTCGGCTCCAAGCTCCTGCCTGGTTTCGATCTCCTGGAGAAGGCGTACCGGGAGCGCACCTCCGGCAAGAGCGCGCTCGAGGTGCTGATCTGGAAGCTGACTGGACTTGACCTCAAGCTGCAGCAGTACCAGCGCGGCGAGGCGTTCTGCAGGGCGGTGTACGACGCCTACGGGATGGCGGTGCTGAACCGCGTCTGGGACGGCCCGGAGTCCATGCCCACGCTGCGGGAGCTGGGCAACCCCGTGCAGTGGCACCGGCGCGTGAGCGCGGGGCCGGCCCTGAGGCGCAATGGCGGTGCGCGCTAGGCGACCGCGCCGTCCTAGTCCCGAAGCTCTTCCTGCGCGGTTTCCTCGCTGATCGGCATCACCGCCACCGGCAGGTCGGCGATGTCGAAGTAGCGGACCGGCTTGCTGAGCCGCTTCGCGATCCCCACCTGGACCTTCACGCCGAGCGACAGCCGCCCGAAAACCCACACCTCGTCCGAGCGGGAGAGCAGGTTGTTCATGGCCTCACGCACGACGTCCTTGTCCACGGTGTGCATGAGGTAGTAGTCGAAGAGCATGAAGGGGCTGACCGGCACCATTCCGGAGTCGAGGACGAACTTCTGGATGTGAGCGCGCCAGTAGAAAGATTTGTTCGACATGGCGACGTACACGATCTTTTTGGGGTGACGGAGGGTCTCCTCGGCCTGGTCGCGGGCACTCGGTTTGGTGGTTGGCGCGAAGATCCGCTCGAGGATGTCCTCGGCCGCCTTGCCGGTGATCGCCATCTACTGCGCCCTGCTACCCCTTCCACCCGATTCCGATTTAAGCGGCGGTTATCGTAACAGTCGTGCCCGCGACCTCCCTTTTCGACCTGTCCGGAAGGGTCGCGCTGGTCACCGGGGCCAGCCGCGGCATCGGAAGCGCCATCGCCGAGACCCTCGCCGAGCACGGCGCCAACGTCGTCCTGAGCAGCCGCAAGCAGGCTGACCTGGACGCCGAGGCCGAGCGCATCAACGCCCGGCACGCGGAGAAGGCGACGCCGATCGCCGCTCACGCCGGGCGCCAGGAGGACATGGAGCGCCTGGTCCAGGACGTAATGTCCCGCTTCTCGCGCATCGACATCCTCGTCAACAACGCCGGCACCAACCCCTACTTCGGCCCGGTGCTGGGGGCTGAGCTGTCCGCGTGGGACAAGACCTTCGAGGTCAACCTCCGGGGGTACTTCATCCTCACCAAGCTCGTCTACGAGGCCTGGATGGAGGCTCACGGCGGCGCGATCGTGAACATCTCGAGCATCGGCGGGCTGCGGCCCGGCATAGGCCTGGGCGTCTACAACATCACCAAGGCCGGGGTGATCATGCTCACCCGCCAGCTCGCGCGCGAGATCGGCGGCAAGGTGCGCGTCAACGCCGTCGCCCCCGGGCTTGTCAAGACCCGCTTCGCGGAGGCGCTGTGGGGCAACCAGGAGATCCTGGACCGGGTCCTGGCGCAGAATCCGATGGGCCGGATCGGCGTCCCGGACGAGATCGCGGCCGCGGTCCTGTTCCTGGCCTCCGACGCCGCTAGCTACGTGAACGGCGAAGTGCTGGTTGTCGACGGGGGCGGCGGGGGGGAGCCGTAACCTCCTCAACCTGCTCCGCTGCCTCGCCGTTCTCGGACGCGACCTGGCGGCTGTGGATGAAGTCCTCGAGCTCCTTCTCGTACTGGTAGGCGTGCCGGTCGGGCTCGTAGCGGAGAACTCGCCGCTGCTGAATGAAGTCCTCGAACGCGGCGCGGGTGTCGCGCGCGGCCCGGAACCCGAGCTCGCGCGCCGCTTTGGTCGTGGTCAGCGTGCGGCCCCACCGCAGGAGGTCGAGGAGCTGCGGGGAGAGGAAGGCGATCCCCGCCCGGCGGATCGCGAACGCCGCCAGGCCCAGCCCGAGCGGCGGCAGGAGCGGCGCGTGCAGCTTGCCGGCCGAGTCGAGCAGCGTGGACAGCGGCTCGTTGCCGGGCGCGGCGATGTTGTAGGCGCCGCCCGCCCCTCGGCGCGTCGCCAGCACCATCGCCTCGATGCAGTCGTCGACGTGGATCAGCTGGATCGGCGGGTCGTAGCCGATGACCGTCGGCACGACCTCGAGGTCGAGGTAGCGCGCGAGGGGCTGCGGCTCCTGCGGGTTGAGGCTGTTGCTGAAGCGCAGGGTGAGGATCGTGATGCTCGGGTTGCGGACCGCGAAGTCGCTGACGTACGACTCGACCTCGACGATGTCGCGCACGAACTGGTGGCGTGAGTTCGTGTCCAGCCGATGGTCCTCACGCAGCCCGGTAGGCAGGTCGAAGCGCGACCCGTAGACGTGCCCCGAGGACTTGAGGACGAACCTGCGCACGGGGCTGCCCTCGCCCGCGCATCCGGCCAGAAGATTGAGCGTGCCGATGACGTTCATCTCGTGCGCCCGCGCCGGGTCCATGTCGAAGGAGTCGATTCGCGTCAGCGTGTGCACCACCGTGTCGATGCCCACCGCCCGCACGAGCTTGCCGATCAGGGAGTGGCGGATGTCCAGCTTCAGGTAGTCGGCGCGGCCGAGGTCGTAGCGAGGCTCGCGGATGTCGATGCCGATGACGTCGGCGACGTCGGGGTCCTCGACCAGGCGCTGCACCAGCAGCGCGCCCCACCAGCGCGCCACACCCGTGACGAGGATTCGTCGTTTGCGGGCCACGAAGACCCAGTCTAAGAGGCCCTCACGACCTTCGATAGTCGCGACTATCCGCGCGTTTGGCGCCTGAGAACGGCCGTTAGTCGCGACTATCCACGCGTTTGGTGCCCTAGTAGGTGCGCTTGATGACGTCCCGCTCCACGAGCGCGACCGCGCGCGAAACCACCTCGAGCAGCGGCAGCCTGGCCTGGCGCAGCGCGAACTCCAGCTGGCGCAGCAGCGAGTACAGCGCCTTCATGGCCTTGATCGCGTCGCCGATGTCGACGTTCGGCGGCAGCGGGATCTTGTCGAGCGGCTCGCCCGACGACCATCGGTAGGCGAAGTCGATGAAGTCGTGCGAAGGCGTGCGCAGGTTTGGCTCGTCGAGATCCCGCTCCATGTCGGCGAACCGGAAGTAGAGCGAGCGGACAAGACGCGCCGTCTGCGCGATGGCGGGCGTCGGGTAGCGCCTCGCGGTCCGCGGCTGGCCCCGGTCACCGCGCCGCTCGCGGTCCTCGGCGGCGAGCATCACAATCACGGCGCAGAGCTCCTCGGGGGTCAGGCCCTCGAGCCAGCCCAGGGAGACGGCCTCGGCGACCAGGATCGTGTTCTCCCCGTACACGCGCGCGGCGAACAGGCCTTTGTCGGTCGGCTTGTCGCTCTTGAGGAAGCCGGTCTCCTCCAGGATCTTCTCCAGGCGCCGGAGCTTGCGCGGGTACTCGTCCATCTGCCCCGTGGCCTCGTGCCGGCCGCGGTCGAGCTCCTGCTGCAGGCCGCGGATCTCGCCGTACTTCTGCAGCAGCTCGCCGAAGCGCGGCGAGCGCACGACCTTGAGCTTGCGCTGGCGCTCGAGCAAGCCCTTGGCCTCCACCTCCAGGCGCTGCGCGAGGCGGCCCGCGTGTCCCATCGCCCGCGACTGCCGGCCTCTCCGATGTCTCCTCTCGGCCCCGGCCTCGCGGCGCAGGCGCTTGAGCTCGATCCGGATCGCTCGCCGCCGCTCCTCGAGCTTGAAGTACTGGGCCACGTCCTCCATCGCGACCTCGCCGCCATCCCACATCCGGCGTCGGTCGTCCAGCTGGTCGCGGACGTTGGCAAAGCGCGTCTCCACCTCGCCCGCCGCGAGCCGCTTCTGGAACTGCCCGAACGAGCGCTGCATCAGGGCCTCAGCCTCCGCCGGCGTGTAGACGCGCAGCAGGTTGAGGGCCATGTTGTAGCTGGGCAGGAACTTCGACTCGACGACGAGCGTCGGCCCCATCGCCACCTCGTAGATCGTCCCGACCTCGACGTCGGCCTGCTTGAGGATCACCCCATGACCGATGACGTCGATGCCGCGCCTGCCGGCGCGACCCATCAGCTGCGTCAGCTCGCCGGTGGTCAGGGTCGAGAAGTTGACGCCGTCGAACTTGGTGAAGGAGGAGACCACCACGCCACGCGCGGGCATGTTGATGCCCAGGGACAGGGTCTCGGTCGCAAACACGACCTTGATGAGGCCGCGCTGGAACAGCTCCTCGACCATCTCCTTGTGGTAGGGCAGCAGGCCGGCGTGGTGCTCGGCCAGGCCGCGGCGCAGCAGGCGCGAGTCGACCATGCGCCGGAACAGGGCCTCCTCGTCCTGGTCCTTCAGACCCTGGAGCCTTTCGGCGGCGACCCGATCGATCTCCTGCTTCTCGGTGGAGGTGGTCAGGTCGATCTCGTGGTACGCGCACCGCTGCAGCGCCTCGCGACAGCCGCGGCGGGAGAAGATGAAGTAGATCGCGGGCAGCATCTCCAGCGCGCGCAGCTGCTCGATCACGTGCAGGAGGTCGTTCGACGGCAGGCCGCGGTAGCCGCCGATGCGGTACGAGGCCTCCTCCTCCTGCGCCGCCCGTGCCCAGGTGCGCTGGTCGATGCCGCCGTCGTCCTTGAACAGCGGGTAGAGGCGGTTGTTGACGGCGAGCCACATCTTCAGCTCGACCGGGCGGACGTCGTGGAAGACGGTCTCCATGCCGCCGCGGTTCTCCGCCATCCAGTCCGCGATCTCGCGGTAGTTGCCGATGGTGGCGGAGAGGCCGACCAGCTTGATGGTCGACGGCGCCTGGATGACGATCTCCTCCCAGACCGAGCCGCGGGGGAAGTCGTCGATGTAGTGCACCTCGTCGAGGACGACGTAGCGCACCAGGTCGAGCCGGCCCGGATCCTCGTAGATGAGGTTGCGCAGGATCTCGGTCGTCATGACCACGATGGGGGCGCCGTCGTTGATGGTGTTCTCCCCCGTGACGAGCCCGACCGCGCGCTCGCCGTGCTCGCGGACGAAGTCGTGGTACTTCTGGTTGCTCAGGGCCTTGAGCGGCGTGGTGTAGAGGACCTTCGCGCCCTCGCGCAGGGCACGGAAGATGGCGTACTCGGCGACGACAGTCTTGCCGCTCGACGTGGGCGCGCTGACCAGCACGCCGCCGCGTCCGTGGTCGAGCTTCTCGATCGCCTCGCGCTGAAAGGCGTCAAGCGGGAAGGGCAGAGTGGCTTGAAACTCATCCAGGAGGGTTTCGGCCGTCTTCACAGGGGTAGCAGCTCGGTGGACACGTCGGTGACCTGGGCGCCGTCCGCGTGCGCCTCGACGAACGCCAGGGCCGCCGCCAGGACGCGGTCCGCCTGCCGGCCGTCGCCGCTGACGGTCACGATCGCGATCTCGGCCAGCTGCCACCGGTCGAGCTCCCCGACCTCGGCCGCCGCGACCTTGAGCTCCTGGCGAAGCCTGCGGAGCAGCCCGCTGACCACCTGGCGCTTGGATTTCAGCGATCCGGACTCAGGGACGTGAAGGACGATGCGGGCGACGCCTATCACAACTTTCGCTGCCAAAAACGAGTTCATTTTTGACCAATTGACACAACTCTTCATAATCATCCTGGGGATTTGCGGCGCCCGGCTGCACAAGGGCGCGCCTTTGGAGGTCAAAGATGAGCCGAGACGAGGATGCCGGTGACTCGGGGTTCGAACGTTTCGAACATTTCCTGGAGCAGTGGTCCCGCCGCGACTTCCTGAAGCGAACCGGTGGGGCGGCCGCCTACGTGGCCTTCCTGGCCGGCGGCGTCGAGTTCCTCGAGGCTTGCGCGGGCGGTGGAGGGACCCAGAGCGCCACCCCGAAGAAGGGCGGCCACGTGGTCGAAGGCAACATCACGGACATCCGAACCCTCAACTCGATGTTAAGCAGCGACACCGCGTCTAACCAGGTCATCGGGCTCATGTTCGATGGCCTCTTGAACCAGAAGAAGAACGGCGACCTGATCGGCGCCATTGCCCAGGATGTGCCCAAGCCTTCGAGCGACGGCCTGACATACACGTTCAAGCTGCGCGACAACCTGAAGTGGTCGGACGGTCAGGCGATCACCGCCGACGACGTCAAGTTCACCTACGCGTTGGCCTATGACCCTCAGTACAAGGACTTCGCCTCGCCGCGGCGCGGCGACCTCTCCAAGTACATCGCCAGCATCGATACCCCCGACCCGAAGACCGTGGTCGTCAAAACGACGCAGGTCTACGCTCCGTTCCTGGCGAGCCACGGTCTGTACGGCATCCTGCCCAAGCACGTACTCGGCAACCTCGACGGCAAAGCCTTGAACTCGCCCGACGGTGGTCAACGGCCCCTTCAAGTTCAAGAGCTGGGACAAGGGGCAGCAGGTCACGCTGGAGCGCAACGACAGCTACTGGGGCGGAGCGCCCTATCTCGACCAGTGGATCGTGAAGGTGCTGCCAGACTCGGTCGCCCTCACCAACCAGCTCAAGACCGGCGAACTGGACATCGGTCCCGTCGACCCAGGGCAGTTCGACAACCTGAAGACCACCGAGTCGGTGACGACGACCGAGTTCCCGGTGCCTACGTTCACCTTCTACGCGTACAACCTGAACCCCGACACCAAGGCGGGCAAGCTGTTCGGCGACAAAGCCGTGCGCCAGGCGCTGCTGTTCGCGTTGAACCGCAAGCAGATCGTCGACGCTGTGTTCTTCGGTCACGGCAAGGTCGCCAACTCTGTCGAGCCGCCGACCTCGTGGGCGTACAAGGACAAGCCGAAGATCCTCTACACCTTCGACAAGGCGAAGGCCGAGTCGCTGCTCGACGGCGCCGGCTGGGCCAAGGGAGCGGACGGGATCCGGGCCAAGGGCGGCCTCAAGCTCAAGTTCGACATGATCACCAACGCGGGCAACAAGCAGCGCGAGTCGATGCTCCAGGTCATGCAGCAGTCGTGGAAGGACATCGGCGTCGAAGCGACGCCGTCCCTGATCCAGTTCCCGCAGCTCGTGAGCCAGATCGTCAACATCCGCACGTTCGACGTGTTCCTGGTGGGCTTCAACTGGTCCAACGACCCCGACGAGGCCCCGCTCTACCACTCGCGGAACGCCGTGCCTGGCGGCTTCAACGGCGCCGACTTCAAGAACGACCAGGTCGACTCCATCCTCGACCAGGCTCTGGGCACGCTCGACAAGGCCAAGCGCAAGCAGCTGTATGAGCAGTTCCAGGACATCATGTCCGAGGAGGTGCCGTCGCCGGTCGTGCTGTTCAACACCGGCATCTACGGCTGGAACAAGCGCGTCCAGGGCACCGACTTCGGATCGTTCAACCAGTTCGGCAACCGCCCCTGGGCCCACACTGTCTGGGTCACCGACGGCAAGTGATTTGAAGACGGAGAGGAATACCAAGGACCGCCGGGTTTAAATACGTAAAGGGCAGATGCTCGCCAAGTACGTCGCCCGGCGGTTCCTGGCCTCTCTGATCGTGGTCCTGGGCGTGACCGCGATCACGCTCGCCCTTATGAAGACCACCAGCGGCAGCTACGTGCCGGGCATCGACCTCAATCCCGCGCTGCGGCCTGAGGACATCGCCCGGCTGAGGACCCAGCTCGGCCTGGATGAGCCGCCGCAGGTCTGGTACGCGACATGGCTCTGGAACGTCATCCACGGCGACTTCGGCCGCTCCATGATCGACGGCAGCCGGGTCACGGACCACATCTTCGAGCGCCTTCCAAACACCCTCGAGCTCACCGCCACGGCGATCGTGATCGGCGTGCTCGTGGCCGTCCCGCTGGGCGTGATCGGCGCCCTGCGGCGCGGCAGCAAGGCCGACCACGGGCTGACCGTGGTCTCGGTCGCTGGGTTTGCTGTGCCCCAGTTCTGGATGGGCCTGATGCTCATCCTCATCTTCTCGGTCACGCTCGAGCAGCACGGATTGCCATGGCTGCCCTCGAGCGGCGCCTTCAGCGCCTTCCAGGGCGGCGACCTCCTCGACCGCGTCCAGCACCTCATCCTGCCCGCGACCGTGCTCTCCTTCTTCTACACGTCGACCTGGTCGAGGTTCATCCGCTCGAGCATGCTCGAGGTCCTGTCCCAGGACTACATACGCACGGCCCGGGCCAAGGGTATGAGCGAGCGCCGCGTCGTCTATCTCCACGGCCTGCGCAACGCCCTCATCCCGCTGATCACACTGATCGGTCTCGAGTTGCCCGGCCTGGTCAGCGGCGGCCTGGTCGTCGAGGTCGTGTTCGGCTGGCCGGGCATCGGCAAGCTCGCCTTCGAACGGGCGCTGCAGTACGACTACACGACGGTCATGGGGGTCACCTTCTTCGCCACCTTGCTCGTCATCGCCGGCAACCTCCTCGCCGACCTCCTGTATGGGGTGCTCGACCCACGGATCAGGTACGGATGATCGGGCCGAGCCGCGTCGCCGAGCTGGAGATGCCGGCCGCCGGGATCGAGACCGGCGCCGCGCGTCCCGCTCAGAGCTACTGGAACGAGTCCTGGGAGCGGCTGCGCGGCAACCGGCTCGGCGTCGCTGCGGGCCTTCTGATCGTGGTCCTCGCCCTCGTCGCCGTCATGGCGCCGCTCCTCTCCGCGGTGCTCACCCACGCCCAGCCGCAGACGATCGACCTCGACTCGACGTTCGCGCGCCCCGGGGCCGGCGGGCATCTGCTGGGCGCGGACGAGCTCGGCCGCGACACCCTGACCCGGCTGATCTGGGGCGCGCGGGTGTCGCTGGGCGTCGCGTTCCTCACCGTGGCCATGTCGCTGACCGTCGGCACCGCGGTCGGCATGATGGCGGGCTACTACGGCGGCTGGCTCGACGACGTGCTGATGCGCTTTGTCGACATGGTGCTCGCCATCCCCGCGATCTTCCTGTTCATCCTGATGTCGATCCTGATCCGGCCCAACGCCATCACCCTGGCCGCGATCGTGGCCTCGGTGGGGTGGGGCAGCGTCGCCCGTCTGGTGCGCGGCGAGGTGTTGTCGGTGAAGCAGCGGGACTTCATCCTCGCCACCAGGTCGATCGGCGCGCGGGACTCGCGACTGATGCTCCGCCACCTGCTGCCCAACGTGCTGCCGGTGCTCATCGTCGCCGCCAGCCTCGGAGTCGGGCAGATCATCCTCGTGGAGGCCGCACTGGACTTCCTGGGCCTCGGCATCCAGCCGCCGACGCCGAGCTGGGGCAACATGCTGACCAACGCTCAGAGCTACTTCTTCCGCTCCGGATCCCTGGTCGCGTTCCCCGGCATCACGATCTTCATCACGGTGCTCGCCTCGAACATCTTCGGCAACGCAGTCCGCGACGCCTTCGACCCGAGACTGAAGTCCTAGGCCTTCCGCGTTGACCCAGCCGCTGCTCGAGGTCAGTGACCTGCACACGGTCTTCTCGACCAAGGAAGGGATGGTCAAGGCCGTCGACGGCGTGTCGTTCGAGCTCCATGCCGGGGAGACGCTGGGCATCGTCGGCGAGTCCGGCTGCGGCAAGTCGGTGACGGCGCTGAGCATCATGCGGCTGCAGCGACCGGGCCGCATCGTCGGGGGCAAGGTGATGTTCAAAGGCCAGGACCTCACGCGCGTCAGCGAGTACGAGATGCGCGAGGTCCGGGGCAAGGAGATCGCGATGATCTTCCAGGACCCGATGACTTCGCTGAACCCGGTCTACCGGGTGGGGTGGCAGGTCGGCGAGCCGACGCGCCTGCACGGCGGCTGGGATGCGAAGAAGGCGCTGTCCAGCGCCGTCACCATGCTGGCCCGCGTCGGCATCCCGTCCGCGGCCGCGCGGGCGAAAGACTATCCGCACCAGTTCTCAGGCGGCATGCGCCAGCGCGCCATGATCGCCATGGGCCTGACCACGACGCCCGAGGTCTTGATCGCGGACGAGCCGACCACCGCGCTCGACGTCACGATCCAGGCGCAGATCCTGGACCTGCTGCGTGACGTCAATCGCGAGTTCGGCACCGCGACGATCCTGATCACGCACAACCTCGGCGTGGTCGCAGGCATGTGCCAGCGGCTGATCGTGATGTACGCAGGCAAGATCGTCGAGGCCGGCCCGACGACCGACGTCTTCGCCAACCCCAAGCACCCGTACACATGGTCACTGCTGCGCTCCATCCCGCGACTCGACGCCGAGCGCCACGAGCCGTTGAAGCCGATCGAGGGGCTGCCCCCGAACCTCGTCGATCTGCCCGCAGGCTGCTCATTCCACCCGCGGTGCGTGTTCAAGGTGGACCGATGCTCCCGCGACACGCCCGCGCTCCTCCAGGTCGGGGACACGCAGCGGTCCGCGTGCTGGGTGACGCAGTCGGGGACGGAGCTCAAGGGTGCCTGAGGCGGCGACCGCCAAACACCTGACCATGGCCTGGACGGCAAACGACCCGCTCCTCACGGTCAGCGACCTGAAGGTCTGGTTCCCGGTGGCGTCGGGGGTGATGCAGCGGACGGTCGGCCACGTCCACGCGGTCGACGGCGTCGACCTCGAGATCCGGGCCGGGGAGACCCTCGGGCTCGTCGGCGAGTCGGGCTGCGGCAAGTCGACGTTGGGGCGGGCCGCCATCAGATTGCTCAAGCCGACGGGCGGGACGGTCCATTTCAAGGGCGAGGACATCACCAGCATCCGGGGCGAGCACCTGCGCGCGCTGCGGCGGGAGATGGCGATGATCTTCCAGGACCCGTACGCGTCCCTCGACCCCAGGCAGACGGTCGGCGACATCATCGGCGAGCCGATCGACGTGCACGGGCTGGCCAAGGGCAAGGAGCGGCAGGACCGCATCCGCGAGCTGCTGCGCGTGGTGGGCATGAACCCGCGATTCGCGGACCGCTACCCACACGAGTTCTCCGGCGGCCAGCGCCAGCGCATCGGCATCGCGCGCGCGCTCGCGGTCGAGCCGACGTTCATCGTCTGCGACGAGCCCATCTCCGCCCTCGACGTCTCGATCCAGGCGCAGATCATCAACCTGCTCGAGAACCTGCAGTCCAAGTTCAAGCTGACCTACCTCTTCATCGCCCACGACCTCTCGGTCGTGAAGCACATCTCCAACCGCGTGGCGGTGATGTACCTGGGCAAGATCATGGAGGTGGCGTCGGGGCAGCAGCTGTACCGGCGGCCACGGCACCCGTACACGGGCTCGCTGCTCTCGGCGATCCCGATCCCCGACCCCAAGGTGGAGCTGCAGCGGAAGCGGCTGATCCTCCAGGGCGACGTGGCGTCGCCCGTAAACCCCCCATCGGGGTGCCGGTTCCGGACGCGCTGCCCGCGCGCGAAGGAGCACTGCGCGGAGGAGGTCCCGCCTCTGGAATCGTTCGGTTCCGAGCACAAGGCGGCCTGCTTCTATCCATTAGATTGAGGCCGTGGTTGCGGACCGGGAGGCGCTGGCGCGCGACCTTGTCGCGGCCTCGTACCTGAAGGGCGACTTCGTCCTCCGTTCGGGCCGGCGCTCGAACCGATACTTCGACAAGTTCCTCTTCGAGACCGATCCGGCGCTCCTGAAGCGGATCGGCGCGGAGCTGGCCAGGCTCGTGCCCGCGGAGACGCAGCGGCTCGCGGCGCCCGAGCTCGGCGCCGTGCTCCTCGGCGGCGCGGTGTCGATCGAGACCGGTCTACCGCTCGTGCTCGTGCGCAAGGAGCCGAAGGGCTACGGCACCGCCAAGCAGCTCGAAGGACGGTTCCGTGCCGGCGAGCGCATCACCGTCATCGAGGACGTGGTCACGACGGGCGGGGACTCCTTGCGATCGATCGAGGCGCTGAGGGCGGCCGCCCTCGACGTCATTCATCTCGTCGTCGTGCTCGACCGGGGCGAAGGCGGCGAGGAGAACATCCGCGAGGCGCGGATTCCTTACTCGCCGTTGTTCAGGATCCAAGACCTGACTCTTGACTGAGCTGCTCATCAAAGGTGGGACCGTGTACACGCCCGAAGGCGCAAGGCACGCCGACGTGCTCGTCGCCGACGGGGTGATCACTCGCGTGGAGCCCGGGCTGGAACCGAGCGGGCGTGTCGTCGACGCTCGTGGTCTCTACGTGCTGCCGGGCGGCGTCGACGTCCACGTCCACAGCCGCGACCCGGGGTTCCCCGAGAAGGAGGACTTCGCCTCCTTGACCGAGGCTGCCGCAGCCGGCGGTGTGACCGTCGTCGTGGACATGCCGAACACGGTTCCGGCCGTGGACAGCGCCGGCGTGCTCGAGGCCAAGGCGGCCCTGGCCCGGAGCAAGGCGCGCGTCGACTTCGGCCTGTGGGGCCTGATCCGCTCCACCAGCACGGCACAAGACCTCGAGGAGATGGCCGCGGCCGGAGCGGTGGGGTTCAAGGCCTACCTCGCCTACTCGTTCAGCCTGAGCCGGAAGCAGGTCCTGTACTCGCCGGGCGTAGACGATCCCGAC
>Ga0209057_1002098_pt1 | contig 15571 bp, 9 predicted proteins | sample GraSoiAngelo_146_FD_185903 | JGI IMG/M metagenome (GOLD analysis project Ga0209057, IMG submission 185903) | Grasslands soil microbial communities from the Angelo Coastal Reserve, California, USA - 14_1009_05_30cm (SPAdes) (version 2) | ecosystem: Environmental > Terrestrial > Soil > Grasslands ... | reverse complement strand
AGCCGGAGGTAGACCTCGTTCACTAATGCTGTTGGCTGCAGCGTGTGTCCCGGACGTTCGCGGCTGAAGGCGCGCATCGCCTGCCGATGTAATTGATCATAAACCAGCGGCAGCAAACGCTCGAGGGCTGCAGTATCTCCTTCCCTGCAAACGGCCAGCCACTGCGTAATGTCACTCCTGGAAGGCACCGCTTCGCCAGGTGTACCCAATTCCGGAGAATTCAACTCGTCGCGGCTTTGTTCCATTAAGGCAATCTCCTGAGGGGAACAATCATTACACATCGTCCGCAGAAAAAGGACAAAAAAATTGGCGCGATTTGGCGTCGGTCTGCGCGTTAGTTGGGGAAAGCCAATTTTTATGAAAAGAGTAAAAACACTCCTCCTTCCGGTTTCCATGCTGGCGCTCCTGCTGGGGCTTACGACCGTGGCCCGCGCCGAATTCGGCGTGAGCTTTAACACGGCGGTCGATACCTCGACGGCAATCCTCGGCGGCACGGGCACCTTCACCGATTTCCCCACTGCGCCGGCGATCAGTTACGGCGGACAAATAGGCTTGTATCTGAAATTATCGCAGTATTCTATCCCGACCGATCCGTACAAGGTGATGGCCGACTTGAACACCGCGATCCCGGGTGGCACTGGCAACTTCACCGACTTCGCTCTGACTGATCTTAGTCTTAGCGATACCAGCCTTACTTTTATCGGAAGCGGTTCCGTCAGCCAGCTCGGTGTTTACGTTGCCATCCCTGGCGACCCATATCGGGTCGTAGCTAACCTGAGCACTCTCATTCCAAACGGCAGTGGCTACTTTACGAACTTCAATCCCGGCGATCCCTACCGGCACGCTGCTCCAGTCATTGACGGAAGCAATGTTGCATTCCTGGGTTACGGCGATTCGGGCCAAATCGGCGTGTATGCTCAATACACCGATGCTCTCAGCGTAGTGGCTGACCTGAACACGCCCATTCCCGGCGGCATGGGGAACTTCACGAATTTCGTGCCGCCGAATCCAATCGTCCCGCCCAATCCTGTCATCAGCGGCGATGTCGTCGCATTCCTCGGGTTCGGTGACGGCGATCAGCAGGGCATTTATCGATTTGTACCGCCGAACCCGATTATGCCCAATGGTTCGCTCACGGTTCTGGTGGACACAAACACGTTCATCCCGGCGAGCACCGAGAGCGGTTCCACCTTTGAGCTGTTTCACTCGGTGACAATGGAAGACGCAAATGTCGCTTTTGTCGGCGGCACGCCAGACGTGTTTGCCGACGGCGTTTTCATCCCGGGGCAGCTCGGCGTTTACAAAGACATTGGCAGCGGCTGGCAACGCGTGGCCGATCGCAACACGTCTATCCCGGGCCGGAACGCGCTATTTAGCTTTTTCGGCGAAGTCGCAATCGATCCCGGTTATGTGGTGTTTGAAGGTTTCGGTCCGAACGGCGAACACGGTCTCTACACCGATTTCGCCGGCGGGCTGCACAAGATCGTGGAAGCAGGTGACGTGATCGGCGGCAAGACGCTGACCGATTTCTACTGGAGTCAGTTCGGTTTCAGCGCCGGCGCGAGCGCACAGGTAGTCTTCGCGGCTGATTACAGCGATGGCTCACACGCGATCACCCTCGCGACTTTGACGAATGGCCCCTGTCCCCACAGCCAGGGTTACTGGAAGAACAATCCGCGGCTATGGCCGGTGAGTTCGCTCACCCTCGGAAGTCAGACCTACTCGAAAACCGAGCTACTCAATCTCCTTAAGAATTCCACGACCAGCGACGCCAGCGTGATCCTGGCCCGGCAATTAATTGCAGCGAAGCTCAACATAGCCAACGGTTCCGATGGCACGCCAGTCAGCAGCACAACCACTGATGCTGACTCGTTACTGAGTCAGTTCGGCGGCAAGCTGCCTTACAAAGTAAAGACTGCCTCAAGCATCGGCAAAGCGATGGTGAAGGACGCCACCACGCTCAACAACTATAACAATGGCCTGCTCACGCAGTTTTGCAGTCAGTAATTCCAAGCTCGATCGCAATGGGGCGCGCCTTTGCTTCGAAGGTCAGGCTTGATCTATGAAGCAGTTTTCCAGGAGAAAAGATTAGCAATTCCCTAACAACAACTCCATCCATGAAAAACCTCACTCGTTTCCTCCTCTGTTTCGCTCTGATCGATTTCGCGACAGTGGCGACAGGCAATGCCCAGTGTCCTGCGCCCGTCTTTGCTTCCGGCTTGCGCGCGCCAACCAAGGTCATTTTCTCCCAGAAAAACAATCTGCTGGTAGCGGAACAGGGCACCGCCGTTCCCAACACCGGCCGAATCTCAATAATTGACCCACAGAGTGCGGCAGTCCGCACTTTGGTCGACGGGCTTCCTTCTGCGTTGAATCTACTCGGGGAGCAGCCCGCCCCTTCGGGACCGTCCGGCTTGGCGATGCGAGGCCGCACCCTTTATGTCACAATTGGCAGCGGCAACTCGACCTTGCCGGGACCGGTTCCGGGATCCGAAATTCCCAATCCCAATCCATCTTCGTCTCTGTTTAGTTCAGTGCTCGAGGTGCATTTCAGCGCCGAAATAGAAAAAGTAACGAGCGGCTTTACTTTGAACGCAGCTGACCGAGCTGCTCTCGCGACGGGACAGACAATTACCTTTCGCGCTGGACCTGGTGGCCCGGTGACTATCCGGCTGGTAACGAACTTTCCTGACTACGTTGCCGCGCCACGACCCGATTTCCCAGCTAACGTGGTAAGCTCTAATCCATTCGGGCTCGTCATCCACGGTAACTCGCTCGATGTAGTGGACGCGAGCTTCAATCTGATTGCTGAAGTAAATGCGCACAGCGGGGCCAGTTCCACCTTGGTCAAATTCGCAAATGTGCCAAACACAACGCAGGTGGGTCCGCCTACCGTGGATCCAGTGCCAGACAGCATTCACTTTTTCGGCAAAGACCTGTTGGTAACTTACCTTACTGGTTTTCCGTTCGGTCCGGGCGCAGCCAGAGTGCAACTGGTTGACGCTACTACGGGCAACAACCAGCCCTTTATCACGGGCTTGACTGCTGCGATTGACGTTTTGTCGCTAAGTGCTCGCGGCAACACCACACCTCAATTTCTCGTATTGGAATTCGGTGGCGCGGGACTATCGCAACCTGGCCAATTGTTGCGCTTTAGCTCACCGATGGCTACACCCAGCATTATCTCGCCCTGCCTTATTACACCGACCAGCATGGCCTTGGACGAGCGGAACGGCGCCCTCTTCATCACAGAGATCGGCACGGGCAACCTCATCCGGCTACAGCTTTGAAGCGGATGGTGGGAGCGAAGCGTAAAAAGTAGTCGGGAAATTCGTCGAGGTCCGCCACCTCCTACGAGTTCCGCGCGCCGACGCTACCTTTTGCCGCAAGGAAGAGTTAGATCCTGAGCACATCCCGCAGTTCGGGTTACCGCGACCTGCACGTAAACGGACCACAACACCATTCGCGGTAGGGTTCCGCTAACGTCAGGCTGGCAGCTTGTGCACCCCAAATTCCTGCCAACGCGCCGGGCGATTTTGGCCAGAAGAAATCTGGCGTGTCCTGCCACGGTTTTGCGCGTTAACCGATGAATCCCGAATTATATGAAAACACGACTAACGATCGCCCTCCTGCCCATTTCAACGCTGCTGCTGCTGGCGTTTACATCCGCCGCGGAGGCCGCCAATCAAACCGTTAGTAATCTGGGCGACACCGGCCTTGCTTCTCAGCTCCGCCAGAAAATCACCGCCTGCCAGACCGGAACAAGCCCCGGTGGCACGATCACTTTTAGCGTCGCGGGCAAAATCACGCTCGATCCAGTTAAAGGGCCTCTGCCCATAATCACAACCAACGTTACGGTTAACGGCGGAAGCACGGTGGAAATTAGCGGCGGCAACACTGGGACGAATGGGACACGCATCTTCAACGTAAACGCAGGCGCGACGCTGACGTTGAAGAACATTACCCTGAGCCATGCATATTCGGCCAGCGGGGATGGCGGTGCAGTGGCAAGCACCGGCACATTAAACGCCAACAACGCGAAGTTCCTCAGCAACGCGACCTCTGCCAGCTGGAGCGGCAGCGCAATCCTTTGCTGGGGACCGTTGAACATCACCGGGTGCGAATTTGGGTTCAACACCGGCGGCGGGGGCGCGGTCAAGCCACGGTCATCAGGCGCAATTACAACAATCACCGGAAGCAATTTTCACGATAATCAATCAAACGACACCTCCGGTGGCGGTTACGGCGGCGCCATTCAGGTGTTCGACGGGCCGACCGTGACGATTAACAACAGTACCTTCAGCAAAAACATCGCAGTTCACGGAGGGGCGATCTATGTCTCAACAAATGCGATCCTGAATGTGAATGACAGCACCTTCAGCGGGAATTCGAGTGCGCATACTGGCGGTGCAATAGATAATGCAGGTACCGCCACCCTCAGTCGCGTCACCCTGGATCATAACTCCACGGATCCTGAGGCCGGCGGTGAGGGCGGCGGATTGTATAATAGTGCCACGGCTACGCTCGAAAACGTCACTTTGAGCGGCAACTCCTCCACAACCGGAGGTGGGATTAACACCGCCTGGGGGAGCGGCCCAATTACTCTGACCAACGTCACTTTGAACGGCAATTCGGCCCCAACCGGGGGCGGTATCTACAATGGCGGCGCTTTCGTCAATGGCAGCGTCGCTCTCACTTTGAAAAACACGCTCCTCAATAAGGGCTCAAATGGCACCAATTGTTATAACTTTGGCGGAGTTGGCGGCGACCACAGTTTATCAGACGACGGCTCGTGCGGGTTTAGCGCGGGCGATAACGTCACCGACCTTTTCCTTGGGCCGCTCGCCAACAATGGCGGGCCCACACTCACCCACCTGCCGCAGCCGGGTAGCCGCGCGATCGATAATGGCACAGATACCGGCGCGCCTGCCGCCGACCAGCGCGGCATTAAACGGCCGCAGCTCGCCGGGATCGACGTCGGCGCAGTGGAGGTCGTGCCGCAAACCTTCCAGGATACAGATCCGTCTATCCTATATGACAACTGGTTCGACTTCGGATCCCCCAACGCAAGCGGCGGATTCTTCCGTTCGAGTAACCACACCAACGACACTGTGACTTACAAATTTAATGCTACTTCCATCAAGTGGATCACGCGCAAAGGCCCTGAGATGGGTAAAGCGCTGGTCACGATCGATGGCGTGAACAAGGGCACGTTCGACCTCTATAAATCCAGTGCCCTATGGAACCAGCAGTTTCTCTTCAGCGGCCTGGCGAGTGCCGCGCACAACATTGTCATTAAGGTTACTGGCACGAAAAACGCCAGTGCATCCGACTTCCTCGTAGCATTGGACGGCTTCCAGGTGGGAAGCTCCACCAAGGTAGTGCAAGAGAGCGCGCTGGGCGTGCAATACAACAAGTGGGTTGGTAAAACGCAGGCGGCGGCAAGTGGTGGCTCCTATCGCGTCAATGGTAGTCTGGGCGCAGACGTGAATTTTCAGTTCTCTGCCACGTCTATCCTTTTTGTGACGGCGCGGGGGCCGAGCTATGGCAAAGTCAATATTTACATTGATGGCATGCTCGTATCGTCAAACCTCGATTTGTACGCTCCGACTCAGCAGTGGCAGTACAAGATCGGCTATTCCGGGCTCGCTAACGGCTTTCACATGATCGACGTCCGGCCTACCCACACCAAAAACGCCAGTTCCAGCGGATACGGCGTGGTGGTCGACGCATTCCAAGCATTTCTTAGCCAGATGGAGTAGCTATAGGCTTGTTTGTCATTGCGAGCCGCAGTTTGCACCATCGTTGATAAACGTGGCGCTTTTTGACTTCCGACTGCGGGTTAGCGGGTAAAACCCAGCCCGCTACAAAAAATTTGGCGCGATTTGCAGGAGGACTGCGCGTTAATCGGTAAACCCATTAAATCACCATGCGAACTTCATCTTTTTGGTATAATAGCTCTTCACAGAACAGTAACGCGGCACGCCCGTGCTATTCATTCAGCTCGCTACTCATCGCGCTAGTTTGCTTGGCATTACCTGCTGTAGCGAAAGCAGCCGACATCGGTAAACAAAACACGGCCGACGGCGCTGCAGCCTTGGACTCGACTACGACCGGGCATGACAATACCGGCATCGGTTACGCCGCGTTAACCGACGACGGCATTGGTTCATTTAACACGGCTGTCGGTGCTTATAGCCTCCTGACAAATGAAGGCGCCAACTATAATACGGCTCTCGGGTGGGGAACGCTTTACAACAATATTTCCGGCGGTGGAAATACCGCGATTGGATATCGAGCGCTGAACAACAACAATTCAGGCTATAACACCGCTGTTGGGTATAATGCGCTGTTTACCAATACGAGCGGCACACTTAATACTGCGACTGGCACAGCGGCGATGACCAACAACACTTCTGGTTTCAATAACACCGCTACTGGCGCAAACGCCTTTTATTATAACCAGACCGGTAGCAATAACGTGGCTGTGGGTGAGGAAGCGCTGTTTCGCAATGTGTCTGCCAACTTTAATACCGCAATTGGTACTACCGCGCTCCACGAGAATACCGGGGACTTCAACACTGCCACTGGCGGCCGGGCGTTGTACACGAACACGACTGGCAACAACAATACCGCCACTGGTTACAGTGCTTTGCGTTATAATATGACCGGAACTAGTCTCGCTGCCTTCGGTTCGTCCGCCCTGTCCCACAACACTACCGGAGTGTCGAACGCAGCAGTTGGTTATGGCGCACTAAACAACAACACTAACGGCGTGCAAAACACGGCTGCCGGGGCGGAGGCGATGTACGGCGGCGCGTACAACAACGGAACCGGCAGCTACAACACTGCAACAGGCTTTCAGTCACTTTATACCCTTACCAGCGGCGGAGGAAACGTGGCCGATGGTTGGCAGGCGCTCTATAGTAATCGAGCAGGCGGCTACAATACCGGTGTTGGGGTAAGTGCGCTACGACAAAACGCGACCGGTAACCAGAACACTGCCACAGGCGTTAACGCCCTCTACCACAACAACGGACAGAATAATACGGCGATTGGGTTTAAGGCGCTGGAACAGAATACGACCGGCGGCAACAACGTCGCTGTGGGCTACCAGGCAGGGCTAAACCTGGGCGGTGGAAGCAACAACATCTACATCGGCGCCAGTGTTCTCGGCAATAGTGCCGATGCCAACATCACCCGGATTGGTACGACTACCCAAACAAAGACGTTCATTGGCGGCATCTCTGGTAAAACCGTAAGCAACAGCACAGCGGTATACATCAACTCCAGCGGCCAGCTCGGGACGGTCCAGTCATCCGCCCGCTACAAGGATGACATCAAACCGATGGACAAAACCAGCGAAGCTATCCTGGCACTGAAGCCAGTCAGTTTTCGCTATAGGGAAGAGCTCGATCCCGATCACGTTCCGCAGTTCGGTTTGATCGCAGAAGAAGTAGAAAAGGTTAATCCCGACCTGGTCGTGCGCGACGAGGACGGCAAGGTGATGACGGTCCGTTACGATGCCGTTAATGCGATGTTGCTCAATGAGTTTCTGAAGGAACATCACAAGGTGGAGCAACAGGCTGCGGCCATCGCGCAATTGCAGAAACAGGTGGAAGCTCTTTCCGCCGGCCTGCAAAAGGTGAACGCCAAAGTTGAGATGAGCAAGCCAGAACTGCAACTGACGGCGAACGAGCAGACGAGAACATTTGTAGCCACGCGCCTGTCACCAGGCCGTGGCTACCGCGAGGCCAATAAAGATGGCGCCTTTAGTCCTCTGTTTGCGCGTTGCAATACAGGAGCACCATTAGATGAAAACCAGGGTAATTAAATTGCTTGCCGCGCTGTTGGCGGTTTCGTCCGGCTCGGCGTTCGCCGCTCCGAGTCTCGATGCTACCGGAAGCGGCTTCGATGGATTGTCACCGTCCTCAGGTCCATTTGGCCGGACCAACCTGACGCCTCTGACCACCGTGGATCCTAACGGTGGGTTGAAAGTCAGTATCTCGGCCAACGGGCAACGGATCGAGCAAGTCGACGCATCGCATAGCTTTGATTTTGTCGCTACGCTGAACGGCAATGGCACTGCCAATTTCGGCAGCCTCGGCGGTTCTTTCTCGTTTCTGCTTCAGGCGAAGCCCGAGTCCATCGCTACTCAGTCCGGCACCGTCTATAACTACGGACATTCCGAATTGGTCTCGCACATGCGCCTGACGTTTAACGACAGTGGAATCGTAAACTCCGGCACGCTGCCTGCCGGTAGTCCGGTCACAATGCGTTTTATCATTATCAATCGGGGCGGCGGCTCGGTCAGCGAACCAGCTGGTTTGGGTTCAAACAACCCTCACTACAACGATTACTTCTCCGGCGCCAATTCCAACGGATACGTGAATCTATTTGACGAGAACTCGCTCGCTCACATTGACGACGCACTTTTCTTCGAAAATCAGATTACCGTTATTCCTTTCAACAGCGCTGTCGGTCATCGTGTCGATCTCACTGCTGTGTACAGCATCGACGGCATCGGTTATGCGGGCCTCGATGGCCAAATACCGGGCGTCAATCCATTCTACCAGGAGGTACAAGGACAATTCGATGCCGATACTACGGTCTACGTGCAAGGTCCGCCTGGCGTCTCCTTCACGGCGGATACCGGACACGCTTACGCGCCTGATACCACTGTGCCACGTTTGCTGGGCAATATCTCCACGCGCGGCTTTGTCGGCACGGGCGCTAACGTCATGATCGGCGGATTTATCATCAAAGGCACCACGCCAAAACAGGTGTTGCTGCGCGCGCTTGGGCCTACCCTTGGACAGGCACCCTTCAATCTGCCTGGCGCTCTGCCGGATCCAGTCCTTGAATTGCATGCGGGCAATGGCAGTCTCATTGCTTCTAACGACAATTGGGCAACTGCTTCCAATGCGGCCCAGATCACCGCATCTGGTTTTGCCCCGCCGAATTCGGCAGAGTGTGCGATTCTCACCACGCTCGCTCCCGGCAATTACACCGTCATTGTGCGCGGAGTGAATAACTCGACTGGAGTTGCTCTGGTGGAGTGCTACGATTTCGACGGAGGCAGCGCCAGTGAGCTCGGCAACATTTCGACTCGTGGTTTCGTTCAAACCGGGGACAAGGTTTTGATTGCCGGCATTATTGTAAAAGGGCCAGCCAACAAAGATGTGATCATCCGCGGACTCGGTCCAACACTAGGCCAGGCTCCTTTCAACGTTCCAAACGTGCTCGCGAACCCGGTACTGGATCTTCGTGATGCCAACGGCGTTCTTTTGGTTAGCAACGATAACTGGGGTAGCGCTGCAAATAAGCAGGCCATAATCACAAGTGGGCTCGCACCACCCAATGCAGCTGAGTCAGCTATTCTTGTTACTCTGGCACCGGGCAACTACACCGCCATTCTCGGCGGAGTAAACAACACCATTGGTAACGCGTTGGTGGAAGCGTACGGAGTGAACTAGCACCACAGTTCCATCCAAATATCGTTAGCTGACGTAGTCCCGCGATCGAGCAAAGCACGCGCAACGTGCTCATAAGTTCATCGGTCGGCCACTGAGCGATCAGTTGATGCTGCTGATGCTTCGCCGCCGACGGCTAATAGTTAAGGGCCTGATCGCGATCACCAACCACCACCTTGTTAGTACCGCCCCGCGCGCTCAAGCAACGGCTGCCACCACGATTGATTGTCGATATACCACTGGATCGTTTCGGCCAGGCCTTCCTCGAAATTGTGGCGCGGTTTCCAGTTCAACTCACGCTGACTGAAGGAGGAATCGATGGCGTAACGACGGTCATGCCCCAATCTATCCGTCACAAAAGAGATAAGACTCTCTGGTTTGCCCAGCCGGCAGTAACAACATCATGATCGGCGCGGGCGTGGTCGGCGCAGCGGGCGATGCCAACAAGATCCGCATTGGCAAAAACGGCACACAGACTACCACCTATATCGCCGGCATCTACAGCAAAGGCGTGGCCAGTGCCAGTGGCGTTGCGGTGAAGATCGATTCCGCCGGCAAGCTCGGCACGGTCCTCTCCTCGGCACGCTAGAAGGAAGCAATCAAGCCGATGGACAAAGCGAGTGAACCTATCCTGGCACTTAAGCCAGTCACTTTTCGATATAAGGAAGAGCTAGATCCCGATCACATCCCGCAATTCGGCCTCATCGCCGAAGAGGTAGAGAAGATGAATCCTGATCTGGTGGTGCGCGATGAGAGCGGCAAGGCAATGACGGTCCGTTATGACGCGGTCAACGCGATGTTACTAAACGAGTTCTTGAAAGAACATAACGAGGTGGAGCGGTTGAAAGCGGGTGTAGCACAACAGCAAAAGCAAATCGAAGCGCTTACCGCCAGCCTGCGTGAACTGGCCAATCAGATGGGCAAGTCGGCGCTGTGATCACGGGCTGAAGATCGCCAAAGCCCCATCCACGCTTCGTCGAAGCTTGTAAATTTGTCTCGACAATTCGTCAAGGAATTCGGCAAAATGACTTATCCGAAACACCATGAATCGAGCCGGGGCGATATTATCCCGGTAGCTCGCCTCTTCCCGATTCAGGTGCAACCCAACAAAACGAATTACCGGAGAAGGAAATCGCTTCTATGTCTCACTCCATTCTGAATCAAACTCTCGGGCTTATTGCTCGGTGGACACTGCGCTTCGTGATCGGTACAGTGATACTAGCCGAATACGCCAGAGCGACCGACCGGGGCGCCGAGAATACATCCGATGGTGCATTTGCTCTTTACGACCTCAACACCGGTTTTGCCAATACGGGGATCGGATACGACAGTCTCCGGTTTTTGCAAGGCGGCTATTGGAATACCGCCGTCGGAGCGCAAGCGCTCGATCAAAACGTAAATGGCAATACCAACACTGCCGTCGGTTACCAGGCACTCTATAGCGAGACATCGAATGGTGAAACAGCAATCGGATATAAGGCCCTTTATAGCAACACATCAGGCGTCAACAATACTGCTACCGGTATTCTAACGCTCTTTAACAATACAACCGGAAATGATAACACGGCCATCGGCGCAGCTGCGCTTGGTGGAAATGGAAGTAGAAACACTGCTACGGGTCACGACGCGCTGACCAGCAATTCAAGCGGCAGCGACAACACCGCTACCGGGCAGAGCGCGCTTTTGGCCAACAACACTGGCTCTCAAAATACCGCAACTGGCGTCGGTGCGCTCTTTTACAACACCACCAGCAGTAACACGGCTACGGGTTACCAAGCACTTTATAAAAATACCAATGGTGGTCCCAATACGGCAACGGGCTACCAATCGCTCTATCGCAACGCAACCGGGGGACACAACACCGCCCATGGTCATCTCGCGCTCTACAGCAACACCGTCAGCAACAACACCGCCATCGGTTCTGAAACGCTGTATAACAACAACACCGGCGACAGCAACACGGCAGGCGGCGCTTTTGCGCTCTTTTTCAATACAGCTGGCAACGATAACACCGCAGTCGGCGTCAGCGCCCTTCGCAGCGACACTGGCGATAACGATACCGCCGTTGGCTTCCAGGCACTCGTCAATAGTACCGGCTCAAACAATGTGGGCCTGGGCTACGATGCCGGTTACAACCTTACCACGGGTAGCAACAATATCCTTATTGGCGCAGGCGTGCTTGGGAACTCCGCAGATGCCAACGTCACTCGGATCGGTAAGACCACTCAGAAAAAGGTCTTTATTGGCGGTATCTACAACAAGACCGTCGCCAGTGGAGCCGGTGTAATCGTTAACTCCAGCGGGCAGCTTGGAACGGTTCAGTCATCAGCTCGCTACAAGGACGACATCAAACCGATGGACAAAACGAGTGAAGCTATCCTGGCGCTTAAGCCGGTCACTTTTCGATATAAGGAAGAGCTCGATCCCGATCACATCCCGCAGTTCGGCCTGATTGCGGAGGAAGTAGAACAGGTGAATCCTGACTTAGTTGTGCGTGATGAGGACGACAAAGTCAACACGGTCCGTTACGAAGCAGTCAATGCGATGTTACTCAATGAGTTCTTAAAAGAGCATCGGAGGGTGCAGGAGCTCGAAGCCACTGTCGTGCGACAGGAGAAAAAAATCGACGCCCTCACTGCGACAGTCCAGAAAGTCGGTAATCAGCTCGGCCTAAGCAAGTCCATGCGACGAGTGGCCGATAGCCAATAAGCACTGGCTGACGATGGATGTTTGACGCGGAATAATGCTCTCAATATCGCCCCGTCCGCTCGAGCAACGGTTGCCACCACAACGGGTTGGCCAGGTACCATTCGATGGTTTCGTTGAGGCCTTGTTCGAAGTTATGGCGCGGTTTCCATTTCAATTCGCTTTGGACGAATGCTGAATCGATCGCATAACGGCGATCGTGACCGAGCCGATCCTCCACGAACGAAATCAGGCTCTCGGGCTTTGCTAACCTTTTGAGAATTCTCTTCGCGACGTCCAAGTTTACCATCTCACTGTTGCCGCCGAAATTATAAATCGCTCCTGGTTTGCCTTCGAAAAGCGCCGCAACCACAGCCGCGCAATGATCCTGCACATGGATCCAATCGCGGACGTTCATCCCATCGCCGTAAACCGGCAGCGGTTCATCACGCATGGCTTTAGTGATCATCAGCGGGATAAACTTTTCGGGGAATTGATAAGGTCCGTAGTTGTTCGAACAGCGTGTCACGACCACTTCCTGGCCATATGTTTTGAAGCAAGCCAGCGCGAGAAGATCGGCTCCGGCTTTGCTCGAGGAGTAAGGCGAACTCGGGTCGAGCGGCGATTGTTCAGTAAATTTTCCGGTCGCGCCTAACGAACCGTAAACTTCGTCGGTCGAGATTTGAACAAAGCGTTGCACCCCGTGCCGGCGGGCGCAATCGAGCATCACACTGGTACCAATCACGTTGGTGTGAATGAAATTTTGCGGGGAATTAATGCTGCGATCGACATGGGATTCGGCAGCGAAATTAATGATGGCGTAGAACTGGTGCTCGGTCATGAGCTCATCCATCTGATCGGCATTGGCGATGTCGGCCTTGAAGAATTCGTAGCGATCGCCGTGCTCCTCGGCCACGCCCTCGAGGTTGGCGAGGTTGCCGGCGTAGGTCAGGACATCGACATTCGTGAGGTAAGCCGGCTTGTAATGTTTCAGAATGTAGCGAATAAAGTTGCTGCCAATGAAACCGCAGCCGCCCGTTACCAATATGCGCATCGCTTCGCGTACTAGCAGCGGTCGCAAAGGGGCGCGAGCGGATTTTTCCTCGGCCTCGCCGGATGCCGCTCAAACCATCCTCAATGCGCTGGAAAGCGACTGGATGTTCTGGGGCATTCTCGGTTTGGCCGCAGCCTTACGTATTCTTTTTCTCGGAATAAAACCGCCACATTTCGACGAGGGAATCAACGGCTGGTTCGTCGATCAAATGGTCAAGGATGGGTTCTATCGATATGACCCGACCAACTATCACGGCCCGCTTCACTTCTACATCCTGTTTTTATCTCAAACCTTGTTCGGCCGGAATCTGTACGCCCTTCGGCTCCCGGTGGTTCTGGCCAGCATTGGATCGGTCTGTCTGGCGTTGAAATACGATCGCCTTATCCCGCGGCCAGTCGCCCGCCTGGCCGCGCTGGCGATGGCTGTGTCGCCCGGTTTCATTTTTTATGGCCGTTATTCCATTCATGAGGCATGGCTGCTTCTCTTTTCCATGATGTTCATCTTCGGACTACTCGGTCTCTGGCGGGAAGGAACGCTGAACTATCTCTGGTTTACGGGAATGGGTCTCAGCGGCATGATCCTGACCAAGGAAACTTACATTATACATCTTGGTTGCGCGCTGATTGCATTGCCGCTGGCTTACGTATCTACCTTAATCATCCCGGCCGAAGGTTCCAAGCCCGCGCCGCAAAAATGGAATGCAATCGATCTCGTTGTTGTTTGCCTGACGGGAATTGGGGCGATTGTTTTCTTTTACTCCGGCACGTTCTTCCACTGGAACGGGCTAAAAGATTTGTTTAAGACATTCCACGCCTGGTTCGAAACTGGCAGCACTGGCCATGGCCATGAAAAAGCCTGGTATTACTGGCTTAATTTAATTGCGCGCTACGAGTGGCCCGCCTGCGCGGGATTGATTCTGTGCGCCTTTTCCTTGCTTTTCCGAAATTTTTCTCTGCGCTTTCTTGCAATCCTTGGCGTCGGCACGTTCGCGGCTTACAGTATCATCGCCTATAAAACGCCTTGGTGCATCATTAGCATCATCTGGCCCTTGTTCTTCACCTTCGGCGCTTTTGTTGTCATCGTGCCCAGAGCACGCCTTGTCCTTTCAACCATAATTGCCTCGATTCTGCTTCTGGCATCGTTCGGCTACGCCATCTCGCTCAACTATTTCCGTTGCACCACCTTTGCCGAAGCCAACTGGAATTCAAACCGACCGCTCACAACCAATCTTGGTGAATTTTTCGCGTCAGAACCGTACGTTTATGTCCAGACCTACAATGATATCTATAAACTAACTACGCCGCTACTGGAACTAGCGCACGCCGACCCGAGGTTCTACCATCTCGTCGGCCATATCCTACGCCCGAGTCCATACCCGTTGCCCTGGATCCTGGGCGACTTCCCACGCGTCGGCTACTACGAGCACGACAATAATCCGCCGGACCTCGACGCCGATTTCCTTCTCGTCGAAGAAAGCAAGATTCCTGTGGTCGAGCAAAAATTGCGAGACACTTACTATACCGATCCATTGACCGTCCGGCCGTACCAGGACACGTCGAAACTATATCTGCGCGCCAGCGTTTTTCGGGATTTCTTCCCGGGGAGATTGCCGGATTTCATCGGCCCCGGGAAACAATAACGCTTCTGCAATGCGCCTGTTGTCGGCCGGTCTCATCTACGTGGCAGTTTCCACCGTGGCAGCACTGTTGCTTGGCGAGAATGCTGGCGGGCTGAATTGGAGTATTTCATTTGTTTCCCTCGTTGTCGGAGCAACCGTCGGAATTGCTCTTTTTTTTCTAATCGCCCCTACGCCCGTCCGGCTCGGACCTTCAGCACAATCTCCTGTTGCAGCTCCAGGTGATCATCCCCTGGCAAGGTATCGGCCGATTTGGCTCTGCCTGGTTGGATTTGTTTTCGCGATTTTCGCGTTTCGCTCCTTTTGTTGGCTCTTTTACTTCGAAGGGGGGAATATTGACATTCAATCCCCTTTCAATCTCGGCGACCTCGGGCTGCATCTTACCTATATCAAGACTTTTGCCAACGGCGTCTCGCTCTGGCCGGACAGCCCGATCTACGTTTTCAGTAAGCTCCGTTATCCCGTCGGCATTGATCTCTTCAATGGCATTCTAACGAATCTCGGATTTGACCTTCGGCCTCAACTTGCAGCCACCGGACTTCTGGCTTCGCTTGCCACCTTTTACGCTTTGTATCGCTGGGGCGGCACCTTCACCGTTGCTGGATTCCTTTTCAACGGCGGGATCGCTGGCTACGCATTCCTCCAGACGCATCAGTTTCTCGACTATCAAGGAACGTCGCATGTCTCGTGGAAAAGCATTCCGCTAACGATGTTTGTTACTCA